>Ga0163162_10007148_pt1 | contig 10837 bp, 8 predicted proteins | sample S55metaG_FD_115310 | JGI IMG/M metagenome (GOLD analysis project Ga0163162, IMG submission 115310) | Switchgrass rhizosphere microbial communities from Kellogg Biological Station, Michigan, USA - S5-5 metaG | ecosystem: Host-associated > Plants > Roots > Rhizosphere > Soil | place: USA: Michigan...
CACCCGCGCGAACGGGATCGGTTCCCCCTCGCCGTGGTGCTGGCCCAGCGCCCGCATGATCCGGACGTCGTGTTCGCGCGCCGAGCCCGCCTGGCTGGCCACGATCTCACCCAGCATCGCCAACGAGTTGGCGCGCACCCCGATGATCGAGCTCTGCGGCAGCGAATCGAAAATGTCGGGCGTGACCATGAAGACGCCCATCAGCTTGGGGTCCAGGCCCGACACCAGGGTCAGCAGCCGGCACACGTCCAGCGCCATCGACGCGCCAGCTCCGCCGGCCATCGATGACACCATCAGCACCAGGGGCGGCTCGTTCGCGTCGAACTTCCCCATGCCGGGCACGTCGACGGTCGACATCTCCGAGATCGTCTCGACTCGATACAGCGCGTCCCATGCCGCTTGCAGGCGATTGCGGATCTCGGTGGCCTTGCTCAGGGTGATCATCCGCCCGATGGCACGATACTGGCCGGCGCCGGCCGAAATCGGGATGGCGACCTCGTGCGGGTCGCGCGGTGCCCAGGTGGCAATGGCGTCGAATGCCGACTCCGCGCCCAGGCGCTGCGACAGCGCCCCGTCGAGGATCGCGTAGCTGCTGCCCTGCGGTCCGCACCCGAGGTAGGTGCCGCCTTGCTCGGCGACGTTGGCCAACCCCTCGGGGCCGGTCTCGGGTGCGCTTGGCACGTCTATCTGAACGAATTGCCAACCTGCCAAAAGCTTTTCGACGCCCGCGGCGTGCAGCTCGGAACGCAACTGGTCCATGATGAACGCCAACGTGGCACCACCAGAACCACCGCATCCGACTATCAGGAATCGTCGCATCAGTTTCCTTCCCTGAACGGGTCGAACGGATCACGCGCGACCGGCACACCAGGCCCTGCGTCGCCGAACGGTGAAACGCCTTGTCCCGGTTCGTCATGTGCCGCGGCCAGCCCGGCCTGAACCGCCCTCAACCGCAACCCGTTGAGCAGCTCGGGTAGTCGCCGCGCGACCTCTTCGTAGAGTCGTTCGCGCGTCGCGGTGTCGGTTCGCCCGCCTACCAGCAGCAGCACCTCCGCAATGTTCGCCGGCCCGCGGGGATCGTGCAGTACCACCCACTTGTTGTGCACGGCCAGCGGCAGCACCGCGCGAAGTCCGCCGCGGTCCGATGCCGGCAGCTCCGAACCCCCGCTGACGAGACCGTCGGCGTCGGCGATCACACAGCCTGCGCCGAACGGGCTGCGGCCCATCGTCGCGGTCAGCGTCACACCTTGCACCGTGACCTTGCGCGCGCCCCCGGCCAGCCCGGGCACCGGATGGATCAGGTCGGTGTCGGCCATCGCGAACGGCTTGCCGTCGCGCCGCACCACGTCATTGCTGACCTCGACGGGGATCCGCTCGGCCAGCATCGGGGTGTCGGGGATCTTGCTGACCCACCACTTTGACGCGTACAGCAGCGCAAGCGGTATGCCCGGACCCAGCAGCAGCGCCGCGATCAGCACCAGCACGAAGTTGGTGGTGTTCAGCGGCCGGATTAGCGACGCGACGAACGGCACCTCCACAACTTGGCCGTCAGCCGGATTGTCCAGGGCCGCAACGTGTACCGGCACCGTGCCATTGAGGCCCCCGTGCCCGTCGTGCTCGGTGCGCAGCGTCACCGGCAGCTGGGCGGTCTGCCCGGCCCGCACCCTCACACAGTTCTGCGGGGAGTTGGCCGAGGAAGTCACGCGAGGGCTGCCGATGCCGTCGGGAGCGGCGACCACTTTGGCGGCATCGGTGTCAGCGATCCACGCGCAGCCCGGACCGGTGATGTTCAGCGATGCGGTCGCGCCCTTGGCGGCTTGCACGGTGCCGAAGTCGATCCGCTCCCCCGGTGTCGGCAGGCCCAGCTTGGGCAGGATGTGCACCGGCACCTCGACGTCTTGGGGCGAGAGCTGGGTTCCGGGTGCGATCAGTGCCCCCGAGGGGTCGATCGCGGGAGCGGTGGTGATCACCAACGACATCCGCAACACCGCATGCCCCGGGTTGACCTTGGTCAGGTCGGCGTCGACCGGTTGGGCGATGTCGCCTTTGCCGACGGACTCCAGCAGCGGGATGGGCGCCGCCCCGTCCGGCACCAGCGCCGCCGACATGGTGGTGGTGCCGGCGAGGTCGGTGGGCTGCATGGGCTTTCCCTGCCCATCGACGAGACCGAACGTCAGCCCTTTGAGCACTTGTCCACTGCGCCAGGACACCTTGTCGGCGCCGGTGAGCGCCGGGAAGATGTCGGTGGTGATATGGATGCTCACTTTTGACACCGCGTCCGGGTGCTGCCCGGTGGTGTCGACGTAGACGATCGCCCACTGGCCCGCCCACTGCGGGCCGGCAGTGTTCTGTAGCGAAATCGTCTGCGCCGACACGGATTGCCACTCATAGGTCACCGGCACACCGTCGATGTCGGCTGTGTTCCTGCCGTCCTTCTTGGGCAACTCCAGGGTCTTTCCGGACGGTGAAATCAGGTAGGGCACGACGCCGGCCACACCGCCGGAGCCCAGGATGTTGACCGACTTGATCGAGCGGTCCAGCACGAAGTTGTGCCGCGCCTCCGGGCACACCCGCAGCTGGCAGACGGGGCCTTGCTGGGTGGTGCCGGGATCGGGGTTGAGCGCGTCGAACCCGAACAGCATGTCGTCGATATTGGAGACCGGATAGAAGTCACCCGGCACCGGATCGGTGATCTTCCCGCACGCCATACCGTTGAGTCCGTGGGCCGTACTGATCGCCGACATCACGTCGAAGTCGGTGGGTGTTTTGTCGGCGCCCAAGCCGATTCCCAGCATGATGATGCCACTGGAGCGCAGCTGATCGGCCAGCCCGCCCGGCCGGCAGGTCGAGTCCACCGCCCGCTTGGTGGTGTCGTCGATTCCGTTGGGGCTGTTCAGGTTTATCCCGTCGGCATACGGCTTGGAGAGGTCCCGCGGAGTGAAATCGATCTTGCCGTCGGAGAACCAGGCAATCGCCTGGCAGCGCTGCCCGCCGTTGGGCCCCGACCCGCGCGTTGCCAACGCCTGGCGTGCGCCGTCGAGCGCCAGCCTGTTGTCGTGTTCTATGCCGGTGTTCTTGCTGCCGATGCTCGCCAGCTCAGAACCAACCTGGTCGGCCGTCGATCCGGTCAGCTTCGTCCAATCATGTTCCGGCGCAAAGGTGTCGGAGAACCCGGCGGATGCGACCTCGAGGTTAGCGCCGACCCGGTCGGCATATTTGCCCAGCGTCTGCAGCAGGTAGCGCGCCGCCTGCACCCGCGCCGCCTGCGGGTCGGTGCCCTGCAGGCTGCTGGACTCGTCGAACAGCAGCAGCAGATCCCCTGCCTTCTGCGAGGCCAGGCAGGCCCCGAACCGCTTCGCGCCGCCGCTGGCCGGCTCGGCGTGCGCGGATGGAACCGCCCACCCGGCCAGCGCAGCGATAAGCATCGCAACGGCCAAGAACTGCACCATCAGCCCAATGCGGCTGCTGGACAGTCGGATTCGCTGTGTCGCGGACATCTACTGCCTGCCCGCCCATAAGGCGATCTGCCAGGCGCCCAACGCGATGCCCACCAGGCACACGAGCAGCACCGCCCAGTACAACGTGGCGGCCCAGCGCGGCGCCGAATAGATTGACTCGCTTCGCCGGCGGGTGTCCACCCGCGAGTACACCGCCAGCGCGCCGATCCCGATCGGCCCGGCCAACAGCCAACCCGCCAGCGCGGTCGCGAGGACACCGCCACCCGAGGTGGCACTTACCAGCGCCAGTACTACCCCGGCCACGGCAGGCACCAACGCCACGGCGAACCACTTCAGTGGCGGCCGGGCGGTCGTCAACGTCCCTGTGATGGTCGCCTGGCCGAAGGCGTCGCGGCCGCCCGACTTACCGAAGGTGTCCTGCTGTCCCGGCCGCGGCTGTGTCTTAGGCTGATTCGCCCAGGGATCGAAGCCGGTGGAAAAGCCACCACTGCCCTGTCCCGACGGCGGTTGAGCTCCCGCCCCGGTTTGCGGCGGGGGGGAACCACTGGGGAGCGGCCTGAAGTCGCTGAAATCAAAGGGATTCGGTTGACTCACGTTCACCGCCCCGGCCTTCGCATGCGCCGCTGGTGGGTAGTTGCTTCCGGCATGTTCATCAGCATCAGTAGGGGTTCAGGCAGAGGGCGAACGAGTGATCCGGCGGCGCGGCGATGTAGACGGAACGGCATTGGTAATTGGCCGAGACTCGCGCGCTGACCGTGTACACCCCTTCTTTGTGCGCGCAGTCGACCTTGAACAGATCCAACGCGTCGCTGCCTTCGTCGCTGCGCAACTGGATCTCGACGCAGGTTCCGATCGGCACCGTCGCGAGGTCGAGTTTGATCCGCGGAACGGTGCTCGGCGGCGCCACCGAGGTCACCGTCGAGGGTCGCGGCCGGGTGGTCGACGGCATCTGGTACGTCGATGCGCCCGCCTCGGTTGAGGCCGTCGTGTTGCCGGAATGCGAATCGCTGGTCAACCACCAGATGAGGGCGGCGATCAGCGCCAGGCACATCAGATAGCCGATCACCAGTCCGGTAATGGCGGCCGCCCGTCCCCGCTCACCGGTGCGCCGGATCTGGGGCAAAGCCAGGTGCCCCAGAACCACGCCTGCCGGCGGTACCACGACCGCGAAGATCGGCGACAGCACCGCGAAGGTGTTGTAATCGGTGGACGGTGGTGCTCCATAGGCCGGACCGATCGGAGCGCCCTGCCCAAACGGACCCGCGCTCGGTGGCGCGGACGCTGCTCCGTTCGGTGTGCCGAACGGATCTGCCGACTGCGGCTCGAATGGCCTACCACCAGGATGCATCAGACGACCTTGTCCGTGGCCTGTGACAATCCTATGCCGCAGGTCTTCGGCCAGCGAACCGTCAGCCTGCCTTCACGGTCGACGCGTCGATCGCCAATCAGTGAACACAACCTCCTCATCATCAGCCTCGATAATTCGAGATGCAGGCAAAAATCGTTTCTTGCCTGTTGAACAGTGCCTGCACCGGGCAGGAGTCGGTCGACAAGATCTGGTCTACCCGGAATACACCGTCCCGCACCTCGCACCGAACCGGGAAAATGAGGATGACGTTGGTGTCGGCCCCCCTGGTGGGATCAGGCTCGGTCTGCTGAACCTCGACACAGTCGCCGACCCGAAGCTGTTCCACTCTGACCGTCGGGCGCTGCGCCGGGGGCGGTGTGAATACCGTGGTCCGCGGAGGTGGCACAGCGGCCCCCGTCGTAGTCTGCGTCCCGGTCGTCGAACCGGGTAACGACGGCGACTCGGAACCGTTGGCGGTCAACAGCCAGATCACCAGCGCAATCACTGCCAGCACGATGATCACGTAGGACAAGGTGAGCCCCACTATCGCTCGTTCCCGGCCGCGTTGCCCGTGCCGTTTGATCTGGGACAGCGCTACGTGGGCCAAGGCCGCGCCAGCCGGGGCGAACACGAACGCGAACACGATCGACAACGTCGCCAATGTGTTGACTTCGCCGCTGGGCGCACCCGACGGCGGGAAGACCGAACCTGTCGTTGGCGGAATGCCTTCGGTGAGCGGCGGCGGCGTGTACCCCTGGGTGCTCGGCGGACCACCTAAGGGGTCCGGACCGAACGGGTCGGGCTGTCCGCCCCTGTACCCGCCGTGTGTCATCTACCTATCCCGCCCCTCCCTGACGCGCCTCTGATACCCGATTCCATCACCATCGGTGGGTCGATATCCGCAGAACGGGTGTGCCAACTACTTGCAAGCCCTTGGACTTAAGCTCCCGGCGCGGGCGAAGAGCTGCCCGGCAGCGACGAGACCCAGGCTGGATGGCCCAGTTCATTCCGACGCACAGCTCCGCGCAATCGTCGGAGTCTGACCAGAGTCCCAAAGTGATTTTGCGTGTTGGACGGCGGCTATTCTCGGCTGCAGGTGGCCAGCATTGATGAGAGGCCCGCTGATGGCCGGTGATCGAGCACTTCGGGGTAACCCGGCAGAGCACCACGCCGACACATCATCGGTGCGCGAGCCGTCGGCCGACGTCTACCGGGTGCTGGCCGTCGTCGTCGTGGTGATCGGCCATTGGCTCGTTTCGGCGGTGACCTTTCACGACGGGCAATTCGGCAACGACTATCCGTTGGCCGTCGTGCCGTGGACGCGGTGGCTGACCCTGATGTTTCAAGTTGTGCCGGTGTTCTTTCTGGTCGGCGGATACGCCAGTGCCGCATCGTGGACACTGTGGCGTGACGCCGGCGGTCGCCACTGGAGCGAGTGGGTGCGCAGCCGGCTGGCCGCGATTCTCGGACCGACCACGGCCTACATCGCGCTGATGTGGGCGACCGTGGCGGTGCTGGACCGGGTGGGTGTCGAGCGCTCGGCGCTGTGGTTCGGCGGGTGGGCGGTCGCCATGCACCGGTGGTTCGTGCCGGTGTACCTCGTCGTGGTGTCGCTGACCCCCGGTGCCGTGGCCGCACATCGGCGCTGGGGGTTGATGGTGCCGGCGAGCTTGGCGGCCGCTGTTGTCGTGGTCGACATCGCCGCGCGTATCGGGCATCTGCCGGTAGTGGGCTTGGCGAATTATGTTCTGTGCTGGGGTGCCATCTATCAGCTCGGCATCTGTTGGCGCGGCGGGGCGCTGGCTGGCCGCAGGCTCCTGCTGCTCGCCGCCGCGGCCGCCGCCCTGCTTGCGGTACTGCTCGTGCTTCGGTGCTACCCGGTCACGATGGTGGGGTCGCCAGGTGCGGCCGACCAGAACAACTTTCCTCCGAACGCGGCGCTGCTCACGTTCGCCGCGGTACAAACCGCGTTGTTGGTCGCAGCGGCTCCCGCGGTGACGCGCCGACTGCGGCGATCGCGGTGGCAGCGTCCACTGGCTGCGGCGAACAGATACGTGATGGCGCTATACCTGTGGCAGATGGTCCCTGTTGTGATCGTCGCGCTCGTCGGCTACCCCACCGGGCTGCTCCCGCAGCCTGCAGCGGGAACGGCCGATTGGTGGCTGTTCCGGTTCGTGTGGTTGCTCATCCTGGCTGTGGTGGCAACCGTGGAGATGTCACTGTTGTGGTTGGGGCGATCGGTGTTCAGTCGAGCACTGCCCGCGATCGCCGCTCCCCTGCCGGTCTGGAGCGCACCACTACTGCTGGCCGCCGGTGCCGGTACCGCGACGTTCGCCCTGTCGCGCCTCGCCGTCGAGGGCTTCGCCCCGGACGGGCGCTTCCCCATGTGGTGCGCGCTGCTCTTCGTGGCGGCGGTCGGCTTGATCAGTCTTGTACCCCGGGCGCCCCGCGCGAACACGCCTGACAGAGTTGCACAAACACGCACGGAGTAGCTCGTAACGTCCTTTGACTACTTGAGCGCCGACATGGCCTACGGCACTGCGTCCAATGGCAGAAGCGGGGCGGTAGCGGCCTGCCCTGGCTGCGGCGAGACCGCTCGCAGTGTGTTCGGCCAGCGGAAACGGACGACGCTGGTCCAGTCCGGGCCGATCGCGGAAGCTGAGCCATATCATCCTGGTTCCGCACCAGCCCGTTGCGGTCTTCAGACCTCGACCGCTCGATTTACCATTGAAGCGATTGCACCGCAAGGACTTTAGCGGCACGCTTATCAGTTGCTCCGGTTACCTCGGCCGGCCCGCTTTGCCTCATACATCGCCCGATCAGCGTCGCGCAGTATCTCCACTGCAGTTCGCTCGTCGTCGCGGTCGACCTCTACAAGCCCGACGCTCGCGCGGATCGGGGTGGTGGTTTCCGCGATGACTACGGGCTCAGCTAGCTGCGCCCGTAGCCGATCCTCCAGAGCGCTGAGTTCGTCGCGTGTCGCAGTCCCGAAGATCAGGGCGACGAACTCGTCGCCACCGTGCCGGCCCACCACGTCGTCCGGTCCGACGGACCGCCACAGTCGCGTCGCGGCAGCGCCGAGGAGGGCGTCGCCGGCGTCGTGGCCCAATGTGTCGTTGGTGGTCTTCAGGTCGTCGAGATCGATGAACAAGACTGCGCGTAACCGCGGACCGTCGGTCGCCGCAAGCGCCTCAGTGATTCGGCGCAGCACGTATCCGCGGTTGGGTAACCCTGTCAGCGGGTCATGGTTGACTTGGTGAACCAGCCGGTCGACCGCTTCACGCTGCGCGGTGACGTCGGTGAACGAGATGACCATGTCCGTGGTTCCGTCGTCATCGAGTTTCACGAGGCGGCCACTGGCCAACAGCCATCGACGCTCGCCGTGTCGTAGGTCTACCCCATAGATTTGCTTCGAGAACGATGTCCCCGTGCGGAATGCGTGGGGCACCGGGCGCAGCTCGGCCGGCACTGGCGTGCCGTCTGCGTCATAAAGAGTCAAAGACGCTGCGCGCGTGGCGAAGTCGGCAACGAGATACTCTGGACCGATATCCAGAATGCGCATAGCCGCTGGATTGATGAACTTGATGTAGCCGTCGTCCCGCATCACGACGATCCCATCGTCCAGAAGCTCCACGATGGTTTCGAAATACCAATCTGCGCGTTGCGGCGCGTCCCGTGCGGACTTCTCCGCGCTCATATCGCGCAACCCGACCTGATATTAGGGTTCGCCGGACTCGCCACCTGCGGCCTTCCTTTGTCGCGATGGCGTCATCAGCCAGCCGACACCCCAGTACGTCACCATTCCAAGTACACCTTTGCTGCAACCATTTCAGCACAAAGAGACGGTTGATTGTTGAAGGAAAAAGGCACCGCCGCGCCAGCCAACACGACGGCTAATTCCATCGAAGGTTACTCGCCTGCTTGCAAAGCCGTGGCAGGTGCGATGGCCGGGCGGGCAAGGGCACGCAAAAGGCACTCTCACCGCAAACTTCATTTACCGAGTCAGCTACTTATGATGCATTTGCGAGTTCAGCGATTATTCGCCAAGTTTGGTTACCCTCAGCTTCGAGAGCACCCGTCGCCGATCGAGGGAAGTGTGACAAGAATCCTCGGCGCCGAGCCCAAGGCTCTCGGCTTTGGTCACGCGAACCGAGCGCAGCCTGTTGGCTCGCGTCATGTCACGGAATCGTCGCGTATCCTCCTAGGCCGCACCGGAGTTCACAAAGCGATAGCCCATGCGATAGCGCTTTCGCGGCCGACTCGGCTTAAGACCGGAACTGCAGGATCCGATCGTCACCGTCGCGAGGGCTTCCCCGGCCGTCGCGATTGCTGGTGCTGAACCACAACGTGCCGTCCGGTGCCGCAACCACCGTTCGCAGACGCCCGTACTGTCCGACAAACAGCGCTGCGGGCTCGCCAAGGGAACCATCCGCCCCGACCGGTATCTGAAACAGCCGCTGACCGCGCAACGCAGCGACCCATAACGATCCACCGAAGTAGGCCAGCCCCGAGGGCGACGCTTCGTCGGTGGACCACTGGATCACCGGGTCGATCAATCCCGGGGTGTCGGCGCGACCTTCGGCCATCGGCCACCCGTAATTGCCGCCCGGCTGGATCAAGTTCAGCTCGTCCCAACTGTTCGCACCGTACTCCGTCGCCCACAGCCGGCCGGCCGAATCCCACGCCAGGCCTTGAATATTCCGATGGCCGAAGGACCACACCGGCGACGTCGGATCGGGGTTGTCCGACGGGACTGACCCGTCGCGATTGACGCGCAGAATCTTGCCGCCCAGCGACGAACGGTCCTGCGCCAGCGCAGGATTGCCGGTCTCCCCCGTCGCCACATAGAGTTTGCCGTCCGGACCGAATGCGATGCGCCCGCCGTCGTGGATGGAACCCGCGGGAATACCAGTCAGAATCGGCGACTGCCCAGTCAGCGCGCTCCCATCGAAGCGCATCTGGACCACACGGTTGTCCTGCCCGGTCGTGAGGTAGGCAAAGACCGTCTGTCCCGACGTGGCCACACCCAGCAGACCGCCCTCACCGCGCGCCGCGACACCAGAGACCCCACCCACTTGATTCACCACGCCACCCGACGACAGGTGCTTGACCGCCCCGCTGTCACGTTCGGCGATCAGCGCACTGCCGTCCGACAGGAACGCGATGCCCCACGGCACATCGAGGTTGGTGGCCACGTCGACCGGTCCGCCGGCGTTGGGTTGACCCCGAGATTCGACGTCAGTTCCGCACGCGGCGACCAACGTCAAGACAGAGACAAGGACCACCGCGGCGCGCACTACTGCTCTTAGGGCGACCACGTCGCCCGAGTACCCGTTATTCCCGATGATTTCCCTCCTCCGACAACAGCGCCATAAGCTCTCCCTAGACGGTGTGACAACCGTCACACGAAGGGAGAGTCCTGAAATGTACCGCAAGGACGAGGTGAGCTACTTCATCGTCGACGCCCATGTCGCACTGTGGGATGCCCGCCCGGAGAATCAGCGCAACATCCATGGCAAGCAGTTCATCGACTGCTTCTACGACTATCACCGCAATCTTTCGCCCGAATCAGAGGTGTGGCCCTACGAGGAGTACCTCTATCAGGGCGGCGAGCGGCTGATGAACGACCTGTTCCGGGACGGATACGTCGACCATGCGATCTTCCAGCCGGCACAGCTCGGCGAGTTCTATCACCGCGGTTTCGGCCAGACCGAGGAAGCCTCCGCGCTGGCGGCGGCTCACCCCGACGAGCTGACTTACAACCACAACTTCGACCCACGCAACGGCGAGGCCGGTCTGGACCAACTGCGCGCGGACGCCGAGCGGTTCAACTTGCAGGGCGTGAAGCTGTACACGGCCGAATGGCATGGGAACTCACGCGGTTGGAGCCTCGAAGACCCGTGGGCATACCGGTATTTGGAAGCGTGCCAGGAGCTCGGAATCCGCAACATCCACGTCCACAAGGGCCCGACGATCAGGCCGCTGGACCGTGATTCCTTCGATGTTGCTTTTGTTGATCCCGCCGCCACCG
>Ga0163162_10007149_pt1 | contig 10836 bp, 7 predicted proteins | sample S55metaG_FD_115310 | JGI IMG/M metagenome (GOLD analysis project Ga0163162, IMG submission 115310) | Switchgrass rhizosphere microbial communities from Kellogg Biological Station, Michigan, USA - S5-5 metaG | ecosystem: Host-associated > Plants > Roots > Rhizosphere > Soil | place: USA: Michigan...
AAAAACTTCCGAAATTATTTACCCAGTACCTGATCAATGTTCTTCTTCAATTCCAAATACAAATCCTTTTTCTCCTGACTGATCAAACTCTTTACAAAGATAATCGCGGCATAATTATTTTTTCGGTCCACATAGGGCCAGGTGCCGAACAGGCCCGGACTGCTAACCACCGTGCTTTTTCCTGCGTCATCTTTCTCCTGTATCCATTCTCCCAATCCATAGTCGTAGCCTTCCGCAATTTTGGGAGTATACCGAACCGGCAGGCCTTTCATTTGATCGGTTTCCATTTCCTCAATTGCCTTTTCACTCAGCACCCGCTTGTTGTTGATCATGCCTTTGTTTAAGATCATCACCAGGAAATTCAGGTAATCGGTAGCGGTGCTGAGGGCGCCACCGCTGGGGTTGGGTGCATTGTCGGCGTCGAAATTGGTGGCACGCATACCACAGGGTTTCAGAACCCGGTCCAGCATCATTTTGTTGAAAGTTTTCTTGCTCACAATTTCTACCGCGCGGCCGGCCGTGTTCATTCCTACCATGCTGTATGCGAAGTCCTTGCCGGGGTTACTTATAATTTGCCGTTTGGAAGCGAAACTATTCACCTCTTCTTCCAGGGTTTCGTACTTTTTTCTACCCAAAAACCCAACCAGCCCGGGTTTATCAGCTTCCACGCCAGTGGTGTGGGAAAGGCAGTTGCGAATAGTGATATAGCCCTTCATATAGTTGTCGAAAAAGGGGATAAACTTATCTATACGGTCGTCAAGTTTCAGCTTCCCCTCGTCCACAAAGGTCATAACCAAGGCCGCAGTCAGCCACTTGCTGCAGGACGCGATAGGGGCCTGGGTTTTCGCGTCGAAGTCGCCCATTTCCTTTTTGTATACCACTTTTCCGTCCTTGTAAACCATTACTACCAGGCTGCTTCCGAGGGCTTTCTGATTGGTGGTCAGGAACTTGTCCACGTTCGTGAAGTCGTACTGTGCCCAGGCGGGCTGCAAAAATTGCAGAAAACCTATTAGAATGCTGATTTTGAGGCAGAAATCCCTAACTTTGCGTGACATAATTGCTGTTATTTTAGTTTGGACGTGCTTTTGTACCTACTATCCCGTTCGAAACCGCATCCGACCCCCGGAGCTTAAATTACTACAAATGTTCCGGGCTGCATGGTCAGCACCTTGTTAAGGTTTTTCTAACAAAACTAACCCTACTCTTAAATTCAACTGAAACCACAGAGGACACTGCCTCGATGCTATTCGGACAAACGAATAACAAATAATTTAACGCAAACATGAACCTAAATAATTTTACCATCAAAGCACAGGAAGTCATTGCGCAGGCCCAACAGCTTGCGTTCAACAATGGCAACCCGAATATTGAAACGGAACATATCCTTGAATCGTTGCTCTCCGACAAAGATTCTTCAATTGATTTTCTATTAAAGAAGAATAACGTGAATCCCGCCTTTGTGGAAAGCAAACTGCAGGAATCGATCGCCAAACTTCCCAAAGTTAGTGGCACAGAACCGGCACAAAATATAAGCCGCGAGGGCAATAATGCCGTGCTACGAGCCGGTAACAACCTCAAAACCTTCGGAGATGAATTTGTGAGTGTGGAGCACCTGTTACTCGCCCTGCTGCAAGGCAATGATGCCACAGCAAGGCTTTTAAAGAATGCTGGATTGAATGAGAAGGACCTGGTAGCTGCCATTAAAGATTTAAAGAAGGGCGATACCATCAAATCCCAAACGCAGGAAACGCAATACAACGCGCTCAGTAAATACGCCAAGAATCTGAACGAGCTGGCCCGGCTGGGTAAACTGGACCCTGTCATCGGCCGCGACGAGGAAATCAGGCGTACGCTTCATATCCTGACGCGCAGATCCAAGAACAATCCCATTTTAGTGGGTGAACCAGGCGTGGGTAAAACGGCCATCGCTGAAGGCCTGGCACACCGCATTGTAAACGGTGACGTACCCGAAAACCTGAAATCAAAAATCATTTATGCACTGGATATGGGTCAGCTGATCGCCGGTGCCAAATACAAGGGTGAGTTTGAAGAAAGATTGAAATCGGTTGTAAAAGAAGTGAGTTCCAGCGATGGAGAGATCATCCTGTTCATCGATGAAATCCATACGCTGGTTGGCGCCGGCGGTGGTGAAGGCGCGATGGACGCTGCAAATATTTTGAAGCCCGCACTTGCAAGGGGTGAATTAAGAGCTATTGGCGCAACCACCCTGAACGAATACCAGAAATTTTTTGAAAAGGACAAGGCCCTGGAAAGAAGATTTCAAAAAGTACTGATTGACGAGCCGAATGAAGAAGACGCGATTTCAATTTTGCGCGGATTGAAAGACCGCTACGAAACGCACCACCATGTGCGCATCAAAGACGAAGCGATCATTGCCGCCGTGGAATTGTCCCACCGCTACATCACCGATCGTTTTTTGCCCGACAAGGCCATCGACCTGATTGATGAGAGCGCAGCAAAACTGCGCCTCGAAATGAATTCGATGCCCGAAGAACTCGACAAGCTTGAAAGACAAATCAGGCAACTGGAAATTGAGAGAGAAGCCATTAAGCGCGAGAACGACGAAGAAAAATTAAAAGAACTGAGCATTGATATCGGCAACTTAAGTGTAGAAAGAGATACACTGAAGGCCAAGTGGAAGCAGGAGAAAGAAGTGGTAGAGAAAGTGCAAAATGCCAAAGCAGAAGTGGAAAAACTGAAGCAGGAAGCGGAACGCGCAGAAAGAGAGGGTGACTATGGCAAGGTAGCCGAGATCCGCTACGGAAAAATAAAAGAACAGGAGGGATTGATTACGCAACTGTCTACCCAACTGGCACAACAGAGTGAAAAGCGTTTGCTTAAAGAAGAAGTAGATGCTGAAGACATCGCCGAAGCCGTTGCTAAATCAACCGGCATTCCGGTTTCAAAAATGTTGCAGAGTGAGCGCGAAAAATTGCTGAACCTGGAACAAGAACTGCATTCGCGCGTGGTGGGCCAGGACGAAGCCATTACTGCCGTTGCCGATGCGCTGCGTCGCAGTCGTGCCGGTTTGCAGGATCCCCGTCGTCCCATTGGATCATTCATTTTCCTGGGCACAACGGGTGTGGGTAAAACAGAGCTCGCGAAGGCCCTCGCCGAATTCTTATTCGACGATGAAAATATGATGACGCGCATCGACATGAGCGAATACCAGGAAAAGCATACGGTGAGCAGGCTGGTAGGTGCGCCTCCCGGATATGTGGGTTATGAAGAAGGTGGACAGCTTACCGAAGCGGTAAGAAGAAAACCTTACAGCGTGGTATTGCTTGATGAAATTGAGAAAGCGCATCCTGATGTTTTCAACGTGTTATTGCAGGTGTTAGATGATGGCAGACTTACCGACAACAAGGGTAGGGTGGTGAATTTCAAAAACACCATCATCATCATGACCAGCAATATGGGCAGTCAGATCATCCAGGATAATTTTGAGGACGTGACTGAGAAAAACAGGGAAGAAGTGGTTGAAAAAACCAAACGCGAAGTGGTCGACCTGCTGAGGCAAACCATTCGACCCGAATTCCTGAACCGTATTGATGAGGTGATCATGTTCCAACCGCTACTGAAAAACGAGATCAGGGGCATCATCAGAATTCAGTTGAACCAGCTGAGGGATATGGCTGCGAAGAACGGTGTTGACCTCCAGTTCAGCGATTACACCATCGATTATCTCGCCGAAAATGGATTTGATCCGCAATTCGGCGCAAGACCGCTGAAAAGGCTTATTCAAAAAGAAATTGTGAATCAGTTGAGCAGGAGAATACTGGCTGGTGACATCGACAAGTTCTCACCGGTATTGGTGGATGTGTTTGACGGTACCGTGGTATTTCGCAATGAGCCTTCACTTCAGCCGAACAACAAAGAAAAAATGGCGACCAAATAAACCGAATCTGTTACCCGTGGAAAAGGGCTTGGCCCCTGAAAAAAAATAAAAATTATGCCAATTAGCAAATCAAAAAACATCGAAATCATCCCGCCCAAATCAGTTTGGAAGGGAAATCCGGAAGCCAGGATCAGCCTGGTGGAATTCGGCGACTACGAAAGTGACGCCTGTGCAAAAGTGCTGCCCGTGGTAGAAAAATTACTCGAGCATTACCATGGCAAGGTGAAATTCAATTTCAGGCATTTTCCCCTTACACAACTTCACCAGCACGCCCAAAAAGCCGCGGAAGCTGCTGTGGGCGCTGCCCAGGAAGGAAAGTTTTGGGAAATGCACGAACTGTTGTTTGAACGCCGCCGCAACCTCGGTACCATTAGTTTAAAAAACTATGCACGTGAGGCCGGCGTGGAGAACAAGCGATTCCTGACAGAAATGATTGATTCCACTTACAGCTGGACTGTGAGAAATGATTTACTGGAAGGCGTTGACAAAGGTGTTCGTGATGTACCGACCTTCTTTATTAATGACGAGGTATTTCAGGGCAAACCGAGTTTCGACAACCTGGTAAAAGCCATTGACCTTGCATTAAAGAGTGCGAAAAGAAAATCTCCCGCCCGTCAAAGGGCTTGATAGGAAACCTCCGGTTTTGCCGGAGGTTTTTTTATTTGTTATAGAAGAACACCGTTCTGCTGTTTAGGTTGTTGCCGTTGTAGGTACAGGATGACGGAAGACCGTCTTGCCGGTATTGAAACACCGTACCGATTTCACTGTTTGATGAGCTGTTGCCGGCGACATCGAAATTGAACTTTACCAAATTGTTTTTTGAGAAAGCGTTGGCCCACCAAAATTCCAGGTAGGCATCATCTCCCGGGTAAATGGGATTTGGATGATCGTCGTATGCAAGTCTGTATGTAACATTCAACGCAAATACGCCGTCCACATCCAGGTCTGTGAATTCTTCTCGCCTGGTTAAATTTCCGTTCGCATCATAACTGTATTCATGATACACCACGGCCACCAAAGGATCCGCGGCGTTCGGCCAATGCTGGTACTCGGTGGTGCGAGATACCTGGCCTTCTGCATTGTATTCATACTTGCGGGCTCCGTCATTGATGGATTCCACTTGAAATGAACCCGGACTTTTATAGGTTACAATTTCAGTAACGGGACTGGTTGCACCGGGATCGTCCGAAGTGACGGTATGCGTAAAGGAAGTAACCCGGCCCATTACATCCCTAACAAAATGTACAAAACTCTCATGCACAACCACGGCTCCGTTGTCGTGCGCAATGGCATGGATCTGTCTGTCTGAAACTCTTCCGGCGGCATCATAGCTGAATGTTTCAACCACGGAATCCTGGTCTGATGCGCCCTGGTAGGTCACAATACGCGTCACTTGAACCACGGTATCACCTGACGTTCTTTGCTGATCGGGTTGGGAATTTTCTTTTTGGCAGGCCGTCACAAGCAATGTTAGTGAGCAGGCAATGAAACTGATTTTTCGCATGGGGGTTTATTTGATTGTAAGCTATCCCTGCTTTCCGGCTTGGTTTTTCCGGATCTCTTTCCCTGCAATCGTGTATTAACGAATTCCGGAGTGAAAGGGTTGGGTAAAATCGTACGATTTCCCATGCAACATCCTTATATTTAGTTTCATCTCTTATAACAGTTCACGTATGCGGAACGATTTTATTTAACATTCAAACAGTTAGTAACGCAGCATATGAAAAAATTTCATGCCTCCCTTTTTTTCGTGCTTGTATTGTTCACAGGTACAAAAGCGCAAACGGGTTCATCCGTTTCTTTTGAAAAATGGATCAGTCTGAAATCAGTATTCAGCCCCCTGGTGTCTGAAGATGGCCAGTGGGTGGCTTTTGGTACGAATAGCACCGATTGGAAAGCAAATTCCTACCATTCCGAAATATGGCTGTGGCACAACGGTTCACCTGCCTTTCAGCTAACGCGCACCAGTGGCAGCAGCAGTTCCAATTTCCGTTTTGTACCGGGCGGAAAATGGCTCAGTTTCGTTGCCGACCGGGGAAACAAATCGCAAATATGGATGATTTCATTGCAGGGCGGAGAGGCTTTCCCGATTACCGACGAAGAGGAAGGCGTGAATGATTATGAATGGAATCCGGATGGAAAATCCATTGCCATTTCCAAGACAGAGCCCGAAGCCAAAGTTGAGAAAGACACCAAACAACGATATGGCGGATTCGGCGTGATCGGGGAGGAATATCATGTTACACATTTGTGGCTGATCGAATTCAATCTCGACTCTATTCAATTGGCAGGTAGCCTTCCCTGTTACGAATCCAAGCCCGACAGTACAAAGAAAGCGGTTAACCCGCCCTGTTATTCATTTCCCAAGGCCAAAAGATTAACGGAAGGCGATTTCACCGTGAGCGGCTTCGACTGGCATCCGAATGGCGAGGACATTTTGTTTAACCGCCAGCCCAATCCGCTCATCATGTCATCCGTGCATTCCGATGTAGCCACAATTCACGTGAAAGACAAAAAGACCCGAATATTGGTGAACAACCCCACTGGCGATTTCTTCAATGGCATTAGTCCGGATGGTAAGGAATTCTGTTACAGCAGCAGCGTGAGTGACAGTATATCTCAATTTTACAAAAACAATCGACTCTTCATTTACAATTATGAAAGTGGTCGTTCAAGGGAGGTGGCAACCGGTGTAGATGAAGACAAGAATTTCCTGAAATGGACGCCACGCGGCATTTCTATCAGTTACCTGCAAGGTATGAAATCCGTGGTGGCGCTGCTGGATCCTGCTACCGGAAATGTAACTGCGGTGCCCATGCCGATGGAAATCATTGGCGGCATCGACTTTACCAAAGACGGCACGCACATGGTGTTTAGCGGCCGGCACTTTGATCAGTTGCAGGAAATATATGTTTATAACAACGGGCTGCCAACGGCCATCACAGATATGAATGCGCAGATCAAAGGATGGAATACACCGGTGAATGAAGTGGTGAACTGGAAGAGCAGGGACGGTGCCGAGATTGAAGGTGTATTGCTCAAGCCAAGAAACTTCGATCCGAAAAAGAAATATCCCCTGCTTGTTGTTATCCATGGTGGTCCTACCGGCATCGACCGGCCCGATCCCACACCCACATACGTTTATCCCATCGTGCAGTGGTGCGAAAAGGGTGCGATTGTTTTGCGTGTAAATTATCGCGGCAGTGCAGGCTATGGCCAAAAATTCAGATCGCTGAATGTGATGAACCTGGGCGTAGGCGACATGTGGGATGTGATGAGTGGAGTAGATCACCTGATACAAACCGGCATTGTCGATACCACACGCATGGGATGCATGGGATGGAGCCAGGGTGGATACATTTCTGCCTTCCTAACCACCAACACAAACCGATTCAAGGCGATATCGGTTGGAGCCGGAATTTCCAACTGGGTAACTTATTATGTAAGTACCGATATTACCCCTTTTACAAGGCAGTATCTGAAAGCAACTCCCTGGGAGAACATGGAAATTTATCGCAAGACTTCTCCCATGACGAATATCAACAAGGCCTCCACGCCTACGCTTATACAACACGGTGAGTTCGACAACCGGGTGCCCGTTCCCAATGCCTTTGAATTATATAGGGGATTGCAGGATCGCGGAATTCCGTCGAAGCTCATTATCTATAAAGGATTTGGACACGGCATCAGCAAGCCCAAAGAAAGACTGGCTGCAGTTTGGCATAACTGGCAATGGTTCGGGAAATATGTTTTCGGGGAAAATATCGAAGTACCGATAGAATGAAGTTCAAAGTAGAGCCTTTGCTTAACTTAGCACCATTGCGTGAAATTTACTACAACCATACTTCGCTTCGCCAGTCAGGGCGAAAAAACCGGCTGGAGCTATATCGAGATCCCGGCTAAAATTGCTGATAAAATAAAACCCGGCGTAAAAAAATCGTTTCGGGTGAAAGGCAGTATCGACGAACATCCCATTAAATGGGCTGCCTTGTTGCCGATGGGAGATGGTACCTTTATTCTTCCCATAAATGCGGATATCAGGAAGGGAACCCGAAAACGGGCTGGCGACAAAGTGAAAGTGAGTTTGGTGGAAGACAAGAAAACTTTTGCACCCCCGAAATGGTTTATGGATTGTTTGGAATATGAACCCAGTGCCAGGGAATATTTTTTAGGTTTGGCAAAAAGCCACCAGAATTATTTCATCAAATGGATTGAGCAGGCCAAAACCGAGCAAACCCGCACCAAAAGAACCGCCCAGGCCATCAACGCCTTTTCAAGACACATGGATTTCCCGCAAATGCTCAGGGCCATCAAAGCCGAAAAAGACGAATTGGGTTTCTAAATAATTTTCACACCGCGGGATATTTCAATTCTGCTATATTGCAACTTCATTTTTAAATCATCAATTATGAGATTCCTGTTGCACGGATTGTTTTCTGTTTTTTTGTTATCAGCATTGGGTGCATGGGCCCAGGATGAAACCATCGATACCGCCATGCTTGCAAAAATCAGGGAAGAAGGCCTGCAACACTCCCATATTCCGGCAATCGCGCATCAACTGACAGATGTTTCGGGCGCGCGACTAACCAATTCGCCCGGATACATGCGTGCGGCTAAATGGGCTGCTGGTGAAATGAAAAGTTGGGGATTGTCAAATGCTGCACTCGAAAAATGGGGCGAGTTTGGAAAAGGTTGGGAGCTCGATAAGAGTTACCTGGCCATGCGGAAGCCTTACTATTCTCCACTGATTGCTATTCCGCAAGCCTGGAGTGGTGGCACCAAAGGCCTGGTAAAAGCACCAGTGGTGATTTTACAAAAACTGGATTCAGCTACGATCAAAAAAGAATCGGCCAATTTGAAAGGTAAGATCGTGATGATGGACGATGGATCAACCAAATTAAGATCTGCCTTTACCGCCTATGCAACCCGCTACAGTGATAGCATGCTCAGTCATATGCCAGACCTCTACATGTTCACACGTGCAATGGCGACGTTTTCTATTCCAATGATCAACAAACTAAAGAATACCAGGCAGTACCTGATAGAACAAGCGCCACTGGCGATCATTTCCAAAAATGCAAACGGCCGCGACGGCACATTATTTACCAACAACGGTACAGGTGCATATAAGAAAGGTGTGAACCCCGGACCTCCACAATTGGTTGTTTCCAGCGAAGATTTTTTGCGCCTGAAACGGTTGTTGGAAGATGGCACAAAACCTGAACTTGAAATGGACGTGGCGGTAAAGTTTTATACAAACGATTTGAATGGTTATAATGTGGTGGCAGAACTTCCGGGAACTGACCCTACACTGAAATCAGAATTGGTGATGCTGGGTGGTCACCTCGACAGTTGGCACAGCGGCACGGGCGCTACTGATAACGCTGCAGGATGCGTAGTGATGATGGAAGCGCTGCGAATTCTGAAAACAATCGGGGTGCAACCCCGCAGAACCATTCGCATCGCCTTGTGGAGCGGAGAGGAGCAAGGCCTGTTGGGATCATACAACTATGTGAAAAATCATTTCGGCGATCCCACAACCATGCAATTAAAACCCGAACAGGAAAAAGTGTCGGTTTATTTTAACCTCGATAATGGCAGTGGAAAAATTCGTGGCATTTTCGCACAGGAAAATGACGCGGCGGCAAGCATTTTTCAGAAATGGATAACACCTTTTGCTGACCTCGGCGCCACAACAGTTACGCTTAAAAATACAGGATCAACAGACCACCAGGCTTTGGATGCGGTTGGCATTCCGGCATTTCAGTTCATCCAGGATCCTTTGGAATATCTTACCCGTACGCACCATAGCAACATGGACACCTACGACCACCTCGAAATTGAAGACCTGAAACAGAGCGCTGTAATTGTCGCCTCTTTTGTCTACAATGCGGCCATGCGCGAGCAAAAAATTCCCCGCAAACCGTTACCCAAGGCAGACAAATGGTTGTTCGACGGGGAATAAAAAAATAAAAGCCTTGTTGACACAAGGCTTTTAACCAAAAACTAACTGCTTATGAGAAAAATGTCGCTGAAAAATTACTCCACAAATATCTCCACGAAAGCCTAAAAATGGTGTTAAGGCATGTTAGTGCACTGTTAACTGGTTGATTTTATTCGTCTTATTAATTGCGGGCCCAAACCAACATCTGGCAATGGTTTTGCCGTATATTACCATTATAAAGAAGGTACAATATTAGTGGCTCAGGGGAGTTTTTGTTAATGACGCCTATAGAACCCCGACTATGAAGAAGTTACGCCTTTTGTCCCGTTTTGTTTTGGTCATTATTCTGCTATTCAATTTTCCGCCGAAACCGGCGGCTCAGAATGTTTCGTCCACACCTTTCAAATCTGGCTTTACCAATCCCATTGTAATTGGACACTGCGGTGATGACCGGCTTTTTGTTGGTGAAAGAAACGGCCGAATCCGCGTGATTGATGCTGCGGGTAATTTGCTTCCAACGCCCTTTCTCGACATCACCGCTAAGATATCCTCGATAAATAGTGAAGAAGGATTTTTGGGAATGGTATTTAGCCCTGATTACGCGACTTCGGGTAAATTTTATGTGAGCTATACGGACTCTATCAATTTTGACCAGTCTGGCGGCCCTCTTTTATACAGCGTAATTGCACAATATACCGTGAGTAGCGGAGATCCAAATGTTGCCGATCCGTCGTCAGCATTGATCATTGACACAGCGATTCAGCCGTACCAAAATCACAAAGGCGGCAACCTTTGTTTCGGTCGGGATGGCTTTCTCTACATCGGATTGGGTGACGGTGGAGGCGCGGGTGATCCATACGGAAATGCGCAGAACCTGGCTGTAAAATTAGGCAAGATGCATCGCATTGATGTGAGTCATGCCACAGCGATCCAACCTTTTGTTGTACCGGCCGACAATCCTTTTGTCAGTCAG
>Ga0163162_10007151_pt1 | contig 10836 bp, 9 predicted proteins | sample S55metaG_FD_115310 | JGI IMG/M metagenome (GOLD analysis project Ga0163162, IMG submission 115310) | Switchgrass rhizosphere microbial communities from Kellogg Biological Station, Michigan, USA - S5-5 metaG | ecosystem: Host-associated > Plants > Roots > Rhizosphere > Soil | place: USA: Michigan...
AAACGCTGGCCCGTGGAACGCTATGCCGAGCTCAATGACAAGCTGCAAACCGATCTGGACGTAAATGTCGTCGTTGTCGGGTCGAAGGCCGAAAGCGAAGTGGCCGACAGGGTTGTCGATCTTTGCTTGAAAGCCCCGATAAACCTGGCCGGCAAGACTGATCTGGCCGAAGTTGTGGCGACGTTAAGCGTGATCGACCTGCTGATATCAAATGATATGGGCCTCGCCCATGTCGCTCCGGCGGTCGGCACAAATACGATCGTCATAATCGGCCCGACGCGGCCCGAAACGACGCGGCCGTTTTCTGATAACGCCGAGCTTATTCAAAAACAGGTAGAATGTTCGGGATGCATGCTGCGCGATTGCCCGATCGACCATCGCTGTATGACGCGGATCGAGGTCGACGAAGTATTTAACGCCGCAAACCATAAATTGTCTATTAACAAAGAAGAATATGACCAAACAACCGGCGGTATTTCTTGATCGCGACGGCACCCTAATTGAAGAAGTCAATTTTCTCTCGCGGGTCGAGGACTTGCGCGTCTTCCCGTTCACGGCTGATGCGGTCAGGCTGCTGAAAGAAAATGGCTTTCTTGTGATCGTGGTGACAAATCAGTCCGGTATCGGCCGCGGCGTTTATGACGAGGCTGCCATGCGGTCGATCCACGATCAAATACAGGTTGAACTCTCGGGAGCGATCGACGGTTTCTACTTCTGTCCGCATTTGCCGTGTGACGGCTGCGATTGCAGAAAGCCCGAGCTTGGAATGATCAATGCTGCATCGGCGGATTTTGAGATCGATATGGATCGTTCGTGGATAATAGGAGACAAAAAGATCGATGTCGAAACGGGAAAGAAAGCAAAGATTCGAACTGCTTTTGTACTAACAGGTTACGGCCAACAACATAAAGTATTACTTCGCAATATGCCGGACATAATTTCAGAGAATTTAGGCGACGCGGCAGAGGCGATCGTCAAGTCCGCCTAAAGTGCTTCACGCCCGTCCAAAATCATCATCGAGCCTAACGATATCGTCCTCCCCAAAATAATCACCGGTCTGGGTCTCAATAAAGACAAGTAAGTCGGTTGGGTTCGGGTTCTCGACACGGTGGGCATCTTCTCTTGCTATATCGATCGCCGCACCGGCTGGGACTAGTATTTCAACACCGTTTAATGTTACTTTAGCAGTGCCGCGCACGACGTACCAATGTTCGGCTCGGCGGGAGTGCCGCTGGTAACTCAGCCGCTTCTCCGGCAGCACCTCGATTCTTTTTACTTTGTAATTTTCGCCCTCGTCAAGAATGGTGAAGCTGCCCCAGGGGCGCTGATCAAAGACGAGTAAATTCTGCTGATTGCCGGTAGTGTCCATATTGCGAGCTGAAGTTAGGTTATGTCCAGTTTAGACGAAAAGGCCGCCTCAGCCAATTCCAGGCAGACGCAGACGATTCAGACGCTCATTATTGGGCGGCTAATGGCGATCTTTCTGCTGCTTGTAACGAGCTGGTTCTGGTACAGCGGACGCCTGACGCTTTCGTTTGATACTTTCCCGCAGGGTGTGTTTCTCGTATTCCTGATCTCGGTTGGATTGACGATCGTTTATTTTTTCCTGCTGCGTCTGAGCAAGAATCTTTCCTGGCAGATCCGCACGCAGTTCTTTCTCGACGCCCTGCTGATAACGTGGCTTGTTTGGCAAACGGGTGATCTGACGTCACCATATCTGACTCTCTATATCGTCCTCATAAGTATTACGAGTTTCTTCTTGAGACCGCTTTCGACGCTTTTGATGGCCGTCGTGTGCGCCGGCTTGTTCATTTCCCTTGTGATCCTGACAACTACGGACACAGTTCAGGGCTTCGGGCAGACCCAGCCCACGGGCAAGGTCGTTCAGATCGTTAGCTTTCATATTGTTGCGATGCTCGTTGTTGGGTTGCTCGCTTCGCGACTGTCTGACAGGCGTGCATCGGGGGAGCAGCTTGAGGAAACAGCAAAGACTCTTGCCAGTCTTCGTGCCCTGCATGAGCGCATAGTCGAATCCATTCGCTCTGGGTTGGTCACGACTGACCTTGACGGCAATATCTACACATTCAACGCCGCCGCCGCCGAGATCACCGGATATAGACTCGAACAAATGCAGGGCAAGTCAATTTACGACCTATTCGGAAACATTAGAGAACAGATCGAATTATCACTCGCCGCAGCCGGTGACGGTGATCTGCTGCCGAGATTTGAAACGGATCTAATGACTCCCGATGGATTTGCGGTGCGTATTGGTTACAGCGTTTCGCTACTCTTTTCTGAGGCCAACGAGGCCAGTGGACTTATCATTACATTCCAGGACCTTACAGAGATCCGTTCAATGGAGGAAAGCGTCCGGAGAAAGGACCGCCTTGCCGCTGTCGGACGCGTCGCAGCAGGCCTCGCGCACGAGATACGGAATCCTCTCGGAGCGATGCGGGGAGCGATCCAAGTACTGGAATCAAACACATCCAAAGGATCGATGCAGTCTGGTCTGATGGATATTATTCTTAAAGAGTCGGATCGGCTGAACAGCATAATCACAAATTTTCTAGGCTATGCCAGACCCGCCGCGGGTGACTTCGAGGAAACCAATGTCGGTGAGGCAATAAAGGACACACTTACGTTGCTGATGCACAGCCCGGACGTAAAGGCCGGACATATGCTGACCGATAATACTGGAGACGAAGCCATAACGATCTCCGCCGACGCTACACAATTAAAACAGATCTTTTGGAATCTTGCCCGCAATGCTCTCCAGGCGATGCCTGAGGGTGGTGAGCTTCGCATTGGACTGGAATCGATCCCGAACAACCGAATACGGATCATCTTTAGCGACACTGGGCACGGTATGTCCTCTGATCAGGTTGAACGCCTGTTCGAGCCATTTTCGACCTCAACATCGGGCGGAACGGGGCTTGGACTCTCTATCGTTTATCAGATCGTTAAGGATCACAACGGCGCGATAAACGTCCGCAGCATCGAGGGAAAAGGCACGACGATTACCGTCGAGCTGCCAAAAGATAACCGCCGCCTCGCTGCAGAGCCTGTTAAGCTAGCCGACAGTAACGGCGAAGCTTCAAAATTGAAGGAGTTTTTGAATGTCGAGCAGCAGGAAACAAAAGTTTCTTCTTGAATTACAAACCGTATTTCTGTGACAATTGACAGAGAGGCATGTACGACACTCACACCGCCAGCCGTGGCTTTTCGCACGACCAAACCCATAAATGGCAAACATAGTAATTGTTGACGACGAGCAGAGTTACCGCCAGCTTTTGACCCTAGTCTTTGAAGAACAGGGCAATACGATCCGCACGGCCATGAACGGTCGGCAGGCTCTTGATCTGCTCGCGGCCGAGCCTGCCGACGTGATCATTTCCGATGTGAAAATGCCGGATATGGACGGTATAGAAATGCTGCGTGCGGTTCGTGAGACCCTGCCGGACCTTGGTGTTATATTGATGACTGCTTTTGCGTCGGTCGAAACTGCCCGCGAGGCGTTCAAACTTGGTGCAGACGATTTTATTCAAAAACCCTTTGATGTTGAAGAATTAAAACTGATCGTCAGGAAAACGCTTGAAAAGCAGGCGTTGATCGACGAGAACAGGGCGTTCAAGCGTGCCCAACGGGAACGCGGCAGCGTCAGGAACATCGTCGGAGCATCGGCATCGATGAATGCGATCTTCCAAATGATCGAGACCGTTTCCGAGGTCCAATCGACGGTCCTCGTGACAGGCGAAAGCGGTACAGGAAAGGAACTCGTCGCCCGAGCGATCCACGATCTCAGTCAGCGAGCGGAAAAACCGTTTATTTCCATCAATTGTGGTGCATTCACCGAAACCTTGCTTGAAAGCGAGCTTTTCGGTTATATAAAAGGTGCTTTCACAGGTGCAAATACCAATCGCAAAGGATTGTTTGAGGCGGCACATGGCGGCACTATATTTCTCGACGAAATAGGCGAAATGTCACCTGCAATGCAGGTCAAACTATTGCGCGTTTTGCAGGAGCGGCGTGTTCGGCCGGTCGGTGCTCATGACGAATTGCAGATCGATGCGCGAGTAATTGCGGCTACCAATCGCGATCTTAAACAAATGACAGAGGACGGTACGTTCCGCGAGGACTTGTTTTACCGGATATCGGTTATCCCCATACATTTGCCGCCGTTACGCGAGCGTGCCGAAGATATTCCGGCACTCATCGAACATTTTGTAATGAAGTTTTGCGATCAGGCAGGCAAGAACGTGACCATTTCGCCGAAAACGGCTCAGATCCTTGAAAAATACGCTTGGCACGGCAATGTTCGCGAGTTGGAACATACCATTGAACGCGCCGTTGCTCTGGAAAGGTCCAATGAGATCCAGCCCGAGCAACTTCCGGATCACATCACAAATTACAATCCCCAGCGTATTAATGCCGAATTTTATCTTCCGGATGCGGGAATAAACCTCATCAGCCACCTGGAAAACCTCGAAAAAACCTATGTTGTCGAGGCACTTCGCCAGACCGGCGGCAATCAGACGCGCGCGGCCGAGCTCCTGCAAATGCCTGTTCGATCGCTGCGCCACCTCCTGGATAAACACAGTATCCGCAGTCTTTCGGCCCAAATGCGAAGTTCTGATTAATTCTCCGGCGCTCTCATCCAATCACCCCTTTTAATAAATATCGGCCAAATTGACATTTTTTGTCAGCTGTAGATTGCCAAAAACTGTGATTCTGGCGCTAAAACAGGTCTTTACAAGCCGACAATTCCCGCCAAGCAACGCCCGTATCCATCGTATTTACAATAGTTAACGCATATTGCAGGCCCCATTTCGGCACTGGCACGGGTCTTGTTATTAGCCTAGTGGCCTGGGAAAGGTGCAAAGATTTTCAAAAACTTAGGAGATTGTGAATTAGAAATGAAAAATCAGAAAGGTTTCTCGCTTATCGAACTTTTAATCGTTGTCGTGATCATCGGTATTATCGCGGCTATCGCTATCCCGAATCTGTTGGCTGCACGTCGTTCAGCTAATGAAGGATCGGCAGTTTCGGCACTCCGCACGCTTCACGGTGCGAATGCTACCTATCAGGCTTCGGTTGGAGCCGGTAACTTTGCTACAAATGCTGCAGCTCTGAACACAGCAAACTTGATCGACAGCGTTCTTTCAACGGCAGCAACCTCTGGTGGTGCAGCCAAGAGCGGATACAATTTTGCCTATGCAGAAGTAGATAAGACCACGACCACCCCGTCGTACTTTGACGTAACAGCGACTCCTGCTTCAGCAAGCGGATTCACGGCAACGGGGACAAGGAACTTCCTCATTTCCGAAGAAGGCGTGATCTATGCTGCTCCTGTAGCAACCGCTATTACGATTGTTGCGGCCACTCGCGTAGTTTCAGGCGGCACCCCGCTTAACAACTAAGACTTTCTTAGTTAGGTCACTTGAAGAGGCGAGGGACACATGTGCCTCTCGCCTCTTTCTTCATTAAAGACCTATATTAATTCAATCGATTGAGGCCCGTTTTTATGTTTCCCTATAAAGGAGTTTTTCAAAGAGAGGTTACGACAGCCATGAAAAAACAAAAAGGCTTTTCACTTATTGAACTTCTGATCGTTGTAGTCATCATCGGAATCATCGCCGCAATCGCCTTACCAAATTATCTGGCTGCCCGCCGTTCTGCAAATGAGGCCTCCTCAGTATCGGCCTTACGCACGCTGCACGGAGCGAACGCTGGTTATCGAGCAACGGTCGGAAACGGTCAATTCGCACCAGATCTTGCGGCATTAAACACGGCGAACCTGATCGATTCGACGCTGGCGAACGCAACGGTTGGTGGTGGTCCAAAAAACGGTTATTTTTATACGTATGATGGCACCGGGGTCACCAATACACCTTCGGTTTTCAGCGTGATCTCCGAGCCGTCGATAAAGGCTCCCCCGCTCGCTACAGGCTCTAGGCAATTCATTATCTCGGAAGAGGGGGTCGTTTATGCGAGCCCGAACGCGACAACCGCGCCGTCAATCGATGCCGCCCGGGTAGTCACCAACGCCGCGCCGCTCAACAACTAAGGACTAAAACACACTTTTGTTACGCGGCCGGGAGCAATACGTCCGGCTAGACACTTCCCAAACTGGCTAATTTAGCTTTGTGGCTTTGTACCTTCGAGCATCTGTCGTTAATTGCTCCGGGTAAAAGCCCTTTAATGGTTCAGCGATCATGTTTTTTCATGGAAAACAATATCGACAAGGCCTCACATGTTGTAAAATATGGAAGGCATATGCCATTCTCCCGTCGCGTTCACATTCATAACGATTCAAAAAACGTTTCCTTGAACCCAATTATTGACGGCTTTTACGATCAACAATGGACAAGTACAGATTTTTCCTAAATGAAAGAATCTGTTTACTGATGCTGGTAGCGGTCTCATTCGCGGTTACGCTGCCGATCCTCGTAAACGGAATACCGATCGGTTATGACCTTCCGCACCATTATCAGTGTGCGATGACGTTTTGCGACTCCATCAGGAACGGCGATCTATATCCATCGTGGTCATTAAATAGGAACTTGGGGTTCGGCGGAATGGAGGCTCGTCTGTACCCGCCGATCTCGCATTACACGCTGGCTCTCGCGTATCTTCTTCTCGGGGACTGGCATCTGGCATGCTGGCTTGTACTTCTATTTTTTTCGTTCGTTGGCGGCTATGGCGTATACCTATGGGCACGTGAATATATGCCATCGGGCCAGGCCGTGTTTGCGGGATGCATTTTCATAGTCCTGCCGTACCATCTCACCCAGTTTTACAACACATTCTTTTATGCCGAGTTTGTAGGAACGTCGATTCTTCCCTTTTCATTCGTTTATGTTAGTAGGGTGTGCAAGAGGGGCGATATTAAGGATGTCTTAGGCCTGGCAATCTCATTTGCCATTTTGGTACTTACCCACCTGCCTCTTACCGTTATGGTCTCGATCTGCTTAACGGCCTACGGATTGGTGCTTCTCAGACGCGGCGAATATTTTTCTCAAATTACAAAACTTGCGATAGGTGCCTTCTTAGGACTTGGTGCAAGTTCCTTCTTTTGGATAAAAGTCCTTCTCGAGCGTGATCTGTTGGCGAAAACGCTGATCTACTCCGATCCATGGCTGGATTACAGGCTGCACTTTCTGCTCACGCCGATCCAGACCTACCAAGACGGAATGCCTATGGATGTTTATTCGAGCGCCACGTATTTTTATGACTGGATGTTTCTGTATACGGTGTTGATGGTCGTCGCAACGGCTGTCCCGTTCTTGATCCTGAAAAGGAAGCAGTTCGTCAGATTAAAGGGGGTCTGGGCGGTCTTTCTTCTTTGCGCTTTTTTGGCGATCCCATTTAGCCGGGTTCTGTGGGACAGGGTAGGTCTTTTACAAGAAGTTCAGTTCCCCTGGCGTTGGCTTGCGTTAATTTCCGCGACTGCGTCGGTCGTCGCGGCATCGCATATTGGGATGATCGCTGGGTGGTTTCGTACAACAAAACGGCCATTCGCTTTGATCATAAGCGGTTTTATACTTGCGATGATCGCTTTTTCTGTCGGCCAGGTCATCCGGCAGGCGCCGTTTGTAGCTACGATCGATGTCCCTGGCTACATGGAAAAACTGGAAGCGGACAAAGGATTTACGTTCTGGTGGACAATATGGATGCGCAAACCGATCTTCGAAAAGAAAGACAAGGTCATTGCCGAGGGTAGAAATATAGATATAGAGGAATGGGCTGCAACTCAGAAAGCTTTTCGAATTTCAAATGGTGATAGTCAGTATGCGCGCGTTAGACTGTTTTATCATCCCAATTGGAAAGCTACGGTAAACGATGTCCCGGCCGAGACAAGCCCCGACGAAAATGGTGCTCTCCTGGTTTCGCTGCCCGCGGATGAGGTCGAGGTCAAGGTCTTTTTTCAGGAACCAATTCAAGTCTTGATCGGACGCTGGGTATCGTTGGGCGCGTGGATCTTGTTTTTAGCACTTTGGATTGGCTCGAAATGGAATCTTCGGCTACCTATAAACTACCGGCTAAACTAGGATAAATCGGAATGGAAAAGATAGATCAGATCCTGGAAAACCGGCGTACCCGCATCCTGCTTTTCATTGCGGCGTCAATGCTCGTCGTGGCACCGACATTTTTCTTTGGAGTGTTCGACGGGCCTGATATTCCTCAACATTTTCAGTTTGCTAACACATTTGAACAAGCTATTCGGTCAGGCGACCTTTACCCTGCTTGGGCTGCAAATGAAAACTTGGGTTACGGCTCACTTGGACCAAGATTTTATCCGCCATTATTTTCCTTTGTGCTGGCCCTGGCACACATACTTATGGGCAATTGGCACCTTGCAATTTGTCTTGTTTTCTTAATATTTACGTTCGTTGGCGCCGTTGGTTCGTATCTTTTGGCCAAGGAGTTCCTGCAACCTCATCAAGCATTTTGGGCCGGGGCAATATTTGGCCTTATGCCCTATCATCTTGTTCAGATCTATGGCATCTCCGTATATGCTGAGTTTGCCGGATGCTCCGCTCTTCCGTTCTGTTTCTTATTCGTCACACGTGTTTGCAAACGCGGAACCGCCCGTGACGTGATCGGTTTGGCCTGCTCGTACGCAGCTCTGATATTGATCCACTTGCCATCCTCGATTACCGGATCTATATGTCTGCTCATTTATGCTCTAGTAATGATCTCGAGAGCTAAGATCTGGGCTACCCTCTCAAAGCTCGCAATCGGCGCTTCCCTAGGGCTTTTAGCAAGTTCGGCTTACTGGCTAAAAATGGTAACGGAGCTTAGCTGGCTGCAGCATACAAAATTTCATAACGAGCGGGTCTTCGATTACAGCTACAACTTCCTGATAGCGGCCAATTTTTTTGACGGCGGCCCGTATCCTTTTCTTACCGCGGTATTCATCGTAACAATATTGATGGCAGGGCTTTCAATTTGGGGCTTATATACAAGTAAGGAGTTTGATCTTTTGACGCGTTTGCGGGGCGCGATCATATTGTTCACTGTTTCGGTTTTCATGGCTTTGCCGATCAGTCAGCCTGTCTGGGAACTATTCCCGTTCATTCAAACGATCCAATTCCCATTTAGATGGTTAACTATTACGACTGTCAGCGGCTCGATAATCGTTGCGTCTGCGATCCATCCGCTTTATAGCTATGCGATGCGATCACCGGACAATATGCGGTATATGAAGCTCGCAACCGGCGTCCTGGCAATGGGCTTTGTATTCGTCCTCAATTTGACCTGGATGAGCGGATGGGCTGCTCTGCCCACCTCTAATTTCGATCAGTGGGTAGACAACAAGATTTCTTCGCAAGGACTCGATTTTTGGTGGACGGCAATAGCTAAAAAGGAAGCATTTGACACAAAAGAAAGGGTGGTCTCGAATAACCGCAAGCCTACAATTACCGACTGGCAACCATACGAAAGAGATTTTACCGTCGAACCTGGAAATCCCGGTTACGCACGTATTGCTACTTTTTTTTACCCCCGTTGGCAGGCTGAAGTAAACGGAAAAGCCGCGACAGTTTTACCTGACGAAAACGGAGCTATCATAATTCAACTGCCTCAGGAACAGTCTATTGTCCGTCTGCAATTTCAAGAGTCACCTCCAGTAAAAATTGCAATTGCCTTTTCGATTATTACATGGCTCTTAATGACATTTGCTTTGACATTTGCGTGGATCAACAACGAGTTTAAGATGAGGCGCTCCGTTGCTAATTTGGCTGCGAATGAAATTTCGTGTTAAATATCTTCGTGTTCTCGCAAATTCTCACCATAGCTCGAAATGCGTTCCGCGAGGCCATTCGCGACCGCATTCTCTATAATCTCATCCTCTTCGTGCTGCTGATAACGGCGAGTGCGATCTTTCTCGGTGACCTCACCGACGGCAATGAGTCGCATGTGATCGTCAATCTGGGCCTAAGTGCGATGCTTATTTTCGGCTCATTTATTTCGATCTTTGTCGGGGTCAGCCTTGTTTGGAAAGAGATCGAAAAACGGACCGTTTATTCGATCTTCTCAAAGCCCGTCGGGCGGGGTGAATTCGTCATAGGCAAGTATCTCGGGCTGTGTCTGACACTACTCGTAAACACTGCGGTCATGGGCGTTGGAGTCACGCTGGCCCTGTTGTATGTAAACGGTGGCTCCCTTATCGGCCCCGTTTGGGGGTCAATTAGTTTGATCTTTCTCGAACTAACCATTCTTACAGCAGTTGCGATAATGTTTTCATCATTTTCGACACCTGCCCTGTCGGCCTTGCTCACTTTTTTTGTTTTCGTGATTGGCCATTTCAGCGCATCGCTTCGGGATCTGGCCCACGACCTTGGATCGCCGTCTGCACAGCTATTGTTCAATGTTATCTATTATTTGTTTCCAAATCTGTCGCATTTCAGTTTCACAACTGAAGCATCGAATGGAATGATACAACCTGCGGGACTTATCGGCGTGGCCGCGTTATACGCTTCGGCCTTTAACATCATTTTGCTGACCGCCACCGTTATTATCTTCAAGCGACGGAATTTCAAATGATGCGTGAATCTTGGCTTAGAAATATCATTCTACCGGCGGTGATAATTCTCGCTGGATTTGGAGCGGCTTTCGGCCTCAGCAGTTATCTCGAACGTAATCGTCCGCCGCTGCCCTCAGGTTTCTCCGATATCGACCTCAGTATGAACGGCTCCCGTCTAAAAGGTTTTGCCTTTGGTGCCGAGGGCCTAATTGCGGACTGGTATTGGATGCGGTCACTTCAGTACATCGGGGACAAGATAATTGCGTCCAGATCCGGGCATGTCAACGTCAATATTGATGACATGCGTGGCC
>Ga0163162_10007152_pt1 | contig 10835 bp, 10 predicted proteins | sample S55metaG_FD_115310 | JGI IMG/M metagenome (GOLD analysis project Ga0163162, IMG submission 115310) | Switchgrass rhizosphere microbial communities from Kellogg Biological Station, Michigan, USA - S5-5 metaG | ecosystem: Host-associated > Plants > Roots > Rhizosphere > Soil | place: USA...
AGCTTTACTGGGCGAATAAAGCGTTAGATTTTATACCTTTGCCGCTTCAAAAGACCCTAACTATTAATAACCCAATATGATTGTAATCAGTAATTTCCAGGAGTTTGAACAGCAGGTAGGCAATAACCTTGGCGTTTCATCATGGCATACCATTACCCAGGAGCAGATCAACAAATTTGCCGATGCAACCCTTGATCACCAATGGATCCATACCGACCCTGAAAGGGCCAAAACCGAAAGCCCTTTTAAATCAACAATAGCGCATGGCTATCTTACGCTGTCACTGATCCCTTACTTGTGGAAAGAGATCGTAAAGATCGAAAACCTGAAAATGGAAATTAACTATGGTATCGAAAATCTGCGTTTTGCCCAACCTGTATTGGTTGACAACGAAGTGCGGCTGAAAGTTAAACTGGCAGGTTTAGTTAATCTTCGCGGTGTTATCAAAGCTACCATGGCCATCGAACTCGAAATAAAAGATCAGCGCAAACCCGCCTTTGCCGGCGACGTTGTGTTTTTATATCATTTTATTGGATAAGGCAAATCTGAAGACCTACGAAGTTTTAAAAACTTCGTAAGTCTGGATTATACAACTTGCCATAGATAGTACAAAGCAATCACTTGCCGCGTAAGCTTGTGGAATAATTAGCCTTTTATTCCTAAATTGCCTCAATGATATTTGATTTCAGGCTGAAGGTATTTTATACGGTTGCACAGCGATTGAGCTTTACCAAAGCTGCATCCGAACTGTTTATTACCCAGCCTGCTGTTACCAAACACATCAAAGAACTGGAACACCAGTTAAGCCAGCAGTTGTTTAAACGTAACGGTAATAACATCGCCCTTACCACTGCCGGCAAAATTCTTGAGAAATATGCCGAAAAGATCTTCCAAACCTATACTGATCTTGAAACAGAACTGGCACAGCTCAACAATTTAGAGGCAGGTACACTGCACATAGGGGCCAGCACTACAGTTGCCCAAACAATTTTGCCCAAGCTGCTGGCTATGTTCAAAAAAACATATCCCAAAGTCACCTTCAACTTCATCCAGGCTAATACCGACCAGATCTCGCAGCTGGTACTGGCCGAAAAAATAGATATCGCCATTGTGGAAGGGGCCGCCCATTCGCCGCAATTATCCTATACCGATTTTATTAAGGATGAGATTGTATTGGTGACCAGTGCTAACAATAAGTTATCCAAAAAGGCGGAGATCACACCCAAGCAATTACCGTCTATTCCCCTTGTTTTAAGAGAAGCCGGATCAGGTACGTTAGATGTTATTTTCAATGCGCTTGCCGGTGTGCAGATCAATCCTAAAGACCTTAATATTGAGATCCAGCTGGAGAGCAGTATCGCTATAAAACAATATCTTTTATACTCAGAAACAGCTACATTCCTATCTATTCAATCGGTAGTGAGCGAACTAAAATATAACGAACTTACCGTTATTGATGTGAAAGGGCTGGAGATTTTCCGCACGTTCCAGTTCATCCAGTTGCATGGCAAACACAGCAAACTGATCGAACTTTTCAAACGTTTTTGTCTCGCCAGTTATAACTTAAAGTAATCATATATTACTTTATATCATTTGATTGCCAATTGCTTTAGCCTCAAATTTGAGTGCTGAATCAAAGACGATCATACATGGAACAAATTACTACCGATATCTGCATTATAGGCGCGGGGCCTGTTGGTTTATTTGCTGTTTTTGAAGCTGGTCTGCTCAAAATGCGCTGCCATCTTATTGATGTACTGCCGCAAGTTGGCGGTCAGCTTTCTGAGATCTACCCGCATAAACCTATATATGATATTCCAGGTTACCCAGATGTTACAGCACAGCAACTGGTAGATAACCTGATGGTGCAGATAGCTCCTTTTCATCCAACCTTTAGCTTGGGCGAGCGCGTGGAAAACCTGCAACGTAATGATGACGGTTCCTATAACATTATCACTAATGACGGCACAACCGTTCATTGCCAGGTGGTAGTCATTGCCGGTGGCCTCGGTTGCTTTGAACCACGTAAACCGGAAATTGATCGTCTTACCGATTTTGAAGGCAAAGGTGTAGCTTATATGGTGAAAAACCCCGAACATTTCCGTAATAAAAAAGTGGTGCTGGCCGGTGGAGGCGACTCTGCACTGGACTGGGCCGTTTTTCTGAGTAACGTAGCCGAGCGTGTTACCCTTGTACACAGGGGCGATACTTTCCGCGGTGCACCTGACAGTGCCGAAAAAGTATTTGAACTGGCAAGGGAAGGTAAAATTGACCTCATCCTTAAATCAAATGTAGTGGCATTAACCGGAGAGGACCGTTTGCAAGAAATTACCCTGCTTGATCGTGACCAGCAGGTTAGTCATATCGAAGCTGATCACCTCATCCCTTTATTTGGCTTGAGCCCTAAGCTTGGCCCGATTGCCGATTGGGGATTGAATATAGACAGATCTGCCATTGCGGTAAATACTGTTGATTACAGCACCAATATCGAGCGTATTTATGCCATTGGCGATATCAACACCTATCCGGGCAAACTTAAACTGATATTATGTGGATTTCACGAGGGGGCATTAATGGCTCAAAGTGCTTTTAAATATGTTTACCCCGAGCAGAAACTGAGTTTTAAATACACCACCGTTTACGGTGTAAGCGCCTTTTAGCCATGATAAATTTAACTATAATTGATCGCGACGGCGGCAGTAGGCCCGTCGAAATTCCCGAAGGAATTAACCTGAGCCTGATGGAAGTATTAAAGGCGTCTGAATATGATATATTGGCCACCTGTGGTGGGATGGCGCTTTGCGCTACCTGCCATGTACAGGTTATTAAAGGCCCCGAGGAATATTTTACCGCTACAGATACTGAACTTGACGTATTAGATACGTTACCTTATGCCCCTCCAGCCAGTCGGTTGGCCTGCCAGATCAGGATCACTGAAGATATGGATGGAATGGTGTTTAAGCTTGTTGGGGAAGAGTAAAGCCGGAAGTATTTAGTTCAACCTCTCAAGTTGAGTTAAAAAATCTTTATGTTTTGTGTTGCAAGCCCTGTTGCCGGTTTACCGTTTTCTTTCCGGCAGCAGGGTTTATTACTACTATAGGGATGCGATAACCATACGGCGTCATTGCGGTAAGGCACAAGGCCATGACGCTTTTATTTATCTGCCCGTTCTTTAATTAAAAAATATTTGCATCTTTGCAGCAATTCCTTAATTGTTAACCCTTTAATTTTTTAAGGACAATGCTACAAAGTATCTCATCCATATCCCATTAGTGCATCACCTTTAACAGGTGGACAGCAATTCTTTTGTTTTTTATTAAACGTTTTTGCCAGTGTGTTTAACCGGTGATTGGTTTTGTTTGTCTGCGGAATTTTTTATGTGTTGAAGGTTTGGCTTGCGCTTTTCAAAATGGGTATATCCCTAACCCGGGGATGAATTTTTGAAAATCATAACAGATTTTAATGAACTAAACACGTAAAGTCCGATGGACATACATGATTTGCCGTACCGTTTAAAATCGGCGCGGAGAAAAAAACGATTGGTTAAAGAGGCCTTTGACAAAAAACTGATCCAGCTTGACAGGCGACAATGGGAGCTGAGGTGCCAAATCAGGAAACTGCCGCCCGTGGTTCTGGAAAAACCATATCAAAAAGGTTGGGTGCGATATTTCGTTTTGCGTAATGATATTATGCGAAGTGACCAGGCCGAATTTTATCAGAATTTATTGGCCAAAATCAACACTTATTGCAGGCACCCAGATAAATCATTTAAGCGAAGAAAGATCCGTAAGGGGACTTACCATTACTTCGATGCCAAATATCAAAAGTTAAGAGAGCTTGATCCCGATGAATTTCACGGAAGTAAATTAAACCTTACTGATGCAGAAAAACGATGCTTCTATTTTAAAGAAGTATGGGATGCAGTATACAGACGATGGAAAAACAAGTATGTTTTTATTGAACCATGGCGATTTGTATTAGTGATCAGGCCTCACATAGTTTACACAGCAAAACAAGTTGACGAGGTGCTTGAACAACAGCTTAGTGAGATCAATGAATTTATTGATTGGAACAGTTATTTACCGCGGATTCTCAGGCTGATAGATAAAACGAATAAGCGATGGGATTGGGACTTTTATGAACACCCATTATACATTAACGAATTTAAAAACAAACCGAAGTACACCTCAAAAGAGGCCTATTTCGACTATTAAAGGAAACCCTTATGGGCAATTTAAAAACAAAAGAATTAACACAGATAGGTTACGCCGATAATAAGCAGCGCAGCCTGGCTGTGAATATGATAGCCAAACATTTCAAGCATTACGGTAAAGCAAAAGCGATCAGCTTATTAACCGGCATCCGGCAACAACCGGATGCTTACCTGAGCAACGAACTGACCGGCAAAATAGCCGAAACATTCATCAGCAAGACAAATGAACCTGTAGCGGCATCTTATGAATTAAAGGCCCAACACGCGCCCTTAACCATTTTTGGAGAAGAACACATTGAGGCATCCGCCATAAAACAAATGGAACTTGCATTAAAACTCCCGGTTAGTTTACAGGGCGCGCTGATGCCCGACGCGCACAGTGGTTATGGTCTGCCTATTGGCGGAGTGCTTGCTGTTAAAAACGCTGTGATCCCCTACGGAGTGGGCATGGATATCGGCTGCCGTATGGCTTTATCTATCATTGATGCCGATGAGCGCTTTTTAAAACGTTATGCTCATCGAATAAAACAGGCCATAAATGATCATACCCACTTTGGGATCGATGGCGGGTTAAGCACAACCCAATATCATGAAGTATTGGACAGCCCTGTGTTTAATGAAACCCCACTGCTTCAAAAATTGCATGGCAAGGCCGTTAAGCAATTAGGCTCATCGGGAAGCGGGAATCATTTTGTAGAATTTGGGCTGATAGAACTTTATGAAGATAATAAACTCCATCTGCCACCTGGACAATACATGGCTTTGCTGTCACATTCAGGCAGCAGGGGCCCGGGTGCTAATATCGCCCGGCATTATACACAAATTGCCATGAATACCTGCAAGCTCCCGCGCGAAGCGCAGCCACTGGCCTGGCTTGATCTTGATACCGAACCCGGACAGGAATATTGGCTTAGCATGAACCTGGCCGGTGAGTATGCCAAAGCCTGTCATGACCGGATCCACATCAACCTGTTAAAAGCTTTAGAATTAAAACCCTTAGCCAAAGTTGAAAACCACCACAATTTTGCATGGAAAGATAGGTTGATCGATGGTGCCGAAGCGATAATTCACCGCAAAGGTGCTACGCCTGCCCATGCGGGCGAACTCGGAATTATACCCGGCAGTATGGCTACACCTGCTTATTTAGTATTAGGTAAAGGAGATGGCGGTGCCTTAAACTCTGCATCGCATGGTGCAGGCAGGGCCATGAGTCGCAAGGAAGCCAGAGAAAGCATTACTGGTTCAGCAATGAAAAAACTGCTGACTGATGCCGGGGTAACCCTCATTGGCGGCAGTCTGGAAGAAAACCCGTCGGCCTATAAAGATATCGAGACGGTAATAACTGCCCAGCAGCAATTAATTGAAGTACAGGGTAAGTTTTACCCGCGCATTGTAAGAATGGATAAAGAATAATGAAAAAGATCATACAAATAACGGCCGGCAAAGGTCCGGCGGAGTGCTGCCTTGTTGTTGTTAAGGTTCGGGACATGATCCTGAAACAGGCAAAGGCACAAAACATAACCATATCTGTAACCGAAGATACACCGGGACCGCAAAGCGGCACGCTCCTGTCATCTACTTTGATGGCTGAGGGAATCCAACTGGAAAACCTGTTAAAAGAATGGCAGGGAACCATACAATGGACGGCACAAAGCCCCTTTCGCCCTGCTCATAAACGCAAAAACTGGTTTGTGGGTATAGAGGTATTTGAAATCCCAAAGCAAACACGTTTTGATCCTGATGATGTGACGTTTGAAACCATCCGCTCATCAGGCCCGGGCGGGCAAAACGTAAATAAAGTTGAAACTGCTGTACGCGGCGTTCATAACCCTACCGGCATACAGGTTACGGTAATGGAAAGCCGGTCGCAGTTACAAAATAAAAAACTGTGCCTAACCCGGCTCGAAGCCAGGATAGCCGCTTTACAAGCCGGTAAGTTGATGGATCAGCAGCAAAATCAGTGGCTGGAACATCATTCGCTTGAGCGGGGCAATGCTGTTAAGGTTATCAAATTGGCGCTATAAACGAACAAACACTTTTCTCAGGGAAAATCGTTTTAAGCGAATTCCTTTCGAACTAAACTTACGGAGTTTCAAAACTTCATAAGTTTGATTGCGAAGCAACTGTATGACAATTATTAGCGTAACAAAGAAGTATATCAAATTATGATGCTGTTAAGCGGTTCAATGTGCTGAAATTTAAATCCAATGCATATCACTTTAAAAAGTACAGGAACCAGGTATCAGATCAATCCGCTGACAATCATCATTTTCCTTACTGCGTTACAGTTGATGATCACACTGCTCAGTAATGGGTTTGTTTTATCGTTCGATGAATCTATCTGGCACTATATCGGCCGTAATTGGTTCGGGCATGGGCTGGTTCCCTACACTGGAGGCACCGACAATAAATCACCTTTCATTTTTGCCATTTTTGGCTTGTCAGATACTCTTTTTGGCGTAAATTATTGGTTCCCCAGGGTACTGGCAACAGTATGTCAGTCCATCGGGATCTATTATCTTTATAAAATAGCCCAAAAGCTCGCAGGCGAAACAGCGGGTTTGTTAGTGGTGGTGTTTTATGGCCTGTCGTTATTGTGGCATGCTACAGGAAGCCAATATGTGGCATTTACCGAAACTTACGAAGTATTGTTCATAATAGCTGCGGTGTACCGGTACATCAATGCCTCAAACAAACAAGCTCTTTTAATTAGTGGCCTGTTAGCTGGCCTTGCTGTTGATTTCAGGCTTTCGGCTGCCTTTGTTATCCTCGCAATTTTGATCCATGCGTTGTTCCGGAAACGTTTTATCGATCTCCTTGTATTTTGCCTTGGCGTAGTATCTGGCCTGTTATTTTTAATCATAGCCTGCGCTTTGGCGGGCATTGATCTTCACCAGTTATTGATAAATGGCTTATTAGATAACTTTGGCAAAGGCAGCGCAACAGACCATACCGTCGCTTTTAAATTTGATAACTTTTGCCACAGGTTTATTTATTCGCCGCTTGTGTTGTTTTACCCATTGCTGTTGCTTTATATTTTTATAAAAAGAAAAATGGACTTCCCGGTTTTGTGGTGCGTGCTGGCATTTGTTGCTATTAATATGATAGGGATCTATGATGTGGTACATTTAAAAGATCTGTTGCCGCCGCTGTCAATGATCAATGCAATAGCCGCCGCATATCTCCTTGATAAATACAAGCTGCCCAATGGCTTAGTAGCTTTAGGAATTGGTGTTATTTTTTTTCCGTCGATGACAGCGCCGATAGCTAACCTGAAAATCCTGTTAGGTAGCGCCGAGCCCCCAATAATTTATGGCAAAGCCCCCTATGTAAATCCACCGGAGGGCGACCGTAAAGCACTGGGGAAATGGATCAAGGAACATACGAGTAGCACAGACATGGTGCTGGTGCACAGCTTTGGCACCCAGGTGCAGGTTTATTCAGAAAGGCTGTCTCCTACTATTTATTTCAATATTACTCAAACGCCAATAGCCAAAGCTCGCTTTTACCAGGATCTAAAAAAAAATAAACCTGCCATGATCCTGATCCCGATGTTTCCTGAATATCAAAACCTGGTTGATGCCGATCTGCGCAGTTTTGTAAACAATCTGGTTAAAAGCAATTATCACATGGAAAGCATCATGTATAACTACCAGATTTTTAGGATCAATAAATAAACGTGATTTAAGTATGCTTTTAGTTATAATTTAAATAAGCATCCAGAAGATCTAACCGCATTTTATTTAAATCAGCAGTTTCCGTATTGGAAAGCAGGATAAGCGTCACCCCTTTATCCATCAGGTGTACCCAGTTTGATTCGTTTCCGTATCCCGCGCCCTGTCGCTCGGCAAAAATAGTATTCGATTGTCCTATTTTTCGCGGGTATACCCAAAAGCCAAATGCCACATCGCCAAGTTTGGGATAGGATGTCAGCATTAAATCAACAGTAGCCTTTTTTAAAAGCGTGTGGTTAAATATGGCCTGATCAAAAATGAGTAGGTCCTGCGGTGTGGAATACATAGCCCCTGCCGAAAAATGGTTATCGATGTAATGATAAGTAGGCATAACTAATGAATCAACACTGCCTTCCTTGTTGTAATAGCCTTCATCAAGGTTAGGAACAATATCTTCATGGTGCCAGTAATTGGTATTGTTCATTTTTAGCGGGATAAGGATCTTTTCTCTCAAAACAGCGTCAAATGGTTGTTTGTAGATTTTTTCGATGATCCTGCCTAATAGGATAAAGTCGCCATTGCTGTAATTAAATTTTGTCCCTGGCGTATCAATCAGTTTTTCGGAGCAATACCTGTTAATGAAGGTATCTACCGGCCATAAATTCTGATCGTAAGCCTCGGGGATAAACTTATGGTCCATTTCCTTCAGATACCGGCCGCTGCTATAAGTAAGCAAATTGCGGATGGTTACTTTGCGCGATGCTTCTCCTTTATACTCGGGATAGTAGGCCGATATGGTTGAATCAAGACTGAGCTTACCCTGTTCATACAACTGCATAATAAGTACCGCCGTAAAGGTTTTTGTGACGGAGAAGATCTGGAACCTTGTTTTGGGAGTGAAAGCAATATTATAATGCCTGTTGGCTATGCCGGTGTATTTTAAATAATCCGGCTTGCCGTTTTTGGCTATTAAAACCACGCCGTTAAAGTTTCTTTTTTTGATATAGGAATCAAGCACCTTATCAACCGCTTTATGCTGGCCGTAAACGGTTGTTATTATTAAGGATAGGAATAGGTTTAAGAGATGTTTTTTCATTTGTAATTTGCAGATCAGAAAATTAGGTATTAATAGGCGAACTTCCAATTGCAGTATTTTTAAGCTGGGAGGTATATATAACATGCTGAGTGTTTAAATCCAGTGAACTATGAAGGTGAAATGATAAAAGAGGGCCGGCCAGTCTGAGCCTGTCGAAGACTCGTGCGCAGAGGTTCCATCCTCCATGCTTTAATTATGTTATGGGCGGTTGTAAAGGAAATTGCATTTGGGAAATCATGCTTAAAGCAGGAGGCACCTACGGAGCCAATCTAAATTTTTAAAATACTGCTACAAACATGGTACTCCTACGGAGTTGAGTTTGCTCGCTTTGTCTTGTTCTAAAAAAAGTTTACAGACTTTTTGAGATAATCCTGTTATGTATTTACAGCATACACGCTTTGTTAAACTCCGTAGGAGTATCATGTTTGTAGATAAAAACCGAATAGTATTGGCTCCGTAGGTGCCTCCTGTTGCCAATGGGTTTAAAAGCATTTACCCTCAATTGCAAACAAATTAATCTTATATCATTTTCCGCCTGCCCGCTTCACCATAAAATCTAAAGCTGCCTTATCAGGCAAAGTCTTTGCTCCTGGCTTTTCGCCCAGGATCATTATTTTATTGTCGCTTGTTTTATAAGCAGGCCAGGCTGGCACTCCTTTTCCATTTGGGTTACCATTTTTAACAAAATTGGCCCAGTAGGTGCTCATGGTATTGGCCAGCTGCTGATCAACAGGCTCCCATGGGCGGTTCAGGAATTTGAGGTTATCATAGGCATAAGCGACCTCGCCGGTATGGAAAGCACCGTATTTAACAAAATCGGCAGTGGCAGGCAGACGGCGGGTAAAGCGGTAAACATAAATTTTCGCCTTTCCTTTTTCGCTCTGCACATTGGCCCAGGTATAGTTCTGGATGCCGAAAGTTTGATCCCGGCTGATGCGAACCTGCGATGTAGCTGCCTCCTGATCTGAACCTGCCGGATAAAGATTTAAAAACTCATCGGCATCGGCGATGTATTGAGTGCCGATCATCTTTTTATAATCGTCGGCGGTTTTGAGTGTGCCAATAAAGGCATCGTCCTCGTTCCAGCCGGTAAGTACGGGCACGTCGTTTTGTTTATGCTCATTAAAAATATCGGCTATAGCTTCGGGCAAAACATAACCATCAATAACCGGGCGGCTCTGGCCTTTACCAACAAGTTCGGCGGCAGGTTTATTTCTAAGTTCGGCAATGGAGTTTGCTCCTAAAGCAGTAGCCGTTTTAACTCCATTCTCTTCTGCTTCTTTCAAACCACCGTATCCCCGCGGGCTAATAAAACTTGCCCCGCTTTCGGCAATTGCACCACCAAATAAACCCTTCCCTAATGGCGATGCCACCAAACAATTTACACTCATCGATCCTGCCGACTGACCGGCTATCGTAACTTTATCCGGATCGCCACCAAAAGCCGCTATATTTTGTTTTACCCATTTCAGCGCAGCAAGCTGGTCCATCAAGCCATAATTTCCTGAAGCATTATGCGGCGATTCTTTGGTTAATTCGGGATGGGCAAAGAAACCGAAGATCCCTACGCGATAGTTAATAACCACAAATATGATCCCCTTTTTAGCCATGGCCTCACCGTCATAAATAGGTACGCCCGCACCTCCGCTTACAAACCCACCACCATAAATGTATACCAGTACAGGCCGTTTTTCTGCCGGTGTTTTTGCGGCAGTCCACACGTTTAGGTACAGGCAGTCTTCACTAATGGGTTCATAAGGGATCAGAAACTCCCGGGTATAAACACCAAAGGGATCCGGTTTGCCCTGCATGGGGCTGGCGGCAAATTCAGTGCATTTTTTTACACCATCCC
>Ga0163162_10007153_pt1 | contig 10835 bp, 10 predicted proteins | sample S55metaG_FD_115310 | JGI IMG/M metagenome (GOLD analysis project Ga0163162, IMG submission 115310) | Switchgrass rhizosphere microbial communities from Kellogg Biological Station, Michigan, USA - S5-5 metaG | ecosystem: Host-associated > Plants > Roots > Rhizosphere > Soil | place: USA...
AAAGCCTAAAGCTTTCTCCAAGCAGATAAACAATCTGGATTGGACAATCGGAACAAAAATTTCTTCGGAATTGTTTTTTAATAATTGCAATAAACGGGTGTTGAATTCAGACGCTTTGAGCTTTGGGCTTTAGGCTTTTTATAACCCCGAAGCTGACTGCTGTCCGAGATTCTTCTTCGCCAGCAACTGTTTACGCAAGGTGATGTCGGGAACCTTTTTACTACGGACTTCTATTTCCTTGGCAGGTGTTTTCATGGTTATTACAGGACTTTTTACATCCTGGATACGGGATTCCATATTCAGGGTTTCACGTTCGAGTTCAAGAATATGTTCATAATTATTCAGAATTTCCCTTTCGAGCTCCTGAATTTTTGCCTTAGCCTTCAAAATCATTTTTGCCCGGAACGCGAACCCTGTAAAAACCGATAAACCAAGAATAATTGCAAGCAGGTAGATATTGAGCGTAACCTCGTTGGTAAGCATGGTAGTAGTTAAATTAAAGAATCAGTCAAAGGATCTTCAACAGGTACAACGCTGGCAGGGCATTATGCTTTCCAACGGGGGTTAATCATGCAATTGGAGGTAATTCCCAAAAGTAAGGTTTCCCATTCAATTAAGTTTTATAATATTTGTTTTTCCACGATTTCCTGAATAGCGTGTATGGGTATGCGTTCCTGGAGCATACTGTCGCGATACCGGATGGTTACTGTCTGGTCTTCTTTGGTCTGGTAATCCACAGTAACTGAAAACGGCGTACCGATAGCATCCATGCGTCGATACCGCTTTCCTATTGTATCTTTTTCTTCATAAAAGCAGCGGAACCTGCCACGGCAGCCTTCGAGTATTTCTTTGGCGATCTCGGGAAGACCGTCTTTTTTTACCAGGGGAAGGATCGCCAGTTTAACCGGCGCCAGTTTCGGCGGGAACTTTAGTACTACCCGGCTGTCTTTTTTATCTGCCGTACTCAGGTCTTCTTCCTGATAAGCTTCACTCAAAATCATTAATACCGTACGGTCCAGACCGATGGAAGTCTCGATCACATAAGGAATATAATGCTGGTTGAGCTCGGTATCGAAATAGGTTAGTTTTTTTCTGCTGTATTCCTGATGATTCTTCAAATCGAAATCAGTCCGGGAATGAATGCCTTCCACTTCTTTGAATCCCATCGGGAATAGATATTCGATATCACAGGCAGCATCGGCATAATGAGCGAGTTTGACATGGTCATGAAAGCGGTATTTATCCGGAGAAATCCCCAGACTCAGGTGCCATTTCATTCTGTTTTCTTTCCAGTATTCATACCATTCCTTCTGTGTCCCGGGACGGATAAAAAACTGCATTTCCATTTGCTCGAATTCGCGCATGCGGAAAATAAACTGACGGGCCACGATTTCATTTCGGAAAGCCTTACCGGTCTGGGCTATCCCGAAAGGAATTTTCAAACGGCCTGTCTTCTGTACATTCAGGAAATTCACAAAAATCCCCTGGGCGGTCTCGGGTCTGAGATATATTTCACTGGCTTCCTCTGAAAGACTTCCCAGCTGGGTGGAGAACATGAGATTAAATTGCCGGACCTCACTCCAGTTCGCCGTGCCGCTGATACCGCATTTAATCTTTTTTTCTTCAATGAGTTTCTTCAGCCCGTCAAAATCACTTTTAGCCAGCAGGCTGTCCATCGATGCCAGCAAAGCATCAGCCTGGTCCTTTTGGCCCGCCGCCTCCAATTCATCTGCATAGGCTTCGATCAGATGATCTACCCGGTACCGTTTCTGGCTGTCCTTATTATCAATCATGGGATCGCTAAAATTATCCACATGCCCGGAAGCTTTCCAGGTAGTGGGATGCATAAAAATGGCTGCATCAATCCCTACAATATTGTCATGGAGCTGGGTCATGGTCTTCCACCAGTAATCCCGGATATTCTTTTTCAATTCGCTGCCGTACTGCCCGTAATCATAAACAGCACTGAGACCATCGTATATCTCACTGGAAGGAAAAATAAAACCGTATTCCTTGCAATGAGAAATTATCGCCTGAAGTTTTAACGTATCGTTTGCCATAACGGCTGCAAAAGTAAGGAGAATGGACAACTGGAAGCAACTCCAAACGCCTCATTGTAGTATTTTTGGGATTATGTGGGCATTGAAAAAATGTCAGTCTTTTCTAAGTCTCCTGTTTTTTCTCTTCGTATCCTTCGGTGCACAAGCCCAGACAAAGGTTCTGAGCGGTGTTATCCAGGATTTGCAAAGTGGGGAACGTGTGCCCTTTGCCTCTATGCGCCTGATCAAAAGCGGCTATGGCAAGATCAGTGATTCTGCGGGCGGTTTTAGTTTTCATTTTGAAAAATGGCCCCGGGATACCCTGGAGATTTCCTATGTCGGCTTTCAAACTTATCTGCTACCACTGAATGATTCAATCCTCAGAAGAGCTACGGCTGATACCAGCCTGTTTTTGGTTATCAACCTGGTTCGGGGGAAATATATCAATGAAGTGGTCGTAAGCCGGAAAGTAGATTTTGGACTGCTCCTGTGGAGAAAAATTGTGAAGCACAAAGAATCGAATGACCGGTACCGTTTTCATAATTTTTCTTATGAACTCTATAATAAACTGGAACTGGACCTGAACAAGATAAACCGGGAAAAACTGGAAACGGTTAAATTGCTAAAGCCTTTTGCGTTCATCCTGAATAATATCGACAGCAGTGAAGCAGACCCCTTTCTTCCCATTTATATTACCGAAACACTTTCCGATTATTATTATGAGCGCAGCCCAAACAAAAGGCGTGAAGTGATCAAGGGAAGTAAAACCGTAGGCCTGAATAATGAAAGCGTGATCAAGTATCTGGGAGGCATGGAGCAGAATATTGACTTTTATAACAATTTCATCCCGGTCTTTGATAAACGTTTTGCCAGTCCGCTGAGTGATAATGGTGACTATTATTACCGCTATAAAATTGTAGATACCCAGTATGTCAATTCCCGGAGACTACTCCATTTAATATTCACACCAAAAAGAAAGGGTGAAAATACTTTTGAAGGTGATTGCTGGGTACACGATTCGAGTTTTGCTATCCAGAAAATGACCCTCCGGCTCGGCCCGACGGCAAACGTAAATTTTGTGGACGGACTGACACTTATTGAAGAATTCTCCCATATCAACGACAGCACCTGGTTTCTGTCGAAAGACAAATTCGTGGTTACGCTTTCAGCTATCGGTAAAAACCGTATGGGATTGATCGGTCGAAAAACCACCACCTATAAAAATATTCTTTACAACGATTCTTCGATTACCCGGGAACTGGAGAAAAATAAGATTCCGCAGGAAGTAATATTCGCCGCGGATTCGAGGGAAAGAACTGATTCATTCTGGGTTGAATACCGCCACGAAAAACTGACAAAAGATGAGAAGGCGGTCTATAAAATGATGGATACTCTTTTGAAGTTGCCCGCATTCCATACTTATGCCAATGTGTTGAATTTTGTTGCAACGGGTTACCTCAACATTGGCAACTACCAGATCGGGCCATGGTACAACTGGATTTACAGTAATGAATTACAGGGTTTGCGCCTGCGTTTTGACCTGGGCACCAATAAAGGCTTCAATAAAAATCTGACCCTGCATGGCTATCTTGCATACGGATTCGGGGATAAGGTTTGGCATTGGGAAGCCGATGCTTTATATATTTTTAACCGTAATCCCAGAAGCACCCTGTATGCTATCTTCCGGCAGGACCTGGACTATGGTCAGCAGTACTATGATGAAATCTCATCCGATAATATATTCGCTATTGCAGTCAGAAAACCCCATGTCCCAATTAAGTTTATCAATCTGACCGAACAGAAAATTCAATATTTCAAGGAATGGCTGAACGGCTTTTCCATAATGCTGACAGCTGATCATAAAGTATATAATCCCGAATTAAACCTGGCTCCCCTGAGTGATTTTGAAAAAGGGAATGGCAACCCGATGAACGGATTCGAATTATCCGTCAACCTCCGGTTTGCTTTCCTGGAGAAATTTTTTGAAACTACTTTTTACCGGACCAGCCTGGGAAGCCGGTACCCGATCATTGATGTAAGGTACACACGCGGTATTCCGAATGTACTTGGCAGCACGCTTACCTACAATAAATGGTTCGTGAGTTTATCCGATGTGATTAAACTTCCGCCTATCGGCCAGATATATTACAATGTATTTGGCGGGAAAACTTCGGGGGTTCAGACCTATCCCTTCCTGAATATTGCGCCGGGTAATGAAACCTATTATTACAATAAGTATGCATTCAGCTTAATGAATAAGTACCAGTACCTGCATGACCAGTACCTCGGTTTCAACTATGAGCATAATATCGGCAGTGGCTTATTCCGCTTTCTCCCGCTTACGCGAAAATTTAAATGGCGCCAGTTCTATAATGTAAAATTATTATGGGGACATCTTTCACCTGAAAATGCAGCTTACAATAATAATTCGGATTATTCATTCGAATCCCTCGATGGAAAAACCTATATGGAAATCGGTACAGGTGTAGATAATATCTTCCGTTTTATTCGGGTTGATTTCATCTGGCATGTTTTACCCAGCAATGTGGGATTGGCCTACTACCAGAAGTTTGGGGTATTTGGAAGTTTCCGGGTGCAGTTTTAAAAAAAAATTATTTTTTCGGGGTATGACGCCAAACATGAAACTCAATATCACGAAGACCATACATAGCATTATCTGGGTCTTCTTCAATGGGGTAATATTCTATTTATATTATGCGGTTATCACAAATAACATAGACAAATGGGTTTGGATTTGTATTGGTGTCATCCTGCTCGAGGGGATTGTACTGCTTATTTTTAAAAGATCCTGCCCCATCACATTAATTGCCCGTAAATATTCCAATTCAACAAAAGACAATTTCGACATCTTCCTTCCCAACTGGATAGCCAGATATAATAAACTCATTTATACCACACTTTTTGCTATCGCACTTATAATCCTTGCTTTCCGTTTATTATAAACCTCTCCCAGATACCAAATGGACTTGCACAATAAGTCGCCATCGTGGTAATTTTTCAATTAAGTCTTTCCACTACTCCGGCCTGCAGGATTTTCAACCGGTCCCTGATTCCGACTGCTTCAAAACTTCTTTCCAGGTCATTTGCATTTTGGGTAAAATGTTTCCATCCTTCATAATGTAAAGGAATAATTATCGAGTCAGGGAAAGCAAAAGCTGTGTCAATGGCATCATTCGTACTCATGGTAAGATTAAAAGGACCCCTGGTACGCGCAGCCCCTGCGAAAAGTAAAATATAGCCGGGCTTGAATTTTTTTGCAACGGCTGCGACACCTTCATAAAAAACAGTATCGCCTGTGATATATATTTCCAGATTGTTTTTCCCCTTTATAGTCAGAACAAAACCGATTACATCGCCCGCTATTTTTTCTATACCCGCTGGCCCGTGTCTGGCCGGTGTAGCGGTAATGGTAATCAGCGTGCCGTCCGGGCGGGGTACAGAATAACTTTCCCATGGGTCCAGACCGATACTTTTTCCCTCCAGCCTTTCAGCACCTGCTTTTGTTGTAAACGTTTGGGTAACCGCGCTTAATAATTTTCTTCCCGCATTATCCAGATTATCCGCATGCTGATCATGGCTCAGCAGTACAAAATCTATTTTTCCGATTTCAACATCCGGTGGGCCCTGTAATTTATCAAGGACCACCGCACCTCCGCCGAGTGTATAGTGAGAACCTGCCGGATCCAGGGTGGGATCGGTCATAAACCGGAATCCGCCCGCCTCAATTATTGCCGTAGGACCACCTATATATTGAATGTTAAGCATAACAGGATTCGTTGAATAGTTCAGGAATTAGTTACTATTTATTTTTAAACCCGATTCTTTCCCGGTCATCCCATTTCCTTTGTGCTGCTTTTTCATCCAGGAGATTTTCCATTGCATCGTAAATCTGATTTAGCTGGATATCATGCTCTCCTAATCTTTCTTTTATTTCGCGCAATTGAGTTCTTAAATCCATCTGTTGAATAACCAGTCGCCTGATTTCAATAAATGCCCGCATTATTGCAATATTCATGTTGATGGCTTTGTCTGAATTCAGGACACCGCTTAACATGGCAACACCCTGTTCCGTAAAAGCATAGGGCGTAATATTTGAATTACGCTTGCTTTGGGATGCGGTCACAATACGTGACTGCAGGGAATTTTGGCTTCCTGATGCGGTCACAGATTGTGACCGCATGGCCATCCACTCGGTTGAGGTCAGCCGAAACATAAAGTCGTCAGGGAATCGTTTGATATTCCGCTTAACTGCCTGATTCAGCACTTTAGTTGCTACTCCGTAGAGTTCTGCGAGATCAAAATCCAGCATTACCCGCTCGCTCCTGATTTCGTAAATTCTGTTTTGTATACTTTTTATAATTTCCATATAAATTATCCTTTGCCGTCAAATCACAATTTAAACCACAATGAATTTCCGATTTTGCTATTTAACGCTCATTTAAAATAATTTTTCCGGCAGAAGGAAGAATTGCATGAATTTAACATCAGTCAACCGGATTTTCCAGGATCCAGCAAAACGGAGAAATCGTCGATTCAAAACTCAGCAGTGTAAGAGTATGATCCTGCAAATCTCTTCAATTTCAGCCAATGTAATGGTCAGCGGCGGTGCGATACGCAGACAATTGGAGGCAAATAAAAACCAGTCGGTGAGCAGACCGGAGTGAACGCAGGCATCTATAACCTTTTTATTCTTTTCAAAACTGTCAAACTCAACGGCGATGAGCAGACCGGCAGTTCGAACGGATTGAATGGAAGGATGGATGAGTCGCTCTTTAAAAAGTTTTTCTTTCTCCGCAACCAGGGATACCAGGTTCTCTTTTAATAAAACTTTCTGGGCAGCCAGGCCGGCGGCGCAGCTGAGCGGATGGCCGCCAAAAGTGGTGATATGGCCCAATACCGGCTGGCTGGTGAAAGCGTCCATCAGACTTTTCGAAGCGATAAATGCGCCGAGGGGCAATCCCCCGCCGAGCGCCTTCCCTAATAAAATAATATCAGGTTCTATTTCGTATGGTTCAAAACCCCATAGTGTACCGGTCCTTCCAAAACCTACCTGGATCTCATCGAGAACAAGCAGAGCACCGGTATCATCACATTTTTTACGGAGCACCTTCATCCACCCGTGGACTGGCCTGATCACTCCGTTTTCCGCCTGAACGGTTTCTGCGATCACACAGGCTGTTTTCTCCGTTATTCGTTCCAGGTCATTGAAATTGTTATATCTCAGATGGGAAATCCCGGGCAGCAGGGGTCGGAAGGCATTGCGCCAGTATTCATCTCCCATCAGACTGAGTGCACCCTGGGTGGATCCGTGATAAGATTTTGCGAAGCCGATCATCTCCGTTCTGCCACTGACCCTTTTCGCCAGTTTCATCGCACCCTCGGTCGCTTCTGCCCCGGAATTAGTAAAATAAACCGACTGTAATTTTTCCGGCAGACGCTGGGCCAGCCAATGCGCATAGTCCACCTGTGGAGACTGTATCAGTTCACCATAAACCAGCAAATGCAGGAACCGGTCAGTCTGGTCTTTGATTGCTGCAACAACATCCGGGTGTCGGTGACCGGTATTGCAGACACTGATTCCGCCAATAGCATCGAGCCATTTGTTTCCTTCCCCATCGTAGAGATACAGACCCTCAGCCCGAACGATTTCTAATCCCAGGGGTGTTGGTGAAGTCTGAGCCAGGTGTTTATAAAATAGTTCCCGTTGATTCATTTGACGGTTTGACCGATGACGGTTGATGGTTGGCGGTTGACGGTAGTTCACAAATTGTGAAATGATAAATAATTATCCCGCTTCGAATATAAAATTACTTGTATAAAATCATCCGCCTTAAATTAAAACCGTCATACGTTCCCGCATATGCGGGATTAACCGTCAACTTCTCCCGAGTATCGAAATGCCTTAACTTAGTGTAACCGCAAAAACATCATCATGCCAGTTATTCTTCCCGTTAAAGGCATTTCGCCTGGTTTTGGTAAAAACGTTTATATCGCCCCCAACGCCACTATTGTCGGTGACGTGGTGATTGGTGATGATTGCAGTATTTGGTTCAATGCGGTAGTACGCGGTGATGTGAACAGTATCCGGATCGGCAATAAAGTGAACATACAAGACGGTTGCATCATTCATTGCACTTACCAGAAAGCAAAGACTGTTATCGGGAGCAATGTTTCCATTGGTCATAATGCGATTGTTCACGGCTGTACTATCCAGGATAATGTGCTGATCGGCATGGGATCCATCATTATGGACGGAGCAGAAATCGGCAGCAATTCCATCATAGCCGCCGGAGCAGTTGTACTTGAAAATACCAGGGTTGAACAGGGTGTCATTTATGCGGGCATTCCTGCCCGTAAGCTAAAAGATATCCCCCAGGATCTTATTCACGGGGAGATTGACCGGATCGCCAATAATTACATCCAATATGCAGACTGGTTCCGGGAAAAGGCCTAAGGCGTAAGGCTTAAGGCAGAGGGAGGAAAACTCAATATCCGGCATCCCTTATCCTGATCAAAAACTACCATTTACAGGGTGATTTTACTTTGCCCTCCCTAAATTATTCCATTATACTTGTATACTAAGGGAAAATAAGTAGGCCATGGATGCCGTTATAATAAGAACCAACAAAGAATCTGCAGGGCCGGACCGGTTAGTTCTTCCTACCATATTTCCGCCTTTAAGAGCGGCGGAGACCTGCATAGCAAAAACAACTGTCCATTCATCGAAGTTTTCCTGCGATTCATCGAGTTTCGGGCTGCTTCATTGCAAATGCCGGATCTATTTTGTAGGTTTAAATAGTCAATCAGTATCCGATGAAAGCGAGTAAAAACATCTTCTATTTAGCCGTGCTGTGCATCCTTTGCAGCACGCTGGTTTCCTGCAAAGCTCAGTATGGTTGTCCTTCCAACGGTAAAAACGTGGGAGCGGAAAGGATTTTAAGCGGGGAGAAAGTTCCAAAAGCACCTAAATTCAAAGCATAATACCAATTCCATGTACTATTCCGTAAACCAATTAAATCCCAACACTATGAGCCTTACATTACGCACCGATTTCGGTTGTACCGAAGCAGTAATAGATGATGATTGCGGCCTTAAAAGATTTTATGAAGTCGCCAATATCTTATCCGATGACCTGGATGTAAATTTCAATCACAAAACAGACGATTTTGACTCGCTGATGTGGGATTTTTCTTTCAAGGGTCATATTCTTACCCTGCATTATAATATCTATACGGGTATTTCGATTTATCCAAGAAAATTCCGGGAAGCACCCAGAAAAGATAATGATGCGGTTGTAGAAGTAGCCCGTTTCCTGGAAGGAAAGCTGTTGATCCATACCGCTAACCGGTTGGCGTCCTAATAGCTTTTTTCTTCTATCGAATCGAGCATCATACAATAACTCACATAACGATTGAACGATAACTTGCCCTCATTGAGGGCTTTTTTTATGGCACAACCCGGTTCGTTCACGTGCAGACAATTATTAAACTGGCAGTCATTTAACAGGATACGCATTTCAGGAAAATAATGGGAGAGCTCCTGTTTGGGTATATCCACAAGTCCGAATTCACGGATACCCGGTGTATCAATAATGTGCGCATTCAGTAAAGGCAGGTCAAACATTTCAGCGAATGTGGTCGTATGAATCCCCTTGCCGCTCCAGCCACTCACTCCCTGGGTTTTAAGTTCCATTCCCGGAACCACGGCATTGATAAAAGAAGATTTCCCGACTCCTGAATGTCCACTAAGCAGACTGGTTTTATTGAGCAGGATTTCTTCCACTTCTTCCATACCGGTCTTATTCTGCACACTCATCAGGATCACTTTATATCCGGCCGTTTCGTACATCTCCCTTCTTTCTTCAAACAGATCCAACTCTTTTTTCTTATAGATATCTGCCTTATTAAAAACAATAATGGACGGAATATGATAGGCTTCTCCTGCAACTAAAAAACGATCAATGAATCCCTGCGAAGTTTTCGGATCCTTTAATGTGGCCAGGAGTACGGACTGATCGAGATTGGAAGCAATGATATGGTGCTGGTGTTTGTTGGCGGGCGATTGCCGGTTGATATAGTTATTTCTTTCATCAATACCGGTTATCATCATACCGTTTTCCTCACCGCCCTGTTCTGCTTCCAGGTTCACCCAGTCGCCCACAGCCACCGGGTTGGTGGATGTGATTCCATCGATTTTAAAAATACCTTTAATCCGGGCGACGCAGAAATTCCCATCCGCGGTTTTTACCGTATACCAGCTACCCGTGGATTTATATACTCGCGCTCGCATCAGGGGAATTTTCTAAAAAGGGTGAACCGCATTATCCATTCGAGCACCAGGAATCCTACTGCTGCAAGCACAAATGGCAGGAATTTTTCTGTATAGTGGGTGAAGGTAGTCACCTGGTATTTTGATTTTTCGAGTCGGTCTATTTCTTTATATATGGATCCCAGGTTTTCATTGTCTGTTGCGCGGAAATATTTTCCTCCCGTTTCGTTCGCGATCTGGGTAAGCAGTTTTTCATCGATACTCACTTTTTCCCGTTGCATGATTACGCCGCTGCTGGTCTGGACAGGAACCGGAGCAAATCCCTCCGTGCCCATACCCACCGTATACACCCTTACGCCGAAGGATTTCGCAATTTCTTTCGCGGTATTTGGATCAATACTACCGCCATTATTTTCCCCGTCCGTGAGCAGGATAATGACTTTACTTTTGGAAGCAGAGGAACGCAGTCTCTCCACACCTGTTGCCAATCCGCTTCCGATCGCCGTA
>Ga0163162_10007156_pt1 | contig 10833 bp, 9 predicted proteins | sample S55metaG_FD_115310 | JGI IMG/M metagenome (GOLD analysis project Ga0163162, IMG submission 115310) | Switchgrass rhizosphere microbial communities from Kellogg Biological Station, Michigan, USA - S5-5 metaG | ecosystem: Host-associated > Plants > Roots > Rhizosphere > Soil | place: USA: Michigan...
ATCGTTCCGCCGCCGGCGACGAACGCGTCGAGCACGGCGAAGCTGCGGGTCTGGTCGGCGGTCCAGCCGAACACGTTTCCGCCAAGCGCCAGTGGCGCGATGTGGAGGTCGGTCGAGCCAAGCCGGCGTAAGGTCGTCATTCGTCGTTTCCGTCGCTGTCGTCGCCGTCATCGGCCGGGCCGGCGCCGTTCATGTCGACCGCGTTGACCTCCATACTGTTGGCATCGAGCATCGCTGCCGCCTCATCGAGCTGCCTGTCTTCGGCCGGCGTGGTGGCGCCCGGCTGACGATCGCCCTGGCACGCCGCGAGCAAGGCCAGCGCCATGGCGAGGCCCGCGAGACGAGGGCGAATCCTATTCATCGATCTCGTTGCCCATGTCCCTCATCGCCTGGCCGGCGCCTTTCTTTGCCTTGCCGGCCGCAGTGCCGATCGCGGCCGCGCCATTGTCGATCATCGCCTCGCCCGAACCAAAGGCGCGATCAGCCGCTGCCTCGGTGTCATTATTGGCTTCGACCATCGTGGCATTGGCATCCGCGGCGATGGTGTCCGCAGCCTCCGCCGTCTCGTTCTGCGCCTTGGGGCTGCACGCCGCGACAGCGAGCAAGGCGAGGCTGGCGAGCGGCAGGGTGAGCATCTTGCGCATGAGGGATTCTCCGTGGCTGGGGGTGGGCGCGCCGGGTTGCGTGTCGGGGACGCTATCGAACCCGCCAAACGCGCGCAATCGGCTTCGGATCCCCGATCCTTCGTTGACCTCATATAAAGATATCTTTATATGATGATGCGCCATGGCAATCGCCCTCGATATCTTCCGCGCGCTCGCCGACGCGACACGCCTGCGCATCATGGCGTTGCTGCGCTCGATGGAGTTGTCGGTCGGCGAACTGGCGCAGGTGCTCGGGCAGAGCCAGCCGCGCGTCTCCCGCCACGTCAAGATCCTGTGCGATGCGGGCCTGGCCGAACGACGCAAGGAAGGCAGCTGGGTGTTCGTGGCGCTCGGCCAGGCGGCACGGGTCGAGCCGGTCCTCGCCGCGCTCGACAGCTGGGCGGTTCAGGAGCCCGATCACTGGCGTCTCGCCGATGCCGCGCGCCTCGCGGCGGTACGGGCGGACCGTGCGGCGGCGGCGGCGAGCTGGTTCGAGAGCAATGCCGGACAGTGGGATGCGATCCGCTCGCTGCATATCGCCGAGAGCGAGGTCGAGCAGGCAATGGTGGCGGTACTGGGCGACGAACCCGTCAGCCAGCTGATCGACATCGGCACCGGTACCGGCCGCATGCTGGAGCTGTTCGCCGGCCACGCCGAACGCGCGCTTGGCATCGATCGCAGCTCCGAGATGCTGCGCCTCGCCCGTGCCAAGTTGAGCGAGCGCGGTCTCGCCAATGCCGAGCTGCGCCAGGCGGATCTTTATGCGCTGCCGCTCGCCGACGGCGCGGCGGATGTCGCCATCATCCATCATGTGCTGCATTTCGCGCAGCAGCCCGGGGCGGCGATCGCCGAGGCGGGCAGGGTGCTCGCCCCGGGCGGCCGCCTGCTGATCGCCGATTTCGCGCCGCACGAACGGGAGGAACTGCGCACCCGCGATGCGCATGCCCGGCTCGGCTTTTCGGACGATCAGATCATTGGCTGGTTCAACAATGCCGGGCTCGCCCCGGCGCGGATCGAGACGCTCGAGGGCGGCGAACTGACGGTGAAATTGTGGCTCGGGCGCAAGCTCGGCGACGCGTTGCGTGAGGTAAAGGCGGCATGAATCTTTCGATCAACCAGCTCGAAGAGGCGCGCCGCGCGCTCGACGCGCCGCTCTACGCCGATGTCGGTGGCGATATCGCGCTGAGCTTCGAATTCTTCCCGCCCAAGACGGAGAAGATGGAAGAGCAATTGTGGGATCCGATCCGCACCCTGGCGCCGCTTGCGCCGCGCTTCGTCTCGGTGACCTATGGCGCCGGCGGCTCGACCCGTGAGCGCACCCACGCCACCGTCGCGCGGATCAGCCGCGAGACTTCGATCGCCGCCGCCGCCCACCTTACCTGTGTCGAGGCGACACGGGAGGAAATCGACGCCGTCGCCCATGAATATTGGGCCGCCGGCGTGCGCCACATCGTCGCGTTGCGCGGCGATCCGCCGGTCGTGGGGACGAAATATGCGCCGCATCCCGGCGGCTATGAGAATGCCGCCGCGCTCGTCGCCGGGCTGCGCAAGCTCCATCCGTTCGAGATTTCGGTCGCCGCCTATCCCGAGGCGCACCCTGACGCGGCCAGCAAGGCCGCCGACCTAGACAATCTCAAGCGCAAGCTCGATGCCGGCGCGAGCCGCGCCATCACGCAATTCTTCTTCGAGCCCGAGACCTTCTTCCGCTTCCGCGACGCCGCCGCCGCCGCCGGAATCGATGCCGAGATCGTCCCCGGGATCATGCCGGTGACCAATTTCGCCGCGATCAAGCGCATGTCGGCGATGTGCGGCACCGAGGTGCCGAGCTGGCTCGGCCGCCTGTTCGAAGGCCTCGACGATCATCCCGGCGCGCGCCAGCTGGTCGCCGCGACGATCGCCGCCGAGCTGTGCCGCAAGCTTTATGCCGGCGGACTGCGACATTTTCATTTCTACACCCTCAATCGCGCCGAACTGAGCTATGCCATCGCGCATCTGCTCGGTGCGCGCGCCAAGGGTCTGACACAGGAGGTGGCGGCATGACGTCACGTGAACGACTGATCGCCGAGGCCGCTAAGCGCATCCTGATCACCGATGGCGCGTTCGGCACCGAGATCCAGAACTGGAAGCTCGCCGAGGCCGATTATGCCGGCGACCTCGGCCTGACCCATGACCAGAAGGGCAATAACGACATCCTCGCGCTGACCAGGCCCGAGGTGCCGGAGACGATCACGCGCGAATATCTCGATGCGGGGTCGGACATCGTTTCGACCAACACCTTCTCCGCCAACATCATCAGCCAGGCCGATTACGGCGCCGAGGCCTTGGTGCGCGACATCAACATCGCCTCGGCGAAGATCGCGCGCAAGCTGGCCGACGAATATGCCGCCAGGGACGGCCGCCCGCGCTTCGTCGCCGGCGCGATCGGCCCGACCAACAAGACGCTGTCCTTGAGCCCCGACGTCAACGACCCGGGTTTCCGCGAGATCGACTTCGATTATCTCAAGGACGTCTACCGCGAGCAGATCGACGCGCTGGTCGAGGGCGGGGTGGATTTCATCCTGATCGAGACGGTGTTCGACACGCTCAACGCCAAGGCCGGCATCATGGCGGCGATCGAGGCGGGCGAGGCGCTCGGCCGCGACCTGCCGATCATGCTGTCGATGACGCTCACCGACCTGTCGGGACGCAACCTGTCGGGCCATACCGTCGAGGCCTTCTGGCATGCCGTGCGGCATGCGCGGCCGGTAACGATCGGGCTGAATTGCTCCTTCGGTGCCGAGCAGTTGCGTCCGCATGTTCGCACATTGTCTCAGATTGCCGATACGCTGATCATGATCTATCCCAATGCCGGCCTGCCCAACGAACTCGGCGCCTATGACGAGATGCCGGCGACCACCGCGGCGCTGGTCGGCGACTGGGCCCAGGCCGGCCAGGTCAACATCCTCGGCGGCTGCTGCGGCTCGACCCCGGCCCACATCAAGGCGATCGCCGAGGCCGTCGCCGGCCTGCCGCCGCGCCAACTGGTGACGCCGGAAGTGCGTACCCGTCTCGCCGGCCTGGAGCCAATGACGATGGCGGCCTAATTCTTCTACTCCCTCTCCCCGGCGGGGAGAGGGTTGGGGAGAGGGGCTGCCGCACACGCTCCGCTCCCTTACTGCCCCTCTCCCCGACCCTCTCCCCAATGGAGAGAGGGGTGAACTAGAAGATGACCACCGCCAACACCTCCTCCTTCGTCAACATCGGCGAGCGCACCAACGTCACCGGATCGGCGGCGTTCAAGAAGCTGATCATGGCCGGGGATTACCCCAGGGCGGTCGAGGTCGCGCGCCAGCAGGTCGAGAATGGCGCGCAGGTGCTCGACGTCAACATGGACGAGGGCCTGCTCGACTCGCAGGAAGCGATGGTCACCTTCCTCAAGCTGATCGCCGCCGAGCCCGATATCGCGCGCATCCCGTTCATGATCGACAGCTCGAAATGGTCGGTGATCGAGGCCGGGCTGAAATGCGTCTCGGGCAAGCCGATCGTCAATTCAATCAGCATGAAAGAGGGTGAAGCTCAGTTTCTGTCTCACGCCCGCAAATGCATGGCCTATGGCGCCGCGGTGGTCGTCATGGCGTTCGACGAGGTCGGCCAGGCCGACACGAAGGAGCGCAAGGTCGAGATTTGCGAGCGCGCCTACAAGCTGCTCACCGGGATCGGCTTCCCGCCCGAGGACATCATCTTCGACCCCAATATCTTCGCCGTCGCCACGGGGATCGAGGAGCATAACAATTACGGCGTCGACTTCATCGAGGCGTGCCGGGAGATCAAGGCGCGCTGCCCGCATGTCCATCTGTCGGGCGGCCTGTCGAACCTGAGCTTTTCGTTCCGCGGCAACGAGCCGGTGCGTCGCGCGATGCACTCGGTGTTCCTCTATCACGCGATTCCCGCCGGGCTCGACATGGCGATCGTCAATGCCGGCCAGCTCGACGTTTACGATACGATCGATCCCGAACTGCGCACCGCCTGCGAGGACGTCGTGCTCAATCGCGATCCCGAGGCCGGCGAACGCCTCGTCGCGCTGGCCGAACGCTATCGCGGCACCGACGCGGTGGCCGAGAAAGCGGTGCAGGAATGGCGCGGCTGGGAGGTCAACAAGCGGCTCGAATATGCCCTGGTGCGCGGCATCGACGCGCATGTCGTCGAGGACACCGAAGAGGCGCGGCTCGGCTTCAAGCGCCCGATCGAGGTGATCGAGGGGCCGCTGATGGACGGCATGAACGTGGTCGGCGACCTGTTCGGATCGGGCAAGATGTTCCTGCCGCAAGTCGTTAAAAGCGCACGGGTTATGAAGAAAGCTGTCGCGCATCTGCTGCCCTTCATCGAGGCCGAGAAGCTGCCCGGCGCGCGCGGCAAGGGCAAGATCGTGATGGCCACCGTGAAAGGCGACGTGCACGATATCGGCAAGAACATCGTCGGCGTGGTCCTGCAGTGCAATGGTTTCGACGTGGTCGATCTTGGCGTCATGGTGCCCTGGTCGAAAATCCTCGCCGCCGCCAACGAGAATGACGCCGACATGATCGGCCTGTCCGGCCTGATCACCCCGTCACTCGACGAGATGGTCACTGTCGCCGAGGAGATGAAGCGCCTCGGCATGACCATGCCGCTGCTGATCGGCGGCGCGACCACCTCCAAGGTCCATACCGCGCTGCGCATCGCGCCCGCCTATGACGGGCCGGTGGTCCATGTGCTCGACGCCAGCCGCGCGGTCGGCGTCGCCTCGACCCTGGTCAGCGACACGCAGCGCGACGCCTTCGTGCTCAAGACGTCGGACGAATATGAGGCGGTACGCAAGGCGCGTGAGGGCAACAAGCAGAACGATCTGCTGCCGATCGCCGAGGCGCGCGCCAATGGCCTCAAGGCCGACATGGCGTTGAAGGCGCCGGCGCCGCTGCAGCCGGGTGTGCACCGCTTTGACGCCTGGGATATCGCCGACCTGCGCGACTATATCGACTGGACCCCCTTCTTTCGCGCCTGGGAACTGGCCGGCAACTATCCCGCGATCCTCGACGACAAGGTCGTCGGCGAAAGCGCGCGCGGCCTGTTCGCCGATGCTCAGGCAATGCTCGACCGCATCATCGCCGAAGGCTGGCTGACGGCGCGCGGCGTCGCGGCGCTGTGGCCGTGCCGCCGCGAGGGCGATGACGTCGTGCTCGACGATGGCGTACGTTTCCCCTTCCTGCGCCAGCAGATCGTCAAGCGCGAGGGCCGGCCCAATATGTGCCTCGCCGATTTCGTCGATCCCGCCGGCGACTGGCTCGGCGGCTTCGCGGTCAGCATCCACGGCATCGATCCGCATATTGCGCGCTTCAAGGCCGACAATGACGATTATTCCGACATCCTTCTGAAGGCGCTGGCCGATCGTCTCGCCGAGGCGTTCGCCGAGCGGCTCCACCTCCATGTCCGCACCGATCTATGGGGCTATGCCCCCGACGAGCAGCTGACCAACGAGGCGCTGGTCAAGGAACAGTATCGCGGCATCCGCCCGGCGCCGGGTTACCCCGCCTGCCCGGAGCACAGCCTCAAGAACATCCTGTTCGACCTGCTCGACGCGGGCGAGAATGCCGGGATCGAACTGACCGAAAGCTTCGCCATGCTGCCGACCGCGGCGGTGTCGGGCTTCTATTTCGGCCATGCCGAGGCGAGCTATTTCGGCGTCGCCCGGATCGGCCGCGACCAGGTCGAGGAATATGCCCAACGGCGCGGCGTCGATCTGCCGACGGCGGAGCGCTGGCTGCGGCCTAACCTCGACTGAGCGCGCGCTTCCATCCGCTTCGCTACCGGATTGCGCGGGCGTTCGCCGCATCGATCGGCTATGATGCGCACGGCAGACGCGGAGGGCGGCGATGATCGATCGGGAAACGATGTTGCGGACGATCGAGGCGACCTATCAGGCGCGGCAGCGTGGCGACAAGGCCGGCGTGGCCGGGGTTCTAGCGGCCGATGCGACCTATCGTCTGATCGGGAGGTCGCATCTGCTCGGTGGCATGCCGGTTGGGCCTTCTAATGCCGAGCAGGCGATTGGCGGCCTGATCGACCAGTTCCACTTTCCCGAAGTTCGTCTCATCAATGTGCTGATCGATGGCCAACGCGCCGCGGTGCACCTGGCGGTGCGCGTGGTGGCCGCAGGCACGACCGATGAGGTCGAGACCGAGTTGCTCGACCTGTGGACATTCGACGGCAAGGGCGAGGTTACCGACATTACCGAGTTCGCCGATACCGCGTTGGTCAGCGCCATGCTGTCGGGTCTTCAACGAGGTTAACCCTCAATTCGCCTTCCCCCGGCGCGCCGGCGCGCGCATGCGGCGGGGTGGAGGATCATCCATGCGCCGCATCATCCCGCTCATCGCCCTCGCGCTCACCGCGCCCGCCGCCGCGCAGCAGCAGCGCGCGCCCTTCACCATCGCCGAGACCGGCGAGGGTTTCGCGACGATCAACGATGCCGTGCAGTCGATCCGCATGGGTACCGCGACGATCCTCATCGCCCCCGGCGTCTATCATCAATGTACCGTCCAGCAGGGCGGCAACATCACCTTCAAGGCGGTCCAGCCGGGCACGGCGATCTTCGAGGGCACCGCCTGCGAGGGCAAGGCGGCGTTCGTGCTGCGCGGCCAGCGCTCGACCGTCGACGGGCTGGTGTTTCGCGGCATGCAGGTCCGCGATGGCAACGGTGCCGGGGTGCGCACCGAGATGGGCGACCTCACCGTTACCAATTCGACCTTCCTCGACAGCCAGGAGGGGATCCTCGGCGGTGAGCCCAACGGCCAGCGCATCACCATCGACCATTCGACCTTCGCCGGGCTCGGCCAGTGCGACCAAAGCCCCGATTGCGCCCATGCCATCTACCTCGCCAACCAGGGCTCGGTGACGATCACCAATTCGCGTTTCGAACGCGGCACCGGCGGCCATTATGTCAAGCTGCGCGTGCCGCACGCCACGATCAGCGACAACAGCTTCGACGACACGTCCGGGCACAAGACCAATTACATGATCGACCTGCCCGAGGGCGGCACCGGGCTCATCTCGGGCAACACCTTCGTCCAGGGCCGCGACAAGGAGAACTGGACCGCGTTCATCGTCGTCGCGGCGGAGCGCAAGACCTATCCGGCCGCCGGCCTGCGCGTCGAGGGCAATGTCGCCAGCCTCGCGCCCGGCGAGACGCGCAGCCCGGCCTTTCTCGCCGACTACAGCCATGAACGTCTCGCGCTCGGTGCCAACCGCCTCGGCGCCGGCGTCCGCGCCTTCGAGACGCGCTAACCCAGCAACCCCGAGAACAGCCAGCGCCGCGTGGCGCGCGTACGCACCAGGTCCGATCCGCAATCACGGCATGTCGCGCGCTGGATTTCCGGCTGGTCCGGCTCGTTGATCACGCGATGGGGCCGGTGATGCCCGATCGCGCAGCCCGGCTGGGGTTTGGCTGCAGATCGTGTCGCTTGCATGGTGCGATCCTTTCGCACGCTGCGTCTGACACGCGCATTGCGCGGGCATGTCGAATTGTTTCAGCGATTCAACGCCGCCGTAAGGCGTGGCATCGTCGCCATGGCCGCCGGCTTTAAATGCACCGCGGCGGGCCGACGAAAAAAGTTCACCTGCAAAAGCAGGCGGAACAGGTGCGCGTTAGCGGCAGGGCGCGCCCTGGCCGGCACCGAGATCGAGGCATTTGCCGTCGAGCTTCGGGATGGCGAGGCCGATCTGCGCGGCGAGCGTCGGGGCGATGTCGACCGTCTCGATCGATCCGGCATGCTCGAACCCGGCCATGCCCTTGCGCCAGAACAGGATCGGCACGCGGCGATCATAGTCCCACGGGCTGCCATGAGTCGCGACATAGCCGTGCAGCGCATCGGGGATGGCGGTGACGCGCGGTTTGAGGAACACCAGGAGATCGCCGGAACGCTCGGGATCGAACGAGGCGCGCGCCTTTTGCACTAGCGTCCAGCCCTCGGGCGGGCCGCTCGGTTCGGGCGCGGCATTGATCTGCGCGGCGGTGAACACGGCGGCGACCTGCGGATGCGCCGCATAGGCCGCGACCGCGGCGGCCAGCACTGTCTTGCGCTGTGCCGGCGTCAACCCCGCGTCGAGCCACACATCACCATTGGGGATATCGCCACGCAAGGTCGCGCCGGCGATGCCGAGCTTCGCTGCGATCGCCTTGCCCATCACGGCGGGCGCCAGCGCGACATCGACTCGCTGCGCCCCGGCAATGCCGCTGGTCACCTCGCGCTCGGGCAGGTCGTTGCCGCCATGATCGGCGGTCAGCACCACCTCATAATCGACTCCGGTGCGGTCGAGCACAGTGAAGAAGCGCCCCAGCGTCGTGTCGAGTTGCGCCAGCTGGATGCACATCTCGGCGCCTTCGGTGCCGTAAGTGTGTCCGACATAATCGGTCGCCGAGGCGCCGATCGAGATGATGTCGGTGGTCTTGCCCTGACCAAGCTTCATGTCCTGGACCAGCCCCGCCGCGAGCGCCACGATCGCCGCGTCGAACGCCGCTGACGCGCGGAACGCCCTGGCGTCGCCGGCGGTGCGTTCGAAATGCCCGGTGCCGACCGTCTTGCCCTCGCCGATCGTCACCGCCTTGTCATGCGTCGCGCACCAGCCCGGCGTATCGAGCGCCGGTTGCGCCTGGGCGATCAAGGCCATCGTCGCGGCATTGGCGCGCGCTATCACCGGCGGCGTCGCGCGCCCGGCATAGCTGGTGAAGGCCTTGCCGTCCCACCACCACAGTTCGTCGACCTTGTGCCCGCCCATCATCACCGCCGCGCGGTCCTTGCCGGCGACCGACACGACGCGCGTCTCGGGGTTGGCGGCTTTCATCCGCTCGCCCAGCGTCGGCACGCGCAGATGCTTGTCCGACACGGTATAAGCCTGCGAGGTCGATCCCGGCACCGTCTCGTCCTCGGCACAATAGACCGTCTTGTCGGCGCGCGCGACGCGCTGGTCGATCCAGTTGTTGGCAATGATGCCGGTATGCTCGGGGCGGAGACCGGTCAGGATGGTCGAATGCCCCGGGCAGGTCTCGGTCGCGGCGTGGCTTTGATAGCCATGCGGAAACACCGCACCCTTCAGCAGCCGCGCGAAGCCGCCGGTCGCGTGTTCGCGATATTCGTCGAACAGGTCGGCCGAGAACTGGTCGACCGAAACCACCACGATCAGCTTCGGCGGCGCCTCCTGCGCCCATAGGGGTGCCGCGATCAGCGCGGCGGCGAGAGCGGTGAGTGAAGCCAGGCGTTTCATGGAATATCCTCAACCAGTCGGATGCATAAGTAGCGCGGGGCCGCTATGGCCAAGCCAATAACGCGCGGCAAGGATCGGCGATGCGGGCATTCGGTTACCTGATCATGACACTGTTCGCCGCGCTGGCTTTTGGCGCGGCGGCCCGGGCTGATGGGCCGCCGCCCGCCAGCACCGCGCCGCACCTCGCCATCCGCCTGCTTGCCGAGAGCCAGCGCCCCGCCGCCGGAAGCGCGGTGACGCTGGCGCTCGACACCCGGCCGCAGCCCGGCTGGCACGGCTATTGGGAAAATCCCGGCGATGCGGGGTTCCCCGCCAAGCTCGACTGGACGCTGCCCAAGGGGGTGACGGTCTCTCCGCCGACCTATCCCATGCCCGGCACTTTGCTCGTGGCGGGCCTGATGAACTATGTCTTCGAGGCACCCTATGCGCCGCTGGTTACCCTGACGGTGCCGGCCGGGCTGGCACCGGGTACGGCATTGCCGATCAGGCTGCACACGCAATATCTCGTCTGCACCAACCAGGTCTGCGTGCCGGAAGAGGCCGACCTTGCCTTGTCGCTGACCGTCGGCGACGGCGCGATCGATCCGGCCACGCGCGCGCGCTTCGACGCCTGGCGCCGCGTCCTGCCGCATCCGCTCAGCGGTGCCGCGACATATCAGGTGAGCGGCGGCCGGGTGCGTATCGCCATTCCCTATCCCGCCGCGGCGCCGCTCGATCAGGGCTATTTCTTCCCCCTCACCACCGGGCTGATCGACTATGCCGCGCCGCAAGGCGTGATACGCGACGGCGACCGGCTGGTGATCGAGACCAGGTCCGGCAGCCAGGGCGCCACCGGTCCGCTGCGCGGCGTGTTGCGCATCGGGACGGGGCAGGCGCTCGCCGTGACCGCGACCGCCGGCACGGTCGCGGCGGCGCA
>Ga0163162_10007158_pt1 | contig 10832 bp, 9 predicted proteins | sample S55metaG_FD_115310 | JGI IMG/M metagenome (GOLD analysis project Ga0163162, IMG submission 115310) | Switchgrass rhizosphere microbial communities from Kellogg Biological Station, Michigan, USA - S5-5 metaG | ecosystem: Host-associated > Plants > Roots > Rhizosphere > Soil | place: USA: Michigan...
AAAGGCCGCGCTGGATCAGGCCAAGCTGGTCGGGCAGCCCGAAGGGTCGGCAATCTATTTCGGTGTCGACTTCAATGTGAATCGCGCCTCAGTTGACTCTGTTCTCGAGTACTTTCGTGTCATTGGCCAAACGGTCGGCAGCCATTATGCGATCGGGGTTTACGGGAACGGGTTCGTCAACCGGACCCTCCGCCAGGAAAAGCTCGTGGCGTACAACTGGATAAGTGCATCGCGGTCACACGAAGGAACCGTCGATTTCTATAACAGCGGACAATGGCATCTCTTTCAGAACCAGGTTGACCGTCGCTGGTTTGGGCCGCCCGGTAAATGCTCGACGGGCCTGGATGTCGATACCAACCTGCAGAACCCCAAGGTCTCCAGCATCGGCGCGTGGGGAGAGGGAGAAGTCGACACAAGCCGGAACCAGAAGATTTTTGACCAGCGCCGCTTCGCGATCCGCCCAACGCCGGTCGTTCAGCAAAGCGCCGACGGCGGCGGGTCGATCGACCGTCAAAATTGCAAATCCGACAACCGCGTGCCGAAAAATGCCAATGTTAGAATCCTCGTGCAATCCGGTGCCTGGTCCAGCGTCGACATCGACGAAGACGGTAACCCCGACGGTCATGTAAAGACCGCTGATTTGACGTCCAATCTCGCGATGATGCCTCCCTGGGGACCATCGTTATAAGACGTGCGCAATCGGTTACCGCACGAGCTGTTTTTGCGGAGCTAAAAATCGCTGATTTGCCAGACGAGTGTATCGTCGGATGGCTGAGCCGCATTTTGCCGACGGTAGCAAGCTACTTCGCTCGATTTCGATTTTGCGGTACGAGGAAAGGGACCACCTGCGCAACGCATGTGACGGCGCATCATGAGATTCATTCGCTTGCTAATACTGGCGGCACTTGCCATTTGCATGCTTTCGGCATGGACGCCCTCTCATGCCCGGTCCCTGTTTTGGCCCCAATACAGATTTCGGTGGGATGACCACGAATTCAGGCACAAGCACCAACACAGGCACACGAAATCTGATTTAACCAAGAAGTCCCAATCTCAAGACGCTCCGCGGGGGCCGCTCCAGATCATCATCTCGATCGCGGATCAGCGGATCTCGCTTTACGACAACGGGGCACTGATCGCACGTTCGTCGGTATCGACGGGCGTTGAAGGCCATCCAACGCCTCTTGGCGTCTTCAGCGTGCTCAGTAAGCAAAAATGGCATCGCTCAAACATTTATAGCGCTGCGCCCATGCCTTACATGCAGCGCCTCACCTGGTCGGGTATAGCGCTGCATGCGGGTAACTTGCCTGGCTATCCGGCGTCACATGGCTGCATCCGCGTGACAAATGACTTTGCCATCCGACTCTGGCGTCTCACAAAGCGGGGCACACGCGTGATTATTGCGCACGAGGATACTCGGCCTGTCGAGATAACCAACCCGCAACTCTTTGTGCCGAAGCCAAAAGCTGCGCCTGCTCCGCCGGAATCCGGCGCTGCGTCGCTCGCAAGTAATGACAGTGCTACAGGCGCGACACCGCATGCGCCGCCGATATCCAACTCTGGCGAGGACGCCAAAACCGCAAACTCGGCTTCCCCAGGGGGCATCACTCAAAAGGTGGTGCCAATCTCTGTTTTTGTGAGCCGCCAGTCGAGCAAGCTGTTCGTGCGAAAGGGCTTCACGCCGCTCTTTGATGTCCCGATCCAGATCCGAAATCCAGCGGAGCCGATGGGAACGTACGTTTTCAGCGCAATGGAATTTAAGAACGAGGGCACAGCAATTCGGTGGAACGTCGCGGCGATCTCCGAGAAGCCTTCTCTCAATCGAGGGAATCCACCAAGGCTGCGCGGGGAACCGGCCATTTCGGATAAAGCGAACGCCGTCCTGGAGCGCATCGAAATACCGCAGGATGCGGTTGATCGAATTTCTGAGTTACTGACGCCCGGCTCGTCGCTGATCATATCCGACTACGGCATCAGCCGTGAGACCGGCAGAGATACGGATTTCATCGTGCTAACTCATTGACGCCAAGACTGACACCTGCGGGCGAATGTCCGCTTCCGGCACCATCAATCACCGCCCGCTCGTCTCAGCGGTTGACGAGTTTCCAGACGGTCCGCTCGCGAACGCCCAGGCGGCGCAGGATCATCGCAGCAACAATCAGGATCGCCACTAAACCCGTTGGCATCAACAGCACGGGGAAGAGAAGAATGCAGGCAGCGGCAGCGACGAGCGCCACGGGTTCTCCGTACCAGAAGCCTGTCCGCAGACCCAGTCGGATCAGGAAGGCTATCGGGAGAGCCAAAATTGTGAGGTCGTACACAAAGGAATATGGCGTGATGAGCAGGGTGCCCGTGGCGAGCGCGGCAGCCTTCAGTTCGAACGGCACGGGGCGGCGCCATATCATTGAAACAACGACAGCGGTCGCCGCCGCCACTGGTATCTGGAATAACCAGGCAGTGGTCTCGCTGCCGCCCAACGCTCGGACAACTCCGAACAGGCTCTGCAGCTTCCCGAAGTTGGTCAGGCCATCGCTCAGTACGGCATTCGCCGTCACCGGTATGGCCTCGAAAAAGGCTACCCATGCCGCGGTTCCAAACCCAAGCCACGAGGTGAGCGCAATGGCGAGCGCGCTGGCCGTCGCTGCGGCGAACGTCCGCCAATAGCCGGCGATGCCAAGGACAAGCGGAAACAGCAATCCGAATTGCGGTTTGTACGTGAGGGCACCCAGGCAAAGGCCCGCCAGCACCGGCTGCGAATCCAGCAAGAGTAGTGTCCCACCCATCAGCGCCGCTGTGAGGCATCCGTTCTGGCCAATGGCGACATTAAACCACGTCGCAGGAAAAGCGGCGGCAAGGAAAAGGCCGAGTCGATGGCCGATGATCCGGCGCAAGGTCAGCGCAAATGCTGACCACGTTAAGGCGATCCAAGAGGCAAACGCGACGAAGTATGGAAGGCTCGCGAGCCCTGCGCCGACGAACAGGTAAATTGGCGGGTAGGCCCAGGAGATATAAGAATCGGTCGCGTGCGCGAGCGCTACGTCCTCGGCCTGCTTGTGCATGGTCCAGTCGTAAGCGGCGGCCGGATGTCCATCGAGCGTCTGCAGTCCGGCAGCCCATAAGCTGACAAAGTCGGTCGCATTAGCAAGGCCCCGCCCGTCGATCAGCCACGCGTGTTTGTAGAGGGATGCGCCGAGAAAGACCGCCAAGGCCAGGGCGACGGCCGCGCAGAACTCTTCCGCCGAACGCAGCGAGCCCGCGGCGGATCCGCCGTTGATTGAGTTGCTAACCGGTTGCATGCCATCGTCCCCTGCGGCGCAGACGTGAAACGCTCAGTCGCGCCAAAATTCTGTGCCGAGTCCCGATCGCGGCGCTTCTCTGAGAAGAATCTTATCGGGATCAATCGCTATGCCGTGATCTGCGAAGGTCAGAAGAGGTAAGTCCGAGTAGCTGTCCGAGTACGCAAAGATTATGGGCTTGTCGCTTTGCGCCAGAATCGCGCGCACCGCATCCAGTTTGGCGACGCCACGAAGGTTTGGTCCATCAAGATTGCCCGCCAGTCGTCCGTCTGCCCATCCGACACGCGTGCAAACGGCCTCGTCGAAGTCCAGGAGACTGGCAACCAGCGGGACATAGAGATCGACACTCGCCGACGCGAGGATGAGGCGATGTCTCTTCGACCGGTGCCATTTTATTCTCGCTAACGCTGCGGGTTTGACCATTTGCCGGACGCACTTTTCGGCAAAAAGAACGGCGTGTTCCCGAATCTCGTCTCGGGTAGCGCCTTTCAGGATTGCACCAAGAAATGCGGCCTTCAGCACATCATTCGACATGCGGCCGAGCTTGGACATCGCAACTTTGTGTGGAAGTCCCACACAGTGGCGAAGTCGCAGAGGGTTTCTTTTCAGAACATATATCAAAAAGGCCAGAAACGTATCGCCGCGCGTCAGCGTGCCATCAAGATCGAAAATGGCGACCGTTTGAAGGGTAGTTGATCCCGTCATTCAGTAAGGACCAAATTTGAAATCGATAATTCTTGGTTCCATAAATGCGTGCAGGGATGGAATTTCGACAAAGAACAACAGGATGCTCACAACAAATGTGACCGTCGCAAGGGAGATGAGCGTCGTCTCGCGATAGAGTTTTTCCGGTGCCTGGGTCGCGGAATTCCGCTTCATGCCAATTGCCAGATACAAGGTAAAAAGGGCCGCAAATAGCGGCGTGGAAAGTAAAAATTCCACCCGGTATTTTATGAGGAATATGCCGATGAAGAATGCAGAGCAGACTGCATAGAAAAACAGGGAAAGCAGAAGCGATTGCTCGCTGTACAGCTCGAATGACCGGCGGTACTTCACCGCTCGCTTATGATCCCCGATGGCTCTGTACTCGGAATACCGTTTCACTGCCATCAGGAAAGCCCCACCCATCCAATATGCCAGCAATACGCTTGTTGGCGGAAAGTACGCTGGGGCGACAATGAACCATCCACTCAAGAAGCGGATCGGGTTGTTGATCGATTCTGAAAGGATATCGAGGAAGACCTTGTCTTTTGTGCGGATGGGAGGAACGTTGTAGATCAATCCCATAACCAGCAACGAGACGATCGACAGGACGAACGAAGCGTTTACGGCTACGCTCAGCGCGATGCTTGCCATCGTCAGCGTCAAATACTGAATGATGACAATTCTGGCGTCCAGCAAGCCGCGCGCGCCTGGCCGGCTGCCCTTGACCGGATGGAATCGATCATATGCCGCATCGAGGTGTTCGTTGATCGTATAATTTGCCGAGGCGGCCAGACACAGGCTGATTATCCCGATGATGAGGGGGGTGACCAAACCGAGAGGGGTGACCGGGGCGACGACGAGCGCTACGGCCACCCCGGGGATCATGAAGATGTTTTTGATCCAATGATCTGGGCGGGCGATCGCAAGATATTTTTGCCACGCCTTCTCCAAAGGCGAAGATGAGATCGCCCCCGCTCCAAGCCATTTCATATGAAATCTTCCCGGTGGGTACTGACGCCAACAAATCACACGCTCAATTGCACCTTGGTTAATCGCTACAGGAAGTTGCACACGCGAACAGGGTATGGTTTCCAGCCGATTACCATTGGCTGCACTTGGCCGCGCGGCCATTATCAGATTTTCGTGAGGCAAATGAGCCGGTTAGCGAGGACTGGTTGGCGACCGGGATTGAAAATGCTCCGTGCGAAGCCTTCGCCACCGGGCGGTTGATGCCGAGCATCGATGCCATTGGGTCAGCGCGGGTCACGAAATTGACCGGCATGCTTGACGTCGCCGCCTTTGCTGCCAGCGTCACTGCTGGCAGCAGCCGCCACTGAGTAATCCTCCCTGCATTTCTGTGAGGTTCTTGCATGAGCAACCAGGAAGAATTGTCCTTTACGTATTTTCCGGAAAACTATCGCTGGTCGCATGGCCTCCTGATTGGGCTCAACATGGCGCCATGGGGTGGAGCGGAAATCGGGGAGGTCAATCGAGTCGGACTGAGACTCAAAAAATGCGTAGGTGATGATGACGCATGGTTTCAGGAGTGGACTCGCGAAGCACAAGCGGTGGAGTCGCTCGGCCGCCAGCGAATTGACGATGGACACGCACTGAGCGGTGCCCAATATCTGCAGCGTGCCAGTGCCTACTATCATGTCGGTGAGCGCTTCCTGCAACCAAAGAGCAAGGCAGGCCTGGATGCCTACAAGCGCGGCGTTGAGTGCCTGCGCGACGCGGCCAAATACATCAAGCGGCCGCGCATGGAGCACGTTGAAATTCCGTATGATGGCACAAGCCTGCCGGCGATCTATGTGCATGCCGAGCCGGCAACTCGCGGCGGTAAAGTGCCGGCCATGGTGTTCTTTGACGGGCTCGATATCACCAAGGAGATTCAGTACTTCAAAGGCGTGGCCGATCTTGCCGCCCGCGGCATTGCCTGTCTTATCGTTGATGGTCCCGGCAACGGCGAAAGTATTCGATTTCGAAATTTGTATTTACGTCCCGATACCGAGCACTACGCAACGCCGGCGTTTGAGTACCTCGGGTCGCGTCCAGAGATTGACGCAAAGCGGATCGGCGTGATGGCGATCAGCCTTGGCGGTTACTATGCACCGCGTGCGGCCGCGTTTGAGCAGCGGTATGCGTGCTGCCTCGCCTGGGGTGCTCAATGGGACTACCAGAAAATCTGGCGCGACCGATTTGACCGCCTCGCGCAAGCAGACACCCCATCCCTTTCGGTCGCTGCGCAACACATCTCGTGGGTTTTGAATGCCAACTCACAAGACGACGTGCTCGGGCGGCTTGCGCCATTCAAACTTGACGGTGTCGTGCAAAGAATCACCTGTCCCTTCCTGATGCTCCACGGCGAAGGGGACGAGCAGATTCCTTTGCAAGAAGCGCAGAAATGTTTCGCCGCAGTCGGCTCGAAAAACAAAACAATGAAAATCTTCACGCGCGAGGAAGGTGGCTATCACCACTGCCAGATCGACAATCAAAGCATTTGTTCGGCCTATATGTGGGATTGGCTCGAACAGATCCTGGAGCCAGCGCGGTAGAACGCGCGGGGCTCTGCATGGACGATCCGTTATTGGTCGATGTGAATATTGTTGCTGCGGACGACCTCACCCCAGCGCGCAACCTCTTTCGTCATCAAAATTTTACCTGCGGCGACTGAACGTTCGTCCTTCGGATAAGGCTCGACGTCCGTTGCCGCCCAAATTTTCAGCAGGCCCGGGTCGGAAACGACGTCCTGGAGCGCAGCATTGAGCTTGCTGATCACCGCTTCCGGCGTTGCACTCGGCGCGAACAGCGCCTGCCAGAATTGGATCTCGAGCTTGGGCCCGAACACGGTTACGAAGCTTTCGGCCGTCGGGAGTTTTGGCGATTTTTCCTTCGCGGTGATTCCATAGGCGGTCATTTGTCCGGCAATAACCTGTGGCTCCACCGACTGCGGCGTTGCGAAGAACAGGTCAACGTGGTCGCCGAGTATGTCCTGCAATGCGGGGGCCGCGCCGCGATAGGGAATCTGATCGATCTGCACTTTGGCTTCCTGGGCAAGCAGCGACGTGGCCAGATGGCCTGTCGCACCATATCCCGGGATTGCCGCTTTCAAGGTGGTGGTTTTCATCAACGCAAGAAGCTCGGGGAGTGTCTTTGCTGGAAGACTTTTGCGGCCGATCAGTACCAGCGGGTTGCGGTTGATGAACATCACTGGCGTTAAATCTTTCTCCGTATCGAACGGAAGCTTTTTATAAAGCGTGACATTCGCGGATATCTGCAGGTTATGGAGAAGCAATGTGTAGCCGTCGGGCGCCGCCTGTACGACCTTGTGTGTGGCAATGATGGTGCCCCCGCCGCTCAGGTTTTCGACGATGAAGTTCTGCCCGAGTTTGGTTGACAGCGCGCTCGCGACCTGGCGTGCGACCTGGTCAGTCGGGCCGCCTGCCGGGTAAGGCACGACAATCGTGACAGGCCGGCTTGGATAGTCTTGCGCGCGAACAGGTGCGGTAACGGTAAAAAGACCAATAATGGCCAGTACGACTGCGACGGCACGCCTCATCACAGGCTCCTCCCAGGTTATCGCTTTTTTTTGAAGCCTACGCCTCCGGGATAACCGGCAACAAGAGATATGGCTGCTTGCCGGCCGCAAAATGCAGTGTGTTCCGACAGTCGAAAACGGCCGGCGGTCGGTCGTCTTTATCAATATGCAGGAAGGGCCCGACCCCCTTCATTGGATAGGGGGCATTCGGCAGAGCCACATCCTTCCCGTCGACCTCGTAGTCTTTGCCGCGCACCGTGAGCGCGAGCGTGTACCCTGGCGGCACGACGATGCTGGTCGGCCAGATTTCGACATCGATTTCAACGGGCTCGCCCGGGTTCAACGGCCGTTCCTCGTCGTGGGTGTGCCAGGGGCGGTAGGGCTGTGAGAGTTTGGGATCGAGCTTGCGATGTGACGCGCGTAGCCAACCCAACCCCACCGGCACGCGCGGGTCGTTGGAGCCAATGAACGTGACTTCTTTGTCAGCGGGATCAAGGACTCGTAGCACCAGGAACAGGTCGGCGTCGGTGGTCTCCGATGATATCCAGAGCCTGGCTGCGACCGGACCGGTGACCTCAAGGCTCCTGGTCAGCGGCGGCGTGCGGAACGTCAGCCCGTCGCCTGTCGTTTCATAACTCAGCGTAGCAGCGGCGGTTGGTGCCTCAGGTGATAGGGCAAGGCCGTCCGGGCGCAGGAAATATTTCGTCCATTGCGTTCGCGCCAGCGGCCATTCGTTTTCCGCGCGCAATTCAAATTTCTCGCCAGGATGACGAATGTTGAGCGAGACCCGTGGCTGTTTGCTCCAGCCGGTGTCCTCACCCTTGAGAAAATGTCCGAAGAATCGCTTCTGCAGCGCTTCGCCGTAGCGGCTGTAGAAATGCGTGAAGTGGGTGTCACCGTGCACCTCCAGCCATTTCTGTCTGGAGCCGGCGCGCATATAGCCTTCAAAATTTCCGCGTGGGTGCAGGCCCATGCCGCCCCAATTGCCCGCCGACAGCAGGGGAGCTTCGATCTGTGAAAAATCGGCGGTTCGGGCTGCATAGTAGCGGTCGTGGAGCCGGCGCCGCTTTGCCTCGCCGGGAGTGTCGGCGCAATTTTTCGCAAGTTCTTCTTTCGGGAGCGTCTCGGGTCCGGCAACCAGCTCACCCGTCACGATACTCTTTGCCCCGCGCGTACCAGCGCCGTGCTGGACGCTCGCGACCTGGCGCGGATACCAGCTGTTGAGAAAGTCGCAGAGGATGCCGCCGTGCCGGCAAAGCTCACGGTAGTAGTCGGAGGAGCCTTCCCAGATGCACATGGCGGTGAGGTGAGGTGGCTTCAGGGCGCCGACCTGCCACTGGTTCATTGCATAATAGGAAATGCCATTGATACCGACTTTGCCGTTGCTCCAGTCTTGCGTGCCTGCCCACTCGATACATTGGTAGAGATCCTGCGCCTCGCGCACCGACCACACATCGAGATAGCCGGGGGACCGACCGGCGCCGCGCGAGTCGATACGCACACAGGCATATCCTTCCGGCACCCATTTCTCTGGATCAACCAGTTCCCAGTTCTGGTATTTGTTGCTCGAGCCCTGCAACACTTCCGGCGCGGCTTTGCTCAGCCTCGCCCAATTCCCTTTGTAGCCTTCCTGGAAGGAAAGCCCCTTGGCGTAGGGGCCATAGCTCAAAACGATCGGAAATTTGCCGCCGCCCGGCGGGCGAAATACGTCGGCGCGTAGTACGACGCCATCATCCATCGGGATCGGCACATCCCAATCAATCTGCATGCCGTCGCGGTTTTCGCTTTTTGCTGCATCCATGGGGCGCCAATTCCGAAACAAGCGGCTACGAACTAGGGCTGCGCAGGCGTGCCTTGTGGTCGATGCCGCTTCACGGCGTCGGGATTGGTCGAATCCACGCCCATATAAATTCCGCGCTCCCATGTGCGTTTGAGCGGGTCGGCGACTTTCAGCGACATCTTGCCTATTTTCTGGATTTCGATCTCGACGGCTTCGCCGTCCTGCAATGCGCCGAGGCCTTCATGATTGGTGCCGCAGGCGATCAGATCACCTGAGTTCATCGTCATGACCGTCGTCGCAAACTCTATCAGCTCCGGGACACGATGCTCCATGTCGTCGGTATTGTAGTTGTGGCGGAGTTGGCCGTTGTTCCAGAATCTCACGATCAGATTGTTCGGATCTTCGATTTCATCGGCGGTCGCAATGCAAGGGCCGATCGGCGCGAAAGTGTCAAAAGACTTGCCGAGCCAGCTGGTAAGCGGGCTTGCCGGCCAGGTGCGGCGACCTTGCTCACGCGCCGACACGTCGATCATGGCCGTATAGCCGAACACGGCATCCTTCCAGTTCCTGGCTTTCACCATTTTTGCCGGCCCTTTGATGACAAGGGCGAGTTCGGCTTCATGCATGAACATCCAGGGTATGGTGAATTCGGGTAGCATGATGGTGTCGCCAGGGCCGACCACCGCATCCGGATTTTTCATGAACATATTGAGAGGGCGCGGTTCTCGTTGCGCGTGCTCCCAATAGTTTGCGATGCAGGCGAGGATCTTGCCGGGCCGCGGTAAGGGTGGGCGCAGACGCAGCTGGTCAAGCGGCAAGACAGTGCCTTCCCGCGCCAGTTTTTCCAGAGCCGGCCGCAATTTATCGAAATCGTCGATGATGCCCTGCATGACCAACTGCGGTGTGTAGTTCCTGGGCACCGCAGCGGTAATATCGGCAACGCCGCGATCGGTGAGCAGACCGGGCAGAACATCGCCGTCAGGTGATGTTTGGAAAAGTACAAGTTTCAAGAATTTTCCCCCCAACAAAAAAAGCGTCGTGGAAGCCGCTGAAGCATGTCAGCTTACCCTCAATGGCCTCTCAATGATCCGCCGGTTAGCGGTATTTTTCTGCCTCTGTGCGCCGCGATTTATGCGGTATGTCAGGGTTGGCGTTTGATCATGAATCGTTTTGTCAATGGTTGGATCAGTTCCATGCGCGGTGTAGTTGGCATCAATTGGAATCAAGCGCAAATACGCAAGAGTCTTGTCATGATTGCAATGGCATTGGCGCTGGCGGGTTGTGCGAATGGGCGGCAGGATCGCGTTATGGGTGGCGCATTGATCGGTGGCGGCACAGGCGCACTTATCGGCGGCCTGGCGGGCCAAACTGCCGGCGCTGCCCTCGCGGGCGGTCTGATTGGCGCCGCAGCCGGCGCGATTATTGCCGATGCAACGAGGCCGGGCTGGTGCTATTATTGGCGGCACCATCGCCGCCACTACGTGCGATGCTGACCCACCGTAGCGTCTTCGTC
>Ga0163162_10007160_pt1 | contig 10830 bp, 9 predicted proteins | sample S55metaG_FD_115310 | JGI IMG/M metagenome (GOLD analysis project Ga0163162, IMG submission 115310) | Switchgrass rhizosphere microbial communities from Kellogg Biological Station, Michigan, USA - S5-5 metaG | ecosystem: Host-associated > Plants > Roots > Rhizosphere > Soil | place: USA: Michigan...
ATCAGCACGGGCGCATTGCCGCCCAACTCGGCTGATCTCGTACAGAACGACCGCATGCTTCATCTGCTTGACGAACTCAGCGCAAGATACGATCTCGTGATCGTCGACACACCCCCGGTCCTCGCCGTGTCCGATACCGCCAACATTGCGGCTCATTGCGCAACGGTATTTCTGGTCGGTCGCTTCAAACGCACGACTATTGGCGAGTTGCTTGAAACAACCAAGCAACTCGAACAGGCGAACGTCGCAGTGAAAGGCGTGATCTTCAACGGTCTGGACGCGAAAGGTCTTCGATACGGTTCGAAGTACGGCCAATACCGCTACGTCGCGTACGAATACGGCAAGACTGACAAGCGGACGCCGAAATGAAACCGTCCAGTCTGACGCTGCGCGCGGCGCAGCCGTCAATTCTCATGCTCGTGCTTGCCGCAGTCGCGGTGATCGTCTCAATCACCGCGGTCTTTCTCGGCAAGGTCAGCGCGACGACCGCCGCGCTCTCCGCGATTCTGGCAGTGAGCATTCTTGCGATCCGACCGCGCAACGAAATGCTGCGCCTGTTCAAGCTCTTTTTGCTCATGACGTTCTGCGTTTTGCCTACATGGCAATTGGCCGCGGGCGACGCGATTTATCTCGACCTTCTAAAGCAGGACAGCGCATCTGTTGTGTTGTGGTTCTTCTTGAGCGTGGCAGGAGTCTGGGTTCTGAAATTTTCGCTGGATCTGGCTCAACGCCGCCTGACCGAGCAAGACAACACGTCGAGTGTTCGTACCGGTGTCACGGGACTGGTCTATTTCTTTGCGCTGGCTTCCATTGCGGCAATCGTGTTCATTTACGTGAAGCTCGGCGGCTACGCAAAGATTGTCCAGCTATACGACGAACGGCTTCAAAGCAGCGTGACCGGATACGACCCGCTCGGCGGACTGGGCATTGTTCAGGCCCTGGCGAATACCGCGCCGCTGTGGATCTTTGTCTGCCTGACACTACGCCCACGATGCAGCAAGTTGATGACCACCATCGCCTTCGCGCAGCTTGGCGTGTTGGGCTGGCTGTCATCGGGCGTGTTTGGCAACCGTCAGGGCATCATCTTCGTCTATCTATTCGCCGCATTGATCTACCATTTTCTGGTCACCCCGATCAGCCGTCGCGCAGCGAAGATGTCGGCCATCCTGATGGCCGTGATCGCGTTGGTGCTGATGCCGATCAAGTTCGGCGTCGACTATTCGGACCTCGGCAATCTGACTGAACGTTTCGCCGACCAGCGTTCGCTGCAACTCAGCATGGGCCCCGTTAGCTTCTTTCTGTTTCGGGATCTGTCGCGCTTCGATGTGCAGACGCAGACAATCGAAACAGTAACGAAGAACACCTACGACTTGCCGATGGGGCGAAGCTTCGCCGGCGCTGCTGCATCGGTGGTACCCAAGGCCTTGTGGGAAGACCGTCCAGCAACGTTCGCGGAAGAGAAGAGCGGCATCGTGAACGAGGTGCAATCGTCCGGCGATGACGAGACCACGTTGTTATTCGGCATGCCCGGCGAATTCCTTGCGAATTTTGGCTTGATCGGGTACGTGCTTTCCTTCTTGTTACCCGCGTTCTTGCTGGTAGCGGTCAATTCGACAGGCGGTCCGCGCAAGCGAAAGTGGCTGCCGCTGAAGATCGTATTGATGCCGTTGCCATTTCTGTTTTTTCTATTTGATTCCAACGTTATTGCGTACTACATCGTACGTTGGATCGTGTTGTTCGCTCTCCCGATGGCCTTTGTTTTGAGGTTCTCCGAAGGCCGCAACGAAGCAAACACGTTGGGAGGGCCCGCATCATGAAGATTGTTCACGTAGTCGAAACCTGGACCGGCGGCATTGCTACGTACGTACGTACGCTCGCTGCGAAGCAACGGGATCTTGGCCACGAGATCACGCTCCTTTGCGACACGAGCAAAGTCGACGGAGGCGTGAAGCTGGACGGCGTCGATGTGATCGACTATGCATCAAGCCGCAACCCGGTTAAATTCTGGTCCATATCCAAAGCACTGCAGCTGCGCATTGCGTCATTGCATGCCGATGTTGTTCATTGCCACAGTTCGTTTCCCGGCATATACGTACGATTGCGAAATCATCCCGCCGTGAGAATCCTCTACACGCCGCATGCGTGGTCCTTTCTCAAAACCGACGTTACGACACCTGCCAAGTGGGCGTATGGTCTCGTCGAGCGCGTACTCGCACAGCGATGTGACCAGATACTTTGCATGTCATTTGACGAATTGCGCGCGGCACGTAAATATCGGATTCCGGCGGAAAAAATCGAATTTATCTATACAGGAATTGCCTCCGAAGATCGTTTCCAGATTCCTGAGCACAGGCCCGATATCGATTCAATCAAGGTCGGTTATTTCGGACGCCTTGATTATCAGAAAGGCTTTGATGTCGTTCTCGAAGCATTGCCGCTCCTCGATGCAAGACTCGAATTGCATGCGTTCGGCACAGCGGTGCGTGGTGGTATCGAGACCGGTAACGATACTCGCATCAGGTATCACGGCTGGCTCGACGCTACGGGCACTCGACAAGCAATGCACGAGATGGACGTAATCGTAGTTCCATCGCGATGGGAAGGACTCGCACTCGTGCCCATTGAGGCCATGCGTGCCGGCAAGGTGATCGTTGTATCGGGCGAAAGTTCGTTGCCCGAGCAGGTAATCCATGGGTACAACGGCGTCATTCTTCGCGATCTCACGGGCGCGTGCCTGGCCGATAACCTCAACCGGCTCACGCTCGACGAATGCAGAAGGATGGGCACCAACGCGCGTCACGTGTTCGAAAGTACGTTTCAAATCGACCGTTTCCTCAACACCATGATGAGTTGCTATGAACGTTCCTGATTACTATTTGCTGCACGCATATAGCTCGCATAACAGCGGTGACGGACTGCTGGTCAAGCTCAGTCTCAAGGCAATTCGCGCTTCGGGCGTGACCAGAACGGTCACCGTGGTATGCCTCGACAAAGCGTCGTTCGAGGGATATCTCGACGACGCAAACGTCAAGCTGATTTCGCTCGGCGAGTTTCTGCGCAGACGGGTTCGTGATCTCGTCTCGCGTCGACGTACAGTTTATTTTGGCGTAGGCGGCGGCTACCTGCGTGCATCAAGCGGACTGGAAGGATGGAAGTCGTTGATTGCGCATGGAAGTCAGATTCTTGCGTCTTCGTATGGCGGTCCGAGTCGTCGGATCTACTTTCCGCAAAGCGTTGGACCGTTCGACACGTTCGCTGGGAAAGCGCTCGCCCGGATCGTGCGCAACCACGTGGAGCGCATCTTCTTGCGCGACGATAAAAGCGTGTCAGAACTCTCGCATCCGGGCGCCACGCGAACCGGCGACCTCGTGGTGCTGGAGATTGCGCGGGATGCGGAGGCTGGCACGTTGCGGCGCGCACGGACCGCTGCGCCGCCACTCTATCTTGTGTTCCGTGACCTGCAAGGCAAGCCTTATCGCGACGCGTACATTGAACGTATTCGCGGACTCATGACACTGCTACCCAACGCAAAGCTCGCGGTCCAGGCCCGTGGTCGCGGCAATAGCGACGATGTTTTTTATCGCGAACACCTCGGCGTAGACAATGCGGTGATGCTCAAGGACGTACTTGCGCAACGTGACGCCATCGTGGTTTCGGTGCGGCTTCACGGAAGTCTGGAAAGCGTGCTTGCCGGTGTTCCAAGCGTGCATCTTGCGTACGAACGCAAAGGACGCGCGGCGTTCAGCGATCTCGGACTCGACGACCTCGTATTCCACGCAAGCGACTTCGATCCGGTTGCGGTCGCGAACGCGGTCCAGTTGCTCGAGAAAGGCGACGAGGATTACTGGACGCGCATCGAATCGAATGTGCAACGCAGCCATCAACATTTTGTGGAGGCGATCAAAGATGAACTGCGCACGTTCGATAACGCTGATCATGGACGGTAACTTTCGTCGGGTCGGTAACACGGCCGTGAGCCCCCACATGAGTTATGCGCGTTTTGGCGCACGCTTCGCTGAGAGTTTCGATGACGTTGTCATTGTCGCGCGTGCATTTCCCACAACTGAGGCAGTCGGCGAAAGCGTAGTGGGCGAACATGTTTCATTCGTGGACCTTGGTGCGAATCGAGGAGTGCGTGGCCTGATCACAAGCTTGCCGCGGCTGCTGACGAGGCTTTATCGACAGCTGGTTGCAGCGTCCATTGTATTGATCAGATTTCCCGGGAATATTGCGTCGCTTGCCTTGTTGATTTGTCTTATCGGCGGCAAGCGCTTTTCAGTAGAAGTCGTCGCCGATCCAGCGGACTACTTCAGCACGTCTGCGTCGAAACATCCATTACGACGCATTGCACGGATCGTGCATTGCTGGACCACGCGCTTAGCCGCGCGTCACGCGGTTAGCGTGCGTTATGTCACGAGTGATTATTTACAGCGCAACTATCCCGCGAAACGCTCGGACATGATGTTTGGTTTCAGCGATGTTTATCTGCAAGATGCATTGTTTGATATTCCGTCGCCTCATCCCCCTGCCCCCGATGGCCGGCTGAAATTGGTCAACACTGCGATGATGCATAACCACAGCAAGGGCCACAGTGTCCTGCTGGAAGCGATGGCGGAGTTGCGTCGACGAGGAGTCGCGGCGGAACTCACGTTGATAGGCGATGGCGCGCTTCGCAGCGAATTCGAAGCGCAAGCTGCGCAGCTTGGACTCGACGATCACATTGCGTTCCTCGGCTTGATCGATGCCGACCGCGTGGTGGACCATGTCGCAAAACACGACCTGTTCGTACTGCCGTCCTATCAGGAAGGCATGCCTCGCGCGCTCCTTGAGGCGATGGCTGCAGGCACGCCCGTCATTGCATCGCGTGTGGGGGGGATTCCCGAAGTGTTGAGTGAGGCCTGCATGGTCGAGCCCGGCGACGTTGCCGCGCTGGTATCGAACATTGAGGCGCTGGCTCTCGACCGGTCATTGCTGGCAGCGCGCGCAAAAGCGGCGCGGGAAACGGCGCGGCCGTTCGCGTATTCGGCATTGCAAATTCACTACCGCAGCTATTGCGACGAGCTGATCAAGGCACATTGCAATGCGTAAGGATTGGGTCTATGTCATGCTCGGGTCGGCCTTGCCGGCCGCTAGCAATTTTGTCGCCGTGGTGTACGCACTGAGATATCTCGATGCAGCGTGGCTAGGGCGCTCCTACGCTCTCTTGGCGTTGTTCTTCGTTTCAATCGATATATTCAATTTCGGTTCTGCACGACTGTATAGCGTCACGAAAATTCGCGAGCGTTTTCCTAGCTTGCTATTTCTCGACACGGTTAGCGCAGCAGGCTCTGCTTTGTTCTTTAGCATTGCAGCGTGGGCAATGTCCGGCTCGGGAGCAATCGCATTACCGCAGATCTTGCCGATGCTGATCATTGCGCCCGTTGGTTACGCGACTTCGCATTTTGCTCTGGGATACTTGCGGCTCAACGGCGGAAATGGCGCCATATGCGCTGTCTCTACCGTGTCGGCTCTGTTTCGGTGCGCCGTGGTCTGGCTCATCGCAACACATCCGTCGTGGTCGCTCTATTTGCCCGACCTGCTTTTGCTCGTTGAAGGTTCATATGGAACGATGCTGCTCTGCGCTTACTTGCTTTCGCGCAAGCATGAAGCAACCGCATCGGCAGGTCCGGCCGCACTGCGGCAACTGGCGAGCTTGGGCGGTAAAGAGCTGATCAGCAGTTGGTATTCGAACGCAATCTTCTCGGGAGCAAAGCACATTGACATTATCATCGCTGCGATGCTTCTCGGACCTGCGGGTGCGGCGCTTTATCGTGGGGCGAAAAGCGTGCACAACCTCGCGTTCAATTTTGGGCAGGCGTTGGCGCTGGTACTGCATGCGCGAATGCTTGGATGGTTCACCGATTTCCGCAGACATGTTTCTCGAATGTCGATGCTCGGTCTTGCAATCGCGGCCGTCGCATTGCTCGCCTTAGCTACGTTTTCCGCCTTCAAGATCAAACTGTTCCCCACAGCAAGTCTTGGCGCACCTGCAAGGCAATGCCTGTTCCTTTTGCTGATCTTCACCGGTGCAGCGCTGATGTTTGCATGCAGGCTGACATCGATAACCGTATTTTCGATCAGCAAACGTACCTTCGTCATCTTGTCGACATTGGAAGTTGGTGCATCGCTTGCCTTGCTCTCTTGTCTTTGCCTTGTGTTTGGTGTGGTCGGGGCGGCGTTGTCGGTGGTGGTGTCCTGCGGTTCGGTTCTATTTGCTTCGCTGATCGTGCTGAAGCGATCCATGCACGTTACGGGTAGTCAATGACTTATTGCTCAAGCCGGGCGCGAGCCGCCATCGCAATTCGCGCGATGGTCTCCGCGCTGAAACGCTGCGCGATCCTCTGCACGTATTCATGATGCCGCGTAGAAAGCGGTGCATCGAGATATTGCGCATGTAGATATCGGATCAATGCAATGCGCCTGTGCCCCAGCGCAATACTGCGATCGAGCAGCGCAAGCGCCGCATGCGCGTCGTTATGCTCGCAGGCGAGTTGCGATAGCCCGGCGGTTTCAACGCGCGTGGAAGTCATTGCCGTTTTAGCGAAGTGCCGCCGTGTGCCGCCCGGAAGATACGCGCCACGCGTCGAAGTCGGCCCGATGCCAGTCAAGTTCAACGCCCACACGGCGTGTGCCTTCGCGGATCTTCGGCTTGTACAAAAGCAGCGTCAATGCATCGAGTGCCGGCCACTCGGTAAAGGACAACGTCGCCACTTCGACCGCGAGTGTTTCAAGCAAGCGCGTATGCGCTTTGCTTTCCAGATACGCCGAGACGCGTGCGCACCATCCTTCGTAATCGATCAGGCCGTCCGTATCCCCTTCAACCGGGACGCCACGATAATGAAGGCTTGCATCGATAGCTACAGGCTGCGGCGCAAGATACTCACGATCGTATAACCCGACGCGCGTAGGTACGACCAGCTCATCGACCACGATGCGCCAGCCACGGCCCGCAGGCTCAATCGGTTCATATGGTTTCACGACATCAGCGGCTCTGCCGCGTCGAGCATGATCTTCACGAAATAGTCCGCGAAGCTGCGGCGGATCACGAGATCGAAGCTGTCTTCTCCTGTCGGAATGATCGTCACCGATGCTTTGAAATAATGACTTTGCGCGCATTGGCCCATGCCGAACAAACGCGGATGCAAATCGAGCGGACAACCGCGGGCGAGGACATCGCGGGTACGCGCACCGCTGATCTCGAGAACGGTGTAACCGCTGCCTATATCTACGGCGGCCGCATACAAGCCCTTGAACGCGTCGCGCAGTTTTGCTTCCATGGGCGCCGCTTGCGTGGCCGAGTGCGACGCAACCGATCGCACGAGCCATTCGTCGGGACCAAGCCACAACAGATCGTAGCCGTTGCCCGTCGCCGTGGTGTTCGCCTTCTCGGGCGGTTTGCAGCCCAGTACGTTTTCAACGGCGGCGACAAACGCTGCATCACGCAGATCGCCGCGCAAATTCACGAGTTCAAGGAAAGGCCGCTCGACCAGACGAAACGCCTTCGATGTGGCCGCCTGATGTTTCTTGAGCAAGTTATCGACGCCCACGAGCGGGGACTCCTGCCACACGCCCTGCCCGATTGCGCGATCCACGACCGTCTGGTTACTACCGTTTTCATTCCACATGTTGACGTGCTCCTTCGCTGTCGTAGAACACCGAGCTGGTGATTTTTGCCGGCATCTGTTTGCCGCCAGCAAGCGGGATCATCACCGATTCACCGATCTTGTCGAGACCGCCCTTGATGACCGCCATCGCAATCGAGCGCTTTAGAATAGGGCTGAAATAGCTGGATGTGACGTGACCGAGCATTGGCGCGGTTTCGCCGCTGAACGGACCCGCGACGATCTGCGAGCCTTCCGGAATCACGAACGACCCGTCTTCGGCGAGCAATCCGACCAGCTGCTTGCGTCCTGCTTTAGCCGTATCCGAGCGCGTCAGCGAACGTTTGCCGAGAAAGTCCTTCGACTTTGCGACGAGACCGCCCATGCCGAGGTCGTACGGTGTCATGGAACCGTCGGTATCCTGACCCACGATGATGTAGCCCTTCTCCGCACGCAACACGTGCATGGTTTCCGTGCCGTAAGGCGTGATATCGAACTCGGCGCCGGCTGCCATCAAGGCTTCCCACACTGCACGTCCGACGTTTGCAGGCACGTTGATTTCGTATGCGAGTTCGCCGGAGAAGCTGATGCGCATGACACGCGACGCCGCACCCGCGACCGTCCCTTCCCGATAACTCATGAACGGAAACGCAGCGTTCGCGAAGTCGATATCGCGGCAGACCTTCTGCAAGACTTTGCGGCTGTTCGGACCGACCACGGCGAACGTCGCCCAGTGATCCGTCACCGATGCCAGACGCACGCGCATGTCGGGCCACTCGGTTTGCAGCCAGCGTTCGAGCCACGTCAGAACACGTGCCGCGCCGCCGGTTGTAGTGGTCATCATGTAATGCTGGTCCGCAAGGCGAACGGTCACGCCATCGTCGAAGATCATGCCGTTTTCATCGAGCATCAATCCGTAACGGCACTTGCCCACTTCCAGCTTGCTCCACAGGTTCGTGTACACCCAGTTCAGCAGTTTGGCTGCATCGGGACCTTGAATGTCGATCTTGCCAAGCGTCGATGCATCCAGAATGCCCACGCTCGTACGCGTGGCAAGCGACTCACGCGCGACCGCTGCGTGCATGTCTTCACCTGGACGCGGGTAGTACCACGGCCGCTTCCAGTTGCCGACGTCTTCGAACGCGGCGCCATTTTCGACGTGCCACTCGTGCACTGCAGTCTTGCGAACCGGATCGAGAAACTCGCCAAGCTCGCGTCCGGCAAACGTACCGAATGTCACCGGCGTATAGTTCGGGCGGAATGTCGTCGTACCCGTTTCAGGAATGGTCTTGTTCAACGCCTGCGCGAGGATCGCCATGCCGTTGATATTGCCGAGCTTGCCTTGATCAGTGCCGAAGCCCATTGCCGTGTAGCGCTTTACGTGCTCCACGGACTCGAAACCTTCGCGCGCCGCCAGGAAGATATCGGCGGCGGAAACATCGTTTTGATAGTCGATAAATTGTTTAGGACCCCGTGTCGCCAACTCACGGCCACCGACGAGCCACAGCGGCGTCAACGGTGCTTCGCTGATCTCGGCGACTTGCACGGGCGTGGGACGGGCGACGATCAAGCCGATGGCGCGCGCTGCATCGATACCCGCATCGACAGCGAAACGAATCGAACGGGCAAGCGTGAATTCACCCGCGCAACCGCCCACGCTGCTCTCGGCTTGCATGGCCTTGCCCGGTACGAAGCACAGTTTTTCGTCGTGCCAGTGCGCCTTGCCGCCAGACTGCGCGAATAAGTGCAGGATGGGGCTCCAGCCGCCGGACATCGCGAGCAAATCACAGGGCAGATCCGCCTGCTTTACGCCCACAGTGCCGTTGGAATAAGCGCTGATCTCAACCGATGCCACCCGCAGCTTGCCTTGCGCAGCCGTGACGACCGAGCCATTCAGCACCTTCACGCCATAGCGTTTTGCCTGAGCCTGCAACGCGCCTTTTTCATCGGCGAGACGCGGGTCGACGACCGTGACCTGTGCGCCTGCCGCCTTGAGATCGAGCGCGCATTGATAGCCACTATCGTTGTTTGTGAACACAACCGCGTTGCGTCCTGGCAGCACGGCGTATCGATGCAAATACGAAGATACCGCCGATGACAGCATCACGCCCGGCAGATCATTGTTGCCGAACACGATAGGACGTTCCTGCGCGCCAGTCGCGAGAATCACGCGCTTGGCGCGAATTTTCCAAAGCAGTTCACGCGTACCCTTCCTCATCGATACCGGCAGATGTTCAGTCAGACGTTGCGTGACGGTGACGAGGTTGTGGTCCTGATAACCAAACGCCGTGCTCCGGCACAGGATCTTCACGTCTGGCATCTTGCGCAGTTCGGCCTCGATCTTCTGCACCCATTTCAAGCCCGGCGCGCCATCGATTTCCGCACGGCAGGACAGCAACGAGCCACCAAGTTCAGGCTGGTCGTCGACCAGAAACACACGTGCCCCAGACAAAGCCGCCGCGTGTGCCGCGGCAAGACCGGACGGGCCAGCGCCGACCACCAGCACGTCGCAATGCGCGAAGCACTTGTCGTAGCGATCCGCATCGACCTGTTCCGGCGCCTTGCCGAGACCGGCTGCATCGCGGATCACTTCTTCGTACTTCGGCCAGAACTTGCGCGGCCACATGAAGGTCTTGTAGTAAAAACCCGCCGGGATGAAACGCGCGATCTTCTGGTTCACAGCCATGCGATCGTTTTCGATGCTTGGCTTTGCGTTCACGCTCGTCGCGACCAGTCCCTGATACAGCTCAATCTCAGTGGCGCGTGCATTCGGCACGGTGTACGCGCCGGTTTCGAGCTGGACAACTGCATTCGGCTCGGCGACGTCCGCGGTCACAATGCCGCGCGGCCGATGATACTTCCAGCTGCGCGCCACGAAATGCACGCCGTTGGCAAGCAGCGCAGAGGCGAGCGTATCGCCTTGATGACCCTGATACGTCTTGCCATTGAACGTAAACGTGAGCGAGATTGCGCGGTTGATGCGCCCGCCCGTGGCGAGTCGGTCTTTCTGGCTCATTTCGCTTGTCCTTCTTCTTTCGATTCCATCACGGCGAGCGGCCGCGCGAACGTGTCATAACCCTGGAACGCGTAGCTCACGGTATCGCGCTGCGCCATGAACCAGCGGCGGCATCCTTGCGCATGCATCCATTGCTCACGATGCACACCGCGCGGATTCTTGCGCATGAACAGG
>Ga0163162_10007164_pt1 | contig 10827 bp, 10 predicted proteins | sample S55metaG_FD_115310 | JGI IMG/M metagenome (GOLD analysis project Ga0163162, IMG submission 115310) | Switchgrass rhizosphere microbial communities from Kellogg Biological Station, Michigan, USA - S5-5 metaG | ecosystem: Host-associated > Plants > Roots > Rhizosphere > Soil | place: USA...
CGCGGGTTCTCATCTGAACCACATGTCAGGCTTCCATCTCGCCCAGATCAACATCGCCCGGCTGCTCGATCCCATCGATCACCCGGAGATCGCTGGCTTCGTCGCCGAGCTGGACACCATCAACGCGCTCGCCGAGCAAAGCCCCGGCTTCATCTGGCGTCTCAAGTCCGCCGAAGGCAACGCCACCGACATCGCCTACAACGACGACCCGTTCGTCATCGTCAACATGAGCGTCTGGGACTCCATCGAGTCACTCACACACTACGTCTACAAATCGCGCCACCTCGACATCTTCAAGCAGCGTGCCTCGTGGTTCCACAAGATGGACAAACCGCACTACTGCCTCTGGTGGATCCCTGCGGGCCATACCCCCACGGTCGCTGAAGGCCGCGAACGTATCGAGCACTACCAGCAGCACGGTTCGACACCGCACTCCTTCTGGTTCTCCCAGCCGTACCCGGCCTCGATCCTCGCACCCGTGTAACCCGATAAAATATCCTCATGCCCAAAAAGGACAAAGCACCCAAGAAAACCACCGGCTATACCGACGATCACGCCGCCGCCGGCCTCGACACCAAGTTCCCCGAAATCGAGACCTGGCCCAATCAGTTCCCGGCCTACGAGATCCTCATCGACGACCCCGAGTTCACCAGTGTCTGCCCGAAGACCAGCCTGCCAGACTTCGGCCGTCTCACCATTCGTTACATGCCCCGCAAGCGCTGCATGGAACTCAAGTCGCTCAAGGAATATCTCTTCACCTACCGCAACCTCGGTATCTTCCAGGAGAACATCGCCAACCAGGTCCTCAACGACGTCGTCAAAGCCACTGATCCCGTCTGGGCCCATGTCGTCGGTGACTTCCGCCCTCGCGGCGGAATCTCGACCATCGTCGAGGCCTTTTACCCCCGCCCCCGGAACTCAAAGGGCCCGCGCGCATAAACAAACTCACTTGCTAAGCCTCCACAGGCATATACTTCACCCGCATCACTAAGGCCCCTCGCAACGCGCGGGGCTTTCCTTTTGCCCAGGAGGATTTACCCATGAAGCGCTTCGCCGCACTCTGCACCGCAACCGTCCTCGCCTCCACCCTCATTGCCTGCAACCAGACCTCCGGCAACACCGAAGCCGACATCGCTGCCATCAAAGCGGTTGAAGCCCAGTGGAACCAGGACTGGGCAGCCCACGACATCGACAAGATTATGTCCCACTACGCCGATGACGCCGTCCTCATCGTCCCCGGCATGCCCGCCACCAACGGCAAAGCCGCCATCACCGAAGGCAACAAGCCCATGGCCACTGATCCCGTCACCGTACTCAAGTTCACCGCCGCCCGAGTCGAAGTGGCAAAGTCCGGAGACGTCGCCTGGACCCAGGGTTCCTACACCCTCACCCTCACAGATCCTCAGAGCAAACAGGTCGTTAATGACCACGGCAGCTATGTCACCACCTATCGCAAGCAGCCCGACGGATCCTGGAAATGCATAGCTGACATCGCCACCTCCGAGGTCCCGCCACCCGCACCCATCCCGCCACCCGCATCAACGTCCAAGACCGCGCACTAGCTCCGCTGGAGAAAATCAGAGTCGTTACGAACCCGCCAGCAGGCGACAATAGCCTCATGACCGTCGCCATCATCACTGGAGCTGCGCAGGGAATCGGCCGCCGTACCGCCGAGCTCTTCGCTGCCGCCGGCTACTCGCTCGCCCTCATCGACCTCAAGCCCTGCCCACTCATCCCTGGCGCGCCAGACGCCCTCACGTTCACTGGCGATCTCACCGACGAGTCCTTCGTCGCCTCCTCCATCGCCTCCGTCCACCAGCGCTTCGGCCGCATCGACGTCCTCGTCAACAACGCCGGCATCTCCAACATCGCCCCTGCCGAGACTATCGACGCCACAACCTTCCGCCGCGTCCTCGAGGTCAATCTCGTCTCTCCCTTCCTTCTCTCACGCATCGTCGGAATTATCATGCTGCAGCAGCGGCAGGGAAGCATCGTCAACATCGCCTCTATCGCCGGCCTCTTCGGCATCGCCGATCGCTCCGCCTACAACGCCTCCAAACACGGCCTCATCGGCCTCACTCGCACCCTCGCCGCCGAGTGGGGAGGTCGCGGTGTCCGCGTCAACGCCGTCTGCCCCGGCTGGGTCAAGACTGAAATGGATCACGTAGATCAAGCAAAGGGAACCTACTCCGACGCAGACATCACCGACCGCATCCCTATGGCCCGCTTTGCCACCCCAGATGACATCGCCCGCGCCGTCCTCTTCCTCGCCGATTCCACCCAAAGCCCCTTCATCAACGGCCACACCCTCACCGTAGACGGGGGCTGGATCGCCGACGCCTCGTGGCAATCTCTCCGCCTAAGCCACCGCTAGCGCACTGTTCACTTCGGACGGTCAACCATCTACTGCTCGGAAACCAATAACTTCGCGCGTCAGTCTATTTCTTCGTCTTTTTAGGAGCGGATTTCTTTGGTTCGGCCTTCGGCGACGACTGAATGTCGTGCAAACGAATTACCGCTGCTGCGGCTGAAATCCTCACCAGGTCCTTCTCATCCTGAAGGCCAGCCTCAGCCGCGTTAAGCAATACCGGATCTCCGCGCTTGGCAATTGCATCGAATGCGGCGGCGCGTACGAGCCATTTTTCCTTGTTGGCCGATGCATCGGCTAGCGCCTTTCCGCTCTTTTGATCAGGATCTTTGGCCAGCATCAGAGCAGCGGCAGCCAGCACCGGTGAGGTGTCGTCGCGAGTAAGCATCTTATATCCGCCCATGGCGAGGCCGCCGAACGGTATAAACCCAACGCCCGCCTGTACCCCGAGAGCTGCCATCTTCTTCGGGTCTTTCAGCATCTTCTTCTGCTGGTCGCTCAGGCTTTGGCCGGTCTTCTGCTCTCCGGTGAGGACAGCGTAGTAGACGTTGTATCCCGAGTCGTCGCCCAGTACAACGAGCGAATGGGCAGCGGCGATAATCACCGATGGGTCCGTGTCCTGATAGGTCGCGTGTAAGGCAGCAATTGCGCTCTTCGCTCCCATCTCTCCGAGTGCTTGAGCAGCAGCGCCCCGCACCTCGGCCTGCTTGTCATTCTTCATGGCAGAAATTGCGGCATCTTTGGCCTTTGCATTGTTGTTGAGCTCGCCGAGGACGTGGACAGCTCTTACGCGCACGTCGGTGCTGTTGTCGTTCAGGCCCGTGTTCAATACCGTCCAGGCACTCTGATCCGGTGTCTTGGCAGAATCCTGCGCGGTTGAAGGCGTTGAAGCAATTGGCGAAACAACCAGGCAGACAGCGCAAATCAATAATCTCATCTTCCGTTCCCCCATCGAGTCTCAAGCATGCACGAAAACTTGGAACATAGTAACGGTTTCCGGCGCCGATGGGGTAATTACGTATACGCCTCCATGCATCACCAACCCATCTGCTCCATCCGCCTCAAAATAATCCCGCTATAGCTGTTCATTCTCTCTGGCCGTCGTCTTCGCGGAGCAGGTAGTATCGCCGCCAGTCGCGCAGTCTGCTGGCGGCCCACACTCCGCGCCGAAGTCCTGTAGTAGTACCGGCACGCCGCCTCTGCCCCATACACCCCGGGCCCCCACTCCACGACATTCAGGTACAACTCCAGAATCCTCTGCTTGCTCAGCACCAGTTCCGCCACCGGCACGAGCGAAGCCTCCGCCACCTTGCGGAGCACGGACCTACCCGTCCCGAAGAACAGGTTCTTTACCAGCTGCTGCGTCAGCGTCGAAGCGCCCCGTGTGCGCACTCCCTCCTTGTCTTCCTCCGCCGCCACCTTGATCTCATGCCAGTCGAAGCCGTGGTGCTGATAGAAGCGTCCATCCTCCGCCGCAATCACCGCATGCTGCATCTCCGGAGAGATCCGACCCATCGGCACAAACTCGTACCGAGCTTCATACTTGTCGCCGTGAATCCACGCCTGCACACGCCGTTGCACATGCACCGCTGTCGTCGGAGGATCGATCCACCGCAACCCCACAAGAGCTACTGCCGCGCCCAGCCAGAGCACACCCAGTGTGATCGCAAGCCATCGCCCAACAAGCAGTAGGTTCTTCTTTCGAAACCAGCTCTTAGGCCGCGCCGGCCGCCGTGTCCTCACATCTCAAACTATATAGCCGGTCCACGGTGAGGCCGATACTAACTAGCCCAGTGCGACGTTTATAGACGCAACAAGGCACTTCTCATTCATTTTGCAAAAGCCAGGTGCCCTTCCTGTGCATATACTCCCGCACATGATCATTGTCTCCGTCCTCTACCCCAAAACCAGCGACTCGCGCTTTGACCACGACTATTACATGCAGAAACACTTCCCACTCGTGAACTCGACGTGGGCACCTACCGGACTCGAGAGCTACGATGTCTTCCGCGGCGTCTCTACCCTCGACGGCAGCCAGCCGACCTACGAACTCATCGCACATCTAGGGTTCACCTCGCCCGAGCACCTGAAGAACTCACTCGCCGCGGGCGCCGCCGTGCTGTCCGACATACCTAACTTCACCAACGTCCAGCCACTGATTCAGATCAATCAGCCCATATAAATCCATTGGATTTCTGAGTCATCACGCACACCGGTGGTCTGGTCAATGTGGTACGTTTTCATACTGTGAATCGCCGAGCCTTTCTGTCTACAAGTGCGTTCGCTTCCGTCGGCTTCATCGCCGGTGTTCCGCCAGGCGTTGCTGGGGACGCTGAGGTGGAGATCACCCCATCGTCTTCCGGCCCGGAGATCAGCCCGCACCTCTATGGGCAGTTTCTGGAGCATCTCGGCGGGGTGATCTACGACGGCGTCTGGGTGGGGCCGAAGTCGAAGGTCGCCAATGTGGACGGCATCCGGAAGCAGTTCCTCGACGACATGAAGCGCATCGGCGTTCCGGACTTTCGCTGGCCCGGCGGCTGTTTCGCGGATGGGTACCACTGGCGCGACGGGATTGGGGATTCGGCCAAACGGCCGCGAACCTACAACTACTGGCAGGTACAGGCACCCAGGGGTGTCGATCTAACCGAGACCAACCAGTTCGGCATCCACGAGTTCATGAAGCTTTGCCGACTCAGCGGGGCCGAGCCCTATCTGGCCGCCAACATGGGATCCGGCTCTCCGGCGGAGTTTCACGACTGGGTAAGCTACTGTAACGCTCCAGTGGGTTCGGTCTCGCTCGCCGCTGAGCGGGCCGCGAATGGCGATCGTGATCCCTTCGGCGTGCGCTGGTGGGGCGTAGGCAACGAATCGTGGGGATGCGGCGGCAATATGACACCGCAGGAATACGCGACTCTGTACAGGCGGTTTGTGACGCAGTTTCCTGCCTTTGAGCCGAGGCCCTACCTCGTCGCGGTTGGCCCGCGCGGCCATACCGAAGGAATGGACATCGGCTGGACCAACGGCTTCTTCGAATCCATGCAGGGGCACAGGGCTGTGGTTGATGGCTTGTCTGTGCACTTCTACACTGACTTCCGTAATAAGCCTGAGCGCGTAACAACGTTCGACGCAAAAGGCTGGTACGACGTGCTGCTCGAAGGTGCGCGCATTGAGCAGGTGATCGAAGGGCATTGGGCCGCGATGGGTAAGTTCGACACCACCCACCATACAAAGCTGGTCATCGATGAGTGGGGCGTCTGGTATCGCGTGGGCGAGGAGATCGATCCGGCCTATCTGCTCAGCCAGCCCCTCACGATGCGCGATGCTATGCATACCGCGATGACGCTCGATATCTTCAATCGGCACGCTGACAAGATCGCCATGGCAAACGTAGCGCAGACGATCAATTGCATCCACTCGCTTTTCCTGGCTGAGGGAGACCGCTTCGTGCGGACGCCGGCGTACTACGTGTTCGAGATGTATCGCAATCACATGCGCTCGACGCTGGCCGCCATGCACATCAAGTGTGATGTGCTGAAGATATCCGGCAAGAATGGTCCGGTCACCATGCAGGCTCTGTCAGGCTCGGCCTCCATCAAGGGCAAGACGTTGACCGTGACGCTGACAAACCCGTCGCTGGATTCCTCGGTAACGACACGGATCCGCCTGACCGCCGGATCGATTGTCGAGGGTCAGGGCCGCGTACTCATGCATCCGGAGATGACAGCAAAGAACACCTTCGATCGGCCCGACCAGGTGAAATCGGCCCCGTTGCCAGTGAACGTGCGTGGAAATCGCGTAGAGGTTTCGCTGCCTCCGCGCTCGATCGCCGCGCTGGAACTACGAATCAGCTAAAGCTGTGATGTGATGTGTACGAGCTTGCATTGGCCAGCATAGTGCACCGATATAATGCCCGCATGTACACGCCGCAGGCTGGAATCTTCGCGCTCGGGACCTCCTCTCACGCGTACCTTGAGTTTGACCTCCTGGACGCGAAGCAATGCAAAGAATTCGCCTCTACGATCTCCTCGATCCGTGAGCCGCGAACCACCACAGCAGGCGTGAACTTTGTAATCGGGTTTCGGCCCGAACTGTGGCGTAATCTCTTTCCCGACGACACCCCTCCCGGCCTCGAAGGTTTCAACAAACCGGTCCAGGGTATAGAGGGCTTCGTCATGCCATGCACGCAACATGACGCTCTGGTGTGGCTGTCCGGCAGCGCCTATGACGTTATCTTCGATATGGCTCGCTCCGTCATTCATGACCTCGCAGGCTTAGCCTCACTCGCAGATGAAACTTCAAGCTGGCCCTATCGGCACGATCGCGACCTCACCGGCTTCATCGATGGCTCTGAGAATCCCACGCTGCTCGACGCACCCAGCGCCGCGCTTCTGCCCGAAGGTGTCCCAGGTGCCGCAGGCTCAGTTCTGCTGCTTCAAAAATGGAAGCACAAGGTCGTTGAGTGGGAAGCTCTGCCCATCGACCGGCAGGAACACATCATGGGACGCACCAAGCTCGATAGCGTCGAACTCGAGAACAAGCCATCGGACTCGCATGTCGCCCGTACCGATCAGGACGAGTTTGGGCATATCTTCCGGCGCAACATGCCCTACGGGACCGTTGAAGACCATGGCACCGTCTTCGTTGGATTCAGCGCAGACCAGACGCGGCTCTCCAAAATGCTCGACAGCATGGCAGGCCTCATCAACGGCACGCGCGATGCGCTCACGCATTTTACCCAGCCGTTGAGTGGTTCCTATTACTTCGTGCCATCGGTCGAAAGCCTCCGACGCATGCGCTAACCACCACCCGCCATTCTTTGCAAGGAGCAGAGTCGTGGCCACACGTCAGACCAAAGTTCGCGCGCAACTCGGCCCATCCGCAGCCGGAATCTTCACCGTCAATGAGCGCATGAACCAGCTGCTCATCCAACATCTTGACCCCGCCGTCTGGCGAGCCAAGCCACCTGGCAACGTCCGTACCATCGCGGCAATCTTCACCCACATGCACAACGTTCGCACCAAGTGGATCAGGCTCACAGCTCCGCACTTGAAGGTCCCACCACAGCTCAACCGCGCACACTGCACGCCGCAGCAAGTTCGTGCGGCATTAGCTCAAAGCGCCGCCATCTGCGAGCAGATGCTCGTTCAGGCGCTCGACGATCATGACCATCGCATCGAAAAATTTCGCAGAGACGGATGGGCAAAACTCTGGCCCGTCGGCCCGGAGATGCTCTGCTATATGCTCTCTCACGAAGCCCACCATCGCGGACAGGTCTGCATGCTCGCCCATCAGCTCGGACATTCATTGCCGAAAAAGATGACGTCCGACCTCTGGAACTGGGAGAAGTTTTGGAAAGAATCTGGGGACCAGTGCGACAGTGGCTAATGCGCCGACACGATTCACCACCCCATCTGTCCGATTAGCCTCAAAATTACCTCGTTGTAGCCGTTCATTCTCTCCGGCCGCCACCTCCGCGGAGCAGGGCAGGATCGCCGCAAGCCGCGCCGCCTGCTGCCGACCTACATTCCGCACCGAAGTCTTGTAGTACCGGCACTACCTCCTGTCCATCGGCGAACGCCCAATCCGTTTCCGGACACACTCAGACTCGACTCCACTCATCCGCTCGTCGCGTTTTCAATCATTTACCCAGTCCACCATCTGGCCACCCGGATGCCTTATAAACGGGCAACTACCTTTTTCATCGGTAGTCTCCTTCACCCCGGATGCCTTCCAACGCGAACCGCCAACGTCGTTCCATATCTCTCTGCGTTGGCCCGCACATGAAGGCATCCGGGGATTTTTTCTTATCTGACCATCCTCCCCTTGCGCTTCTGGAGACTCGACTTTTCTTAAATTCAAGGTTGCAACGAAAGGCCATATTTCAGGTGTAGCATTCAATGTCGACGGGAAATCAGTAAACCGTACACGCTATGCACCGGAGAATAGATGATCTCGAGACGCCAATTTATCGACACGCTTGCAATGGGAACCGCCGCTGTAGCGATCAACTCGACTGCAAAGAGTTACGGACAAATTCTCGGCTCAAACGACCGGGTTAACTTCGCCGTAATCGGACTCAATGGTCGCGCATCTGCCCACCTCTCCTCACTCAAGGCAAATGAGAAGAGTTCAAAGATCACGCGCGTCTGCGACGTGGAGAGCAACATCCTGCAGAAGTTCGTCGCAAAGACTGAAAAATCCCTCGGCTACGCCCCTGCCACCGATAAAGACTTCCGCAAACTCCTCGCCTCCAAAGATGTTGATGCCATCACCATCGCGACCCCCGATCATTGGCACGCCCCCATGGCAATCGCAGGACTCCAGGCCGGCAAACACGTCTATGTTGAAAAGCCCTGCAGTCACAATCCTGCCGAGGGTGCGCTCCTCGTGGAAGCCCAGAAAAAGTATGGGAAGCTCGTGCAGATGGGCACACAGCGCCGTTCCTCTCAGATGTACATCGACATCATCAACCAGATACACGGCGGCCTCGTGGGCCAGCCTTATTACGCAAGGGCGTGGTACAGCAATACACGGAAGTCCATCGGCACTGGCAAAGTCGTCCCCGTGCCTGCGACGCTTGACTGGGATCTCTTTCAGGGGCCCGCGCCGCGTCAGGCCTACAAAGACAACGTTCAACCCTACAACTGGCATTGGTTCAAGACCTGGGGCACCGGCGAAGCGCTGAACAACGGCACTCACGAGGTCGACGTATGCCGCTGGGCTCTTGGCGTCGGCCTTCCCAAGCGCGTCACCGCACAGGGCGGACGCTATCAGTTCAAGGACGACTGGCAGTTCTACGACACCATGGTCACCAGCTTCGACTACGGCGACAAGCTCATCTCATGGGAGAGCAAAAGCTGCAACGGAACCAAGATGTACGGCCGCGATCGCGGCGTCGTCATCGTCGGTACTACCGGCAGCATCGTTCTTGATGAAGCCGGTTACGAGATCTTCGACCTCAAGGGTGCGAAGACCAGCGAACAAAAGGCAGGGAAGGCCGCTCAATCCGCCGACCTCACCGGCGCCGACAACATGACGGACAGTCACTTTACCAACTTCATCGCCGCCATTCAAAAAGGCGAAAAACTCAATCAGCCTATCGAGTCCGGCAACGTCTCCGTAACCATGCTTCAGCTCTCAAATGTCGCGTGGCAGGTCGAGCGTGAGCTCAAGCTCGATCAGGCGACCGGGCACCCTATGAACGACAAGGAAGCGATGGCGTTGTGGGGACGGGAGTATGAGAAGGGCTGGGCTCCTCATCTGTAACGTCAACTATAGCCCGGCTCACACAAGCCGGGCTTTTTGATTAAACGTAACCCTGATGAAGAAGAGCGGTTCTCGATACCAGGCCCAGGAGAAGGCACGATGTTCTATAACCGCTTCACCAATCGCCGCGAGATGATGAAGTCCACCATGGCATTCTTCGCCGCTGGGCTACTCGGCAAGGGAGTCCCCACGGCAGAGGCGCAGAGCTCGGTTCAGAACGTAAATAAACACTCAAGCCCATCGACGCTGAAGATCACCGACCTGCGTTACACCGTCGTGAAGAAGCCCGGCCCCAGCCCATGCCCTCTCATTCGCATCGACACCAACCAGGGAGTCTACGGGCTCGGCGAGGTCCGTGACGTCGCGAACTATCAGTACGGCATGGTGCTCAAGAACCGCATCATGGGCGAGAACCCGCTCAACGTCGACTACCTCTTTGAGAAGATCGCGCAGTTCGGCGCCGTCGCCCGCCAGGCTGGCGGCGTCTCCGCCATCGAGATGGCGTTGTGGGACATCGCAGGCAAGGTCTACAGCGCACCCGTCTACCAGATGCTCGGCGGCAAGTGGCGTGACAAGATTCGTGTCTACGCCGACACACCCGAGGCCGACACCCCGCAGGCCTTCGCGGCAAAGGCCAAATCCCGTAAAGATATGGGAATGACCTGGATTAAAGTGGACATCGGCACCGACGTACTCAAAGGCCGTCCTGGCACGCTCGTCGAGCCCGCCGACCAGCACAGCATCGAGTACGACAAACGCCTGCCGCACATGTTCACCGGTAACGAGCTCACCGACAAGGGCATCGACGTCTACTGCGAGTACATGTCAGCCATCCGCGAGGCGATCGGCTACGACATGCCGCTTTCGACCGACCACCTCGGCCACATCGGCGTGAACTCTGTCATACGCCTCGGACGTGCCTACGAGAAGTTCAACCTCGAATGGATGGAGGACGTCATCCCGTGGTGGTACACCGACCTCCTTAAACAGATCACCGATTCCACCACAACGCCGACTATCACCGGCGAAGACATCTACGAGTTCACCGACTTCGAGAAGCTGTGCAGCACGCATGCCGTCGACAAGATTCATCCCGACCTCGCTACCTCTGGCGGCATTCTGCGCACACACAAGATCGGTGACATGGCCTACCGCTACGGTGTACCGATGGCGATGCACTTCGCCGGAACGCC
>Ga0163162_10007168_pt1 | contig 10824 bp, 9 predicted proteins | sample S55metaG_FD_115310 | JGI IMG/M metagenome (GOLD analysis project Ga0163162, IMG submission 115310) | Switchgrass rhizosphere microbial communities from Kellogg Biological Station, Michigan, USA - S5-5 metaG | ecosystem: Host-associated > Plants > Roots > Rhizosphere > Soil | place: USA: Michigan...
AAACCAGTGGCTTTATCGAAACCGGCGGCGGCGGGAATATGCCACTCCTTGGTGTATCTGTGTGCTTCAACGAGTTCATAGAAGCGGCGTGAACCGGGCGGCGCGTCGGCAAACTTAGTTCCGCACGGATGTTCCTGCCAGAACGCTCGCACACGTTCCTTTAGTTGATCGTCTCTTTGTGATGTTGCTGTGATTGCCAACGATTTGTGAATCCGGTGCGATGAAACAGGTCTAAGGATAACAATCGCGAATGAATACCGGAAATGGACCCTCCCAGGCGAGCCTCCCTTGGAGTGCGGTAACTTGTTACCGCTTTGTCACTGCGCAACCCCCACCAGCATTCGACGCCGCTTTGTAACAAAGCTGCGAAAAGTCGCAGCACTCCAAGCAGGGCGCTTACGAAAAGATTGATGTTATTCTGTTCGAACTTCCAAAAGGTGGCCCAGCGTGCGCGCACGATTCATCTTCGTAAGCTTCACTATTTCTCTAGTCATTTCTCTGACCAATCAATTAACGCTCGCTCAAGTTCAGCCACTAACTCATTTCACCGGCATCATCGTTGACCCGGCTGGGTCGGCAATCGAGAAGGCCCGCGTTATTTTGAAAAACCATCACCGAGTGGTAGAGACTTCCACTACAAACTCGGAAGGTGGATTTGAACTGCCAGTAGCTGAATCCCATGACCTGTCCCTGGAAGTTGAAGCAATAGGATTTCAAAACTTCACTATACAACTCACAAACTCAACGAGTTTTCCACTTCGAATTGTTCTAACGCCTCAACCAGTTTCCGCTGAAGTTACTGTCGCCGCCACGCGCACCACAACACGTCTCGATCAAACCGCAGCCAGCGTCGTTCAACTCAACGAACAGGATCTAAAAACAACCGCAGCTGCAACACTCGACGACTCCTTGCGACAAGTTGCCGGTTTCAGTTTGTTTCGGAGAAGCGGCAGCAGGACTGCAAACCCTACTGCGCAGGGCGTCTCGCTGCGCGCAACCGGAGGAAGCGGTGCGAGTCGGGCACTCGTGTTGAGCGACGGCGTGCCGCTTAATGATCCATTTGGGGGCTGGGTTTACTGGAACCGAGTTCCGCGCGAGTCGATAAACCAGGTTGAGGTTTTGTTGGGTGGCGCTTCTCATCTTTATGGCAGCTCGGCGCTAGGCGGTGTTGTAGATATCGAAACAAAGCACCCGATAACCAACACGTTTTCATTTTCAACAAGCTACGGCAATGAAGTAACGCCAAACGCGTCGCTCTTCGCCTCGGCGATCAGTAATGGCTGGACCGGGAGTATTGCAGCTGAACTTTTCCACACCAATGGCTATGTTCTTGTTCCCGAAGATCAGCGAGGTGTTGTCGACACGCCTGCAGGTTCAAGAAATTCTGTAGTGACTGTCAGTGGTGCGAAGCAGATTAACGAGGAGGTGAAGCTTTTTGGTAACGCTTCGTTTTTTGGAGAGTCGCGAACGAACGGTACGCCGCTACAAACCAACCGCACACATCTTCGCCAGTTTGTCTTCGGCGGTACACTCGATAACCACAGAGTTGGATCGATCTCTGTTCGAACATTTGGTGGCACGCAGGTTTACGACCAGAATTTTTCTGCTATCAGCAACGATCGCAACTCAGAAACATTAACTCGCGTTCAGCGTGTACCAGCACAGACCATTGCATTTTCCACTCAATGGTCCAGGCAACTTGGCACGAAGCAAACACTCGTCGCGGGTTTCGATGGACACGAGGTGCGCGGCGCCAGTGATGAAATTGCCTATGTGAATGGTCGTGCTACTTCGTTTATCGGAGCTGGTGGTCGTGAGCGTACTTCCGGTTTCTACTTTGAAGATCTTGTGCGACTGGATTCGCGAGTTTTTATCGAACTGGGCGCACGTGGCGATCACTGGCGTAATTTTGCCGCTGCTTCAGCAACGCGGCCAATCACAGCCTCAAATCCGACTGCAGTAACAATATTTCCTGACCGTTCAGAGAATGCATTCAGTCCTCACGGATCGATTCTCTTTCGGGTCAGTGATCGAGTTGCACTAACCGCTTCCGTCACGCGGGCATTCAGAGCGCCTACTCTTAACGAACTCTATCGCTCATTTCGCGTCGGAAATGTTCTCACGCTCGCTAATGAAAACTTACGCGCCGAATGTTTGACCGGAGCAGAATTTGGCGCGCGATTCACAACGAAAGACGAAAAACTGTTCTTGCGCGGCAACTTTTTCTGGAACGACATTACACGCCCGGTTGCCAACGTGACTTTGACGACCACGCCTTCATTGATTACTCGCCAGCGCCAGAACCTTGGGAGAACTCGCTCAAAAGGTTTGGAGTTACAAGCAGATTCAAATCTGAACCGGCGCTGGAGTCTTTCCTCTTCGTACCTATTTGCCGATGCAACGGTAGTATCGTTTCCAGGAAACACAGCGCTGGTCGGTCTGCAACTCCCTCAGGTACCTCGTCACCAGTTTACTTTTCAAACACGTTTCAGCGATCCGACGATCGCCACGATCGCATTTCAAGGTCGCGCTTCGAATTCACAGTTTGATGATGACCTAAATCAGTTCCGACTAGATCCTTATTTCACGCTTGATCTTTATGTCTCGCGTCAACTGAATCACCGCTTTGAAATCTTTGCGGCCGCCGAGAATTTACTGAATCAGCGCTATGAGGTGGGAAAGACTCCAGTCACTACTTTAGGACCACCGATTCTAATCAGGGCTGGCTTTCGCGTTCGGCATGGTTCAAAGTAGCCTCCAATCCAAATAGTTTAGGAGCTTCAATGGACTTTCGCGTTCTGCTAACGACTTTCGGAATAATCTTTTTGGCTGAAATGGGTGACAAAACTCAGCTAGCAGCCATGACGATGGCGGCGCAAACAAAAAGGCCATGGGCTGTGTTTATTGGAGCCAGTCTCGCCCTCGCAGCCGTCTCTGCGCTCGGTGTAATCGTTGGTAGTGTTATCGGAGATTACGTGCCATTGATTTGGGTGAAACGCACTGCGGCTGTGGCTTTCATTTTAATTGGCTCACTGATGCTGGCCGGAAAGTTTTGAGACGTGCTGATCCCTGACGAGAATTGTTTTTTGAACTTTGAGCTTTGTTCTTTGAACTTTGCCGGAGCGTACTTGATACTACTAAACAAATCTTAAGTTGCACGAAGTAACAAGCTAAGTACTGAGCTAAAAAAGCAAACTAAACCGAACGAGATGCCGCAAACTCCCCATACCGAACGTCATTTCACTTCCAGCGAGATCGTCCGCGACATCGTCATTGGTATGTCTGATGGTCTAACTGTTCCGTTTGCTCTGGCGGCTGGCTTAACTGGCGCTATTGCTCAAACGGGGATCATTGTCACAGCGGGACTCGCAGAGATCGCTGCCGGTTCAATTGCGATGGGTCTCGGAGGTTACCTGGCTGCGAAGAGCGACGCCGAACACTACGCAAAAGAACGTGAACGGGAGAAACGGGAAGTTGCTGAAATCCCCCACGAGGAGATGCGGGAAGTGGCGGAGGTGTTTCAAGCCTATGGTCTGACCGAAGACGAAACGTGGCCGATCGTCCAGGCCTTAAAACGGCAACCGCAAAACTGGATTGATTTCATGATGCGTTTTGAGTTGGGTCTCGAAAAGCCGGAACCCAAACGTGCATTAATCAGCGCATTGACCATTGCCGGGGCTTACATCGCCGGCGGTTTCATACCACTTGCTCCATATTTGTTTGCAAGAGACGCTTCGTCTGCGTTGTTATTTTCCGTCGTTGCGACGCTGCTGGCGCTCCTGATCTTCGGTTTTGTAAAAGGTCACTTCACTGGCACCAGACCGGTCAGAAGTGCTCTTCAGACGGCATTGATTGGTAGTGTCGCCGCTGGCGCAGCTTTTTTGATTGCGAGGCTAATTTCGGAGTAACCGCACTACCAGGGCGCTCACTTTCCAAAATGGACATCGATTCTCGAATAGTTGACTCCAAAACTCCTCGTCGATCACGCCAACTTTGCCTGGACAAAGAGCGGCCCGTATAATTCACCCACCGGCAATCACATTTTCGAACGTACTGCCAGCCATCATTAGGAGGACACAGTAATGGCCACTGCACTAAAAGGTTCGGGATCGATGGATCGAATCGAACAGCTACTAGGATCCGAAGCTCGCTCGCTATTGGATCACAGTACGCAAACAATTTCGAAAGGCGATCTGCAACTTCCTGGCCCCGATTTCGTGGATCGCGTGTGGTCAAGTTCTGATCGCTCACCACGCGTGCTGCGATCTTTACAGGCGTTGTTTGATAACGGCAGGCTGGCGGGAACCGGTTACCTCTCGATTCTTCCGGTGGACCAGGGAATCGAGCACTCGGCCGGAGCGTCATTTGCACCTAATCCGCAGTACTTCGATCCCGATAATATTGTGAAGCTGGCGATCGAGGGTGGTTGTAACGCGGTCGCATCGACGTTTGGTGTACTAGGCTCAGTCGGTCGTAAGTACGCTCACAAGATTCCGTTTGTCGTCAAAATCAATCACAACGAATTGTTAACGGCGCCAAACAAATTCGACCAGGTGTTGTTTGGCACTGTGAAAGAAGCGCACAACATGGGTGCGGTGGCGATCGGCGCGACGATCTATTTTGGATCGGAAGAGTCCACTCGCCAGATAACGGAAATCAGTGAAGCTTTTGCCCGTGCACACGAACTCGGCATGGCCACGATACTTTGGTGCTACCTGCGAAATCCAAAGTTCAAAACACCTGAGGGCGATATGCATGCAGCAGCCGATCTCACCAGCCAGGCAAATCACCTCGGTGTCACGATTCAAGCCGATATCATTAAGCAGAAACTTCCCGAACGAAATGGTGGTTACAAAGCTGTTGAGGCAGCACTTGGCGGCTCGTACGGTAAAACGAGCAAACTCGTCTACGAAAAACTAACTACAGATAGTCCAATCGATCTCGTGCGTTATCAAGTCGCTAATTGCTACATGGGTCGTTGTGGTTTGATCAACTCCGGCGGCGAATCGAAAGGCGCGAGCGATCTCGCTGAAGCAGTGCGTACCGCAGTAATCAACAAACGCGGTGGTGGCATGGGTCTTATCTCCGGTCGCAAGGCATTTCAACGACCGATGGGCGAGGGCGTACAACTGTTAAATGCGATCCAGGATGTATATCTGGAGCCCGAGATCACGGTAGCTTAGGAAGGGAAATTCCTGCCGCAAAGCGGAACCCTGAGTACGATAGCGAACTCTGAACCTTGCGTCCTAATACGACACGAGGGAGGTTGCCTTAATCAGCCATTGCACCAAAAGTACTTCGCAAATGATTACGGGAGAGCGGAATTCACAAGTCGGACTTGCTAACAGAACTCTCATTCTCACCGTGGCTTTAGCCCGGTGTTAGAGTTGGGCGGTTACTGAAACCGTTTCAACGGTTTACACCGCGCGCCGGTCGGCACGACCCAATCTCCTAAAACCGTTGAAACGGTTCCAAAAGAATCGGCGGCTCTAGTCACCGGCTGAAGCAGCCAGTGAGAATGAGAGGAGCACCAATCGACCTAGCTCAAAACACTTTTTGTGCAAAGCCGATTAACCCAGGCTTCCCCTTGCGCTACATCCTGGGCTTTGCCAGATTATTTTGTTCCCCACTTAATTGGGAAATCCAACGCGCTGTCCTCATTCGTAATTTTGCCTGAGAGATTTGCTCAAGCCGCTTGCGACCTGAACAAGTACAAATTACCGATGTTGAACTGCTCAAGGCTATCGCCCGGCAGGACGAAACTGCCCTGGCTGAACTCTATGATCGCTACCGATTAATCCTGTTTGGACTGCTGGTTCGTATTTTGAATAGCCGGGAAGAGGCGGAGGATGTTTTGCAGGAAGTCTTTCTCCAAGTCTGGCGGCGGGCCGCGGATTTTGACGAAAACCGCGGCCGTCCGTTCACCTGGCTGGTCACTCTAGCCCGCAGTCGCGGCATCGATCGTCTGCGTAATCTGGCAGCACGCGAACGGGTTGCCATCGCTGGATCCCGTGAACCCGCAGAAGAAACTTCTGACGCAGTAGCCGACGCCGTCAGGTCGGAACAAAGAGGACTGGTCACCTTAGCCCTCGAGCAACTCCCCGATGAACAAAGACGTCCGTTAATGCTTGCCTACTTTGATGGGCTAACGCAGTCGGAGATCGCCGCAAAACTGAACGCGCCGCTGGGAACCATCAAGACTCGGATGCGCAGTGGACTATCCAAACTGCGCGAGCTGTTGGGTGAGCAGAGCGCGAGTTTCGGATTTTGAAGGCAAGGCACCGTAAGAGATGAGTCACGACGACTTCAAACAAATGATTCCAGTTCGAGCGCTGTCGGCGCTTGACGCTGACGACGATCGCTCGTTGACTGAACATCTCTCGAGTTGTGCAGAGTGCCGTCGAGATCTTGACGAGTGGCAAGAGACTGCAGCGGGCCTGTCGCTGAGTGCTAATCCTATGGAGCCATCTCCAGGAGTACGTGACCAGATCCTTCGCCGAGTGCGCGAAACGAAGACGGATGTCACGACTGCAAACGTTTTGCCGTTCGCCCAGACGAAGCGAAACGTTTGGAGTTCCTTTGGATCACTCGGGGCGATTGCTGCGGCAATCCTTTTCGTGGGACTTCTGGTCTACCTGGTGTTGCTCTGGAAAGAGAACCAGGCAATTAGGACCGAATTGAGCAGTCTGCGAGCTCAGGTGCAGAAGAGCCAAACGGAGTTAGAAGAAAAGAATCGAATGGTGCGCATGCTTGAACAACCAGGCATGAAGTTTATGGAGTTGAAAGGGATGCCGATCGCACCTCAAGCAATAGCCAAATTCGCTTACGACTCTTCTGGTCATGCGATGATCATGACCAAAGGATTGCCGGCAGCGCCGGTAGGTAAGCAGTATCAACTCTGGTTTATCGTTCCCGGCAAAGCCCCAATGCCAGGCAAATCTTTTTCTACTGACAACGAAGGAAAAGCTGTGATGGAAGAGCAAATGCCGGCAGAGGCAATGAACTCTGCGGTGATTGCAATCACTCTCGAGAAGCAAGGCGGTGTTACGAAACCCGAGGGAGCAATGTATTTGAGTAGTAGATCTTGATCCAGAGCGAACAACTCTGTTCGTAAACGTCTTGCTACTCCCGAGAAAGTCCCCGCTATTCGACCCACCAAAGATTTGTTACACTCGCCTCAAATTCAACCAGGTAGAGTAAAACAGGTCATGCTCAGGAGTAAGCCAAAGAAACAGCCGCCCCCGGTAGATAACTCAGTCTCCGACTCAACGGGACAATACGATCTAAGATTCGTATTGTGGCGACAATTCTGTGCGCTAAACGATATCCCGGTTGATACTCTGCCAAGTCAACTCAATGATGAACAAAAAGAACGCTGGGATAAGATGAAGCAGAAACGACTTCGCTGAGAGAGCGCAGGCGTCCCCGCCTGCTGCTTGCAAACACTAACCTTCGTAATTGACATCAGTGTCGTGATCTTTATGAAGCAGGAGGGACGCTGTGCTCCCCGTACCAGCTAAGTTCTTCCGCGCCCTAACTGATACCCACCTATAAGAAACGGATTGGTAAGTCGCTCCTCGCCGATCGTCGTAACCGGGCCGTGACCGGAATAGACCTTCACGTCGTCGCCCAGCGTCATCAACTTGTTGTGAATCGAATCCAGCAGTTGCTCGGTGGAACCGCCTGGTAAATCTGTTCTGCCGATCGATCCGGCAAACAAAACATCGCCAACAAAAACTACTCGTTCCGCAGGCTCAAACAAAACAACATGACCCGGTGTGTGTCCGGGACAATGAAGCACCTGAAACTCCAGTTTGCCCACTGAATACTTCTGACCGTCGCTCCAGTATTCATCGATGAGTGGCGGCGGCTCGAAATTAAACCCCAATACACCCCACTGCGATTTTGGAATTCCAATCCATGCCGGCTGGTCTGGCAGGGCCTTATAAATAAACTCGTCGTCGGGATGAATCGTCACTTTTGCTTGGGGCTTTAGTTTCTTCAGCGACGCGACACCGCCTACATGATCGAAGTGAGCATGAGTGATTGCGATTGCCTGAAGATTTAACCCCAAACTATCGATGCACTCGACAATCGCCTCGGAGTCATCACCGGGATCGATGCAAATCGCCTGCTTTGTTTCTTCGCACCCGACAATGCGTGTGTGTTGCTGAAAGGCCGTGACAGTAATTTGTTCTATGATCATGATGGCTGACGCGTTTTGTACTTTGTTCTTTTGTTGCCGCGAGATCATACTGGCAACGTCTGGCAAAGAACAAAGATCAAAGTACTAAGCACAACGTAGCGCAACCGTTTAGCAATGCCTGTTTCTACCAAATCACTTCCGCTCGCCCACGTTCTCGATTCTCTGACAATTGAGGGTGCGCCTGAACTTACCGAACATCTGGAAGCACGCGCGTTAAAGTGTTTCGCTTGCGGTCATCGCTGCTTAATCAAAGAAGGTAAGCGGGGAATTTGCAAAGTACGTTTCAATGAAGCTGGCCGGCTTCTCGTACCTGCCAACTACGTTGCTGCGCTTGCCTGTGACCCAACTGAAAAGAAGCCGTTCTTCCATGCGCTCCCGGGTTCTGACACATTGACGTTTGGCATGCTTGGTTGTGATCTGCATTGTTCGTACTGCCAAAACTGGCTGACCTCACAGGCATTGCGTGACGACGCCGCAGGGACTCAACCAACAGCTGTCTCTCCAGAGCGCCTCGTGACAATGGCGAAAGCATATGGCGCCTCGATGGTGGGCAGTAGTTATAACGAACCGCTGATCACTGCAGAATGGGCGGTGAATGTTTTTAAAGAAGCACGCCCTGAATTCAAAACTGCTTTTATCTCCAACGGAAACGCAACGCCCCAGGTGTTGGACTACCTGCGACCATGGACCGATTGCTACAAGATAGATTTGAAATCGATGTCGGACAAAAACTATCGACAGCTTGGTGGAGTTGTCGACAATATTCTCGATACGGTCCGCATGGTCCATGAACGAGATTTCTGGGAAGAGATCGTGACGTTAATTATACCTGGCTTTAACGACAGTGAAGACGAGCTTCGTCGTGCGGCCGACTTCATAGCTTCTGTCTCACCAGATATTCCCTGGCACGTTACGGCTTTTCACCAGGACTATCGGATGACAGACAATTCAAACACTACCGCCGAGCAATTGATGGCGGCGTGCGAAATCGGCAAAGAGGCAGGACTCAAGTTTATCTACGCCGGAAATCTTCCTGGCAAAGTGGGTCGCTGGGAAAACACTTATTGTCCTGAGTGTGATGAACTGTTGGTCGAGCGGTTTGGTTATTTGATCAGACAAGTCCGCGTCACTCACGACGGACATTGCCCTTCCTGTAATGCGTCGATTCCCGGCATTTGGTCCTAACCTGGGGTGAAACATCCAAAGATAATGGCAGCTTGAATACGACGCACGGCAGTGCGTCGAGTCTTCACGTCCTTCTACTCAGTCGATCCTTTGGAGAATAACCCGCACACCCGTGCGCAGCTTTGCCTCAGAGGTCGATGGAGTGCTTTTGCACAAAAGTCTCTTAGCCTGCGAACGCAGACGTAAGCGTAGAGCCTGGGGCGTCAGCCCCAGGGAGCCATTGGAATTGAGATGGAGCCCGCGACAGCGAGCGACAGCATCTTACAAGCTACGCTTTCGCCCGTTATCACGGGCTTAAATCATGATCTGCGTTTGCCTGGGGCTCACGCCCCAGTCTTTATACAACGCCTGCTTCGCAGGCTGGGCAACTGTTCAGAACCTTAGTATGCGGTCTTTGCTAGATCGGATTGACTTTTTGTGCAAAGGCCCATGGAGGCAATTAACTAGTTCGCGTTAGTTCGTGTGATTTCTGTTAAGAAGAACAACGAGATCCACGAACTCACACTAAACAACACGAAACAAAATACATCCCGACTCGAGCTGGGTATGACTTTGGGCCAAGCCCCGAGCGTGGTATTTCATCTAACTCTTACTCTCCCCGATCAACCAAAAAGGCACTCAGACGCTAAGACCATTCTTAGTGTCGTTGTGCCTTTGTGGTTAACGCTTTTGAGCCAGGAGGCGCTCTCTGTCTACTTCAACAACTTATTTTGCAGCTGCAGGAGACGCGGCTTTCGCCGGGGCTGCCGGTTGTGCTGCTGCTTTGTGTGTTCCCTGGTGAAACACCGCGATCCACTTTCCATTCCGATTGGCCCACACAGTACTGTGGTATTCCGTATCGACTTTCTGTCCAGGGAAATGAGCTATGTAAGTTACCAGTGTCGCGTCCGGTCCAACTTTCACTGTCTTCCAATCACTCAATGTATTCTTGGAGAAATCAACTCCCTGGACGCCTTTCACGGAACCGGCGCGATCGGACGTTCCAAATGGTTCGACCTCTAGAAAGTCTGTCGCCAACATCGATTCGAACGCGTCAAAGTGTTTAGCCTTCAATGCATCCCAAACCGCTTTTTCGTTAGCTTCAGCATCGGAGGTTGTTGTAGCAGTTGGAGCCGGGGCTGCAGCTGCTGGACTGGCACCAGCTTTTGCAGGTGCTTTTGCCGGCGGTGCTGGTTGCGGCGCCATTACGGCGCTGTCCTGGTGATAGAGTGCCAACCATTTCCCATCACGGTTTACCCAGAGCGAGGTTTCATAAGCTGAACCTTCAGGCACTGCAGCACCGTTCATCGTTCCTTTTACAGTTGATTTGTAAGTGATGAGGGCGGCATCTTTGTCGATCGTGGTGAGTTTCCAGTCAGCGTAACCAACGCTGGTCGGAACAAACCCCGTTACGGCCTTGGCTGATGAGGCCTTGTCGTGAACACACTCGCCGC
>Ga0163162_10007169_pt1 | contig 10824 bp, 13 predicted proteins | sample S55metaG_FD_115310 | JGI IMG/M metagenome (GOLD analysis project Ga0163162, IMG submission 115310) | Switchgrass rhizosphere microbial communities from Kellogg Biological Station, Michigan, USA - S5-5 metaG | ecosystem: Host-associated > Plants > Roots > Rhizosphere > Soil | place: USA...
ACTAATTACGCCGGTTGGGATGGCAGATATAAAGGCGCCCCTCAATCAACGCAGGTATTTGTGTGGTTAGTGGAAGGCGTTGGAGTCGACGGCCAGCTGTATACAAAAAAAGGAACCAGCACCTTGATAAGATAAGTTTTAAAATAATTACCAGAACCAACGTAATACAATTCTGCATTTCGCAATCAGGTAGATTACCAAGCATTTTTATAACTCCACTTTTCTTTACCTAAAAACCGAAACTGTTTAAATCAATGGGCCAAAAAAAAGGAAAATGTTTCACACGTTTGAGGAATCGAGATTTGCATTCATGATAGGACATTTGAACATCCATCACACCACTGAGGTCAAACAACAATTTACATTGGCTTGCTGCGAATCATGTCGTCCCGCGAAAGATCATCTCAACTGGATTAAAATATAAAGCCGTCCCAACTTGTCAGGACGGCTTCTTTTCTCTCAGGTATAAATCATAATTTAACAAATTCCACTCGCCGGTTATTTGCCTTTCCTTCGGCAGTCGTGTTTTTATCGACAGGTTGTGATTCACCCTTTCCATCCGTTTCGAGTCTTGAGGCATCAATACCAAAATCCTTTCCCAGGCTTGCCTTAACCGATTCAGCTCTCTTTTTAGATAAAGCAAGATTGTCGGCATCACTGCCATCAGCGTCGGTGTGACCAATGATCTTCACTCTTACAGCTGAATTCTCGGTCAGCACATTCGCAATGTCCTTCATTACACCATACGATTCAGGTTTGATCTTATCGCTGTTCACATCAAACAAGATCCCACTGGTTACAAATTTCCCTTCGGTAATCAGTTTATTTCTCGTGTCGGGAGATCCGACTGAAAGTTTGATATTTCCGAAGACGTAGCGATCATTATCGTTATTCATTTCCCCCCAGAGTTCAAACAAAACAGTGCTATACGTTTTATCTGCGGGAAAAGCACGCGGAAGATCAAAAGCTTTTTCTTCATTCAGGTAAACGCGTAAGCGTTGTTTTTGCCTCCAAATAGATACATGCAACTTTGTTTTACCAGCATTGCTATTGAATTGCGCTGAGCTTACCTGGTTTTTTATCACGCTCGCCCCATCTTCAAAACTTTCAGCATATGCCGTTCCCCCATTGGAACCCGCGTTGGCTGGGTGGACACCTATCTTCACCCCCGATCTCTTATCGAGGGGAATAAAACTATATTCGAGGGCTTCGTTACCATTCTTTCCGGTCAAAAAGAAAACGGAAAACACAGGAGAGTAGAAACTGAATTTTTCATTACAGATCACATCATATTCACAGGTAAAGTTGTCTGGAAGATCCTTGATATATTCAGGGATAAACCTTCCTGGCTTACGAACCATGAGCCAATGTCCTTGTTGGCCGGAAGCAGTGACGACTTCACCGCTCGAATTCGTGTTCCACGTCGCAGGAAAATCACCAATAGCATCTTTTGAAAAATCATCGTAGGCAATCACTTTGTCGCCTGGAATAAAATCGAACTTCGAATAAGTTTTAAAACTGGCTTCTTCCACATTCTTGCCGGGCTGGCTGTTCGCTCCCGAATTATTTGTCGTACTGTTGTTCTCACTGCTTTGCTTATTACCCGCATTACTATCATTCGGGTGGCCCGCCGTTCCCGAAGTATCTTTCTTTTTTGTGGCATCCTTTGCAGACTTATCCACCTGATCTAATCCTTTGTCAATGGTCTGGTCAATTTTTTGGTTAGCCCGCTGCTCGGTTTTTTGTTTTACCCGATTACTGATATCCTTTAATATCTGGGCGTGGGTAAAACACGAAAAGCATAATGATCCTGTTATGCACAAGAGCAGCTTTGGAGAAGGTTTCATGTGTCAAATTTTAATGAACAAAGAATTCAATAAAGTTTAGTTGAGATGGGTGCAGATAATATTCTTCAGGAGGAACGTGGAGGTAATAGTAAGATAAGATTTATTTATGAGCTTATAAATTTTTTTTGATCGCGCATTTTTTGCTCTGTTATTTATGTACGCCAACCGTCCATACAGTATCCGCACGAAAAGATGGCATAAATTTCGTAACTTAATGATCATATAAATTTAATGGCGATGAACCAACACATTCTTTCCCGGATCGCCATCTTCCTCTTAGCGATTGTCCTGATCGTTTTCGGAATCGAACACTTTGTACACCCCCGGAACATGCTTATTTATGTTCCCACCTGGATCCCCGGCGGTTTGACCTGGGTTTATATTGTCGGTGCTTCCTGCATTCTTGTAGCAGTATCGTTCATGTTAAACCAAATGGTTAAGGTAACGGCCTATTTGCTTGCTTTGCTGCTTTTCAGTTTTGTTTTTTGCGTTCATTTACCCAATTATCTGAACACAGCCGATCCCGAATATCGGCAACTGGCATTTTTAAACGTTTTGAAAGACACGGCACTGGCAGCATTTGCGCTGTACATAGCCAGCAATGCAAGGCATCAGAAGGTATTAGAAGAAACTGCGATCGAGGAAGAGGTAAAAAAATCCGATCAGGCCCACAATGGGATCAACAATCCCGTTTTGGCAGAAAAACAATTGTGATGTACAACCGTCCCGACAATCTCGGGACGGTTCTTTTATGATGCGTTAGCTAAAGTCAAGTCTGTTAGCAACATCGAGATCAAATTTTGTTGAAATCCATGAACAACGATAAACCATTCGTTGAAGGGGTTTATTTACTGAAGTGATAAATAAGTTTACTGTTTAGGTTTGCCCATGCCTCCCCCGTCTTCCGTTTTTTTGCAGCATTTCGGAAGTTCCTTGTATGCTTCAGGATTAGCGGGAATATCATCCGCATCATAGCCTGCATTCGCAATAGCCGTCTTTATATTTTCGATGTTGGTGCGATCAGTAAGATATTTTACAGTTGTTTCTTTTCTCTTCACGTTGACATTTATATAGGTAACGCCGTCATACCTCTTTAGATATGTTTCAATTCTTTCTTTACACATATCGCATTGAACCGTGGGCGTATTGATCTTTGCTGTTAGCAGAGCTTTTGTTTGGGCAGACGCAAAAAAGGAAATGGCAGTCACGGCTGTCAATAGAAAAAGAAATCTCTTCATATTACATTTTTGAACACAATTTACAAAACCCCTCTCCAGTTCGCAGGATCATTTCTCCATTTTAACAAAACTTCCTCCTGGTTGGGTGATACAATTCCTTTCTCAATGGCCAGTTGAATTAAGACAGGATAATTTGTCAGAGGCTGATATTTTAAACCCGCGGTCTTAAATGCGCCCGCGGCCACCGGAAAATCATAAGTAAATATAGAAACCATCCCCACTACTTCAACACCAGCGTTTTTTAATACATCCACCACCTGCAAACTGCTTTTGCCAGTGGAAACAAGGTCTTCGATCACCACTGTTTTCTGACCTTTCTCAAAGTAACCCTCCACCTGGTTCCCCAATCCATGTTCTTTCGGCTTCGGGCGAACATATATGTAGGGCAGCTTGAGTTGATCTGCTATCATTGCTCCCCATGCGATCCCGGCTGTTGCAACTCCTGCAAGCAATTCTGCCTCTGGGAATTTTTCAAAAACTACATTGCATAATTCCGATTTTATGTAGTCCCGGATATAAGGGAACGAGAGTATACGCCGGTTGTCACAGTAGATCGGACTTTTCCATCCGCTGGCCCACGTAAAAGGTTCCTTTAAATTTAGTTTTACCGCTTCGACCTGCAGCAGTTTTTCGGCAATGGCCTTTTCATTGGTCATGCGGCGAAGTTAATGCAGAAGGTATAAGGAACAAGGCTAAGAGGCTCAGGATTCAAGGTCCAAGTGTATAACATGCCGGGTCTTGCTTCTTGCATCTCGTTTCGTGTGCCTTGAGTCTTGTGCCTTGTATCTTATCTTTATCATCATGTATATCAAAATCTATTTTAACGACAAGCCACTCTTTCTTTGCGATACCATCGATAAGATCATCCGGCCTTTTATTCATCACGATGATACCGTTTCTATCGATGAGCTGAATGCACACACCATAAAAACAATGATCCATGAAATGCAGGAACCTAAGGTTCATGCGGGCATATTTCAGCACAAAAATCTTGAAGAATTGAAAAAAGCTTTTTTCAAAAAATTTACGCTCATACAGGCAGCCGGGGGGTTGGTAAAGAACAGTGAAAACAGGATCCTGATGATCTTTCGCCGGGGTAAATGGGACCTGCCGAAAGGGAAACTCGACAAAGGAGAAGAATTAGAAGACTGCGCGATCCGCGAGGTGGAAGAAGAAACCGGGTTGAAAAATGTAAAATTAAATTCACCGCTATTGGTTACTTACCATACCTATCATGAAGGAACAAAGTTCATCTTAAAGGAAAGTCATTGGTTTACTATGACGATAATCGGATCACAGAAATTAATTCCTCAAACAGAAGAAGATATTTTCGATATAAAATGGATAGGCACAGATGAAGTCAATTCTTATCTCCCGAAATCATTTCCGCTGATCTCAGATATTATTGAAGCAGCGAAACAAAAAGGCTTTATTTCCTTGTAAGGATGGCAACGGTCAGCCGACTTACGCAAACCAGTTTTTCTTTTTCATCATAAATTTTTATATCCCAAACATGTGTTGTATTGCCGAGATGCAAGGGCAATGCAAGGCCTGTTACATAACCTTCTCTTACCCCACGAATATGATTTGCATTTATTTCCAGACCCACGCAATAAAATTTTGAATGATCAACCACCATTGCTGAAGCAACACTTCCGAGTGTCTCCGCTAAAACGCAGGAAGCGCCTCCGTGCAATAATCCGTAAGGCTGATTTGTTCTTTGATCAACCGGCATCTTGGCTTTAATAAAATTCTCTCCCACTTCTACCCATTCAATGCCGATATGAGCAGCCATAGTGTTGGGCCCAAGGGGTCTCAATTTCTCAACTGTTAATTCTTTATCGAACCAGATCATTTTTTTAAAGACTTAAAAACTATTTCAGGAAGGAAATGACTTGCATCTCCGCCGTTTCGAATAATGTCCCTGACGATGGTGGAAGCAACCGAAGTATATTTTGGTTCGCCCGTTAAAAAAATTGTCTCAATACTGCCGTCAAGCGTCCGGTTGGCATCAGCAATTGTTTTTTCATATTCAAAATCGCTGACATACCGGATACCGCGCAAAATAAACCTGGCATTGACCTTTTTACAAAAGTCAACCGTTAACCCTTCATAAATGGCGCCTTCAATACAGGGTTTATTTTTATAGATATCTTTTATCCATTCGAGACGTTGTTCGGCGGAAAACATAGGGGCCTTGATCGTATTTTTTCCAATGCCCACTATTATTTTATCAAATAATGGAATGGCCCTGTTGATGATATCAACATGCCCCAGTGTAACGGGATCGAATGTGCCGGGAAATAAACAGATACGAGACATGAAGCAGGATTTTATTCCGAAGGAACTCTCCCAACGAGTCAGTGAACCTTCGGAGGATTGCTGATCTTAGATTTACCCTGGATTTTCAAACATCCGAAGTTGTAAATCTAAAACCTAAAATTAGTTAGACGCAGATCGATTCGATAACAAATATAGAACCGCCATTCGTACCGCTACTCCGTTCTCTACCTGTTGTAAAATTATCGATTGTCCACCATCAGCCACATCGCTGTCAATCTCTACGCCACGATTGATGGGACCAGGATGCATAATGACAACATCTTTTTTCAATTCATCCAGCGTCTGGCGTTTGATGCCATAAACAAGGTTGTATTCTCTTAGCGATGAAAATAATACCTGGTTCTGGCGCTCCAGTTGAATACGCAACACGTTGGCCACGTCGCACCATTCCAGCGTTTTTTTCAAATTATAATTTACCTGGACGCCCAGGGCCTCTCCAATATATTTTGGAATTAAGGTTGGGGGCCCGCAAACGGTTACTTCTGCTCCCATTTTCCTGAGGAGATAAATATTACTTTGTGCGACACGACTGTGCATGATATCGCCGATGATCGCGATCTTTTTCCCTTCAAGCGTGCCGATCTTTTCTTTGATTGAAAATGCATCCAGTAAAGCTTGTGTCGGATGTTCGTTGATCCCGTCGCCGGCATTAATAATAGCAGCAGGGATATGTTTAGCCAAAAAATGCGGAGCGCCGCTCGCACTGTGTCTCATCACGACCATGTCCACTTTCATGGAAAGGATGTTGTTCACCGTATCAAGCAATGTCTCCCCTTTTGAAACGGATGACCCGGACGATGTAAAATTGATGGTATCCGCGCTTAATCTTTTTTCGGCCAGCTCAAACGAGATCCTTGTTCTTGTTGAATTTTCAAAAAACAAATTCACAATGGTCACATCGCGAAGCGAGGGAACTTTTTTGATCGGCCGTTGTAAAACTTCCTTGAATTGTTCTGCTGTTTGAAGAATAAGAGAAATATCGTCTTTGTTCAGGTCTTTGATGCCCAGCAGATGTTTTGTAGACAGGCTCATTAAAGTGCGAAGATAAAGGGTTTCTGGTTATTCCAAAGGAATCCACGGGCTGCTTGCTCACCTGGAACCAGGAACAAGCACCGGCAACTACTCAACCATCACTACCTCCTCCCTGCCATCCTTCTTTTTCCAATACACTTTTACTTTTTGCGAGATAATAGAGTCAATTGATTTACCCACATAATCGGGTTGAATAGGAAGCTGACGACTAAACCGGCGATCGATCAACACACACAACTCCACTTTCTCAGCTCTGCCGATATCCATTAGCGCATCTAAGGCAGCACGAATAGTGCGACCCGTATAAAGCACATCATCAATGAGGATAACGTTTTTTCCTTCTATAGAGAAAAGAATATCTGTTTGATTGGCAACATGGAGTTCCTTCCGAATATCATCGCGGTAAAAAGTGATGTCAAGTTTCCCGTACTGAATTTTATTTTGTGGAACCTGTTTTTTTATTTCTTCTACGATCTGGTCAGATAGGTAAACGCCGCGCGGCTGCAGGCCAATAAAAACAGTGTTATCCAAATTAATGTGACTTTCCAGAACCTGGTGAGCGAGACGCTTAATGGTAATAGCCAGTTGCTGTTCGGTAAGAATGGATTTCAAACAGTCAAAATTTTAAATAAAAATAGTAAAGCCCCTCCATATGGGCTTTACTTTATTTCATTGTGCTCTATTTCGGATTTCAAAAATTACCGCAAATCCAAAATCGCAAATCGAAATCTAACTTATTATCAACGATGACCCCGGGTTGTGTTCATGAACTGATAAAATAGTCCAATCTGGAAAACCCTGTTTCTTACTTCAGGTGTTTCTGCATCGTTCACGTTTGTAATACCAATGTTGTACCTGGCATCAATACCTATGGCTTCGGGAAATAAATAACTGGCACCTATGGCCCATGATACGTCTACTGTATTTACATCGTCTTTTATGTTCCTTTCCACGTCTCCGCTTTTAATTTTGGAAGAAACGGCAAAGCCGAGCTGCGGACCTGTTTGCAACCGAAATCCACTTCCTGTCATGTACTGAAATAACACGGGAACATTTAAATAGTTGATCTTCCATTTATCTTCACCATCTTTTCCACCCTGTTCCGAATAAACGATCTCAGGCTGTATACCAAAATGAGGAGATAAATGTACGTGAGCGAGGCCTCCGATGTGGAACCCTGCTTTCGAGTCAAAATCAACACCGTCTTTTACATCAAGACTGGAGATATTCAACCCTGCTTTTAATCCAAAATGAGTATCGGCGGACTGAGCTTTTGCCAATACGGTCAAACTTAAAAGTAAAATAACCGAGAGAATAGCTTTCATAAATACGTGTTTTTGGTTAACTATACCTTTAACTTAAAAATCATGCCATTCACAGATCAATTCAGGAAATTTTTTGTGCCTGGAAAAAAGTACCAGTTACTGATTATAAGCGAGTTAATAAAAAAGCCGGGCATACCGGCTAAGCAATAAGATCGATAGTTACCGCTCGTTAATACCCGGTCGATGCGCCGGCGGCGGCAGCTATAAGGATGATATTTAGAACAACGACAATGCCGAAGCCGATCCAGGCCCATTTAACACGATTGTGCTTGTAGTCGTCGTTGATAAGGTAAGCAATAAGCAATCCTATCAGGCCAAGCAAAAAGCCCAGGGCAAAACCGCCGACATGAAATCCCGTTTCGCCGCCGCGTTTTACAAAAAATTTTTCAAGCTTTCTTTTTTCAATCGTGCCATCGGTCGCAATATTCTTTTTTAATTTTCTTTTTGTCGACCGGAAAGCGATCCTCTCGCCAAAATTCATTTTTCGACCGGTAAGTGTTTGCAGATCATCCATACTAATTGTCGAAAGCTCCATCAAAGAAATCTTTTTGCCCGTTTTACCAATGGGTAAGTAGACTTCAGTGGCTTTTAGTTTACTTGTGGGAACAATAATGCTGGATCCGAATGAGTTCGTAAAAAACAATGCAATCGTGACAAAGAAAAATAACTTTTTCATGGTGGTGTAGGTTTGGTGGTTTAATGAATTAACGAAGCAAAATAAATGTACACTCTTGTATTTCCTAATGTTTTTCAAAAAAAAAGCTGTCCTTTAAAGGACAGCTTTCACTACAATATTATTTAATTATTTATCTGAGGGTTTATCCTTATGCCGCAAGAACAAATATAAGCCACAGGACAAAAGAGACCGCAAAACCGATCCATGCCCATTTAACGCGGTTGGCTTTTTTCTCGTCATTGATAAGATATGCAATGAGAACTCCTATGATCCACAGGAAAAGTCCAAGGAAGAATCCTCCTGCGTGAAATCCTGTTTCACCGTCTTTCTTTTTGAAAAGCTTTTCAAGTCTTTTATTATCTATTGTTCCGTCGGGAGCAATACTCGATCTTAACCTTCTTTGGCTTATTTTAAATAAGACTTTCTCAGCGAAATTCATCTTTTTACCCGCTAGTAATTGCAGATCATTTGCTTTGATAGTAGACAACTCCATCAAAGAAATTTTCTTCCCGGTTTCCCCAATCGGGATGTAAACTTCATTGGCCTTTAACTTTCGGGGAGGAAAAGTTGTGCTTGTTCCAAAGGAATTTGCAAGAATTAAAACTGCAGTGAAAAGAAAAATCATTTTTTTCATAACAGTAAGTTTTAGTTGAATAAAAGGATGAACAATCCAAGATACTAAAATAACTTTTCTGATTCAGTAGATCCAAATTCGTTCGCTTTTTTGTAAACGAATAAACCACGTCAAGGAAGAGCTCGCTGCTCATGATCTTTGCACGATCGTTGGAATTATTGTTTCGGCAATGAAACCGTTGGAGTCACCCGCGATTTGGTCGTGATATCCCAAAACAAAAAAAGCTGCCCCCTTAAGGGACAGCTCTTTTATTCTGAGCGCTAATATTTATTTTGTCGGACCGCCGCCAAAGCACACACCAATCTTGATACCGATGTAGCTATTAGGTGAAGTCAAACCACTTGTAATATTACCGTTGCTATCATAGCCGGTAAACGTAGTCTTAGGGACCAAATTGTATTCAACACCTGCACGGAAGTGTGAGGCTTCAATACCGGCCCTGATCATTCCACCGAATTTTGCACCAGCAGACACGTCGCCCGAAGTTGAATTTGTTTCAACACCTGCGATGGTAAAGATCCCGGCACCTCCTCCTACAAATGGACGAAAGGCATAGTTGTTCATCAGATAATAGTCGCCGGTAGCCAGGTAAGAACCTGAACCCTTTACGTCAGCGTTAAGAGGATCACCTTCCTGGTCATATCCAGCAAAGCGTGCCATAACAGCGCCTTCAAAACGAACACCAAGAGATAAGTTTGGGATCACAGCATACTTTGGTTCAACAGCAAAAAGAACTCCTCCTTTTGCGCCAGTACCTGCTGGTATTGCGTATCCCACACTAACATCAACTTTAAATGGTTTTAATTCCGATTTGGATTGTGCGATTGCAGAAAAGCACAAAACGGTTAAGCATAGGAATAAATAGACTTTTTTCATGAGGGCTTGAATTTTTTTTTGTAACGGATTAATTTTTTACATCGCAAACATTGCAAAACAAGTCTGTATATTCAAGCCTTTGGATAGAATATATTGAAGGAGAGAGAAAAATTACTTCACATGTTTTAGTAAAACTTGTCTTGACGCAACAGTAAAACTCGCATTTTGAAGACAATCGTTAAGATCAACCACTAACACTCGTTATATTATGACTCCAGCATAAATGGATAGCGGTAATCGGTCGGCGGATTGAAAGTTTCTTTGATCGTTCTTGCACTTAACCAGCGATATAAATTCAAAATGCTGCCGGCTTTATCATTTGTACCGCTCGCCCTGGCGCCACCAAATGGCTGTTGACCGACTACGGCACCGGTGGGCTTGTCATTAATGTAAAAATTACCGGCCGCGTTACGGAGTTTATTCGTGGCCCTTTCAATGATCGATTTATCTTTTGCAAAGATGGAACCTGTCAAAGCATATGGTGAAGTTTTATCAACCAGGTCCAGGGCCCTTTCAAACTGATTGGCATTGTAGATATATATACTCAGTACCGGGCCAAAAATTTCTTCACACATGGTAACGTAATTAGGATCCTTCGCTTCGATGATGGTCGGTTGGATAAAATATCCTTCACGTTTGTCACATTTCCCTCCCACCCAGATTTCTGCCTTCTTATCTTTTTTTGCATTGTCGATATATGATTTGATCTTGTCAAAACTTTTTTCATCGATCACAGCATTGATGAAATTGGAAAAATCTTCGGGACTTCCCATTTTAAAACTCTTTACGCCGGCAATTAATTTTTTCTTCACTTCGTCAGCAATGTTAGAAGGGATATAGGCTCTTGATGCTG
>Ga0163162_10007170_pt1 | contig 10823 bp, 5 predicted proteins | sample S55metaG_FD_115310 | JGI IMG/M metagenome (GOLD analysis project Ga0163162, IMG submission 115310) | Switchgrass rhizosphere microbial communities from Kellogg Biological Station, Michigan, USA - S5-5 metaG | ecosystem: Host-associated > Plants > Roots > Rhizosphere > Soil | place: USA: Michigan...
CAAAATAATTAAACGAGAAAAAATAACTTGACTTATCGGTTCCACCTGAAGCGGAAATATTGTGACTCTGAATGGGAGCTGGTTTGAAAATTTCGTGAAACCAATCAGTACCTGTCTTATTTGCTTTTGTAATTTGATTTGTATACAAAGCATACGTAGATGGATCCGTATTTGGATCTCCTTCTTTCGCTCCTGCCGGAGTGATGTAGTCAGGTATCACCGGCGTAGGCCCGCTGCCATATTGTTTATGAAAAGGCGCGAGACCATCATTTTCATATTCCTGCCAAATTGCATTTGCCGTTTCAGTTGGGTTCGCTATATCAAATCCATTTTTTAATGGACGTTGTGTTCCGATATAGCCATCGTATGAGACCTGTACTCTTCCTGGTCTTCCCCTTTTTGTTGTGATGATGATTACACCGTTTGATCCGCGCACTCCGTAGATTGATGCGGCACCGGCATCTTTTAGAACCTGTATCGATTGAACATCGTTTACGTTGATGTCATGCATGTTTCCGGGAGTACCATCGATGATGATGAGAGGATCTGAGCTGCCAGCAGAAGTGATACCACGAATGCGAACGTTACTCGCTCCACCGGGAGCACCAGTGTTGATCACCGTTACGCCGGATGCCTGACCTTGCAGTAGCGATTCAGCAGTTCCCGATGGAACTGTCTTCATGTTATTCACGTTTACGACAGCCACCGATCCGGTGATGTCTTTTTTACGTTGTGTCGAATAACCGGTGACAACCACATCGTTTAAATTTGTTGGCGATGCGCTGAGAGAAATTTCTCCGAGTTCATTTTTGTTTGCAACAGAGACTTCGAGTTTGTCGTACCCGACAACTGAAATTTGCAGCACGCTGTTGTTTTGTGGTACCGCAATGCGAAACGTTCCGTCCGTTTCTGAGGCGGTCACTGTTTTTGTGCCTTTGACTTGCACAGTTGCACCCGCGATCGGTTGCTTGTCAGTACCGTTAATGATTTTTCCGGTAACAGTTTTTTGTGCGAGTAAGCTGCAACTCCACAAGGAAAAAAATGCGAGGCAAACATACCTGGCAAGCCTGTTAGTTTTTAATGGCATAAGCAGTTGTATTTTTATTCAATTAGAAAATGTAGTTGAATGGCTAATTGAGTTAGTGCGAAATCGTGATACGTGAATTCTGGTATTTGAATGTTCAAGTCGATGTTTACGTCTCACGGCAAACCCTCGCTATTCAACTAAAAAAACGCGCTATTAAAATTATACTTGAAGAACCCCGGTTTGAAAGTTTTGTACTACATCAACACTACATCATATTCTTGCACAAGAGAGGAAAAAGGGAGTTTTTGCCACATCATGAGTACATCAAGAGTAAATGTGAATCGCGGATTTGCGGATTTAAGCGGATTGCGCGGATTCTCCGATTACAAATTGATTATTGAAAAATAAAAATTGTCTCGTCGCGATTTGACAAATGTTCAACAATAGTCAATATTTAATCGGAGAATCCGCGCAATCCGCTTAAATCCGCAAATCCGCGATTCACAATTTCTTCTCGCTGTAACTCACAAATGCTATTCGTTTGCTATCGGGTGACCAGGAAGGAGTGTTGATTGTTCCTTGTCCGCCGAATAAATATGCGATCACGCGAGGTGCGCCGGGAGAAGTAAGTGGCATGAGTCTAAGCATGACATGTTTATTTGCTGGATGGCCGTTGGGATCAATGTCATTTTGGAAAGAGATAATTGTCATCCATTTTCCATCGGGAGAAATATGCGGAAACCAATTGTTGTAATCATCAAATGTGAGTTGTTCTTTGCCAGTCCCATCGGGTTTCATTCTCCATATCTGCATGGTGCCACTTTGATTTGCATTGTAGTAAATGTATTTTCCATCCGGTGAATATTCGGGGCCATCAACATGTCCTGATGTATTATTTGTCAATGCTGTTTCCTTTCCATCGGCGATTGACACCTTATACAACTGATATATTTTACTGGCATTGCGCTGGGCCACTATGACAAGTTCTTTTCCATTTGGATTCCATCCGTGCAGGTAAGAAGGTGTCTGCTCTGTAATTTGTTTTGGATCACCGCCCGTCAATGGAAGAACATAAACTGTTGAGCCTCCACCGGGAAGTCCCTGGCGATGACTGCTGATGCCAAGCATCTTTCCATCAAATGAAATAACGTGATCATTGTTATTGTGGTCGACCGAACCCGTGTTTAATTTCTCAGGTGTTCCTCCGTCGATCGAAATGGTGTACAGCGAACCGCTCTCATTGAATAGTAATTTTTTTCCATCGGGCATCCAGTTTGGTGCCTCGAAACGGCCAGTAGATTCGTGAATCACTTTTCTGACTCCATCGGAAATGTTCATTATCTCAAGGCGGCTGCCGAACACTTCATTTTGCTGTGCAGGTTTTACATGTGGGTTAGAAGAATATGGATGATAAACCGGTTTGTCAATTCGTACGTTCCACACTTTTGCTTCCGCAGTTGATGTGGAATCGTGTGAACAAATATATATTCCTGCGAGTACGGTGTCTTTCATATCAGCATTTTCAACAGTGCCTATAGTTTGAAAGGGCTCGCCGGGATGTGCGATCCGCATGGTAATATTTTTTCCAACGCGCTCAAGCTGGATCGTTTGTCCCCCTTTCTTTGGATAAAAAAATTCTTCTTCCGGGTCTCTCATGTACATTCCTTTGAATGGGCGCCACTGGAGGACAACCAATCCATCGATATGTTTGCACGCGTTCCAACTTGCCGCTTCGGCGTCTGTTGATTCACGAATCATCCATCCAATTTTACGATGTCCAATCGAATTCACCGTGTCCCCGGTAAATTCAAAATCAGCTGTGAGGAGAAAATCACCGCTGATTTTTTTATATGCAAATTGAAATTCATCCCTGTTGAACCAGATATTGTAACCGGCTCCTTTCAAAGTATACGTTTGTGTTGCTTCATTGTAATTTGTGGATCCCGAAATCTTTGGATTGCCAACGTCCGCTGCATTGTCGAATACGCCTACCGGTTTTTGCGCAAGCAATGTGTTTGCGATAAGAATGAAAATGATTAAAGATGGAAACTTCATGTTGATTGCATTTGTGATAGAAAAATAATTTTAGACTACAACAGCGAGAGTTAAGTGCTAAGAGGTATGGCTCGCTGCACGCGAGAAAACTAATTCTTCAAAATAATCAGCGAATGGAAATTTCTTCTTTATTCTGCTGAAGTTTGCCAAACCTTTTACCTGTCAGCTCACGCCTGATGCAATTTATTACCGAAACCGCGCTCGATACTCATTTACACTACATCAATACTACATCACAGTTCATTTTTTTTCAGTTGACTCATTGCGTAGTCTGCAGCACGTGCCGTCATTGCCATATAGGTCAGAGAAGGATTTTGAGTAGAGGTGGAGGTCATACACGCGCCATCCGTCACAAAAACATTTTTACAAGCATGTAACTGATGCCATTTATTTAGCAAAGAAGTTTTTGGATCATGACCCATGCGAACGCCGCCCATTTCGTGAATGTCAAGGCCCGGGGCTTGCTTGCTATCCATTGTTTTGATATCTGTGAATCCTGCTTTTGTATACATGTCCGTCATCTGTTCGATAAAATCTTTCACCATTTTATCATCATTGTCGTCGTATGCAACAGAGATTTTTAACAACGGAATTCCCCATTCGTCTTTTTTATTAGTATCGAGTGTTACGTAATTTGATTCTTTGGGAATTGTTTCTCCCATCATATGTGAACCTACACCCCATGGTCCAAGTTTTGGTTTTTTTGACAAGCTCTCCTTCAATGTTTCGCCAAATCCGTCTGTACTATTGCGTTCATGAATGCGATATCCTGAAAACCCAGCTGCATAACCGCGAAGAAAATCAGTTTCTTGTTTGAACACATTTCGAAACCTTGGGATATATGCACTTGTTGGCCGGCCTCCATCAGTTTCAAAATCTTTGAAGCCATCATATTTGGCGGAGATGCGTGCGCGGTAATTATGAAATGCCACGTATTTTCCTAACAGGCCATTGTCATTCCCGAGTCCGTGAGGAAAACGATTGGAGGTTGAATTTAACAGGATGAGATTTGTATTCAATGCAGCTGCATTTACAAAAATGACAGGCGCATAAAATTCAATCATCTCTTTTGTATTTGCGTCGATCACCCTTACGCCGGTAGCTTTTCCTTTTTGATCGTCATAAACAATTGAATGCACAACCGAAAATGGACGAAGCGTCATATTACCTGTTTTCGCGGCCCATGGGATTGTTGTAGAATTAGAATTGTAGTAGCCGCCGAATGGGCAACCCCGCTGACATAAATTTCTTCCCTGGCATTTACCACGTCCTTGTTCGAGATGAATAGGCTGCGGTTCCGTTAAGTGGGCGCAGCGCGCATAAATAACGTGCCGATCCTTGTATGTTTTTGAAACAAAATCTTTGAAGTAATTTTCTACACACGATAATTCGAGCGGAGGCAGAAATTCTCCATCGGGTAAAGTAGCGAGGCCATCTTTGTTTCCCGAGATACCGGCAAATTTTTCGACGTAGCTGTACCATGGTGCAATGTCTTTGTAACGGATTGGCCAGTCGACGGCAAAACCATCACGAGCCGGTCCTCCAAAATCAAAATCACTCCAGCGCTGCGTTTGTCGTGCCCACAAAATTGATTTTCCTCCCACCTGGTAGCCACGTATCCAGTCAAATGGTTTTTCCTGCGTATAAGGATGGTCGGTATCTTTTACAAAAAAATGCATCGCGTCTTCGCGGAAAGCATAGCAGCGGCTAACAACCGGGTTATCCTTTTGAATCTCCATCGGCACTTGTCCGCGGTGCCGAAATTCCCAAGGCATCATGTTGGTCGTCGGATAATCTTTCATGTGTTTGACATCGCGCCCGCGTTCAAGGACCAAAGTCTTCAATCCTTTTTCACAAAATTCTTTCGCGGCCCATCCGCCACTCATGCCGGAACCAATAACGATCGCATCAAAACTGCGTTTATCTTTACTATCGCCCATTTTTAAGAATTATTTTTTACAGGAACACAACCATGAAAACGGCCGGGAATCATTTCATATACCTGGACGGTTGTCAAGAAATATTTTGATGAAGTAAAACTCTGAATGGTGAGACGCTTTGCTGTTGAGTAGAATGCCGATATATCATCCAAAGCATCTTTTTTACTTTCTAGTTTTTTTAAAAACTCTTCTTTTTGCGATGGAGAACAATCAACAAAATTATGTCCGTAATTTTTTTTCGCGAAAGCATCGAATTCTTCCATGCCCTTCATGAATTTTTGTTGATCCGCGGTTGTCGAACAATCGTCCACCATCATTAATACAAACAGATGGGAAGAAAGATCTTTTGCGCCGGGTGAACTGGTTTTTGGAATGATTGTCTCGGCTAGTTCCGCCATCATCTTTTCCTGGTCTCCATTTATCTTTATATTTTTTAGGAGGATGGATGATTTCGTTTCCTTGTGCATACACGAAGGAATCAACGTTGCACCGGCGGAAATGGCAAGAAAACTTTTAATGACTGTTCGTCTGTTCATTTTTTACCAAAAATTTTCGGATACAAGATAGGGAGTTTTGAATTAAACATTGTTAGAAGGCTTATGTGGGAGGTTTGGTTTCACACAAAGGCACGAAGTAGAGACAAGGCACAAAACAAACTTCCAACCTGTGCCCGTTACTACAACCACCGTCGGGGCCTGCCACCGCCGACGGGGAAGTAGTTAGATTGCCAAAACCCAGAGTTCAAATTCATTTAGATAATAGTTGGTGAGCGCTATACACTTAGACTGTCAGGTGTCATCTCCATTATTTAATATCACTGTTACTTACAAACGCAATTCTTTTACTGTCCGGTGACCATGATGGAGTATTGATCGTTCCTTGTCCGCCGTAAACATATGCAAGCACTTTAGGTGCGCCGCCTGCAAAGGGCATGATTCGGATATAAACATGTTTATATGGAGGATGAATTCCAGGTTCAACTTCATCTTTCAGGAATGAGAGAAATACAAGCGATTTTCCATCAGGAGAAATATGCGCGAACCAATTGTTGTATTCGTCATTTGTTACCTGCTCGGGTTCACTGCCATCAGGTTTCATGCGCCATATCTGCATACTTCCCGAGCGAACTGAATTAAAATAAATATATTTTCCGTCCGGCGTATACTCGGGACCGTCATCAAGCCCTTTTGAATCTGTTAATCGAACTTCTGGTCCACCAGCAGCCGGGACACTATACACATCATATTCGCCATTGCGTTCTCCGCAAAACACAAGTGTTTTTCCGTCGGGTGACCAACCATGCAAATACGAGGGTCCCTTTGGTGTTATTTGTTTTGGTGTTCCGCCTGCAATAGGCATTGTATAGACGATCGATCCGCCGAGATCCCGGACAGAGCTGCTAAGTCCGATCATGTTTCCATCAAAAGAAATAACGTGATCGTTGTTGTTGCTTTTAATATTCCCGGTATTTAATAATACTGGTTTGCGTGTGGCGAGATCGAATTTATTGATGAGTCCTTTGCTATCATTGAAGATTAGATACTTTCCATCGTTGGACCAGTTCGGAGCCTGGATAGAATATGGGACCGAATAAATAATTTCACGATTGCCGGTTGCCACTTCCAAAATTTCCAGATTGCTTCCGAGTTTCATTTGAGTGGAATTGTCGGCATTGCCTTTAAATGGAACTGTAATGCGGACATTTTTAAATACACCGGTTTCAACCACGTCATTATTATGTGATCCTACAAAAAGTCCCACGTATACGTCATCACCCAGGTTAACATCAGTGATTTGCGCCGTTTCATATGTGTCGCCGTATTTTGCGACGCGCATTGTGTAGGTGTTTCCTTTTCTTTCCAGCTCCAAAATATTGGCGTGTGTCATTTTTGCTTTTACTTCTTCTGTTTCTGCGCCCGGTGTCCTTCTGAATTGTAATGAAGTGAGTCCGTCGCCGTGTTCGACAACATTGACATGAGGTGAATTTCCATCCAGGGTTTTGCGGACCATGAACCCAACTTTACGATGGTTTTCCACGCCGTCCCATCCTACGAATTCCGCGCGGGTCGATAATATGAAATCGCCTTTCATTTTCTTCCAAACAAAATGGAACTCATCATGATCGGCCCAAATATTATATCCGGCACCAGATATAATGTATTGTTGGGTTTGAGGAATGTAAGTCGCTGACCCGCGTTTCGTCTTTGCTCCGACGTCGGATTGGCCATCGAAAATTCCTATTCTTGTTTGTTGTGAAAAAGCTGAAGAGGTTAAAAACGAAAAGATCAGGATTTTGATTGATGCAAGCAGAACGTGTTGTTTCATTGTTGAATAGTTGAAGAAATGAATATCGTGAAACCGATACAAAAATAGAGTTGGAAGGGCGCGCCTTTCATTTTTCTACTACATCAATACTACATCATAAAGGTAAAAGCTTGGATTATTGCTTTTTATCCCACATCTTCGCTACATCAGATTTTTTCGTTAAATTAAGTATCCGTTTTTGTTTGCCATGAGGAAAACCACATTTCTACTCTTTCTTCTTCTTCAACTCCTCCAATCTGACGGTCAAAACACGATTGGTATCCCGGATATTATCAATTACACAAAGGATATCTATGGAGGTGGAACGCAAAACCGGGGCGTGACCCAGGATAAAAACGGCGTTCTTTATTTCGCAAACTATGATGGACTGCTAACCTATGACGGCTCATATTGGCGAACCTACCCACTTCCAAATAAAACAGTTGTAAGATCCGTGGTCATTGGCAAGGATAACAAAATCTACGCGGGCGGCCAAAATGATTTTGGATATTTTTCACCCGACAAAAGCGGTCGGCTTGTTTATAATTCGCTGAAACCATTATTGTCAGAAAAAAATTCTTCGTTTTCTGATATCTGGTCAATCGTGGCGCTTGGGGATGATATTTTTTTCATGTCCAGGGAGAAAATATTTCAATACACAACCAATCGTTCCATTGCAGTTTACCCAGCTTATTCGGAATGGGAGTTCTTAGGTTTTAGTAATAACCAACTGATCGCACAGGATTTAAAAAATGGTTGTCTCATTTTTAAGAACGGCGTATGGTCATCGTTTCTCACAGAAAGCAGTTTACCTGCTGATTTTCGGGTGAGCTCGATCTTCCCGCTGAATAAAGACAGTTCGTTTGTGACAACGATCACGAATGGTTTTTATATCCTGTCAAATGATAAGATCACCTCCTTTCCAATCGTTGGGTACAATCCGTTTCCAAAGGAACGGATATTGACCTGCATACCTGTCAACAAAGATTGGATCGCTGTTGGAACCAATCTCGACGGATGTTATATCATCAATAAAAAAGGTGAGGTCATACAAAATCTTTCGAGACGCGAAGGATTGCAACTGAACAATGTGCTGACACTTTTTATTGATAAGGAAAATAATTTATGGCTCGGACTTGATAATGGAATTGACTTCATCGCATACAACAATTCGATCAAACATATTTACCCAGAAAAAATGAATGAGGGCGAAGGATACACTTCACTCGTTTATAATAATGCATTGTATGTCGGTACTTCGAATGGACTTTACTGGGTTCCGGTGTCAAGCAAGTCAGATTTAAGTTTGGTAAACGGTGAATTCCATTCGATCAGCAATATAAAAGGATCTTCGTGGGTTTTATCGGAGATTGATGGAGTATTATTATTTGGGCATCACGACGGTGCATTTAGAATTGTGAATAATGTGGCCGTTCCAATTAGTGTTCCGACTGGTTACCGGTCATTTCTCCCATTATCGAATGTGTTGCCGTCGTCGGAAGTGCTTGCAGGAAGTACGAATGGACTCGATATTCTGCAATTTGACAAGAATCGATTCATATTAAAGGGCAGCATTCCGGGTTTCAATGAGCTTGTACAATTTATCGCAATTGATAATAACAATTACGTGTGGATCGCGCATCCTTACAAAGGGGTGTATAAACTTGATATCAGTGATCAGACTCATCCAAGAATAAATTACTACACGGATAAGAACGGACTTCCATCCAATATCAAAAATCACTTGTACAAAATAAAAAACAGGATAGTGATTTGTACGGAGAAGGGTGTATATGAATATAATCCGATTACAGATTCATTTTATCCTTCTCCATATTTCAAAAACTTTTTCGGAGAAAAAAATATTCGTCATTTGCAGGAAGATGACGACGGAAATATTTGGTTTGTCGAAGAAAAAAATCTGGGTGTGATTGATTTTTCAGGAGCTAAACCAGAGACGATATATTTTCCAGAGTTGAATGGGAAAATGGTGAGTGGCGGAGAGCATATTTATCCGTACAACCGGTCAAACGTTTTTGTCGGCGCAGAAAAGGGATTTTACCTGATCAACTATGAAGAATATAAAAAGAACCGGTACAAACTCCAGGTTGATATCAGGTCGGTGAGGACTTCTGGAAAGAATGACAGCCTGATATTCGGCGGATATTTTGGAGAAGTGAATGAAACGCTGAAACAGCCCGCTGATGCAATAGTAAAAATCCCGAGTAGTTCCAATTCGATGCATTTTGAATACTCTTCACCGGCGGCGGGTCACCAAAGCAGCATCGAGTATAGTCATTTCTTGTCGGGCTTCGATAAGGATTGGTCGGCCTGGTCGAGAAAAACGGAGAATGAGTACACCAATTTGCCGCCGGGTAATTATACTTTCCAGGTGAAAGCAAAAAACAACCTGATCAATGAATCGACTATCAGCAGCTATTCATTTGTTGTGTTGCCTTCATGGTACCAAACGTATTGGGCGTATTTCTTATATGCGTTGACGATTTTTGCGTTGGTGTATTTTGCATATCGATGGCAGAAAAAGAAATTTTTGCGGCAGCAGAAAAAACATGAGGAGGAGCAGCGTCAATTGCAATACATGCACCAATTGGAATTAGAAAAATCAGAGGCTGAAATTATAAAACTCAAAAATGAAAAATTGCGCGTTGAGATAGAACATAAAAATACCGAGCTGGCTTCGGTGGCAATGCACCTTGTACAGAAAGGAGAATTATTGGCAAACGTAAAAGAAGAGATGGGCCGGTTGAAAAAAAATGGCAACAATGGTGAACGACCGGTGGAAGACTTCAAAAAAATATTGAGGATATTGGATGAAGAGAATAAGATGGACAAAGATTGGGAACATTTTGCGGTTCATTTTGATAAAGTTCACAGTGATTTTTTGAGAACATTGAAATCAAAATACCCGAACCTGAGTGCGCATGAATTGAAACTCTGCGCGTATTTGGTAATGAATTTATCAAGCAAGGAAATAGCCCAGTTGATGAATATCTCTGTGCGTGGGGTAGAAATCAGCCGTTACCGGTTGAGGAAAAAATTCCATCTCGCAACTGAAACGAATTTGTTTGAGTTCTTGTTGCAGTTTTCGTCGAGTAGTGACGTGGATTTGGACTAGCGGGAATGTGGAAATATGAAAATGTGGAAATGTAAAAATGGATCGCGGATTTCGCGGATTTGATCGGATTTCGCGGATCTTCCAGTTGAATATCATTTTTGAATATTGATTGTCCCTGCCTGAAAAAAGCTAAGGTTATTAAGCAATTTTAAACTGGAAGATCCGCGAAATCCGATCAAATCCGCGAAATCCGCGATCCATTTTCACATTCTCACATTTCCACACTTCCACATTCTCACATTCCCCTACTACTTCAACTCTACATCATCCAATATTTTTCTGGAAAAATCTTCCGTCGCGTATTCTAAAATTGTAACTTTTCATAAATCTTTTCTCATGCGAAATATGTTTTTTGTTAAGG
>Ga0163162_10007172_pt1 | contig 10822 bp, 10 predicted proteins | sample S55metaG_FD_115310 | JGI IMG/M metagenome (GOLD analysis project Ga0163162, IMG submission 115310) | Switchgrass rhizosphere microbial communities from Kellogg Biological Station, Michigan, USA - S5-5 metaG | ecosystem: Host-associated > Plants > Roots > Rhizosphere > Soil | place: USA...
CCGAACACCGACTCTGCCTGCCCGTTGACGAGCGTGATCGAGCCGCTGGTGTCGACCATCAGCAACGCAGTCGGCGATGCCTCTACCAGCACACGCAGGTTCTCCTCGGCCTGTCCGCGTTCGGTGATGTCGGCGACGATTCCGCGGACCCGCAGGGGTACGTGGTTTTTGTCGAATTCGACTTGCCCACGCGCGGCGATCCAGCGTGTATGTGCATTGGCAGTGACTATCCGATATTCGTTGCGGTATTGACCCTCCTTTGCCGTGGCCTCGGCGAGCGCATCCTGCACGCTCTGGCGATCGTCCGGGTGCACGCTTTGCAGGAACCTGGCTTGATCGACCCGCTCGTCCGCGGCGAACCCGAGCATGCGCAAACCGGGCTCGGAATACCATGACTGTCCTTGCTCGATATCCCACGTCCACAAGCCGACGCCCGCCGCCATCACGGTGAGATCCATGCGGTTCTTGCTGTCGCGAAGATTCGATTCGGCAAGCACCAGTTGTCTGGACAGCAGCGCCGATTGCAGGACCGATGCGCCAAGGTCGTAGCTGATCACGATCAGCGCGCCGATGAACGCCGGTACCACGATCAACGGAGCGCGCACCGAACCGCGCACCACGGCAAGCGACGACAGCAGGATAAACAGCAGAAACAGGCCCATGCTTCCGCAGATGAAGATCGCCCTGCGGCGCTCGCTGGGTTGTTTGCGTTGCCAGACAGTCACGATCGCGTCGACCAGAAAAACCAGCAACGCGATGATCGTGAACAGGCCCAGAAACATCCATGGATTCGGGACTCCGCGCGGCGCAGCTATCGGGCCGCCATGCCAGACGCGGATGAAGTGCAGCTCGGTCACCTCGAGAAAGCTGAGATTCACTCCCGTAAAGAAGTTCGGTATCAGCGAAGCCAGCTGCGCCGCGATGATCAATACACCCAGCCAAAGCCTGCCGGCGCGGAAATGCACGCGGACGAAGGCGACCAGGCCGACGAAGATGAGCGCGAACGGAACGAGCACCCAGCGCATCAGCATGGCGAAGCTGTCTGGGGTCTGCGCGCGCATCATCTGCCATTCGAGAATGGCGACTACACCAACACCGAAGCAGATCAAGCCCAAGGCAAGGTGGTCGGCCAGGTCGCGCTGCTTGTACCAGGTCACGACGTGAACGAGCGCGAGCGTCAGGCTCGCGGCGCTCATCATCGGCCAGGCGATATCGATCCAGGTCATTCGGCGATCGGATGCACGGTGCGGACGGCGGAGAGTCTACCGTACGGGCACGAGATTCGTGTCGGCGAACCTCCGCGCGTTGCCCGTTCGGCGGCAGCGCGGAGGGGGACCGCGTGACCGTCAAAAAAAACCAGCGGCCGGATCAATCAAGGCTTGGCTTCCGCCGCGTGCAGGGACACGGCCAGACCTTCGAGGTTTGTTGCCCTCACCATAATCAGACCGGCGCGCGGACTGTCGATATCCGCAACCAGAAAGAACGAGATGGACAGAATCAGCGGCATGACCAGAAGCAGCCGTGGTTCCATGTCGGGCCTGCGTGAGCCGAAGCCGACGAGGAAAGTCGCGCCGATGGCAATGACTGCCAGGAGTATCCAGGCGCCCGTCGGGATCCGGTTTTCCCAGGCCGCCTGCGTGTAGCCTTGCGCGTCGATGACGTCGTTCATGCCGGCCACGGCCAGCGCCGTAACAGGGTCGGGCCGAGAGGTTGCCGCGGCCTGCACGGCGGACCACATGTCGTTTTGCAGCTGCCCGGTTCGCGCATTTGCCTGCGCGAGCTGCTGCGCGTCCCGTGTCTCGTAGAACACGATGCGTTGATCGAGATAATTCACGATCAGCGAGCGGATGCGCGCCGCATCCGCGGGCAGCAGGCCCAGGCGCAGATATTCGGTACCGATGGTGTTGGCTTCCACCGCCTCGCGATCCTTGCGCTGATCGTAGCGGTTTACCGCCATCGAAAACGTGAAGCCGATGATCAGCGCCAGCATCGTCAGCGTGGCGGTCTGGACCACGCCGTAGTCTTCGCGCAGGTCTTCCTTGAAGCCTCTGCGTTTCCTCAGTGCCGCCCCGGCCCACGACGAGAGCGATAATCCGACGGCTGAAAGGATGAAGACGAGGTGCGGATAGTTCATCAATTCCACTTCCGCCAATCCTTTGTGCCGGCAGGTATCATTGCTTGCTGCCGATTCCCTTGGACCGGTCGAGGGCCTTGCGCAGCGCTTCGGCCCAGCCCTTCGCGGCAGCACGGGCTTCGGCGGCGTTGTCGACGCTGGAAATGCGCATCGGCCGGTACGACTCGCTTGCCAGGTTGCGATCAAACGCGCGCGCAATGATATCGCCGGTGGCGGAATCACGCAGTTCGACAACCAGGCTCAGCTCACCCGCCGAAACCCCGTAGCTGTTCTTGGGTTTTTGCTGGTTCACATCGGGCGCGGTGACGTACAGGTTCACGATTGCCATGGTGACGTCGAGCACGTCGTCGCCTGCCGCGATGGCCATCTTGTAGCCGCCATCGTGCAGCTGCTTTTCGACCTCTTCGCGCAGCAGGGCCGACAGCTTGTCCTTGATACGTTGCGAGTCCGCCGCGGTGATGCGGATCCTCGATCCGCTGGTCACGCTCTCTTCCCAGTTCTTGGCAAAGGAAACCGAGACCGGACGCAGCAGCACCTGGTGATACTCGGCCAGTGTCGCGCCGGGTTTCGCGTAGACGACATCCAGGCCTTTCGTGTTCATCTTGACGAGTCCACCTTCGCTCCAGGCGCTCGCCGGCCCGGGCGGGTCCGCTCGCGCCTGCGGCAAGGAGGCAAGTACGCATGCCGATGCAGCAAGTAATGCGATCGAAAGCCTGTTCATGACGATCCCCGTGTATGTCTGGAGTGCAGGTGGTCCCGGAGCAATACGCTCCGCTCCACCACTTGCGAAGACGGCGAACTACGTCACCCCGTTGCACGAAATTCTCAACTGGCCAAGGCGGATCCGCTATTGGACCTTGGCACCATCCCGTTCCGGGCGCATTGGCGTCTCTGGCGCGCCATAGCACGCAGTCGTTTGGCCCAGGTGTCGGCACGCGTGGTGGCGCCGGCGTAGGGCTGAGTCCAAAAGAGGTTGCGATCAGCGCAGCCTTGCATCTTCGCGGCAGATCGCGTGGTCATGTCCGGTTTCTAGAACGCCGCAACGCGCTGGATAGCCAAAAACGCGGCGACGCTGCCTATCGCATACGGCGGAACACGCCAGGCCCATGCCAGCGGCGACATGTCTGTGCGCCTTGAGATCCGCCTGGCGAATCCCATGACGGCGAACACCGATGCGATGAACAGCAGTTGTCCGATCTCGACGCCGACGTTGAAGAACAGCAGCGCAACCGGGATCGCTGTCTGCGGCAGGCCGACTTCGCTCAGCGCACTGGCAAACCCGAAGCCGTGCAGCAGACCGAACGTGAATGCGACGAGCCACGGGAATTTTTTGGTAAGACCCGCATTGCCGTCACGGACATGGATGATTTCCGCCGCTACGAACAAGATGCTCAGCGCGATCGCGGCTTCGACCGGTGGCCCTGGCACGTGCACGAATCCCAGTGTTGCGCCGGCGAGCGTCAGGCTGTGCGCGACGGTGAACGCCGTGACCGTGGCGATCAGCCGGCGCGTGCCTTTCACGACGATCAGCAACGCCAGCACGAAGAGCAGGTGATCGATGCCGAACAGGATGTGCTCGACGCCGAGTACGAGGTAGGTGCGCGCAACCTCGAACGTCTGCGGCGCCGCCTCGATAACGAACGACGTTGCCGCCGGCGTGAGCCGCGTGACCTGTGCACTGCCATCGAGACGCTCGAGGCGCACGAGCACGTCGGTCATCGTGGCGCTCAATCCCGCGATACGAATCTTGCTGCCGGCAAGTCCTCCCGCACAAGTGACGCTCCAGCGCTCCGTGTACGCGTTGTTGATCATCGAAGATCGTGGCGCGGCGAGGTTTGCGCACGTCGGCGGAAGTTCCACATAGAGTTCGAGGCGCAGGTTTTCGCCGAGGCCCGGCACCTTCCACAGCGCGTCCCATGTCTCTGCGGCAGTCTGGCGAAGTTCCAGATAGGCAGGGCGCACTTCGTGCGCGAACACGGTAGCTGCAAACGCAATGGAGGTGAACGCAACAAGCAACGCCACGATGAAGCGCGAGGTCTTCATTGGGTGACCGCCAGTTTCTTCGGCTCCGCCACCGACAGCGGTTGCTCGATCGTTACGCGGTAGTGCCTGAGCAGTTCCTGGTAGAACTTTTCGTTTGTTTCCAAACGCCGCGAGTTGGTCCATTCGCGCAGTACTGCATCATGTACTTCCGCCAGCGCGGGCAGGATTCCGGGCGTGCGCTCGTTGACGAATACCAGATGCATGCCGTAGCCCGATTCGATCGGACCCTGCCATTGGCCCGGCGCAAGCTCTGCGAGGTTCGCCGCGAACTTGTCGCCGAACTGGCTGGCGACCTCGCTGCCAGCGACGTCCGCGAAGGCATGTTCCAGCATCAGCGGATCGCCAAGTGTCGAAGCATCGACGTTGCTGCCGGCCTGATTCAACTGCGTGAGCATTTGCGCGGCATCGCCTGCCAAGTGTTGGCCATGCCTTTCCGGACTCAAGTACACTTGGCTGAAGGTGAACAATTGCCGGGTGCGGAACGCGTCGGCGTGCGCCTGCAGATACGCGCTCAACTCGTCATCGGTCGGCTGCACCTGTGCGGCGATGTCCTCGGTCACGAACTCCATCTTCTGCCGCAAGCGGCGGCGGATGACGGTGTCGTCTTTGTCCATACCCATTGCCAGCGCCTCGCGATAATAAACCTCTTCGCGCAAGTGATCGTTGACCAGCCCGGACAGCTCCTCCGCGGTCGGCGGGCGCTGCCAGGTCTTCGCGAAACCTCCCGCGAGATTCTCGATCTGTCCCTGCGTGACAATGATCTTCCCCGGCTCGCCGCTGCCGCTCCCACGCATCAGGCTGTAGGCAACGAACAGCGCAACGCCGAGCAACAGGAAATGCAGCAGTGGTTCGCGCAGGAAGCTCTTCATCGGACTTGGGCGCTCAGGCTTTCTTTGCCGGCGTATACCAGATGGGCGAGGTATAGGCGCGCTCGGTGGTAGTCATCGGTACTTCCTTGGGCATCTTGATGCCGAAGTACTTCGCGTCGTAGGCAGTCCAGCGCGGCGTCGGGATTTCGATGACGCGGCCGTAGTAGAACGCGCGTTGCGCGGGATCGAAGTCCGGGTCTTTCCACACGGCGATCAGCTCTGGCGCACCGATCGTGTTTGTCCACGAGGCGTTGGCGACATCGACAGTGTCGCCCACGGAGGGAACCTTGCCGTCGGCACCCGCCTTGCGGTTGCCGCTCCAGGCCACGTCATAGACCTTTTCGTGAGTCTGGCCTTGCGCATCGAGCCAGCCCTTCACGATCTGGTAACGGTCCAGGTTCGCGCCGATCGGGTCCTTGAGCGCAGCAACGAGGAAGGTTGGCGCCTTGCCTTTGGGCGCATCGCTCAGATCGCCGCCCATCGGCACGCCTTTGGCGTAACCGGTCTTCGAGGGCATGCGGCTGTTCGCGTCCGCCGCCTCGAAGTCGAAGCCGCCGAAGAAACGTACGGCCATGCGCGGGCCGGTCGTGGCGTAGGTTTCGCGACGCTTCATCGCGTCGAATATGGACTCGCGCGTGTTCTCCTGCGCCCACACTGCGGCGTAGCCGGACGCTATCGTCTCCCAGCCCATGATCGTGGCCTTCTCGCCCTTGACGAACGGGTGCATGGCGCGGTCCGGGCTCGGTTCAGAGCTGGATGTCTTGCCGAAGAAGTTGTCCTCCTCGACCGCGGAAAGAGCCGTGTGCGAGTCGGTGCTGCCGACCAAGCCGAACTTGTACGGATTCACGCCCAGTTCGACTTCCATCTTCAAGCCGTTCCTGAACGCCGACCGGGCATATTCGAACTCGAGCATCTCGGGTTTCTTCACCTCGGTCAGATCGAGGTTGCCCTTGTCCCAACGCTCGAAGTTGGCGAATTCATCGTTCGGCGAAAGCAACGGGTGCGTCTCGCCGTCACCCTTGATCTGCGTGGCCTCGTACAGCGGCTCCCAGCGCATGCGGCTCTCGGCGTACGAGCGGTCGATCCGCTTGCCGTTGAACGACTCGATGATCGGAAACATGCGGCCGTTGCTCAGATTGCCGTTGTGCGCGATGGCCAGGATCTGCGCGCCGGTTTTCTCCTCGCACATCACCATCCATTTCCACAGGTCGCGCGGATTCGGGCTGCCGAGCGGCGCCTGCGTCGTGTACGGCTCGATCAGGCTCGCCTTCCTGCCGTCATCGCGGAAGATGACGTTCCGATGAAGGTTGTTGCCGCCGGCATTCGAGGTCCACTCGTAGCCGATGAACGCCGTGAACCGACCCGGCTCATAGGCTTCCTCTGCCGCCTTGATCGTCTCCTGCCACGCGTTGCGATAGGCCGCCGTACCGGGCAGCGGGAATCCCTTGGGCATCTGGCCCTTGCCGAAGCTGACGATGATGTCCATCGCAGCTTGCGTGCCTTTACCGGCTTGAATCTCGTCGTACCACTTGCGGCCTTGCGGCGTCGCCAGCAAACCAGCATCGCCGCTCATCAACTGCGGAAAGAATCCGAACCCGTCCGAGTGATCGCTGACCACCAGGAAGTCGAGCGGCCGCGAGAGCTTCGCGCGCTGTCCGCTCGACGCCGTGATCTCGTCGCCCTTGGCAAATCGATAGGCGTCCCTGGGGCCGAGCCGGGCGCCAAACGCGCCGGCGTCCATCGAGAACGACGTGTGCAGGTGCGTGTCGCCGAAAAGCGGGCGCGTGGGAAAATTGCGCCCCGCATAAGGCGAGTACGCGGGTTTCGACGGAAACGCGTTGCCGGCACTGTCCTGATCCAGTGTGCCGATATCGGTTGAGGCATGCTCCTGCGCAAGGACCAGTATGGCAAGGCTGGCAATGGCCAGCGTGAGGATCATTCGCGTTGCTCGTTTCATGCCATTCATTCCTTCAAGTGACTGTGGGCGTCGTCTGGTATCGGCTCAGCCCATATCGGATTCGTTGGTCGACGATCAGGGCTTGGAGCCCCTGGCCAAGTCCAGTTCATTGCGCAGCGCCTTCGCCCAGCCGATCGCCGCCGAACGCGCTTCGGCTGCGTTATCGACGCTGGTCACGCGCTGCGCGCGGTACGACTCGTGCGCCAGGCTTCGATCGAACACGCGCATGATGGTGTCGCCGGTGGCCGCATCACTCAGTTCGGCGACCAGCGTCATCTCTCCAGCCGACACGGCGAAGGAAGTCACACGCCCCGCGCTTTGCAAATCCGGAGCTGCGACGTTGAGATCGACAATCGACATCTTGACGTCGAGCACATCGTCACCGGGCGCGTCGACGATCGGATAGCCGCCCGCCGTCAGTTCCTTGCCGACTTCTTCGCGCACGAGCGCCGACAGCCTGTCCTTGATGCGCTGGGAATCCTTGGCGCCGATCGGAATGCGCGAACCGGGTGCCGATTGCTTTTCCCAGTCTCGCCGGAACGAGACTTCGATCGGGCGCAGGAGCACCTTGGCGTAGCCTGCCAAACTCGAACCGGGCTTGGCGTAGACGAGGTCGAGACCCTTTACCTGGATCTTTTCGAGTCCGTTTTCAGACCATGCGCCGGCTGCGTCGCTCTTGTTTCTTGGGGTTTGTGCATACGCGGGCGCGAGGGAACAAGGCGCACAGGCAACTACGGCAGCAAGCAACCACGTAATCGATTGTTTGTTCATGATTCTCAAATTTGAAATCGCCAGTCGAGTCTATTGTTCCCGGTGGACACGCTGCGCCATCGGGCCAGCCCGGGCGGTTCGCACGAAGCGGGCGATTCCGGCGCCGCCAGTCAGGCTTTTTCGTCGGCAATCAACCTATACGCGGTAGCTCCAATGACTGCGCCAACGATCGGCGCGAGCCAGAACAGCCAGAGCTGGCCGACAGCCCAATCGCCAACGAAGAGCGCAACACCGGTGCTTCGCGCCGGATTGACCGACGTGTTGGTTACCGGAATGCTGATCAGATGAATCAGCGTCAGCGCGAGGCCGATCGCGATCGGCGCAAACCCTGCCGGCGCACGCTTGTCGGTGGCGCCGAGGATGACGATCAGGAAGAACATCGTCATGACGACTTCACAGACCAGCGCGGCCGTCAATGAATAGCCGCCCGGCGAGTGCGCGCCATAGCCGTTGGAAGCAAATCCCTTGGCAACCTCGAACCCCGGTGCGCCGCTGGCGATGACGTACAGCACGCCACCGGCGGCGATTGCGCCGAGCACCTGCGCAACGATGTAGGGAGCGAGCTTGCTCGCCGGAAACCGGCCGCCGGCCCACAGGCCGACGGATACGGCCGGATTCAGATGACAGCCCGAGATGTGTCCGATCGCAAACGCCATCGTCAACACGGTCAGGCCGAATGCGAGCGCGACACCGAGCAGGCCTATGCCGACATTCGGAAACGCGGCGGCGAGGACCGCGCTTCCGCAGCCCCCGAGAACCAGCCAGAAAGTCCCGAGAAACTCCGCGCCATATGCCTTCATTTCATTCCTCCTCTAGTCGTTCCGGCGACTTGCCGTCAGCAGCGTGCTGGAACGAGCGGGCGGCATGCGCTTGCGCGCGCCAATATGGGCCTCAAGCGACTGGAGACGGCGCAACCGAATCCATCGCAGTCGGACCTACTTCGTCATCTCGATCGTACGGCCGTTCAGCGGCTGCACCGGCCGCGCATTCAGCGGATAGAGCCTGGCGAATGCGGCAACCTCGGTGTCGGCGATCTTGACCGGCGCCTTCAGCACGAACCAGGTGACGCCCTCGCTGCACGGCGGCGTGGTGAGCGATCCTTGAAAAGTATAATAATCCCTTTTGTCTGGCAACAGTTTCGTCACGTCGACGCTGGAATTGGCGACCGTCGCCTCCTTGCCCTTTTCATGCGGAATGTTTTTCCAAACGGTATCGATCAGCTGGCTGGCGCCGCCCGGATCGAGCAGAACCGCCACGACCGCAAGCTTGCCTTCGGCGTTCTTGTGCACCAGGTGAGCGACCATCGAATGCGCCTTGCCGTCGATCTTTTCCTCGCTCGGGTGGTGAAAATGGAACTGCACGAGTTCGTAACGCGCACCGCCCACGTCGATCGAACTGCCCGGAGCATAGTTGACCTGGATCGTGTGACCGTTGTCGATGATCTTCAGCGGCGAAGGCTTGTAGTCGAACTTGATAGCCGGCAGATCGGCCGGCTTGGCACCGTGAATGTCGATCGGAGACTGCAGCTGGCCGAGTTGGCACGAGGCAAACGCGGCACCCATCGAGCCCCATTCCTTTGGACCACCGTGTCCGGTGTACGCCCAATGAGGGCCTTCCGCCGCAAAGGCAGCAGTGACTGCGCCCAGTGCCGCGATCACGCCCAACTGAACCATCCGTCGGCGAACCTGCATCGAAATACCCTCCAGAGGCCGGCGGCCTTCCCTTGCCGCCGGCTGCTCGCACGTCAGCCGTTACTTGATTTCCATCTGCGTATCCTTGAGCGCCTGCTTGCAGTCCGGCGCAAGAGTCTCCTGGTGCTTCTGCAAGCACTTGGCGATGCGTCCGTCGCCGATCGCTATGTCGCCGCAATTTTTTTCCAGATCGCCCTTGCATTCGATGGCGACGTATTTGATGGCGGTGGTCAGGCGATCGAGTTGTGCCGCTGCGTCGTACAGTACGTAGTTGCAGCGATTGGAGAGTTTGTCCTTGTGTGCAGCCAGGCACTGCAGCACGCGGCCTTCTCCCGGCGTCACGTCCTTGCAGAAGGCGGTGATGTCCTTCTGACAACCTGCGCGTGCTGTTTCGGCGATGTCCTCGGCTGCGGACGCCGTCATCGCGCCGAGTGCAAGGATTCCCGCGATTGCCGAACTGGCGATGCCTTTCTTGATGTTGTTCATCGGTGTCGTAGTCCTTCGGTGGGTGGAAAGGTCGTGTGTACGATGGCCCGTCAATCGATGCCCGCGCGTTTCCGGTAGGAATCCGCGTAAAAATTCAGGTAGGAATAGTTGATGTTGCCGGGAGAGAATTTCTCGAAAATGATCGCGTCACCCGCATCGTTGCGCCAGGTCGCGTGCTTGTCGACGAGCTTGCCCTTGATCATTGCGCGTATCTCTTCGACCGTGACTTTTGCCTTGCCGTACCTGGCTTCCATCGTCTGCAGCACCGAATCGAATGCCAGTGACGGAAAGCCGAGAAAGCTGATTCGCGCCAGGCGCGCATCGAGGATGTGATAGAAGATCACGGTCTTCTGCCCGGCGAACGTATCGGTCAAGGTCTTCTTCTTCGAGAACGCCGCATTGACGCAGGTTGTCTGTGACGGATCGGTATCATTCGGCGTGCGCGCGGTGCATACGATCTTGTCGCCGAATTTCGCCTGCAGCGCCTCCTGGGGCATGCCGAGTTGTGCACCGTCGACGTCGAAGCTCGCCGCGCCGGCAATGCCGGATGCGCCGATTGCCAGCGCGGCGATCCACATCAAGTGTCTGAATGCGCTCATGCGTCGATTACTGCGCGGACGGCTCGGCAGGGATGACGGGGACCGACGCCAACGCCGGCGCAGCACCGAAGCCGCCGCCCAATGCCACGTACAGGCTGACCCGGTTCAGGTGCTGATCCGCCTGGACGCGCAACAACCCGCTGCGCGACGAATACAGCGCCATCTGCTGTTGCAGGACACTGCGCATGTCCGTGCTGCCGATGCGGTATCGGGTCTTTTCCAGCCCCAGTGCATTGTCATTCTGCTGAACAGCCGCCGTCACCAGCGGCTCC
>Ga0163162_10007173_pt1 | contig 10822 bp, 4 predicted proteins | sample S55metaG_FD_115310 | JGI IMG/M metagenome (GOLD analysis project Ga0163162, IMG submission 115310) | Switchgrass rhizosphere microbial communities from Kellogg Biological Station, Michigan, USA - S5-5 metaG | ecosystem: Host-associated > Plants > Roots > Rhizosphere > Soil | place: USA: Michigan...
AAAATCCTGCCGACACCAATAATAGCATAATCGTTAATGAAACGCTGGTAAAAGAATATGGGATAAAGGATCCCATAGGGAAACGATTCGGTAAATATTCGCAACTCATCGTTGGTGTCACAAAAGATTTTAATTATGAATCCTTACATAATAAGATCGGGCCCCTTGTTCTTTCCTTAAAGCTTGACACAATAGCGAGACAATCCAATGATATTTCTTTTGCTAACCCCACCCAACCACGCATTTCAGTGCGTATGAAAGGGGGAAGTGTCCAGGACAATATTAAAATTTTAAAAAAGGCCTGGCAGGCCGTAGCACCTAACCAGGATTTTGAATATCATTTTTTAGATGAAAGCCTGGCGGCAGGCTACGAGCAGGAACAAAAAAGTGCAACCGTCGTAAAGATCGCTTCAGGCCTGTCCATTTTTATTGCCTGCATGGGCTTATTCGGGTTGGCAACACTCACAGTGACACGTCGTACCAAAGAAATTGGGATCAGGAAAGTTCTCGGGGCGAATGCTTCGCAGGTCGTGAAATTATTATCGAAAGATTTTTTAGTGCTGATCGTGATCGCCTCTTTGATCGCATTTCCTGTCGCCTGGTGGGCAATGAATAAATGGTTAGCAGATTTTGCCTACCGAACCGGTATCAGTTGGTGGGTATTTGCCATAGCGGCGATTGTTTCTATTGTGGTCGCATTTGTAACCATAAGTACACAAGCCATCAAAGCTGCGTTGACGAATCCGGTCAAGAGCCTAAGAACAGAGTAAAAGAACCACGATTGACGGGATTGTGAAGGATTAAAAGGAAATATGGGCCAGGGAAGCTTTTGCGCCTTTGCGTGAAATAAAGAATGCCGAATAGGGGTCAGAACGTTCAAGTGAGTGACACAACGGAAGCCTAATAGAAATCCAAATGTTGACTATATAAAAAAAACAACGGCCATGATAAAGAACTATTTTAAAACCGCGTGGAGAAACTTGCGGAAGAACAAGACGTTCTCGCTTATCAACATTGCAGGGCTTTCCATTGGGATGGCTGCATGCCTGCTGATCCTCCAATATGTGAGCTTTGAATTGAGCTTTGACCAATTCAATAAAAATGCCCCGGACATTTACAGGGTATACAATGACCGTTACCAGAATGGGAAACTGATACAGCATGGGACCATCACTTATTCCGCCATCGGTAAGGCCATGCAGAATGATTTTCCCGAAGTGATAAACCATACCCGGGTTGTGCCCCTCGGTGCTTCCATTATCATACATGATAATAAAAAGATCGGTGAACAGGACCTCCTGGCAGCGGACGACGGTTTTCTCTCCATGTTCAACTATCCTTTGCTGTCAGGTGACCGCGCTACTGCCTTGAAAGATCCTAACTCCGTTATCCTGTCTGAAATGCTTGCTAGGAAAATTTTTGATGTCAGGGATAATAACTTCCAGGCGCTGGTTGGTAAAACAGTGGTCGTCGAACGCGACTCGCTTCCGTATAAAATAACAGGGATCGCAAAAGATCTTCCTGAAAATTCTCATCTTAAGTTTGACCTTCTGCTTTCTTACATTACACTTTATACCGGTAAAGATTCATGGAAGCAAGCTGAATATGATTTTACCGACTCTGACTTCTGGCATTATATACAGTTAAAACACGGCACCGATTACAAAATGTTGGAGGCAAAGTTTCCTGCTTTCAGCCAACGGCATTTCCAGGGAAATAAGATCTCCGGCAGCGACGAAAAATTTTACCTCCAACCGCTTTTGAAGGCCCACTTATATTCTGATTTTGAATACGAGATCGGTAAAACAGGAAGTGCAACGGTTGTGTGGGGTTTGTTGATCATTGCCGTGCTTATCATTGTAATCGCATGGGTGAACTATATTAACCTTGCCACGGCAAAATCAATGGATCGCGCAAAAGAAGTGGGAGTGAGAAAGGTATCCGGTGCAACAAAACAGCAATTGGTACGGCAATTTCTCACTGAATCGTTTATGATCAACATCGTTGCGTTGGTGATCGCATTGTTACTGGTAGCCCTTCTTCAACGCAGTTTCAATAGCCTTGTGCATCACCAGTTATCATTTTCCTATTTGTTTCAAAAAGGATTGAGCGGCTATAACATCTCCATCGCACTAATCACCCTTATCATTTGCGGGATCTTTATATCGGGATTTTACCCAGCATTTGTGCTTTCATCGTTCAGACCGATCCTGGTGCTGAAAGGAAAATTCACCACTTCGGGAAAAGGGATCGCGTTGAGAAAAGCTTTGGTGATCGGCCAGTTTGCAATTACTGTCGCCCTGATTATAGGATCATTCGTAGTGTACAGGCAGATAAGATTTGTAAACGAACAGGATCTTGGTTTCAATATGTCGCAAATGCTGATTGTTAAAGGACCTCAGCTTACAGGATGGGATTCCACGTTTATTGAAAGAGAAAATAGTTTTATGGCAGAAATAAAGGAGATCCCCAATGTCCTCGGCGCGGCCAACTCGGGACGACTTCCCGGCAATGAGCTTGGGAGGTCTTTCAATGTGCGGAGAAGCGATGCACCGAGCGAGACGCATTTTACTGTTCGCAATAATTCGATCAGTAAAGATTTCATTGACCTCTACCAGATGAAGCTCCTGGCAGGAAGGAACTTTGTTGCTACGGACTATAACCCCGATTGGGAAAAACTGCACAATACTATTGTCACGGAAAGCGCGGTCAAATTGCTTGGCTTTAAATCAAACAACGATGCGATTGGTAAAACAACATTACAAGGCGATAAGAAATGGGATATTGTGGGCGTGGTCGCGGACTATCACCAAAAGTCTCTGCGCTACCCTGTAGAACCAACCGTGCTTCGTCCGTCGTACAGCACTTATGCACCTATCTCTATTAAGATGAATCCGCAAAATGTATCTGCAACCATTGCTTCGATCAGGAAAAAATATGACGAATTCTTCCCCGGAAATTTATTTGATTATTATTTCCTCGACGAAAAATTCAACGAGCAATACGCAAATGACCAGTTATTCGGCAAAGTCTTTTCGTTGTTCGCAGGCTTCGCCATCTTCATTGCCTGCCTGGGTTTACTGGGCCTCTCACTGTTTGCAACAGCACAAAGAACAAAAGAAATTGGCGTGCGGAAAGTGCTGGGGGCTTCCTTATCAAGTATTCTGGTTTTACTTTCGAAAGACTTTATAAAGTTAGTTTTAATCGCCAGTGTGATTGCTTTCCCGCTTGCCTGGTGGATCATGCATAAATGGCTTCAGGATTTTGCTTATCGCATCAACATAAGCTGGTGGGTTTTTCTCGGAGCCGGATTGCTGGCAATCATCATTGCATTAGGCACGATCAGCTTCCAGGCCTTCAGAGCGGCTATCGCAAACCCTGTGAAAAGCCTGAGAACCGAGTAGGGTGACACAACAAAAGCTGAACAAGAATCTGAAGGCTGATCAAATAAAAATAGGGCGATGATAAAGCGATTTGACAAACCGTGTAAGTCAGGACAGTATTTAAGGATTAAATGGGCCCGGTGGCAAAAAATTTCTGACTTTTGGTTTTTCTTTTGACTAGATAAACCACGCCTCGTAACATAAAGTTAATGCGTACGTCTTAGGGAAATTGAGTGATGACAAATAGATAAATAAATCATTAATCATATAAATCCCGGCTAAGACAATGTTCAGAAACTATCTAAAAACAGCTTTTCGCAACTTGCGGAAAAACACATTGTATTCCGTTATCAACATCTTTGGATTGACGGTAGGACTTGCAGCATGTTTACTGATCGGCGTCTACATCGATCATGAATTGAGTTATGATAAATTCAATACAAATGCCAATCGTATCGTGCGTGCCACCATGGAATACAAATTCTCAGGGACCGTAAATTCTACGGCTACTACCGGGACTAAGGTGGGCCCACAATTCAAAAGGATCTTCCCTTCGATCGAAGAATACGTAAGGACATTTGTCAGTCACAACGTAGTACAGGCGGGAGACAAGATGTTTGACGAGCCACGCATCATGTATGCTGATCCAGCTTTCTTCAAGATTTTTTCCTTTCGCCTGGTTACCGGGAATACAGCGACGGCTCTTGATGCGCCGGATAAGATCGTAGTTACACAATCGATGGCTAAAAAATATTTTGGTGATGAGGATCCGCTCAACAAGACCATTACCACAGGCAAGAAAAGTTTACGGGTGTCCGGTGTTTGTGAAGATGTTCCGCAAACCTCCCAGTTAAAATTTGATTTTGTAACGCAATTCCTCAACCTTGGCAACGGTGTCAAAGATGAAGTTTATTGGAATGCAAACTGGGTCACCTATTTTTTATTGAGGGATAAAAATAGCGTCGCACAATTGCAGCGCCAGGCTGCGGAGTACATGAATTCTACGGAGGTAAGAACGGAGGCAAGGATCGAAAACAAAGATGACTACCTTACCATCAAAATAGAACCGCTAACGAAAGTCCATTTATATTCGTCACTTGCTGGCTTTGAACCAAATGGCAACATCAGGTATATCTATATCTTCGCAGCTATCGCATTTCTTATATTAATTATTGCCTGTGCAAATTATACGAACCTTGCCACCGCTCAATCTGCAGGCCGCAGCGCTGAGATTGGAATGCGCAAAGTAATGGGAGCATCAAAATCGCAGGTCTTCAGGCAATTTATCGGAGAATCTTTTGTGATAACCTTTGTGGCAGCGATCCTGGCATTTGCAATTAGTATTTTCCTTATCCCATACTTCAACAATATTTCCGGCAAACAATTTACGGCGGCTACAATGTTGCAACCGCTGCCCATCGTTGCACTGGTAATGTTTTCAGTTCTTGTAAGCTTCTTTGCCGGCCTATATCCTGCCATCATTTTGTCGGGAACACAAATTTTGAACGTTCTAAAAAAAGGTTTTTCATTTACCGGTGGCAGAAACATGTTGCGCAAGACGCTCATTGTTGCTCAATTTGGGATTTCGGTATTCCTGATCATTTATACAGTGATCATCATGCAGCAAATGCACTATATGCAGACAAAGAACCTCGGATACGACAAGGATCATGTCGTCGTGTTGCCGATAGGCGGAAGCATGTTTCAGAATTTCAAAAGTTTAAAGGATGCTTTTCAACAAGTACAGGGAGTACAAGGCGTTACTGCTTCTTACGAAACACCCGAATTCGTAGAATGGGGCGATGGCATTACGGCGATTGATGAAAAGGGCAAACACGAAATTTCGTTGAATGCCATGCCGGTCGATCTCGATTTTACAAAGACAATGAAAATGCAGTTGATCGCTGGCCGTGACTTCCAGGAATCTGACTTTTCTATGATGGACACGACAAATAATAGTGCGAATTTTCATCAGCCCTATGTCATCAATGAGGCACTGGCAAACAAGATCGGGTGGACGCCGCAACAGGCCATTGGCAGAGCCATCAATAAAGGTGTCGACGGGCCCGTTGTAGGTGTTGTAAAGAATTTTAATTTCAGCAGTCTCCATGATCCGATTGGCCCTCTTGTGATCGTCCTTGGTCGTGACTTTTCCCGTGACTTTATGATCCGCATCGACGGCAGCGACCTGCAATCAACTATTGGGCGGCTCGAAATGGTTTGGAAGCAACGAATAACTGACAGACCTTTTAACTACCATTTTCTTGACGAAGACTATAACAAACTTTATCAATCAGAACAGCGGTCATCGGCACTATTCGGCGTTGCAGCCGCCTTGGCTATTGTGCTTGCCTGTCTTGGTTTGTTTGGACTGGCTGCATTTACAACCGTTCAGCGTACAAAAGAAATTGGGATAAGAAGAGTGTTGGGAGCAAATCTTGGAAGCATTACCATATTGGTCGCAAAGAATTTTCTGACACTCGTGGGCATCGCTATTGTCATTGCTGCGCCGCTCGCCTGGTGGGCAGGTAACAAATGGTTGCAGGATTTTGCTTTTCGAATCCCGGTACAAGCTTATGTGTTTATAGCCACGGCAATCGTTACAGCTCTCATTGCTTTGTGCACCGTCGGTTATCATGCACTGAAAGCGGCATTGATGAATCCGGTGAAGAGTTTGAGGACGGAATAGGCACCCTAAATCCCCAACGGGGACTTAAAGAGTCTTAAGACAAAATTGATCAAACCAATATTTTTTAAGGTTCTTGTATAATTTATTAATCATTGCACTCAAAAAATTAAAGGTGTAATCAAACCCTCCCCCGTGGGGGGAGATGGAGGGGCCTATGCTAAAGAATTTTTTCAAAGTTGCGCTGCGCAACTTGCTTAAAAGAAAGGCGTATACGCTGATTAACATTTTGGGGTTAGCTACGGGTATGGCCGTGTGCCTGCTCATCGTGTTATTTGTGCAAAGTGAATTAGGTTACGACAAACAGCATGAAAAAGCAAAAGACATTTACCGGCTTGTGCTTGATCGCATTTACCCTGGTCGTACGACTTCTTATGCGTTCATTCCGCAATCCATCGGCGCGGCGGTCAAGGCTGAATTCCCCGAAGTGAAAGAAAGTGTTCGCATGTACAGCTTTACCGGCGACAACGGTAATTTCTTTCTGCGGATCGGAGACAAAGTATTTGAAGAAAAAAGGGTATTTGCAGCCGACTCCAATTTTTTCCGTGTCTTTAGTGCGAAGATGTTAAAAGGTGATGCTACAGCATTGATGAGACCCAATTCAGTTGTGATCAATGAAACGACTGCAAAAAAATATTTTGGATCTGTGGAGGCCGCGTTCAACAAAACCTTTGAAACAGACGGCAACATTAATAACAATAATGTTTTTAACATCAGGGCTATTTGCGCCGATTGGCCGGAAAACTCGCATTTTCTTTTTGACATTCTTATTTCAACAACAGGTTTTAAATTCACCCGAGACCTTAACTACATCAATTTCGCAGCCTATACATACCTGTTGCTGAATCCCGGGACACCCGCAAAATCACTAGAAGCAAAATTCCCGGTGATCATAAAAAAATATGTAGCGGGTGACGTGGAAAAAAGGTTCGCTGAAAACTTTGATCAATTCATAAGGGAAGGGAACGGCTATCACTATCACCTTCAACCACTGCAAAAAATTCATCTTATTTCGGATATGGAGGGAGAACTGGGTGCGAACGGAAATATGACTGCCGTTTACATCTTTAGCATTATCGCTATTTTCATCCTGTTTCTTGCCTGTATCAACTTCATCAATCTTGCGACCGCACGTTCCGTTGAACGCGCAAGAGAAGTGGGCATTCGTAAGACTTTTGGATCGGAACGAAAAGCCCTTGTTGGTCAATTTCTAATCGAGTCGATCCTGATCAGTTTCATCAGCGTTATAGTGGCCTTTGGAATGATCACTCTCTTATTGCCTTTATTCAATCAACTATCAGGGAAATCACTAAGCATAACTTATTTTGTGCAGCCCGGGCACATTCTGGCGATATTAGGGTTTGCAATTCTTATAGGGTTGATCGCTGGCTCATATCCTGCGTTCGTATTGTCCTCTTTTAAACCGATAATGGTTTTGAAGGGCAGATTCAAATCACAGAAGTATGGTTTAGCACTTCGCAATGGCCTTGTTGTCTTCCAGTTTGCCATTTCAGTGATCCTCATTGTTTGCACACTCATGGTCAACCGGCAAATGCATTATATGCTTGGAGAAAAAATAGGTTTTCGAAAAGACCATATAATAATGGTAGAGCGAACCGATCTTTTGCAGCCACAACAAACAAAATCTTTTAAAACCGAACTGGCAAGAATCGCAGGTGTTGAGTCAGTAAGCGGAACAACTGCCATGCCTGGTCAGCAAAACTTTTTTGGGATCAGTTACCAGGAAATGGGATCGAAAGAACAAGTTACCGGACGCGGCATTTTTGTCGACGATAACTATCCAAAGGTGCTCGGCCTCGAATTGAAGGAAGGAAGATTTTTTTCAAAAGATTTCTCAACGGATTCGTTATCCATTATTTTAAATGAAAAAGCCGTCTCGGAACTGAAACTAAAAGATCCGATTGGTGCGAGATTGATAAGCCCCGAGGCTTTTCTCAACGCGCCTGATGGAAGCCCCTATACTTATACCGTCATTGGCGTCATAAAAGATTTCCATTTCCAGTCTCTTCACCAGCAGATCGCCCCGTTATTTATTAACTATTCAGGAAAGTTTGGAGATGCATCGAACGTAGTTGCCATGCGCATCAAAGCTGCTGATTTCAGCCGTGCTGTCAGCGCCGCTGAAAATACGTGGAAGAATTTCATAAAGAACCGGCCTTTTCATTATTCATTCCTGGACCAAACTTTGGCAAAGCAATATCACGGCGAACAAACGACGCAGAAGATCTTTACGATATTTTCTTCCCTGGCAATTTTTATTGCGTGTATAGGCTTGTTGGGCCTGGCTGCCTACACAACGCAGCAGCGGACAAGAGAAATAAGCATCCGGAAAGTGCTCGGCGCCAGTGTTAGCAACATTGTGGCAATGCTTTCAAAAGATTTCCTGAAGCTGGTCTTAATTGCTGCGTTGGTTGCTTTTCCTGTTGCCTGGTGGGGAATGCATAAATGGCTTCAAAATTTTGCATACAAGATCAATATCGGATGGGAGGTATTTATTATTGCGGCCTTGTCGGCTACATTCGTCGCATTATTTACGATCAGTTTCCAGGCGATAAAGGCAGCCATCGCGAATCCGGTGAAGTCGCTAAGGAATGAATAAGGGTGTGAGTGGTAGAGATTAATGAAATAGATTCATTGCCGCTTTGTGTTCGTTGTGATTCATCGTGAACTTTGTGACCTTAACTTCAAAAAAGAGGATCACAAAGCACACCAAGGACCCACAAAGTGCACAAAGCGAAATACTAAGCATAGCCGGGTCTTTGCGAAGTTGCGCCTTTGCGTGAAATCTATTTGTCGAATAGTGAACAGAACGTACAAGTGAGTGACACAACGAAAGGTGAGCAGAAATTAAAATACTAAGAAAATAATGATACCCTACCATAAGAATAGAATATGAAACCTAAAAGGGAAAAGCTATTAAGTTTTTTATTGCTCCTTTTATCAGGCACAGGTTTTTCGCAGGATATCCCGTATGGCAATAACCCTGCCGCCGGTCATTACTTCAATATTGATGGAACGAAGATCTATTATGAAATATATGGCACAGGCAAGCCGTTGGTGATGTTGCATGGCGGCGTGTATGGATACATCGATGAGTTTGCGCCCTTCATTCCAAAATTGGCAGAAAATTTCCAGGTGATCTGCATTGCGACAAGAGGTCACGGCAAATCTGAAATGGGAAAAGATCCTTTCACGTACAGACAAAGAGCTGATGATGCCTATAAGGTGATCCGATCCATCACACAAGATAGTGTCACAGTTATCGGATTTAGTGACGGTGGCATGAGCGGACTCAAACTTGCATCCCTTTATCCTCAGCTTGTGAAAAAATTAATCGTGATGGGTGTGGGCGACCGCCCAAAAAACAGGCAACACGAAAAGTTAGATTACACGCCTGAAAAATTAATGAAATCGGATTCGGCATTTTTTGCTTCACGATTGAAATTAATGGCGGAGCCGGGCCGCTGGAGAGAATGCTTGTCAAAGTTAACTGACATGTATAATAATGACTCCATGAGCAAGGAGACCTTTGACAAGATCCAATGCCCCGTACTATTAATGAATGGCGACCAGGACGGTTATAGTACGATAGATGAGTTTATCCAATGTGCCAAGTACATTCATAATGTACAGGTAGCCCTGATTCCCGGGTGCTATCACGTTATTTTCTTTTGCAATTTCCCCGCCGTCTGGGCTTCCTTACAACCATTCCTGTAACAGAGCCATTCTTGTGCCGGCCTGAAATTCTAATGGCTTACATTCACGTGTACGAAAATGTACGTATACTGTCCGTTTTCGGACACCTTGAGGAAAAAATTATGGCTGATACCTTGCTTTACAGGCAGTTCGGTGATTGGCACAAGGGTTGAAAATTTGGACATACTTATCGTTCTATGATCAAGAATTATCTCCTCATCACGCTTAGAAATTTCTGGAGAAATAAGATTTTTTCCGTGATCAATATTGCCGGCCTGGCGATTGGGATCAGTGCTTCGCTGGTCATCTACCTGATCGTTCACCATGAATTCAGCTACGAAAAATTCCAAAAGAATGGTGATCGAATTTACAGGGTTGTCACAAATATGCATTTCCCCGAGCAGGATTTTAAAAATGCAGGCGTGCCGGGTCCCCTTCCGGACGCCGTCCGTAGTGAAATACCCGGAATTGAAAAATCAACGGTTTTCTGGGCTGCAAGCCCGATGAAAGTTGAGGTTCCTTCCAAAATCGAGAATCAAAATTTATTCAGGAGACAAGATGAGATCATTTATGCCGATGATCAGTACTTCCAATTTTTTCCCTATCAATGGCTGGGAGGGTCTCCTGATCATTCATTGAGCGGCCCAAATAAAGTGGTATTAACAGAAAGCAGGGCCAGGACGTATTTCAATTTCACCGATATCAGCAATGCGATCGGGCAAACCATCGTTTATGATGACTCTGTAAAAGCTACCGTTACAGGTATTGTGAAAGACCTTAACCAGATCACTGATCTTACATTTAAGGAATTTATTTCGCTGCCTACTTACACGCGACAATTAAAGGGATTACATGGATGGGCTGAGTGGGGAAATGTAAACTCTGCTTCCCAATTTTTTGTTCAAGTAAAAAGAGGCATAGACAGTTCGACGATCAATCAACAATTAGCGGTCGTGCGGAAGAAAAATGAGAAACAGGCTTATTTAGCCACCGACCATTTTTTGCAACCGCTTAGTGACATTCATTTTAATTCCAG
>Ga0163162_10007178_pt1 | contig 10817 bp, 12 predicted proteins | sample S55metaG_FD_115310 | JGI IMG/M metagenome (GOLD analysis project Ga0163162, IMG submission 115310) | Switchgrass rhizosphere microbial communities from Kellogg Biological Station, Michigan, USA - S5-5 metaG | ecosystem: Host-associated > Plants > Roots > Rhizosphere > Soil | place: USA...
CAGGTCTTCCAGTTTTCCAGGTCTTTGACGGCGTTTTCGAGGTAGGCAAAATCCCGTTGTGTGGGTTTGGCTTCGACGTCGGTTTTGAGGTCTTTGATATCGCCTCGAATGAGGGTGACGGCGCGGAACAGTTCGCCGTTGGTGATCGCTGTTTCATCCGTTCCGGCGCTCACAGCGATTCACGCTCGGGCGTGTTGGGGATTGCCAGGGCCGGGGCCCCGATGCCAAAGACGGCGGTGGCTACGTTGACAATGGCGGGCACGTACTCCCCCGGCACAAGGCGCATGACTTGCAGAAGAAGGATCACCGCAATGCAGACCTTGTAGAGATATTTCCGGGTTTCCGGGTTCCTGATATTCAATTGTGTCCCCTAGTTTGTGTTATCGTTTGAAGATTTCCGCGAATGCGTTGCGGGTTTTTGCGTTGTCGAAAAGTGTGTTCGCGTTGTTGAATGCTGTGCGAAGTGTTTGGATCATTTTGTCATTGTAGCGTACCAGAATTTTTCCTTCCGCCATTTTGTCTGCCAGCATGGTAAAGACGATTTCCTGTTTCGGCCGTCGCTCTTGAATATAGAATTTGCGTTCGATTCCGTCAAGCCACACACTAAACATGCCGTGTTTCGTCTCCACGGTGTACACGTATTTGGCGGCAGCGGTTTTGAATTGCAACAGGTGGTCATGGTTGTCAGCGAATTCAGACCCTACCGCGTAATCGGCGTACTCACTCCCCGCAATGAATTTACCGAACGCGGTTTCGTAGACACCCGTGGAGAATTCCGCCGAATCCGCGAAGTGGCAGAGGATAAAAGGAATTCCTGTGTCGGGGTCGATTCGTTTCCTTACGAATTCGCCTGACTGATCGGGCTTTATGTCGTACGCGAGGAAATACGGGTTCATCATGTCGGCGGCGTTTGCCAGGAAGAAAACCCGCGTTTTGTCTTTCCACCGGTCAACGGTGGAGTAAAAGTTCATGAACGCAACATCTTCTTTTGGAAGGTAATGCGTAGCGCCTTTTTCGATGATGAATTCATCAAAAATAATTGTCTTGACGTTATGGTATGAGACGCCTTTACGCGACTGCGCTGTTGAGAGTGGAACAAAAAATCCGATGATTTGCCATTCCCTGCCTTTGTTGTCGCGTGTTTCGGCGGGTGCCATTTCCGCCGTGTAGCCGTTAATGCGGAAATCCCACTCTGGAAATGCCTCCCAAATGTCGGCAAAGAATGCGTCTTTGCTGATCTTCAGTTCATCTTTGTAGCGCCGCAAATAAATGAACTGGTCCCCGCTCTTAATGGCTTTGCTAATGACCTTGTGTTTAGCGCCGTACGTTTTACCCAATCCACGGGCACCAATAAGGAAATTGAAGTAGGCGTTAAAGGAGAATATTTTGTCGAAATTGTAGTACGCTAGTTTTACTTTGTTTCCCATGACGTGTGGCGTCCTAACTAGATAATGACGCCGTGTGCGCGTAGCACGGGGAGCGGGTCAATTGGATTTCCGTAGGGCGGTGCCCACGGATCATTTATTGCACCATTGTAACATTCGAGGTGCAAATGCCTTCCCGTCACATTCCCCGTAGCACCCTCAACACCCAGGACAGTACCCGCCGTAACGGTAGAGCCAACAGTCACAGCCGGGGCATTTGCCATGTGGAAGAAACTGAACGTGTACTTCCCATCCGTGGTGTGGCCTTTCACGTAGTTACCCGCCGTCCCCTTATCCGGGTTGCTCGTGGAGTAGGCGCGGGCGACGGTAATCACCAAATCGCACGGGGCCAGGATGTTACCCGCCGCGCCACTGTTAGCCAGGTCACTTCCAAAGTGGAATCCACCGTTAATATCCGCAGTTCCTGCTGGGGTGCTGCGCGGCCCGTACGGGCTCGTAAGCGTCGCGCCCGGTAGCGGGTGCATCCATGCGCCCGTGCCCGCTGGTGGGGCTGGTTGGACGGGTGTGGGCGGTGTGGCAGGTGTGCGCCCGATCCAGTGCCCCCGCCCGTCGGGCAGATACGTGACGACTTCGTTGTCTTGGAACCGGACGTGAAGCTGATCCCCTACGAGTGTGATGTACCGCACGTTGCCGTTAGGTTTCGACGGGGCCGTTTCCGGGGCCGGATCGACGCCGGTCAAATCCGCAACTGACACCAGGTCGTAAACGGTCCGGTACCGTGCCCCGTACTGCCCCAACACGCTGTCTGCCAGGGTGGCGGCGTGAATCTGATCCAGCGTGGCCGTGGTGGAGATGGTGCCGACGACGCGGAGCGCCGACGCCGGGGACTGGTGATGCATCGCAAAGAAATAAATCACGGTCGCCGTGTTCGCGTCCGGGTCAAAACCATACGACACGGCAACAGCCTTGTACGCGTCCATGTCCGTTGTGAGCGTGGCATTCTGGATGCCCTGGTTGCGGGTGAGGACACCGGCCAGCGAATCCCCTTCCGCGCGGGTGAGATAGCGCGTGTTCCAAAACGCGTCAGAGGATGCAATGCCGATCAGCTGGGAGTTGAGTGATTCGGCTACGCCGTACCATGCACCGGGGTTCCCCGTCCGCATGCTGTTCAACAGCGCGGCGGCACGGGTCCCGAACCACTGCGCAACACCAACAGTGATCGGGTCATTGTAATTGATCGCCCCATAGTTGAGGTCGGATTCAACGGTGCCGATAACTTTGACGGCCAGTTTCTTCGCGGTTGCATCATACATACTCACAGGGTACAGGAAAGGCCCCGGACCATTTGGTCCGGGGCCTTAGTACCATCTAATGAAAGAGTCTGCGATTAAGTTTGGCGCGCTCAAATTCTTCCGTGCCGATAGACCGTTGTGACGGGTGTAGTCGCGTGTTGGCGTACCATTCACGCGCGTATTCGGCTATTGCTTCCATGCGCGCCGGGGTTGAGAGGTTTACGTTATCTGCAATCATCTGGATTGCCAGCAGGTCCGAATTGGACCTGCTGACAACCTGGGAACTATCCAACCTTGACGCCGTAATCAAGGCCGGTAGCCGCCACAACACGGTACATGGTGCCAAGCTTATTGACGCCAGCAAGGGCCGTTGCGCGGTCCATGTCCTTCCAGAATACGCGGTTGAATGCGTCCAGGATATCGAAGGTTTCAGCTTCGGTGGAGAGGGAAAGAACCTGCATGGCTGCCTCCTGGCGGCTCGGTATCGGCTTGTTCCGATGTAATTAGTATAGCATGCAATTCATGCGCCATGCAATACTTACGCGGGAATCCGTGTAACCGTGAACTTAGGGACGGGGCTAACGGTGAACTTCGGGGCGGGCGGCGTTGGTGCCGGTGCAATCCAATAATCATTCTGCGGGTTGTACTTTTTCAGCATGCGGAGTCGGTTGTTGGCGGCCTGGATGGTTTCGAGGTGTGATTCAACGGTGACGGCGTTTCCGGTGCTTTCGATGATGCGTACCATGTTAGCCCTCGTACGGTTCGTAGCGGTCAATGTTGAAGGGCTGGTTGTATTCGCGGCCCGTCAGCACCCAATCGAGTACCTGGATGCGGGTCATAATTTCTGCTTTGCTGCGCTCCATGAGTTCGGGGGAGAGTATCGGATCATCGTCCCGGACCATCTGCATCACGTAGAGCAGATCAACGTTTTCTTTGATTTCTTTGCGGATCTGGCGTTCCGTTTTCATGTCGTTCTCCCCGGTTGTGGCGTTCCTGCGTTCTGTAATTATTATTATTGCACACGACGTAGGCCGCAAGCAAATACTTGCGGCCTACGATTCTTACGCGTGAAATCCCCTGTCGTGGGTCACGACTCGGGGAGCCCCATGACGCCGAAGATCCAGATATTGCCGAGCGGGTAGGTGGTGGTGTTGATGGTGGTCGGGTCGAGGCCAACGGATTTTGCTGCGCCGTGGGTGAGGTAGAACCGCATGTTCGTATTGGGTGTGGTGATGTATGCGCCTGTATGGTCACGTACGCCAATCTCAATGAACGTGGAGCCGGTGGGGGATGCGTCGGGGGAGACGCTGTACTGGTATTGCCCGCCGCGCGGGGTGATGGACACGGCGTAGGTCATATCACTGGCAATGGCCTTGTGTTCGAGGTGGATTTTTCCGCCACTGAACCAGATGTTGGAGAACTCCCCCGAATCAGACACCCAGGTTGTGCCGTCGTACGACACGTAGTCCGCCACTGGTGGCATGTTCCGGCTCATTTTGATATCCGCATACGCCGGCGTGACGGATGCTCCCATGGTGAAGCCTGCCCGCCCCAGGGTTTCATCCGGCACCGCCACCAGTGAGACGGTCATGTTCGCGCCCAAGGAGCCGTAGTTGACACGGATTTTCCCAGAGTCGGTCACAACACTGTCGATGTGTACGGGCCGGTGGGTGGATGATTCGGTGAGTGGTTGCCAGTACCCAGACCCTGCGCCGTCATTGCGGAGCACACCCGCAACCCACCCATAGCGGTGGCCGTCGTTGGCGGCGAGACCGTCAGTGTACAGCGCATCCAGGGCCTTCCGTACGTCGCTGTCAGGGTCGAGGATCAGCCCCTTAATGGCGGCGTCATTCACGGAGTACAGCGCATCCAGCGCCGCACGGATAGCCGACGCCGGGGTATTGATCAGTCCCGCAACGGCGGAATCATTCAGCGCCTGTAGCTCACCCTCAATACCCGCAATGAAGTCGAGAAACTTTGCTTCCCAGTTGACGGCAATGTCGTTGACGTCGTTGAACAGCTTCCCGAGTGCGCCGTTGAATTCATCCGGCAACGTGGTCTGCATGTACTCAGACAGGCGCATCAGGATTTCCTGATACGTGCTCCCTGTCCGGTACGTGAAACCCGTGATGTTGGAGATGGGGTCAAGCCTGTTAGGCAAACCAAGGGGAGTAATAGTCATAACCGTATCCGTTTCTGTTAGTGGTGTAATCGTCGCCATTGCCCCAAAGGCCCATGAACAATTCATCCAGTTCGTTGAGGATCATCATATCCACGTTCACAAAGGTGGCGCGGAGTTGGAAGATAACGGCCGCTGCGTTGCCTTGGAAGCCGGAGACGCCGCCCTCACTTTTGGTGGTTTGGGTGTTGGTGCCGGTGTTGTCTGTTGATCCTGTGACCGTTGACGTGCCGATGGTATCCCCACTGCTGGTGGCGTAGTCGCCGGTGTCGGAGAGTAGTTCCTGGGGATGGTCGGAGTTGACGGCGCGGGATTTCGCGCCCGATGCGGAGTCGGTTTTGGAGGTCGCCGCGCTCGTGGCGGTTGAGTCCTGCTCGCCAACGTTTTTCATGTCAATTGTTTTGAGCGGGTCAAACTTAATCCGCGACGCCTCATAATGCTGATTATAGAGCGGCATGATGTTATTCATGCGCACCCGCAACTGGTGAATAAACAGCGAGTGGGTTTCGTGTCCGATTTCGCGGTTCCAAAAATGATCAATGATCTTCTTGTTCAACTGGGGCCGGTAGCCTTCATCAAACAAGGGGTATTCATTCAGCCCAATGTCAGGATAAAGCTCCAACACGTCTTTCAGATAGCTGGTGTACGTTGCCATTTATGCGGCGTCCTCTCCTGCATCGGCGGCGGGTGTCGGTTCCGGCTCTTTGAAGTAGTCAACGGTGATGTTGAGACCGAACATGTCGTTGATTTGTTTGGCGGCGCGTTGCCGGGAGTTGAGGGCGACGTTTTTCATGGCGTCTACTTGTTCATCGTTCGCCCCGACTTCGGATGATACGAGGCGTTCTTTCTTGTCCTGGTTGGCGTGGTTGATTCCCAACAGTCCCATGCATTCATTCCATAGGCGGGTTCGGGCGGTTTGGAGGTCGGAGAGGTAGCCGGAGGGTACGCCCAAATCCAGGACTTCAATGTCGTCCAGGTTGAGGGTGTCGGCGGCGAAGATCACCCCTTGTCCTTCCTCGTGCATGCGGTTGAGGTTCGACATGGTGAGCCGCTGATTTTCTTTGGCTTTAATGACTTTGGGTTGTCTCATGTTGTCGCCGGTGATTTCGATAGTCCTATCGAATTTGGCGATTTTCATGGCGTACATTTCCACCACATCCGTTTCCGGCGTCCGCAAATAGTTCGCGTAAATCGGGACAGCCTTTTTAACGGACAATTCCAGCGGCTGACGGTTGGAGCCGATTACGGTAAAGGATGTGGGTTCGTCAAAGGCGTTCATGTACCCGACGTTCGCACCCTGCGCCACAACATCCATTCCCGTCAGTTTGTCGTGGTAGTAGACGCACATTCCCCGGTAAAAGATTTCCAGTTCCAGAAACCTGGGGTTCACTGAATCGGGGAGCCCCTTCCACTCAAACCGGTTCATGCACATTTCCGAAATAACACGCCTTAGCATCATTTCCGTGAACGCCTGCTGATCCTTCGCAGGGTTCCGCTGGCGTTTACCCGCGCTCAAATGCGGATTGTAAAAGTTCGTGAGAACCAAATCAGTACGTCCCATTTACAGGATCACACCTCCCAGGGGCATGTTGTCCCCTATATCAATGGTGCCGATATCGGCGGGATTCGCCCACACGGTCACACCCTTTTCAAAAATACCCCGAATTGCCTGCTTAAACATTTCAGGGCATTCAGCCGCCGTAATGTACGTTTCACGTACTTTCCAGTACGTGAACTTTTCCATTACTTGCAGGCTGTCCGGCATTTTGCCGAACCTGTTTACAGCATAACCATACCGCAGCCAGTATTCACCATTCGCCGCCATAGCTGACGGCTGGATCATTTTGAGCTTCAGATCATAGCCCCACTTATACGTTGCCAGGTTGAACGCATCGCCGCCCATCTGCCCGCTCGTGGTCGGCTGAATCAACCGAGCATCCTGCACTTTCGCGTTGATACCCGCAATGGCATTCTGATAATCACCCTGAGCCGCGAAATCCCCATACGTTTTGTTGGTGTCGCGCGTGAAGCCCGAGAGTTCATTCTGTGAACGGTTCACACCGGCTGAGAGGGTGTTGCCGATTCCGGTTGACTGGTTCCGCTGGTTTGCCTCGATAGCTACGGATGCGGCGGTTCCTGCCGCGTTCATTGCAACACCCGCCGCCATGCCAGCCGGTCCCGCCGCTGCCCCGTTCATGCCAGCCTGTAGCCCTCCGGTGAGGACGTTTTGCGCTCCCCGGTAAACAGATGTTTGGTTGGCAAGGTTGGCCTGCTGGTTGGCCGCGTTGATGCCCTGCTGATTCACACCCTGGGAGGTTGCGATTCCTGCCGTCGCCTGCGCCGCGGCTACCTCGTTGCCTTGCATGGCGCGCTGCTGTGACCAATCAGCGCTCGAGTGCTGGAAAGCAATTCCGTGGGCGTTGGACGCCATGAATCCCATGTACCCGTTGTTGACCAGGGAGAACGTGGGGAAGTTGAAAATGCCGGTAGCAAAGTCGTAGAACTCGCCCCCGTCATTGAACACCCCGTAAGCATCCGTCACCGGGTCAACACCGGGCGATGCCGCGTTATAGCGGTACGGGTAAAACAGGAGACGCGGGCCGGGTTCCGCAAAGTGCGGAACCTCGATAACGGTGGCGTGGGGATCATTCCAGGACTCCGGTTTAATCACCAAAGGCGTGCCCGTGTACGCCGTCATTTCAATAGCACTGTACGGGTGAACCAAAAACTTTTTCAGATGGTTGTACCGGCCTTCATGGCCCAACACAACGTCGTTGCGCCAATTCGTCGCCATTTGCACTTTACGGTTCGACAAGGAACCGGCGTTGACCGAATGCATGTTGACCCCGGCAATGGTTACGGGGCTGGTGTTCATTTTGTAGAAGTCAATGGACGGGATAGCCGCAATACGGATCACACCCTGAGTAATCCACGGCTTATCAGAGAACGCCGTCAGGAATGCGCGGAAGTCGTTAAGGGTGTCAAAAATGTAGGTTTCGGCCCCGTTCGGAAGGTTCTCCAACAGGGACCCATCGGAAGAATTCAGTTTCGGATCAGAAAGGGTGCCCGGGTCAACATCCAGCTTCACGGTGGAAGTAACCATGATGCTGTAGGCGTTCGTGTCCGCTGAGACGTTGCGGGCGGTCGCCAGGGTCGTGGACCACTGGTCGATGATCTGATACTCCCCGCCGACGTCGAGGCCTTCCGGGATGGTGAGAAATTCGCGCCCGAAATCGTTGAACTGATTCTCATTCGCAATACCGATATGACCGCGCTCGATATAGCAGTTGCCAAACGAAATGCCGTACCCAAAGGTTTGGAACACGTCAAGCTGCACCATGAAACGGGTGGTGTTGGGGTTCACATACTCGGGCGCACCGATGAAATAGTAGAACGCCCGATCAACGTCGCCGTCGATAGGCTGGGCGGGATTGAACGCCCGCAAATAGTTGTAGCGCTGCGCCACGTTGAAAGGGATATTCAACGCAATGGGCTGGCCGAAACGGGCATAGGTGGCGTTTTGGATCGTGATTTGCGGGCCTGAATCATTCAACAACCAGTCATCCAACGCGGCGGGATTCTCGAACCGGACTACGTCGCGGTAATCCGAATTCCAAGGAACCGTGTGCAAGCTAATCCGGGTGCGGGCACCCCAAAGCGAATAGTTAAAGTCAAGACCATGTGAACGGGTCTGCGGCAATTCCTCAATTTGATTCATAGTATCTACGATACACGTCACTAGCACGGCCAATATTATGAAACAAGGAATCTGACGCACCTGGCTAAGCGCGGACACAAGAAAGCCCCTCCGCTTTACGCGGAGGGGCTTTCTTGTCAGGAGCGCCACAGCCCCGGAACTAGCCTGTCATGGGGATCAGACTAGTTCACGGTAACAGTGTACACGGGATCGCCGGGTGCGCTGTTCGCGGTCACGGTGAACACATCACCAGCCTCATTCAGTTCAATGAGAACGTCGCCCGAGTCGGGGCCGCTCACAACGATTTCATCCAGGGTAGTCGTGCCGCCCGGAACAATCACGGTGTACGCGGTGGTGCCCGGTGCGAACGCCGGGGACACGGCGACACCCTCAACCGTGATGCCCGTGACCGCCTGCGACGCGTCGCCGGCAATCGGCCAGGAAACAGTCGAGTCGCCCGAGACGGTGAGCGTCTTGACGGCAGACTTGACACCGTCCTTCTGCAAGCCCTTCGGATCAGTCCACGTTGCAATAGCCTGAACGCTCAGGCTGGTTGCTCCTTCGTCGCCGCCGACGTGCAGAACACCCGTCATGCTGATCCACGTACGCTGCGAAGTGTTGCCGGTCAGGGTGTAGCGTACGGCGTTGTTATCCCCGCCAGCCGGGGTAGTGGTGGCCTCAGCGTACAGGCTGTACAGTTCGCCGCGCTGGACATCGGTCACGGCGTCACCGGCGCGGTTGGTTACGGCAACAGCGGTCACGGAGGTGACGGGGGTCTGAATCACGGGCTGGTCGTCTCCCCGGTGGCTGGTGAACATGACAGCCGGAACAAACCGGCTCGCGGAAATGAGGCCGTGGTGGTGAAGCCACGTATTCGTGTGCAGCGCCGACGGGTTCCACAGCGTTTCGGTACGGAACACCGTATCCGCCACAACAAAGAAGTCCTTCGTCGTGAGAATGGCCTGACACCCATCGATCCCGAACCGCTCCTGCGGAATCGTGACGGTTCGCTCATTGATGCGTGCCTTGTCGATGTTGAACGCACCGGCCAGGGCTTCCACGTCGATAGCGGCGGCGAACTCGGGCGACTGGAACAGGTACAGGTCATCCGGGTTTGCGTGGGCCATCATGCCCGCCGCGTTGTACTTCGTCGAGAGGAACGGCAGCGTCTCGGTAATGGCGCGGATGGTGCGGAGCGCACGGCGCGCGTCCGTCCCGTCGGAATCCATGTCGATCACGTCGGGGATCTGTACCTTGTAGAATCCGCCGTTGGCCTCATACTCAGCGAAAAGCTGGGTCATGAGAAGGAATTCATCCAGGTTGTCAGACGTTGACGGCGCGGCCATTTCCGCCGCAATCAGCGACTGCAAACCGTTCGGGGTGTCGAACGCCGGGCCGGTCAGGACATTGTTGATGGTGATCTTGTACTTGTCGCGCCGGTTGGTGCGGTGGAAGTTGTTCTCCACGTACACCTTGGACGTGCCGAAAAGTTCCTTTTCGAGTTCCTCCCGGTCCGGGTCGTACGTGGTGGCCTTAATGATGCCAACCGCGATTTCCTCGATCGTGTCGCCACGGGTGAGCATGCCGCGCTTGAACGGGGCCATGGGGTTCGTCCAGGAGGTGTTGCGGATGATCTGCAAACCCACCTTGTTAATCAGCAGGGAATGGAATTCGTTGGCCTGGGGCTGGTACGTGTCAAGCGCCTTGATGGTCGCCTGAATCTTGCCCTTTGTCGCGGCGGGAATGCGGTCCTGGTAATCCGGGGAAGCATTCTTGCGAATGTAGTTAAGCATCTGCCAATTCTCAGTTGGCTTGAGGGGCCGTACGTCGAGTGCCATTATGAAATTGTTTCCTTTACCTAGTTACCGAAAATGTCGTCGTCGTCAGGCTCAATGTCGCCGGAATCGTCGTCGTCATCTTCCCCAGCCGGTTTCGGCGCGGGTGTTGCCTGTAGCATATCCCAATTCGCCGCCTTTAGTTTGATCGCTTCTGCTTCCCTTTCAGCAATCGTCTGCTGTGCTGCGGTAATGCGCGATTCGCGTTCCGCGACGGCGGCGTTGGAAAGGTCCAAATCCCTGTCGTATTCCGCCGCGATATCCGTGGTGAAATTCTCGGGCAGGAGGGCCGTCTGTTCCGGCGTCAGTGCGGCCAGGAGGTCATGAATACGTGCCATGGTGGTGTGCTCCTAAAGTGTGGGGTTAAGGCGAAAACCCACCCCATCCAGGGGACGGGGTGGGTTTTCTATTCGGGCTAACAGGAAAATG
>Ga0163162_10007179_pt1 | contig 10817 bp, 9 predicted proteins | sample S55metaG_FD_115310 | JGI IMG/M metagenome (GOLD analysis project Ga0163162, IMG submission 115310) | Switchgrass rhizosphere microbial communities from Kellogg Biological Station, Michigan, USA - S5-5 metaG | ecosystem: Host-associated > Plants > Roots > Rhizosphere > Soil | place: USA: Michigan...
CGGACCGCCTTCGTAGCCTTTCGATTCGCGAAACCGACCATACTTGGCGTTTCTGTGTCGAACGTCGGCATCTCGCGCTCTCTACAGAAGGTCAGCTTGTCGCCTTCGCTGTTCAAGTCCACTTTAATAATGTCGGCCTGGTTGATTTGCCCCGTCGCAATGAGATTCGATAATGGAAACACCAGGTGCCTTTCGATCGCCCTCTTGAGATGACGAGCGCCGTACTTAAAATCGGTGCCCTCGCGAAGAAGAAACGCTTTCGATTCGTCCGTGCAATTAAACGCGAACTGGCGACTGGTCTGCGAAACAATGATGCGCTCTTGCACTTCTCTAAGCTCGATATCGAGAATCTGCTCCAAGTCCTCTCCATTGAGCGCACGAAATACGACAACCTTATCGATGCGGTTCATGAATTCCGGAGAGAACTTTCTCTTCGCAACCTCGAGCGCCGTCCGATACAGCTTGTTGTCAAGCGCGTTGATTGCACCAATATCGTTATGCCTTCCGGTAGTAAATCCGATGCCTCCTCCCTGGAGCATGTCCGACATTTCCACGGCGCCAAGGTTGGATGTCATGAAGATGACACATCGCGACAAATCCACTCTGCGGTTGTCGCCCAGCGTCAGGGTCCCTTTGTCCAGGATGCCCAGCATGAGCTGCCATAAAGCATCGCTGGCCTTCTCGATTTCATCGAACAAAATGAAGGTCATCTTGGTGCTATCGGTCTGATATTGATCGATGGCTTCCTGCGTCAGTACGGGAGGGGTCTCGCGATGACCGAGATACCCCGGAGGCGAGCCGATCAGCTTCGCGATTTCATGGCTGTGTTGAAATTCTGCGCAGTCCACCTTGATGAAAGCGCGCGGGCTGCCGAACAAAATTTCAGCGGAAGCCTCCACCACACGTGTTTTTCCCGATCCCGTGGGACCAAGGAACAACAGGTTACCGATGGGGCGTCCAGGATGAGACATCCCGGCGCGATAAATCTGATACATGTTGACGATACGACGAACCGCACGATCCTGCCCAACCACTTTCGCAAGCAGTTGTCGCTCGAAGTCCAGGACTTCCGAACTACGCATCTCTGGATCCAACAGCCCTTCTGCTGAAATGTACGGCCTGACCATCGTGGTACCTCCTTCGCACCTTCCGGGACTCTTGTCATCATTTGACGTTCCATGTCCAAATCTGACTATTGTCCAGAGGTGCCGGGGGCATGGTCAGGAGCGATCTTAGGCAGTTTGCGCCGCGTCTTCTATGGTTTGCAGGTAAAGTTGTTCGTAGTGGCGGACGATCTTTGTGGAGCAATAGTCCCGTAAAGCATGTTTACGGGCTGTCTTACCCATATCATTTCGTAGCGATGGGTTGCGGACCAGTTTGAGACTTGCTTCAGCCATTCCCGCAACGTCACCCAGACCGAGCAGAAATCCGTCTTCCTCGTGTTCGACCACCTCGGGAAGACCGCCAATTCGCGTTGCAACCACGGGTACTTCGCAAGCCATCGCCTCCAGAGCTACGAGGCCAAACGATTCGTTTTCACTCGGAAGCAACAGGACGTCCGCGATTGACAACAGTGGCGCCATCTCACTTTGTTTTCCGAGAAAAAGCACATCCCCGAAAACACCCTGAGTCTCGGCCAACCACTCGGCTTTCGGCCGTTCGGGGCCGTCACCAACCAGCAGAAGCTTTGCGGGACATTCCTTCCGGACACGCGCAAACACCGCGATGACATCCTCAATGCGTTTGACGGGCCTGAAGTTGGAAATATGAATGAAGATGGATTCGCCGGCGTTCGCATATCTGTTCCGCAATGAATCGTCCGTTGCGCGACTGTATACATCACAATTTACAAAGTTGGGTATCACGGAAATGGGACGCTTGATGTGGAACTCATCAACCGTTCTTTGTTTTAGGTATTGCGACACGGCCGTAACGGCATCGCTCTGCTCAATACCAAAGCGAGTGATTGGAAGATAAGAGCGGTCGTTTCCGACAAGCGTAATGTCTGTTCCGTGGAGAGTTGTCACGAAAGGGATCTTGCGATCGGGAAGCATCATCTTTGCGAGGTACGCGCTTATCGAATGCGGAATCGCGTAATGCACATGAAGAATGTCAAGGTTGTAACGTGTCGTCACCTCGGCCAGCTTGGTCGCCAGGACCAGATCGTACGGCGGATATTCAAACAGGGGATATGAAAGCACTTCCACTTCGTGGAAGAGAATTCGATCTGTCACGGTAAGACGAATCGGCAGCGCGTAACTGATGAAGTGAATGTCGTGCCCTCGGACCGCGAGTTCCTTTCCCAACTCCGTCGCGACGACCCCGCTGCCTCCATACGTTGGATAACAGGTAATGCCAATTCTCACAGTTCGATCACCTGATGCTCGCGGGTATCCAAATCGAGAGTGTCCTGAAGGCGGGAGATAACAGCCGGGCCGTAGCGAGAGACAAAGGAACTGATATTGAGCACTCGCTCCTGCTGTTTCTTTTCCGGAAATAGGGAGTTACATACCGCGTCGAGGTGACGCTCGATCAGCTCGTTGCGTCTCGAAGCAGCGTTAACATATTTGCTTCGAAGCGATTCGAGCTGATGCATTACCTTTTGGCGGGATGTCTCGAGAGCTCCGCTCAAGGTTTCGTCTACTCCACTCAAGACCGGCCTAAGCGCACTTAGTTCGCCGTCAATCGCCGCGGTTACCCGATCGAATGCCTTATCGTCCTCTGTTGCGCTCACCGCTTTGCGACGAAGGTGGTCGCGGCCGCGGAACACATCTTCCAATTCGAAGCCGTACTTTTCAGTGATGCGGGAAATACGCGGCTCGATCAGTGTCGCACTGATTCTCGGAAATAATGGCGGCATCTGCCTGTCCAGGGTCTTATAGACTGCAGAGGCTTGCGCAAAGTAGGCAATTTCAGCCGGGCCACCGACGTAAGCGGCAGTCGGAAATAGAGCGTCCTGCACAACGGGGCGCAGCAACACATTGGGACTCCAGGAAAGTCCGTTTTTCAGATCGCCAGGCTTCAACGGCACACGCGATCGGCCCCGATATTCAAAAAGCCCGGTGAAGCTGTCGTCCACTTTAACTTGCGAGTGATACCCCGCATTAGCGAGCGCCTGGTTTCGCGCGATGATTGCTGAACGCATTTCGGAATTCCGCAAAATCGCGGTCTCGACTGTCGGTTGAACTATAGCCCTCAATCTTTCATCCAGCGGATCGACAAAAGTCAGCTCCGTATCCCGTAACAGGATGGCCATCATTCGGGCAAACGCCGACACGGGAGATACTCCAGGCTTATAGCAATCTTCAAGGATGGTCTGAAGTTCCGCAATAAACTCTGATTGAGGAAGGCTCGATAAGCATTCGGTCACCGCGTTTCGAACATCATCCTTGAAGGTCAACCACCCTGCGGGAACCGGCTCACCTGTTGAGAGGTCCACAGAGAGGCGTGTAAGTTCCGAATTCCGGTTGATTATCCAGGTGGCGGAGAGTTCTTCGAAGTCGTGGTCTTCCGAGGCGACCCAGAATACAGGCACGGCCTTGATGCCGGCTTCCTCAAGTTTCGCCGCGAGCTTGATCGCGGAAATGGCCTTCAGGATGCAAAAAAGAGGCCCCGTAAAGAGAACCGGTTGCTGGCCGGTGACCACGGCGACCGCACCCGACGACAGTTTATCGACACCGCGCTGACTACTTCCAAACCTCTCCTGTTGTTCGGCAAGCACATCACACAGAACGCGTCGGTGCGCGGACTCCAATGGCCGTCGTTCCCGGGCGAAGCGCTCTATCGAATCCAGTGAAAAGGAGCGGGAATAAAAGCTCTGAACACGTTCCCAACTTTCAAGATAATCCATGTACAACGCGGATGTTGGCGGACAGCGTCGGAGCGAGATGCGCATTAAATCATCCTCTCGGGGAACTGCTCCAGTCCGCTGATCTTGAGGTTTTCCGCAATGGCGTCAATCCCTGTGCGATTGAACCGAGGAGCTTGAAGATTTTCTTCGAGAGTGCGCGGTTCAGGCAAGCCCTTAAACTCGATCTCGTTTTCAAAAATCCGATCAGGGCTCAAGCCGCCGCACCCACGTACGCGCGCGTTCCTTGACGTTCCCATATTTGAGAAGGTCGCCAATAACCGCCACGGAAGCCGCCCCACACCCCAGGACATCCTGCGCGGACCCGAGTGTGATTCCCCCTATTGCGACGACCGGTTTGGAGACGCGCGAACAAATCTCCCGTAGTTGATCCAGGCCCACAGCGGGCGCTGGGTTTTCTTTACTAGAGGTGGCAAAGATCGGCCCCACCGCAATGTAATCGATGGGAGTGCGCTCCGCCTCAAGGGCTTGAGAAACGTTGTGTGTTGAATATCCAATCACTTGGCCTTCGGCGAGCACCGTTCGTGCCAGCAAAGGGGGGAGGTCCTCCTGGCCAAGATGAACTCCGAAAGCACCGGCGAGCCGCGCCACATCAGAGCGGTCGTTCACCATGATGCGTGCATTCGGAGGACTGGCTTTTATCACCTCTTCAACCACACGTATTAGGGTACGCGAAGAAGCCGTCTTATGGCGGATCTGAACAAGGCTGGCGCCGCCATCGAGCAGATCCATAGCAAGTCGAACCGGGTCGCCAAATGCCCCGTCTGCCACGGCATAAAGACGTGGCAACGGCATCATGCTATGCCGCGGTCCTTGACCGGGTCGTTCATGTGTTCGATGAAGCTCGTATAGATGTCGCCTCGTTGGAAGTCAGGATGAGCAAGGATTTTTTGGTGCAGTGGAATTGACGTACTCGGACCTTCCACGATGAACATATCCAGTGCGCGCCTCATGCGGTTGATCGCCTCAGCGCGATCTGCGCCGTATACGATAAGCTTCGCGATCAAGGAGTCGTAGTAGGGCGGGATCACATATTCCGCGTAAGCGGCCGTGTCAACGCGAACACCAAAACCGCAGGGAGGATGCCAGGTCCGAATCTTGCCGGGGCTGGGGCGGCACGTCACAGGATCCTCGGCATTGATGCGGCATTCCATTACGTGTCCTCTGAATTCAATGTCCTGCTGGCGGTAAGGGAGCTTTCCACCCGCAGCAATCAGAATTTGATCGCGCACGATGTCGATCCCGGTAATGCGTTCGGTTACGGGATGCTCCACCTGCACGCGCGTGTTCATTTCCATGAAGTAGAACTTCCTGTTCTCATCCACGAGAAACTCCAGCGTGCCCACGTTCGCGTACCCGACTGCCTTGATGGCTCGAACGACCATATCGCCCATCTCCTCACGCATCCGCGGCGTCATGATGACGGATGGAGACTCTTCAATGAGTTTCTGATGCCGGCGCTGAATGGAGCATTCTCGTTCACCGAGATGAACAACGTTCCCGTGCTCGTCTGCCATGATCTGAAATTCGATATGGCGTGCTTTTTCAATGTACTTCTCAATGTAACAATCCGGGACACCGAAGGCGTTGGCCGCCTCGGTTTGCGCTGTCTGGAGCGCAACGGCCAGTTCACTCCGATCGCGGACGACCCGCATGCCCCTGCCGCCGCCACCGGCGATTGCCTTTACAATTACCGGATATCCGATCCTGTCGGCTTCGGCCAGAGCCTCGTCTTCGCTACGTACAGCGCCACTGCTTCCCGGAAGGAGCGGCAGGCCGAGCTTCCCCATCTCTTCGCGGGCACGCGCCTTGTCTCCCATCATCCGAATGCTTTCGGCTGAGGGCCCGATAAATTTGATTTTGCTTGCCTCACAGACTTCGGCAAAGTACGCGCTTTCGGCCAGGAAGCCGTAACCCGGGTGGATGGCGTCGACGTTCGTGATCTCGGCGGTGCCAATGACGCTGGGGATGTTCAGGTAGCTGTCCTTGACGCGGGCGGGTCCGATGCAGACGGCCTCATCGGAAAACTTCACGTGGAGGGCATCTCGATCCGCCTCCGAGAACACTGCGACAGTCTTGATCCCAAGCTCCTTACAGGCGCAAATGACGCGAAGGGCAATTTCGCCCCGATTCGCTATCAGAATTTTCTTGAACATTGTTTGAGACCGGGCAGCGGCTCTAGCTCCGCTTAATCGCGAACAGCTTTTGACCAAATTCGACGGGTTGCCCGTTTTCCACAAAAGCGGCGGTGACTTGCCCCGCAACCTCCGACTCGATTTCGTTCATAAGCTTCATAGCTTCCACAATGCAAAGAACGGTTCCCTTCTCCACGAAATCTCCTACGTTTACAAAGGGTGGAGAGCTCGGATTGGGAGCTTTGTAGAAGGTTCCGACGATCGGCGCTTTGACGTGAAACAGGTCATCATTTTGAACAGGCGTCGGCGCTGGAGGGGGCACCTCCGGTGTAGGAGCCGCTACCGGCCTTGCCTGCACGGGCGCCACTGCGGCTGCCCCATGAGCAGCCAATGCGGACTGCCGCTTTACCTTTAATCGAACCCCGGCTTTTTCGATCTCGAGTTCCTCGATCGATTCCCGGGATGTAAAAAGATCAATAAGCTCTTTCAGTTCTTTGAGGGTCATAAATTCGAAAGCGTGGAGTATAGCAAAGAGCGCTTCAGTTCGTACCGCAACCGGCCTAAATGTTCGTCCGGCGCACACACAACCACCGCAAAACGGCCTTTGGGAAGATGGTGGATCAGCGTCATGGAGGTGGACGCGACCAGGATCTGCTCACGCACATCTCCCAGACCAGTATCGACTGAGGTGTGTTCCACGATACGCAGCAGGGTGGAAAACTCCGATGCCAGGCGCGGGAGGTCCAATTCGGGGTCGACTGAAGAGGAATCCAGCACCCTTCCGCCTGGGCCAAGAAGCAGAAAAGCGCGAACGCCAGGCAATATCTCTCTCAGAGCAGAGAGAACTGCCTGGCATCGAGCTTCATCATTCAGTTGCTTTTCAGTTTCTCGGAGCCTCCGCGGCCACAGCATCCGCCTTTTTGATCCTCGGAGTAATGAAGAAGAAGAGTTCGGCCTGACTCTTGATGGTCTGTGTGTTCTTGAACAGATGTCCCATGATAGGAATGCTTCCCAGGCCGGGGACCTGACGCACGTTGAGGGAGTCGGTATCCACGAATATCCCTCCCAGCATCATCGTCGCTCCATCGGGCACCGTTCTTCGCGTTCTCGCATGCTGAGTGCCGACAACCGGCACGCCGTTTACAGTTCTCGCCAAATCCGGCTGACTGTTTTCAATGTCAACTTCCAGTACAACTGTACCATCCTCTGTGACCTGCGGTGTGACTTCCAGTCTCAAAGCAAAAGTAAGAAAGGTTGTAGTGATCGTGTTGTTTACGTTCGTCTGCACCGGAATTTTCGTACCTTGTTCTATCTCGGCCTTGACGTTGCTCTCGGTTGTCACTTTGGGTTGCGACAGCAGTCTGGCATTACCACTCGCCTCTGCGGCCGTAATGATTGCATCCAGAAGGATATCCTGTCCAGGCTGCAACAGGAAGGCAACTCCTGAGGTGGCTGCGGCAGGGAGGTTCGTGAGAAGGGGAAGACCGCCTCCGCCCACAGTCACTCGTGGAGGTGGATTTCTGGCAAAGGGGCTGCTATCGCCCTGGCCGCCGGTCAGCATATTCCCGTTGTTGGCGCCAACCAGAAGGGCCAGCTGGCTTCCAAATTCTCTGGAGAACGACTTGTTCGCCGACAGGAGGCGTGCCTCGATCTCGACCTGTTGCGCCGGCGTGTCCATGAACTTGATCAATTTCTCGATTGCCTCGAATTGTTCCGCGACATCGGTCACGATGATCGCGTTTCGTCTAGGTTCCGTTGCCACTGAGCCCCGCCCCGATACCATGCGGCTGGACAACAGCGTGGCTGCAACGTCTGCCGCCTTTGGATAGCTGAGAACGTAGCTCTTGCTGACAGGCGGAACTGCTGCGAGCGCCGCATCGCGTTGGGCCCTGCGTGCCGCGTCTTCGGCCTGCAATGTCGTTCTTGCTGCGATCCGGAGCACGTTTCGCCCTTCGAGAATTCCGGCCAGGTTATGGTTTCTGAGCACGATGTCGAGAGCCTGGTCCCAGGGAACTTCTTTAAGTGTCACCGTGACAGATCCTGTAACATTCTGATCGACAACGACGTTCAGGCCGCTCATATCGGCAATCAGCCGGAAGAAGTCTCCAAGATCCGCCTGCTTGAGGTCGAGATCGATGAGTTCCCCGTTAAACACCTGCGGTTCTGCCGGACCGGTGACTGTCGGTCCCTGTACTTGAGGCGAAACGCCGATGCGTGAGCTGAGTTGCTGCGGTGATGGTGGTGCCTGCGGAGGCTGGGGTTGCTGGGGTTGCTGGGGTGTTGGTGTCGCTACGGCTGGAGCCGGCGCCGGCTGAACCGGAATTGGAGTGGCGGCTGGTGCAACAACCGGCGCTTCCGGTGCGGCTCCAACCGCAGCCGCAGCGGCGGCAGCTTCAGGTAGTGCGAGAACTGCCGGCTCCTGCAGGCCGGCGACTTTGACGGGCGACAAGGACTCCAACCGCACCTTGGGCAGAGCTGGAACTGTCTCCGGCTTGGTCAGAACTGGAGGACCGGCGATCAAATTCAATGGAGCTTGAATGTCCAATTCGATAGTGCCCGGTGTGTCGAATACGACACGAACGACACCCGCGCCATCATCGATCACCCGATAGTTCACCGTCTTGTCGAGGTCGAACACAATTCGCGTGGCCGAACGGTCGGGCGCAGTGAAGTAGCTCGTTCGAACGCGCGTCACGCCGGCCGCGGCGATGTTTTTCTGAGTAAAGGCGATGCCGTTTCTGAGTCCATGGAAATCGACAACGAGACGATGTGGACCGTCGAGTTCAAAGTAAGTGAACTTAGCGGACTCACTTGTGGTGATTTTCGCCTCCAAAGAGTGCCCGCTGGCACTGAATGCAACATCCTTCACAAAGGCCTCTTTGGGGGAAGCCGCAACCGCCAGTGACAACGCCACAGCGAGCACGAACATGATTGAAAACTTCCTGAAATCACACAGTCTCATTTCTTTTCTCCTGCCGAAGTCGCGGAACTAGCACCAGTACGCACAACGGTATCGCGGTTTATCGACTTTCTGGTCCTCGCAGACACCATCGTAAATACAACCTCATTCGGGCGGATCTCTTTGATCACCCCATCAAACAAAGAATCTCCCTTTTTAGCGAAATACGTGTTCCTTCCAACGACCAGCATCGCCTTGTTCATTTGTGCGTCGGTGGAATGCACAATACCTGACAACTTCACTTCAGAGACTAGAACGCCGGGCAGACCGTCGGGCCGGACCAGAGGCATCGACTCCTCCACAGCTCCGCCCCGCGGCTTGGGTATCGGACTGACGAATGGATCTCGGCGACCGCGGGGCTCATACCGATATCCTGGAGGAACCGAAAGAGCAGGGGGCGGCTCTTCCACCTTAGCCGTTGTTTGAGTTGGTGCGCCTGGGGTCTTCGCTGCTCCTTGAGCCGCAGCCGGCGCATCGGCCGCCTTGCCGGCAGGAGCTGGTGGCGTCACAGGTGCCTTTGCAGCAGGTTGGGTGGGGCCGGCAGCGGTCTTGGCCGCATCGGCCGCCGGCGGACTCTTGGCTGCCCCCTTAGCAGGAGCGGCGGGCGCCTTAGCCGCGTCTGCGGGCGGCGCAGCCGCAACTTTAGCAGCACCCCTCGCAGGAGCCGCAGGCTCCTTCGCACCGTCTGCAGTCGGCACAGCAGGAACTTTGACGGCACTCTTGGCGGAAGGAGCAGGCTCCTTGGCCGCAGGTTCCTTTGTGGTCGCGGCGGACTTTGACGCAGCCGGTTTCTGTCCCGCCACTGGCGCCTTGCCATTCACTGCATGAGAAGGGCCAGCAGGCTTGAGATCGACGGATGCTTTCTGGGCCGCTTGTTCTTCCGCGCACGCGGACAGCACCGTACACGCGATCAGCAACATCATTGTTGTGATGAAATGTGTCTTCATTTTTTTGCCTTCACAGTCTCCGGAGCTGCATCCGTGATTTCGCGATAAACAAATGTTGTCGCCTCATAACTCGCACCGATGCTCAGTGGACTTCCTTCAGGGCCGGGCCCCGAGCGGCTGTCCACACGAAGTTTCCCGACGTTCACGATTCGTGGAAGTTCGCGAAGCTTCTGAAAAAATGCCCCCAGGCTGTGGTAATCGCCCAGGACCTGCATTTCCATGGGCCACTCCGAGTAGGCTTCATGGTCGACAACTGGCCTCGACACGCCCTGCTGAATCTTGAGGCCGGCATTGCGCGCTGATGCCTGTACCTGTGAAAGGATCCGTTCAATTTCCTTATCCTGCGGAAGGATCTTCTTCAAGTCTTCGAGTCGAACTTCCAGGGCTTGCGCTTCCTTCTTGAATTGCGCATACCGCGCCTGGAGCGCCTTCAATTTGTCGACCTTAGTCTGAAGTTCGGCAACCTGTTTTGTTTTGGTCTCGATCTCAACAGAGATCGGAGACAGTATCGCGTACCAAAGACCGGTCAGGGCTCCACCGCATACGAGTACAACAACCAGGAGCTGCAGGTACCACTTGAGCTTTGTAAATCCACCCATTAGTTGGCTCCTTTCTCTGCAACGCGGAGCGACGGAGGCGAGAAGTCACACGTCAGACTGAACGTGTAATTACCCTTAGCATCGTCGAACCTTACAAGGTTGATGTTGCGGAAGTAACCTGTCGACTTAAGGTTCGCGACAAAATCGCTCAGCGTGTCGACGGAAGTGCCCGTGCCGGCCATGCTGATCGTCGTGTTGTTCTGGCTCAAATTCGAGAGCCATACATAACGCGTCCGGTCGATCGCTTCATCCAGAGCATCGAGAACAACGACGGGGCTCAGCTGATTCTTCTTCAGATCCTCAATGACC
>Ga0163162_10007180_pt1 | contig 10816 bp, 11 predicted proteins | sample S55metaG_FD_115310 | JGI IMG/M metagenome (GOLD analysis project Ga0163162, IMG submission 115310) | Switchgrass rhizosphere microbial communities from Kellogg Biological Station, Michigan, USA - S5-5 metaG | ecosystem: Host-associated > Plants > Roots > Rhizosphere > Soil | place: USA...
CCAATCGTTCAATGCAATAATTGATAAAATGGCGCGTAAGCTGGGGGAACCTGGCGAAAAATGGCAATGGGGTAGCGTAAAAGAAACTTATATTCATCACCTTGCCAATATCCCCGGTTTTGGTACCCGTAACTTTGTAGCAGGCGGCAGTGGTAGTGTAATTAACGCATTACGCGATAATAATGGCCCGTCATGGCGCATGGTTGTGCAGATGGGCCCCACAGTAAAGGGTTACGGCGTTTTCCCTGGCGGTGAATCGGGTAACCCCGGAAGTTTTTATTATAGCAATATGTTAAACACCTGGAAGGACGGAAAACTGAACGAATTACTCTTTTTAAATTCGGCAACCGAAAATTCCAAACGGATAAAATCGACCTTAACCTTGAATTAGACTAATATGGCCATAGAAATTTCCACTTTACCGGAAAATACATTTAAAAAAGTTCTTTTGCCCGTAGGCATGGGAAACTTGGAAAGGGCGCCGAAATGCTTTTTTTAGTCATTCTTATATTGTCATTTATCAGCAGCTTGTTTTTGCCCTGGTGGATAGTAGTAATTATCGCATTTTTAGCTGCATTCTTTTTAGGAAAAACAACCGGCCAATCGTTTATAGCGGGTTTTGGCGGCGTATTTATTGTGTGGGCGGCACTTGCCCTTCTTAAAAGCGTACCCAATAATAACCTGTTGGCTAAACGGGTGGCCGCAATGCTTCACTTACCCCACTGGATATTTTTATTATTTATTACCGCCTTAATTGGCGGTTTAGTTGCCGGAATGGCAGCATTATCGGGAATATTATTAAAAAAAGCTATTAAATAAGCGTTTTTATTAAATATTTTCATATATTTAGTACGTTAATACCCCAGATGCCGCATACGCAGCATCAAGGCGCCGTTTGAATGAACTATGATCGATATTCAAAGTCAGGCATTCAAACAAGTACTGCGCCGGTTTCCATTTTTTTCTTAAAAGTTAAGCACAGCGTATAGTTATGTGCTTACCGGACGAAATAAATGCAGGTTTTTAAATGATTAACTAACGGACATATGTAACATCTTAAATTCTCACTTATGAAAACACTTTATCATTACTTTTTAATCTTAGTCGCAGTTGCTGTGATTTTCGCCTCCTGCAGTAAGGAGGGACCAGTTGGACCTTCAGGAGCGACTGGCACAACTGGCTCTACGGGTGCTACCGGGCCGGCGGGACCTGTGGGACCGGCAGGACCTACGGGCGCAAATGGCCAAAACGGAAGCATTATTTATAGCGGCACTACAGCCCCTTCAAGTTCTACAGGGATAACAGGTGATTTTTATCTAGATGTCTCCACTGGATTATTATATGGCCCTAAAACTGCATCCGGGTGGGGAACGGGCTATTCACTGGTCGGTCCGGCGGGAGCAGCGGGAGCTGCCGGAAGCCAAATTTATAGCGGCAGTGGTGTACCGGCAAATTCCCTTGGTGCCCCCGGAGATTATTACCTCGACAAAACGACTTATATGTTATACGGCCCTAAAGTGGGGAGTGCCTGGGACGTTCCCATATCGTTGCAAGGGCCCCAGGGGCCTCCCGGGAGCACTGGCATAACCATTGACACGCTAACAATACCTGCAAATCAATGGGAGTACCGGGGGTATTACCCGTTAGAGATTGGTGCAGGCCCGACGAATCTTTTATCAAACCGGCAATTAACCTATGAGTATCTTGATGATCACCTTACAGAAGCCGTATTAGATAACGGCATCATAATGGTGTATATTAATACTGTTCCAGACTACGACGATGACGTATGGGTGCCGATGCCACTCGCCTATCCAGTTAACAATCAATACAATTTTAATTTTGTATTTGAAAGTCAGCCCGGCGATATGGGATTTGGAATATTTTTTACAAAAATAGACCCTAACTTTACGCTGCCCAATATTGCTACTTATCAGGTTGCAGTCAATTACAGGTTTAAAATACTGGCAATACCGCCGCAGGCAGCCGGTTTGTTAGCGGCGAATCATGTGAGTATTAATAACTATCGCTCAGTGAGCAGAGTATTAGGCCTGTGGAAACAGGATAAGCCAACTGTTAATCACGCAAAATTGTAGATAAACTACTAAGTAAAAACGGGTTGATCATGAATTATGATCAGCCCCTTTTATTTGTGGAGGCTTCTTACAAGGCTTCGAGGCTTTCCTTTAATAATTTAACGGCGTCCGTATTGTTGCCAGACGTTTCAAATATATCCTGCGAGGTTATATTTGAGCCATAAAATTTGGCATTTGCATCTTTATCAATGCCTAAATTCGAGCCATTTATACTCACCCCTGCAAAAAGGCCACGGCTTCGTGAATAAGAGTAAACTTCGGCCTCCAACTTATAATCGGTACTGGCTGTTGAATTCCGGCCATAAGGCCCTGCCGCCGCCGAAATATCCCCGCCTATTGTAAAATCGCCATTTTTCACCTTGGTTAACGCTCCCTTATGCCTGAAAACCAATACCAAATCAACTGATTGCACACCTATTTGGAAACCGACGCTTCCGCCTGTTAACGTCACAAACACCGGGTCGCTCCATTTCCCATTATCAAGTTTAACCATCGCCACCCCACGTCCGCGTTTGCCGCCAGCTACAAAGCCGGCGTTCAGCATCCCGGGAATAATTATAATCCCGTTGTATTCTTCGAGCAACTGGTGCGGGATACTTTCTTTCATTTTGCCGAATTCTTTTAACACATTTGAGGCCTTGTGAAGCCTTTCCGTTTCTTTACTTCCATCAGTTTTTGCTGAAGCAAAAACAAAAAGAAAGGTTAATAAAACCGGGTAGATTAAAAATCTTATAGTTTTCATGATGCTATTTTTTAACAAATATTGTGAATAGTTATCGTTCGTTTTACAACCCAAAAGCAGGTTAGTTGTTTGTTATATACTGTTTACAACGTACAAATATTAACTTTTATATAAGGCAAGTGTCCCATTTACACATTTGCCTATCTTTGCAATAATGCACAAACAAAAAGTATTCTCAATAAATAATAGTCGGCAATTCATTGATGTGGTGTTGGAGGTTTTTAATCACCAGGCAAAACACTGCGTGGTTTACCGGGATTTTATTGCTGCATTGAAAATTGATCCGCATACAATACAAACTATAAAGCAAATACCTTTTTTGCCCATCAGTTTTTTTAAATCGCACCAGGTACTCAGCTCATCAAACCCGGTAGAAATCATTTTTACCAGTTCGGGCACTACTGGAATTACAACGAGCAGCCATTATGTTACTGATATAAACTGGTATACGGCAAGTTTCAGGGAGGCCTTTAATCATTTTTATGGAGATATAAAAAGCTACACCGTTCTGGCATTGCTACCCTCCTACCTTGAGCGTGAAGGCTCGTCATTAATTTTTATGGCCGAAGATATGATAAAACAGTCGGGCAATCCCGATGGCGGCTTTTTTTTATATAATCATGATGAGCTATTCAACAAACTCGAAGAACAACGAAAAGCCGGAAAGCCAACTTTGTTAATTGGCGTTACTTTTGCCCTGCTGGATTTTATTGAACAACACACGTTAAATTTCCCGGAGCTGATAGTGATGGAAACAGGCGGTATGAAAGGACGCCGGAAGGAAATGATCCGTGAAGAACTTCATAAAAAGCTATGTAAAGGGTTCGGTGTTGACAATATACATTCGGAGTACGGCATGACTGAATTATTATCGCAAGCGTATTCAAAAGGAAGGGGGATTTTTAACTGTCCACCCTGGATGAAAATTATTACCCGTGATGCCAACGACCCGATGACGATCAATAACGATGACAAGGCAGGCGGCATAAACGTGATAGACCTGGCAAATATCAACTCCTGTTCGTTTATTGCCACGCAGGATCTGGGCAAAGTTTATGCTGATGGGTCCTTCGAGATTTTAGGCCGGTTTGATAACTCGGACATCAGGGGTTGTAATTTGCTGATCGCGTAAAACTTAACGTGTAACTAACATAATATTATTATTTTTGCATCCATTATAAAAGCAATGTTATGATCGAAAAATTTTTGACCGAAGAGCAGGATCCTAAAGCAGTTGAAAAAATATACCTGCGCCTTGCCGATCTGCTTACCACAGGCGAAGAAATATTATACATAGCGGTTCAAAAAAAACCATTGGTAAACATATTGCCCGAGTGTGTTGCGCTCACTAACAAACGCATCTTATTTTTTACACCCACTAACCTGGGGCTTTCCATAAAATTTATTGATTTTGTTTGGAAAGACATTGTTGACGTTTACACCAAAGAAGAAATCATAGGCGCTATTTTCAGCGTTAAGACTACTAACGGCGCTGAAATGGGTATTGATTACCTACCTAAAATACAAGCTCGTAAGTTATACCAGTATGCACAGGAGCGTAAAGAAGCTGAGCGTGAAGCCCGCCGCCTGCGCGACCTGGAAGAAAAACGTGCAGAATCAGGAGCCATCCAGTTTGAAAATGGTGCCCGCGCAGCTGCACTGCAGGCTGTTGCCCCAAGTACACCGGCGCCAGCGCCTGCGCCAGAACCCGAACCGGTCCATAGTCCTGCACCTGTTAGCCAGGAAGCACCAAAACCTGATGAGCTTACTGAAAAATTAAAAAAGCTCAGGATGCTTTTCGATAACGGGCTTATCTCACAGGAAGAGTATAACCATAAAAAACTGGATTTATTGAGTGACTTGTAGGTAAAAATCTTTTTTTAGCAAGTTTACTAATGATTTAATGACCTAATGACTATATCACCAGTCTTGAATCAAAATCAAAAGGCTTTTTCTGTAATACTTTTACTTTTTTAATCGCCAGGTGCAGAGGATTAAGCAGGTAATTATATTCCATCGGAACGATAGACGAAGGTATTTGCAGTAACAAATGTTGCTGTTTCCGTAAAAATTCGTTGCCGATTTGCCTTAATGCGATTGGCGGAGACATATCGTTCCAATCGGCAGGCAGATGTTCAATTTCCAATTTGGTAACGTTGTTATCAGGAACAACAATTTCAACCAGGCAATAATCATTGGGGATCATTAGCGGAGGCAAATGTACCAATACTTCGAGTACGGCCAATGCACGCGACGATGCCAGGTAAACAGCCGGTTTCCCTTCACTGTTCCAGCGGCCGCCATATAAACGCGCCCCTGTTCCGCTCAAATCGTCGGCGTACTCACATTTTACAATGCGGTAAAGTACCATCATGCAAAAATACCGTGCTCAATACGGCCCAATTCTTTGAATACCATATCAAAACCGGCGGAAGTATCAAGCATTGAAACCGGCGCTTCACCATTAAAAACAATGCTGGGCGCTTTAACCCATAATTTAAACTTATCCATTGAGCCAAATACCTCGTCGCCACGGGTATAAAGGCGGGCAAGCTCAACCGCCTTTTCGGCGTATTCAGTTTTTATAATGGCGTCATCATCATAACGCTGCAGGGTTCGCTCAGAGATATGTAGAATGTTGGATAACTCCTGAATGTTTAAAGATATTTTTTTTGCCAAAGCCAGCAACACCCGCTTCGGAAAACCTTCACGGGCAAACCGCACAATATCAAAATCATTAGATAACTTTACCGATTTTGACTCGCCTAATAAATTATAAAATGGATTAAACGAACCAGTTGCAACATACGCTGCCATCGGCTCATTAACTATTGGTGCTGGAATATCTTTTCTTTTATACGACATATATACAAATATATGTACCATTTGTCGCATTTACAAGTTATTCTGCAACAATCAAAAAATAATTCTTTTTGCCTTTTTGGGCCACCAAATATCTACCGTTCAGCAAATTATCAGTTTTATAGACCTCATCTACTGATGATATTTTTACCTTATTCATGGCAGTACCGCCACCCTGTATCATCTTTCTCGCCTCGCCCTTCGATGGAAAAACCGTGGTATGAGTTGCCAGCAGCTCAACTACATTTATGCCCTGCTGCAAATCACTTAATTTAACCGCATAATTTGGCACACCGTTAAACAAACCAAGTACTTCATTATCATTCAATTCGTTAAGGAATTCTATCCCAACATTGCCAAACAAAAACTCAGACGATTTTATTGCTTTTTCGTATTCAACGTTACCATGAACCCTGATGGTAATATCCTTTGCCAGCGCTTTTTGTAATACCCTTAAATGCGGCGCTACGTCATGCTCTTTTTCAAGACTTTCAATGGTTTCTTTATCAAAAAGGGTAAAAATTCTTACGTAAATTTTGGCATCCGTATCGCTGGCATTTAACCAAAACTGGTAAAATTGGTATGCCGAGGTTTTTTCCGGATCAAGCCATATATTTCCGCCTTCTGTTTTACCAAATTTGCTACCATCAGCCTTCTTTATCAGTTGGGTGGTTATTGCATACGCTTCGCCCCCATCTTTGCGGCGTATGAGTTCGGTACCGGTAACGATGTTTCCCCATTGGTCGGATCCACCCATTTGCAAAGCACAGGTGTGGTTTTTCCATAAATAATAAAAATCATACCCTTGCACCAGTTGATAGGTAAACTCCGTGAACGACATCCCGGTGTCGCCGCCGATCCGGTTTTTAACCGAATCTTTAGCCATCATATAGTTAACCGTAATATGTTTACCAACCTCACGGATAAAATCAAGAAAAGTAAAATTCTTAAACCAGTCGTAATTATTTACCATTTCGGCGCTATTCGAACCACAGTCAAAGTCCAGAAATTTTTCGAGTTGGCTTTTTATACCCTGCAGATTATGCTGTAATGTTTCTTCAGATAATAAATTCCGCTCCTGTGATTTACCTGAAGGGTCGCCAACCATGCCGGTTGCCCCGCCGACCAATGCAAACGGTTTATGCCCCGCGCGTTGAAAATGAATCAACGTCATGATCTGGGCAAGACTGCCCACGTGCAGCGAATCGGCAGTTGGGTCAAAACCTATATATCCCGAAACCATCCCCTTATTAAGCAGTTCCTCGGTTCCGGGCATTATGTCGTGCAGCATGCCCCGCCAGCGTAATTCTTCAACAAAGTTCATATATTATAATGTGCAGATATGTGAATGTGCAAATATGCAAATGATTTCGAAGTATCGATTTGAAAATTTGGCAATTTGAAGATTTCAAAATATTTGGATATTTGCGAGGCCTGCACATCCGCACATCATTCTTCTCATCCGCACATTCGCATATCTGCACATTCGCACATCTTCCGGCTTGCACATCTGCAAATCAAACCTTATCTTGCAATACAGGCTTATGAACTTTCTTTCGCACTTTTACTTTGACCGGAATATCGCCGATTGTTACCATATTTTAGGTACGGTACTGCCTGATCTTTTAAAAAACGCAGATAAATCAGTCATCCTTCACCCCGAAAAACTTCATCACCCGGATAAACACATAACTTCGATTATACAGGGATGGAAAAAACACCTGGAAGTTGACCGTCATTTCCATTCATCCGATTTCTTTCTTACCCATTCTCATCAGCTGAAAAAACAACTGCTGCCCGTTATTGAAGGTTCGCCGGTAAAGCCTTTCTTTTTAGGACATATCGCGTTAGAACTGATATTGGACAACATGCTGCTAACCACTCACAAAGTAACAGCAGAAGGGTTTTACGACCACCTGGACGGTTGCGAAGCAGTTGTTATTAATGAATTTTTAACTTATGCCGGGTTAAACAATACTGAAGTTTTTTTTAAATTTTATGAAAAATTTAAAATCAGGCGTTACCTTTTTACCTATGCCGAAACAAAAGAAATAGCTTATGCGCTAAAAAGGGTTTGTATGCGGGTGTGGACCGATCCTTTTACACCCGACCAGCAGGCTGCGATGACCGGTGTTTTATTTGCGTACCGGGCAAGCCTGCTGGATAATTTCATGTCAATTTTTGATGAAATTGAAGAGAAAATGAAATAATAGCCCAAAAACGCTTAAAAATCAGCATTTAACGGTAAATTAAATTTTTTTGAAATAAATTATATATCTACCTTTGCAGTCCCAATTAAGAAATTGGGAAAAGGAGAAAATTTATTTAATGGCAAAAAAACAGGAAGCAGAAAAAGAATTAAAAGCTAAGGAAGCTGAACTCGATGTAGTTACGGCTCCCCAGGAAAAAGAAACTATTGAATCAGAAGCTGATTCAATATCTATTGAAGAGATCAAATCAAAGATCACAGCAGCAAACGAAGATTTCGATTGGGACGCTGATGATAAAAAATTTGGCAATTACAGCGACACCGATCGTGAGAAATTAGAAAAAATGTATGATGGAACATTCAGTTCTATCACCAAAGGCGAAATCATCACAGGTACGGTAGTTAATGTAAACAACAAAGATGTGGTATTAAACATTGGATTTAAATCTGATGGTTTGGTATCGGTTTCTGAGTTTCGTGATACACCTGATCTTAAGATCGGTGACACAGTTGAAGTTTTTGTTGAATCGCAGGAAGATGCTAACGGTCAGTTGGTACTTTCACGCAAACGTGCAAAAACTCAAAAATCATGGGAACGCATCAATTCTGCATTGGATAACGATGAAATCATCACCGGTTTTGTGAAGAGCAGAACTAAAGGTGGTTTGATTGTAGATATTATGGGCGTTGAAGCCTTTTTACCAGGTTCACAAATTGATATCAAACCTATCAGGGATTACGATATCTATGTGGGCAAAACAATGGAGTTCAAAGTTGTTAAGATCAACCACGAGTTTAAAAACGTAGTGGTATCGCACAAAGTGCTGATTGAAGACGATTTGGAAAACCAAAAAACCGAAATTGTTGCAAAACTTGAAAAAGGACAGGTACTGGAAGGTACTGTTAAAAACATTACTGACTTTGGTGTATTTATTGACCTTGGCGGTGTGGATGGTTTATTGCACATTACTGATATTTCATGGGGCCGTATTGAGCATCCAAGAGAAATTTTATCATTGGATCAAAAAATCAACGTTGTAGTGCTTGATTTTGATGATGAGAAAAAACGTATCGCCCTTGGCTTAAAACAATTAACGCCTCACCCTTGGCAGTCGCTGGATGAAAACATCCAGATTGGCTCGAAAGTGAAAGGTAAAATTGTTACCGTTGCTGATTATGGCGCATTCTTAGAAATCATCCCGGGTGTTGAAGGTTTGATCCACGTATCAGAAATGTCGTGGTCACAAAACCTGCGCAGCCCTCAGGAATTCCTTAAGGTTGGCGACGAAGTTGAAGCACAGGTATTAACGCTTGACCGCGATGAGCGCAAAATGTCGTTAGGTATTAAACAATTAACGCCAGATCCATGGCAAAATGCTGCTACCCGTTACGCAATAGGTACACAGCACATTGCTACAGTTAAAAACATGACCAACTTTGGTGTGTTTGTTGAACTGGAAGATGGTATTGACGGATTAATACATATCTCTGATCTTTCATGGTCTAAAAAAGTAAATCACCCTAATGAATTCACTAAGGTTGGCGAAAAATTAGATGTGATTGTTTTAGAACTTGATGTGGAGAACCGCAAATTAAGCTTAGGCCACAAACAACTGGAAGAAAACCCATGGGATACTTTTGAAACCATCTTCACTATCGACTCGATCCATGAAGGTACCGTTATCAAAGTAACCGAAAAAGGCGCTATAGTTGCTTTACCTTACGGTGTTGAAGGCTTCTGCCCTACCAAACACCTGGTTAAAGAAGATGGTAAGAGCTTAAAAGCTGAAGAAGCTGCTGAGTTCAAGATCATTGAATTTAACAAGGAAAACAAACGTATCGTTATTTCTCACTCACGCATTTGGGAAGAAGCCCGTGCAGAGCAACGCGTGCAGGAATTTGAAACCCGTAAAAAGGAAGCAAAATCTGCCAGCAATGCAGTGAAGAAAGTGAAAGAGTCGGTTGAAAAATCAACTTTAGGCGATTTGAGCGTATTGGCACAGTTAAAGGAGCAAATGGAAGGCGCTGAAAGCAAAGCTCGTAAAGCTTCAAAAAAACCAGCCTCTGAAGAAGAAGCAAGTTAATTTTAGATAACGCTAAATACTTCAAGCCCTCCGATTTATCGGGGGGCTTTTTTTGTGGCGTCACCCTGCCGTCTCCAAAGGAGAGGGTTTTAACTTCGTTTCTAAGAAGAACTCACTCCTTCGAAGATTTAGGTGAGCATTTGCACGAATTTTCAAATCGTCAAATTTTCAAATCAATTAATCTGCAAAAAATTTCTACCTTTGCCCAAATCCACCCATACGATGCAAAACCTAACGCTGCTCGACGGTCAAAAATTTCAAATTACATTACAGCGTTTATGTCGTCAGTTAATCGAAAATCATAACGATTTTTCCGGCTCGGTATTAATCGGCATTCAGCCGAGAGGTATTTATCTTGCCAAACGTATAGCAGAAGAGTTGCGCCACATATTGCCCGGCAACACTATACAGCAGGGCGATTTAGATATTACCTTTTACAGGGACGATTTCCGCCGGCGCGACCAACTGGTACCTAATCAAACAAAAATAGATTTCATTATAGAAGGCAAAAAAGTAGTGATGATGGATGACGTGCTGTGGACAGGCCGCACCATTCGCGCTGCTATGGACGCCCTACAGGCGTTCGGCAGACCCGAAAAGATAGAACTGCTGGCTCTTGTCGACCGCCGTTATCAGCGGCATATACCGGTGGCGGCAGATTATGTAGGAATAGAAGTGGATTCGATCGCATCACAAAAGGTTGTAGTTAGCTGGAAAGAAACAGACGGAGAAGACAGGATAACGTTGTTGTCTGATGCGAAGTAAACTAGAAATAAATATCGAACACTGAATTTTGAATATCGAACATCGAAGTATTGAATGG
>Ga0163162_10007182_pt1 | contig 10815 bp, 6 predicted proteins | sample S55metaG_FD_115310 | JGI IMG/M metagenome (GOLD analysis project Ga0163162, IMG submission 115310) | Switchgrass rhizosphere microbial communities from Kellogg Biological Station, Michigan, USA - S5-5 metaG | ecosystem: Host-associated > Plants > Roots > Rhizosphere > Soil | place: USA: Michigan...
AAAGCACAAAACACAAAACCCGTTAAATGAGAGAGATGGCCCAAACATACGGACGCCTCCCCAACCCGTCCTAACGAAACTAAACTCAGAGAGAAGATGACGGCGATTACCCAGATTTCTTTAGAGAAAGGCCTCGTTCTAACAATGGATCTGTGTAATCGGCGTAATCTGTGGATTGTATTCCGGCTGCAAACCGTGTCAGTGGTGTCGCAGAAACCTTGGGTCCACCTGCCACGGGGGCGAGGTCGGTGGTGTCCTTATGTATATGAGAATACTAGCCTTCTATACGTTTTTTAGTATTGGCCGACGATTACTCGGAATCTTTTTTGCGAAAGTGGGATTGAGAAGTCCCGCAAGCGAAACATTTTTCGGAGTTTCTGCTCTGAGAACAGAGACCATCGATGGATACTTTTTACCGCGAAGATTGAAAACTACGCCCATATTCGAACCTTTTCGACCTCAGTACCGTAGAGTGAACACAAGCGGCAGCGGTTGGCACGCCCCTTGATTCGGGTAATTCCCGGAGAACTGTATAGTCTGCGCGTGAAAGTTGGTTACTTTGCTCTATCCAAACCTTCTACGCGTGCAAAAATCGCCGCTCTCTCAACTGGCCAGTACAGCTCTCCACAAATTTCTTGAAGTAAAGTTATGGATATAAAACGGCCCCCTAAGTCGAAGATAAAGAAACGAATCAGAACCGCAGTTCTGACCGTGGTAGCGGTCGCTGCGGTCGGTGGTATCACTTACGCGCTCGCTAAACTTAAGCCGGCGGCACCCACACTCGATCAGTCTACGGCGGTCATCGAAACGGTTAAGCGGGGCGAGATGCTCCGCGACGTGCGAGGTGTTGGTACTTTGGTCCCTCAGATCACGCGTTGGGTGCCGGCGCCTGCCGATGGACGAGTAGAGAAGATACTTATCCAGGCCGGCGTCGAAGTTGATCCGTCAACCGTGATCATGGAGTTATCAAATCCGCAACTTGAACAGCAAGCAGCGGATGCCGACTTTCAGGTAAAAGCAGCTGAGGCCGATGAGGAAAATCTGCGCGTCAAACTCGAGAGCGATACCATGACTCAACAGTCGGTTATCGCCACGATCAATGCGCAGTACAGCCAGGCCAAATTACAACTCGATGCTGACGAAGTGCTCGCCAAACAAGGCCTGGTTTCACTTCTCGTTTTGAAAATCTCGCGTGTAAACGTGCAAGACCTGGCCAATCGATTGAGCATTGAACAGCAGCGACTGGGCGTCGGCTCTAAGGCTACCAAGGCGCAACTAAATGCGCAGAGTTCACGAGTTAGTCAATTGCGCGCCCTTGCAAAATTGAAACGCGACCAGGTGAACGACCTGAAGGTTCGAGCTGGTACTGGTGGTGTGTTGCAGGTGGTCTCGGTTCAGGTCGGTCAACAGGTGACGCCTGGTTTGAATCTTGCCAGAGTCGCAGATCCCGCATCATTAAAAGCAGAACTCAGAATCCCTGAAACGACAATCAAAGACGTGAGGATCGGTCAAAAAGTATTGGTTGATACCCGCAATGGAATTATTCAGGGTGAAATCGCACGTATTGACCCGGCCGCCCGTGAAGGGACGTTCACAGTAGATGCGACGCTTAATGGACCATTACCAGCGAGTGCACGTCCTGACTTAAGTGTTGACGGCACAATTGAGCTTGAACGTCTACAAAATGTTTTGCACGTGGGCCGACCGGCGTTCGGCCAGGGTCAGCAAACGGTTGGTATGTTCCTGCTCAGTCCCGATGGTCAGGAAGCAACCAGGACCACCGTCCAACTGGGACGCTTTTCGGTTAGCACTATTGAAATTGTTAGCGGTCTGAAGGAAGGCGATCGCGTAATCATCTCCGATACTTCGGCTTTGGATGGTTACCAGCGAATTCGCATCCGTTAGACAACAAACAGAGCAGCGGATTCTTTCTTAGCTAAGCAGTACAAATTTTGTGTCACGGCGAGCGCGGCCTTGTCGGACGAGAAGAAGGAGCACTTAATGAGTTCAACGCGCCCTCTAATCCACCTTTCAGACGTAAAGAAGGTTTTCTATACGGATGAAGTAGAGACCCACGCCCTTTCTGGTATTCATCTCGACATACAGCAGGGTGAATACGTTTCGATTGCCGGCCCCTCAGGCTGTGGCAAATCGACGTTGCTATCAATTTTGGGTCTGCTCGATACCCCCACGGCCGGCGAGTACGTTTTGAACGAGCATCCGGTGGAGAATCTTTCTCTTTCCGAGCGCGCTCGTATCAGAAACCGTGAGGTTGGATTCATCTTTCAAAGTTTCAATCTCATCGGCGACTTAACGGTTTATGAAAACGTTGAATTGCCGTTGACCTACCGGGGCATGAGTTCTACCGAGCGTAAGAAACGCACGACGGAAGCGCTCGAACGCGTCGGGATGGCCCATCGCGCGAAACATTTGCCCAGCCAGCTTTCCGGCGGTCAGCAACAGCGTGTCGCAGTAGCTCGTGCGGTTGGTGGAGCTCCCAGCATCCTGCTCGCAGACGAGCCAACTGGAAACCTCGACTCAACTAATGGCGAGGCCGTGATGGAGTTGATGCGCGAATTGCACCGTGGTGGCGCCACCATTTGCATGGTTACGCACGATCCGCGCTACGCCCAACATGCAGATCGAATCGTTCATCTCTTCGACGGTCTTATCGTTGAAGAGGAAGCAGGCTCTGAACGGCGTGAGATTCGAGAAGCAAAACGCGAACTCGAGGAAAGCGGTTTTGGAGCGATTTCATGATTAATTTGCGGGGGGTAGAGAAGTCATTCCCACATGGGCCAACGAGGACTTACGTCCTGCGCCGGATAGATCTCGATATAAAGCCCGGCGAGTTTGTGTCGATTATGGGTCCGTCTGGAGCAGGGAAGTCAACACTGCTCCACATCCTTGGGATGCACGATCAATCGTGGGCCGGCGAATATTTTTTCGATGATGTGGCCGTGCACTCGATGGATGCCAAGAAGCGCGCCGCTCTCCGCAATCGAAACATTGGCTTCGTTTTCCAAAGCTATCACTTACTGGACGACCAAACGGTCTTTGAGAATCTCGAGTTGCCGCTCTCGTATCGAGATGTGAATAAGAAGGATCGGCAGTCGATTGTTTGTGACACCCTCGATCGGTTTCAGATGGTTGGCAAAAAGGATCTGTTTCCCACTCAATTATCGGGTGGTCAGCAACAGCTAGTCGGCATTGCGCGAGCTGTAGTTGCCAGTCCACGCATCATCCTGGCTGATGAGCCAACCGGTAATCTGCACTCCGCGCAAGGGAAAGAGATCATGGACATGTTTAAGCGTCTTAACGATGAAGGTACGACGATTGTCCAGGTTACACACTCGGAAACTAACGCAAGCTACGGTAATCGCATCATCCGTCTTGAGGACGGATGGATAGTTAATAATTAAGGTTTCTAACCTGCAGTTGCTCTGATCGAAAAACCCAGCCTGGGCTGGCGCTACTGCTCTATCTCAGTAACGTCGACGTCACTCGTGTGTCTGGTCGTTGTCCAGGCTCAAGATTACGAGGGAATTATGGACGCGTTTCTGAAAGATATTCGCTATGGTCTTCGTAGTTTAAGGCGGCGGCCGGGTTTTACTGCGACTGCGCTTATAACTCTCGCCATTGGTATCGGAGCGAATGTTGCCCTTTTCTCCGTAATTAACGGAGTGCTCCTCAATCCGCTTCCTTATCCAAATCCCGATCAACTGGTCACGCTTCATCAAAGCAAGCCCAGCTTCGATACCGGAGCTCTCCCCTATCCAAATTTCCGCGATTGGCAGAGTCAGAATCAAACCTTTGCCTCGATGGCAATTTCTCGTGGGACTGACTTCACTTTAACTGGTAACGGCGAAGCCGAGCGCGTTGATGCTCTGTTCGTTTCCGGTGACTACTTCAAAGTGTTGGGCATCGATTTGGCCAAAGGCCGAGATTTTGCTTCCGGTGAAGATCAAAAAGGTGCAGAGCCTGTGGTCATCGTTAGTGCCGGTTTTTGGAATCGTAAGTTCGGCGCTTCGAACGATTTTCATCAACAATCCATAACACTTGACGATCGCAGTTATGGAGTCATCGGCGTTCTGCCCCAGAATTTTAATCTACGCGCTGCCGATGTTTTCGTACCGATTGGACAATGGAACGCTACCGCACTCGAGAACCGCGGTGCCGGGCTTGGGTTACACGGAATTGGCAGGCTAAAGCCCGGAGTGACGTTCGAACAGGCCCAGGCCGACCTTAATCGTGTTGCGAGCAACCTTGCGGCGACATACCCGGATACAAATAAGGCTAACGGAGCCAAGCTAATTCCGTTAAGAGAAAGGCTACTCGGAGACGTTGGTCCAACTCTTTTCACTCTCCTGGGTGCAGTTGGCTTTGTACTCCTAATTGCTTGCGTAAACGTGAGCAACTTAATGCTCGCGCGTTCTACCGGCAGGACTCGAGAGTTTGCCATCCGCGCTGCACTTGGTGCCGGCCGCGGCCGAATCCTGCGACAACTCCTAACCGAAAGTACTTTGCTCGCCTTAGCGGGTGGTGCTCTGGGTTTGCTACTTGCGGCGTGGGGAACAAAAGCGGCTCTGGCTGCTTTGCCACTTGCCATTCCACGCGCAAGTGAAGTGACCCTAGACACGCGTGTCCTTATCTTCACAGCGATCGTTTCGGTGCTGACGGGACTTCTATCCGGCTTAGCACCGGCACTTAAAACTTCAGAGTGGCGTTTGGCAAATGCTCTCAAAGAGGGTAAGCGTAGTGCGCCAACCCGAAGCCGGCTGCAAAGTGCATTAGTAGCAGTCGAAATGGCACTCGCATTGGTCCTCTTAGTTGGCGCCGGCTTGATGGTACGTAGCCTCGCAGCACTCTGGAATGTTGACCCCGGTTTCCGCGCTGAAAACGTTCTCACTTTCGGACTTAGCCTTCCTCCATCAATGGGAAATGCGTCGCCCGAAGCAATCCGCTCAGCCCTTCGTGAGTTAAACGCGCGACTGCACGCTACGCCTGGGCTAGAAGCTGCAGCTTTTACTGACGGAACAATTCCATTGCAGGGAGAAAACGATCGGTTCTTTTGGCGTGCCGATCAACCCAGGCCAGCCAGTCAAAGCGAAATGAACCTCACTCTCGTCTATGTTGTTGGTTCCAACTATTTGCAGGCGATGGGAATACCGCTCAAACGAGGTCGCTTTTTCACCGAACATGACAACGAAAAGTCGCCGCGTGTTGCGGTTATCGATGAACAGTTTGCCCAGAAGTATTTCGGATCGACGGACCCAATTGGGAAAGAGATCGCCTTCGACGGTGACGAGCAACCCTTGCAAATTGTTGGAGTGGTTGGACACGTCAAGCAGTGGAGTCTTGATACAGACGGCCAATCAATACAAGCGCAGCTATACCAATCATTCTCTCAGTTTTCTGACGATGCCATGGGCTCAGTGGCATCAGGCTTCTACGTGGTTGCTCGCGGCAGTGGCAACAGTCAACTGACACGCGACTCAATGCGCCAGGTGGTGCAGAACCAGAACCGTCAGAACGTGATTTATGGCGCGATGACGATGAACGAGATCATCGGGAAGACTCTCGCGGCTCGGCAGTTCTCAATGATCTTGTTGGCGAGCTTTGCTGCAATGGCGCTGCTCCTTTCGAGCATAGGGTTATATGGAGTTATCTCTTATCTCGTGGGCCAACGAACACACGAACTTGGAATCCGCATGGCATTAGGCGCACAACGTCGCGATGTGTTGCTCCTGGTTGTGAATAACGGAATGCGAATGGCCCTGATCGGCGTGACACTCGGTTTGGTGGTGGCTGCTTTGCTTACCAGGCTTATGACGAAGTTGCTTTATGGCGTGAGTGCGACGGACCCGATCACGTTCGGAGTAATTGCTTTGACATTGATGGCCGTCGCGTTGCTCGCTTGTTATCTACCGGCCAGACGAGCAACGAAAGTAGATCCTTTGATTGCACTCAGATACGAGTGACGGTTAACGCGAATCGCGAAGGAGCAAGAAATAATGGATAGCCTGTTACGTGACATCCGATATGGCATTCGGGGTCTATTGAAAAGACCAGGCTTTACCTTAGTGGCTGTTCTCACCCTCGCATTGGGAATTGGTGCCAACTCCGTCATCTTCAGCGCAATCAACGCTTTGCTTTTGAAGCCCCTTGCGTTTCCAAAGCTCGATAGAGTCGTGGCGATTTGGGATAAGAGTCCAAGCCGCGGAATCGAGCGCAATGAAGTTGCTCTGCCAAACTATCTCGATTGGCAGTCGCAGAGCCAATCATTCGAAAACCTTGGACTGTATCGCTGGTGGAGCACAAACCTCACTGGCACTGAAACACCTGAACGGCTTCATGGTTTTCTGGTTACTGCGAGCTTCTTCGATGTTACAGGCTTGAAGCCGGCGATGGGACGGGCGTTTCTCGCTGAAGAAAATCAACCGGGAAAAGATGCAGTCGTTGTCATTTCAAATGAACTTTGGCAGCGGCGATTTGGTAGCGATCCAAACATTCTAAACAAACAGATCAGTCTGAACGGAATCAGCAGAACGGTAGTGGGCGTTATGCCTCCCGGATTTAATTATCCGAAGAATGCCGAGCTCTATGCTCCTCTAGCCATTTCAGCTGAAATGGCAAGTAATCGACAATTTCATACTTATTACGTCATTGGAAGACTCAAGAACGGCGTCTCGATTTCACAGGCGCAGTCTGATCTCAATACGGTAGCAGCCCGGCTGGAAAAACAGTATCCGGAGTCAAACACCGGCCTTGGAGCTGGTGTCTTTCCTATTGTTGCCGACACAACGAGACAGTACGACACAGCGTTGTGGGTGATGATGGCGGCTGTTGGATTTGTCTTATTGATCGCTTGCGCGAATGTCGCAAATCTAATGTTGGCTCGTGCGACCGGTAGAAAGAAGGAGATTGCGTTACGCGCTGCGCTCGGCGCCAGTCGAGCTCGAATCATTCGTTACCTCTTAACAGAGAGTGTCATCGTAGCCCTGATTGGTGGCGTACTCGGAGTACTCATCGCGTTTTGGGGAATTGACTTATTACGCGCTTCCAATCCTGGCGAGGCGGCAAGGTTTGCGCCAGGTTGGGACCGACTGGGACTCAATCTACCAGTACTACTATTTACTCTCGGGCTTTCAATTCTGAGCGGCTTACTTTTCGGGCTGGCTCCCGCATGGCAAGTTTCTAAGCCGGATCTCAATATCTCTTTGAAGGAGGGTGGTCGAAGTTCTGGTCTAGGTTCGCACAGACTGCGCAGCTCGTTAGTGATCTTTGAGGTTGCGCTGTCGCTCGTGTTGCTGGTTGGCGCCGGGCTCTTAGTCCGTACATTTCTATCGTTACTTAAAACAAACCCGGGCTTTTCCGCTGAGAATGTACTGACGATGAATCTGGTTCTACCCGTGACGAAATACAAAGACACTGCGGTGCGGGCCACCTTCTTTGCCGATCTGGTCCAGCGAGTGAAGTCTATTGCTGGTGTCGAATCTGCTGCAGCGGTTAGTAACATTCCTTTAGGCGGCTCGAATGCGTCGGATTCGTTCTTGATAGAAGGCGCACCGGAGCCGGCGCCGGGAGCCGAAAACGACGGAAGGATAAGAGTATGCACTCCTGATTACTTCCAGACCCTGGGCATCTCGCTTTTGAAGGGACGGCAATTTAACGATCAGGACACTGCCAGGAGCACACCAGTTGTTATTGTCAACGATACGTTCGCAAAAAAATATTGGCCAGGCGTAGATCCTATCGGTAAACGGATGCGGGTCGCTGGTCCGATCGAAGAGTCTCCCTGGAAAGAAGTTGTGGGCGTTGTCCAGGATGTTAAGCACGAGCTAAATCTGCCCATAACCACTGATTTCTATTTTCCATATTCACAAGAATCATGGATTGGAATGGTTCTGGTCGCTCGCACAAAAGTCGCTCCTGAGACGATGGCCGGTCTAATCAAGGAGCAGGTCCGGGCAGTCGATAAGGATCAACCGGTGTTTGATGTCCGCACGATGCGCGAAGTTCGAGCGATCTCAGTCTCACTCTATTCATTCTCATCTGTAATGCTTGGCATCTTCGCTGGAGTTGCTTTGCTGCTGGCATCGATTGGTATTTATGGAGTGATGGCTTTCGCCGTGAGTCAACGTACGCATGAAATCGGCGTGCGCATGGCCCTCGGTGCCAAAGGAACCGATGTCTTGAAGCTGGTGGTGAAGCACGGAATGAAACTGGCCGTCACCGGTGTGGTGATTGGCTTGATCGGTGCATGGCTGCTAACGAGATTCCTGGAAAAACTCCTGGTAGGAATTCCAGCCGTTGATCTCCTTACATTCAGCGCCGTTTCCATTTGCTTATTACTCGCAGCCTTGTTGGCCTGCTACCTCCCGGCCAGACGAGCGACGAAGGTCGATCCGTTGGTCGCATTGAGATACGAGTGAAATCATGGAAAACCTGGTCAAAGACATTCGCTACGGAATTCGCAGCTTGCTGCGGCAGCCATCCTTCACGGTCGTTGCCGTTCTGACTCTTGCACTTGGCATCGGTGTTAATACCGCGATCTTTAGCATGGTCAATGCGCTGTTATTCAAGGCGCTACCATTTCAGAATCCTGAACAGCTGGTCGTAGTTAATCCTCAGGCTAGTAATGGTGGACTTTTAGGAATCGCTGGTTATGAATATCTGAGCTGGAAAGAAAGAAATCAGTCGTTCGAGAATTTGGCCGCTTATTCGAACGAAAACTTTAATCTCAGCGGTCGTGGCGAGCCCGAACGTCTTTCATGCGCACAGGTAACCTCAAGTCTATTTCCTCTTCTTGGTGTTCAGCCACTAAAGGGTCGAACCTTTTTACCCGACGAAGACAGACCCGGTAACGATCGGGTGGCAATTGTGAGCGAAGGCTTTTGGCAGCGTCGCTATAACCGCGCCTCGTCGTTGGTAGGTGACACTCTCACTCTGGATGGTGCGAACTATACAGTGGTCGGGATCATGCCCAAGGGCTTTCGCTTTCCCGGTGAGTACGACATCTGGGTGCCATTAGCCTTGGACCAACAGAAGGAAGGCGGAGACTGGTTCACGCTGGTTCAGGTCGTAGGTAGACTGAAAACTAATATTTCATTCCAACAGGCCCAGACCGAGCTTGGACTGCTGTCTCAACAAGCGGCCGCGGGTATAAAGGATCCTCCACCATTTTCCGGAAGAGAGATCTTGCCGCTGCAAAAGAATCTCGTGAGCAGTTTCAGGTTGACGGTACTTGTCCTATGGGGAGCGGTGGGACTGGTTCTTTTGATTGCTTGTGCAAACGTTGCGAGCTTGATGCTCGCGCGCACAGTGTCGCGACAACGAGAAATGGCAGTGCGCGCTGCTGTGGGCGCTAGCCGGCTCACCATTATCCGGCAGTTGCTGACTGAGAGTGTTGTGCTCGGGATAGCCGGAGGGTTGCTTGGTGTTGTCGTTTCTTTCTGGTGCGTTCAGGCCATTACGTGGATCGTACCACAGAGTTTTGCTTCTTCAGTTTATGATCTCAAGCAAGTTCACATCGATGGCACAGTGTTTTTGTTTACGTTGGGAATTTCCTTCCTCACCAGTATTTTGTTTGGTCTGGCTCCGGCTATCAGCGCCTCACGACCAGATCTGATCTGGACTTTGCGGGATGTCAGAAGTGCAAGTGTCTTTCACACTGGACTGCGGAACGCCCGCGCCTGGTTGGTCGTCGCTGAGTTGGCAGTGGCTGTAATACTTTTATTTGGCGCTGGATTGTTGACTAAGAGTTTTACGAATTTGATGTCAGTAAATCCCGGGTTCGAAGCGCATAACGTCTTAACACTGCGAATCGAACTACCGCGCTCCAGCTATTCAAAACCAGAACAAACTGCGCAGTTCTATAACAATCTGCTCCAGAGATTGAAGGAAACTCCTGCGGTCGAAGCTGCCGGCGCCATCAACCATTCTCCCTTCGCTGATTATGGAATTGTCGTTTTTACCCAGATCGAGGGCCAGCCTCTGACGAATCATCATGAGGACAAACCTCTTGGAGTTGGAGCGGTGTCCGACGACTATTTTCGAACGCTGAAGATTCCCTTAATAAGTGGTCGATTTAATGATGCGACTGACACGGCGGATGGTAACCAGGTAGCGCTCGTTAACAATGCCTTTGCGCACCGTTATTTTCCGGCTGGAGATGCAGTCGGAAAGCGTGTCGGCTTTGGCTGCAAAAAGGATCTCTGCCGCACGATTGTTGGTGTAGTAGGAGACGTCAAACAAGAATCGCTCACGGGCCCTGCAGCCCCGGAGATGTTCATTCCTCTATCGCAGTTCGTGTTGAATGGCATGACGCTGTTTGTACGGACGACAGCAGAGCCATTGAGTCTCGTGAAGACGGTGCGAAGCGAAGTACTCGCGCTCGATAAGAACCAACCAATCTATCGCGTTCAAACCTTAAGCCAACGAGTTCAAGAGACAGTCGCTGATGCGCGAGCATTGATGTTTCTACTAGGTGGTTTTGCGTTACTGGCCCTGTTGCTGGCGACGATCGGTGTTTACGGCATCGTTTCGTATTCGGTGGGCCAACGCACACATGAAATAGGAATTCGGATGGCGCTTGGCGCCCGCACGGTCGACGTCATGAAGTTGATTATGGCCAACGGTCTCGTGCTGACCATTGCCGGCATCGCTTTGGGAACGGTTGGTTCTGTCGCTCTTACGCGTTTTCTGAAGTCTCTTCTTTTTGGAGTAGCTCCCACCGAGAAGCTTACATTTGTTGTGGTTGGATTTTTACTCTTAGTCGTTGCCTTGTTGGCTTGCCTTGTTCCAGCACGGCGG
>Ga0163162_10007186_pt1 | contig 10814 bp, 10 predicted proteins | sample S55metaG_FD_115310 | JGI IMG/M metagenome (GOLD analysis project Ga0163162, IMG submission 115310) | Switchgrass rhizosphere microbial communities from Kellogg Biological Station, Michigan, USA - S5-5 metaG | ecosystem: Host-associated > Plants > Roots > Rhizosphere > Soil | place: USA...
CGGCACCGAGGCTTCTCTCGCGGGTAGCCTCCGATTCGTGGAGCACGACAACAGCATCGAAGCGCACGGGCTCGTCCGTGAGTTCAAGAAGGGACCTCGCGCGGTCGACGGCATCGATCTGCGCGTCGACCCGGGTGAGATCTACGGATTCCTCGGCCCGAACGGCGCCGGCAAGTCGACGACCGTGCACATGCTCACGACGCTGCTCCCGCCGACTGCGGGAACCGCGACCGTCGCCGGCTTCGATGTCGTCAAGGAAGGGCCGAAGGTCCGGAAGGCGATCGGCGCTGCGTTGCAGGAGGCGGCGCTCGATCCGTTTCTGACCGGACGAGAGCATCTGCGGCTCCAGACGACGATGCACGGCATCACCGGCGAAGAGCGACGGCGGCGGAGCGACGAGTTGCTCACGCGCGTCGGTCTCACGGAGGCTGCGGACCGCAAGATCAAGGGCTACTCCGGCGGGATGAAGCGCCGGCTCGACCTCGCGCTCGCGCTCGTGCACCGGCCGCGCATTCTCTTTCTCGACGAGCCGACGACCGGGCTCGACGTGCAGAGCCGCACCGCGCTCTGGGTCGAGGTCGGCAGGCTCGCGAAGGAGGAGGGCGTGACCGTCTTCCTCACGACGCAGTACCTGGAAGAAGCTGACGTTCTCGCCGACCGTGTCGGGATCATCGACCACGGCACGATCGTCGCCGAGGGGACGCCGGAGAGGCTCAAGTCCGAGATCTCGTCCTCGACGGTCGAGGCGGTGCCCGCCGATCCCGCTCAGCGCGAAGCCGTCGCGTCCGTGCTCGAGCGCTTCGGCGAGCAGACGACCGGCTATGGGCCCGGCAGCGTCGCAGTACAGCTGTCGTCGCCGAACGGCAACCTGACGGAGATCGTGCGTGCCCTGGATGCCGACGGTGTGGTGCTGTCGCAGCTGCAGATTCACGAGCCGACGCTCGATGACGTCTTCCTGGCGAAGACGGGCCGCCACCTCGAGGGCTCGGGTGACGAAGAGGAGCGGAGGCAGGAACGGGAAGCCGAGCCGGCGCAAGTTTGAACATCGCTCTACTGCAGACCGCCGCGCTCGGACACCGCGCCGTCGTCCGGACCGCACGCCAGCCGGCGAACGTCGTCTTTCCGCTCGTCTTTCCGATGCTGCTTCTTGCCGTGAACTCTGGCGGCCTCCAGTCGGCAACGCGCCTGCCCGGGTTCCCGACCGACTCGTTCCTCGCCTTCGCGCTCGCAGTTCCGTTCGTCCAGGGTGCGCTGCTCGCGACGATCAATGCGAACGTCGAGTTCGCACGCGACATCCAGACCGGCTTCCTGAATCGGCTCGCCTTGACGCCGGTACGCGGCATCGTCCTGCTGCTCGGCCAGCTCGGCGGGTTGATGACGATCGCCGTGATCCAGGCTGTCTTCTATCTCGTGGTCGGGTATGCGTTCGGGGTGCGGCTCGCCAGTGGTGTCGGCGGTGCGTTCATGTTGCTCCTGCTCGAGATCGTGATCGCGCTCGGCTTCGCGGCGCTCGGTAGCTGGGCGGCGTTGCGCACCGGTTCCACCGAGGCGGTGCAGGGGCTCTTTCCCGTCTTCTTCGTCTTTTTGTTCCTCTCGTCGATGAACATGCCACGCAACCTGATCCAGGCCGACTGGTTCCGCTGGGTCGCGACGGTCAATCCGGTGTCGTACCTCGTCGAAGCAGTGCGCTCGCTCGTGATCGAGGGCTGGAACTGGGAAGCGCTCGCGCTCGGCTTCGCGGCGGCAGGCGCGCTCAGCGTGATCGGGTTCGTGCTCTCGGCGCACGCCCTCTATCGACGGCTGGAGCGAACATGAAGGACACACTCGCGGTCGCACGCGGCGTGTCGTGGCGCGTGCTGCACATGTTCTTCACGAACCCGGCGTTTCTGCTGCCGTCGCTCGCGTTTCCGCTCTTCTTCTTCACGGCGTTCGTGGGTGGCCTGTCGCGCATCTCGCAGGTACCGGGCTTCGACTTCCCCACGGGCTACACAGCCTTCCAGTTCGTGTTCGTCTTGTTGCAGTCCGCCGCGTTCGCGGGTGTGTTCACGGGCTTCGGCATTGCACGCGACTTCGAGAGCGGCTTCATGCGCCGCCTGATGCTCGCGGCGCCCAACCGCAGTGGGATCCTGCTCGGCTACTTGTTCTCCGCGCTCGTCCGCTGGCTCACCGTCGCGAGTGTGGTCACCGTTGTCGCGTTGCTGGCGCAGATGAACATCGGAGGAAACGGCGTCGATCTGATCGGCCTCTACACCCTCGCGTTGCTGCTCAACCTCGCGGGCGCGTTGTGGGCGGCGGGCGTCGCGATGCGCTTGCGTACTCAGCAAGCCGCGCCGGTGATGCAGATGCCCGTGTTCCTCCTTCTCTTCTTCGCGCCGGTCTACGTGCCGCTCGGCCTCTTGAAGGGGTGGATCCACGGCGTCGCGTCCGTGAACCCGATCACGCCGCTTCTTGAGGCCGGCCGGGGCTTCATCTCCGGGGAGCCCGAGCTGGCACTGGCGGCGTTTGCGATCGGCTTTGGGCTGGCCCTCGGCTTCGGCGTCTGGGCCGTACGGGGTCTCAGAAGTGCGGAAGCCGCGGGATGAACGCATAATCCCCTGCTAATGGAACACGAAGCCTGGCCCACTCCTCAGACCCCGGCACGTGAGCCGCTTCCGCGCGTCGACGATCTCCCCGTGGCCGAGCAGGGCTACGAGCAGGAGAGCGTCCGGGCTGCCTTCGACTCGTTCTACCGCCATGCCGCCCAGCTCGATGCCGCGCTGCGGACGCTCGAAGCCGTGGATTCTTTCCACCGCAGCGCCGCTTCGCTGCGCGCCGATCTGCGCTCGCTGCGCGCCGCCGGCTGGACGCAACAGTCATGGACGCAGCCCCCGTCGTACGGCTACGGGATGCGAGCTCCGCGCGAAGGCGTTCCGCCGGCCGTGTGGCGGATCGGCGGAGAGGTTGCGTTTCTCGTCGTGGTCGCCGTCGCGCTCGGCGTCGCCCAGCTTTCGTGGTGGGCGATCCTGGTCGCGATGGCAGGAGCATTCGCGATCGTCTGTCTGATCGAGTGGCTCGCAGGACGAGAGCAGATGTCGTTCGTCCGGCCCGCCAGTGGACCGAGCCCCGCCGTCCATCCGGTGGTGGAGGCGCAGCGCGCCGAGGACACCGACGAGCACGACTCGCTCGGCTGGACGGCGTTCGAAGAGGCGCAGGAACCGTCGGATGCGATGACGATCATCGGCGAGCCGTCACGTGCAGACGACCTCGTCGCAGAGTCGCCTGAAACGGGGGGGCCGGTGGCTGAACCCGAGCCAGAGCCCGAGCCGGAGCCGGAGCCGGAGCTCCCGCCGGCCGCGGAGCAGGACGAGCCCGGCGGCCGCCACTGGTGGCAGCGCCGCCGCGACGGCGAAGGCGCGGTCCCCAATCCCGACGCCCCGCGCGACGCGCTTTCTGCCGACGACCCGGTGCCGTTCGTGGATCCGTGGTACGTAGGTTTCGGCGAGCCCCACGGGGCCGAAGTCGACGAGGAGGATACGAGCGAAGCGGTCCTCGTCGAGGAGCGCGAGCAGCGGCGTTCTCGCCCCAGCTGACCGCTTCCGCCGAGACCCTTTCGTCCAGGGCCATTCCTGCCGATAAGGACTCCCATGCGGAGACGTCCGATCGGCCAGATCCTGGTCGAAAAGAACGAGATTTCGGAGGCCGAGCTCGCCGCGGCGCTCGCCGAACAGGAGCGGACCGGCCTACGTCTGGGTCAAATCCTGATCGAGACCGGCCGCATCTCGTGGCTGGCCCTCGCGCGGGCGATCGCCGAGCAGGTCCTCGACATCGAGGCCCCCGCTGCGCCTGCTGCCGAGCCTCCCGCAGAGGCCGTTCCCTCAGCGCCGCCGGCGGCAGAGCAGCCCGCTGCCCCGCCCGCGCCACCGCCGCCCGCACCCGAACCTCCCGCCGCCGCTCCGGTCCTCGCCACATTCGTTCCGGCGAGACCTCCCGAACCAGCGCCGGCCCCGCCTGTCGCCGTGCCCGAACCACTGGCCCCTGCGCCGGCCCCTGCACCCATACAACCGCCTGCTGCAGCTGAACCGGTCCTCATTCACGACCCGGAGAACAGGCTCCACAGCGTCGAGGCGCTTCTGAAGGAACGCCAGCGCGCGTTCATCGAGCTCGTGACGACGACCGAGACTTTGCGGATGAAGGTCGCCCGGCTCGAAGAGATCATCGAGGAGCGCGACCGGGAACTGACCCGCCTTCGCGTTCTCCGCGCCAGCTAAACGACGCTAGGGCTGCGGCGCGACCGCAGCGGATGTCCCGAGGACGTGCCCGTTGCGGTCGAGTGCCTTCACCGAGTAGAAGGCGGCCGACTTGCTGAGGCGGATCGGAGTCTCGAAGCCGTTCTTCGCCACGGTCTGGACAGGTCGAAGCTGTCCGGCGCCCGGACCGGCGAGCACCTGCCACTTCACTACTTCTGTCGCTCCGTTCCAGCTCGCATAGGCGGTGTCGTTCGCGACCACGACAACCGGTCGGTCGGTCGGTCGGCCGTGCCAGACGAAGCGGTAGCCGCGATACGTGTCGGCGTCTTCGCCCGGCGGCTTGCCGTGACCGAAGTACGCGTCGAAGAGCAGCTTGCCGTTCCGGTCGAGCTCGCTGACGTACGGTTGAGCACCCCAACCGACAAAGATGTTCCCGTTCGGCAGGAACTGCGCATTGCCTTCGAACGGCGCGAGCAGTTTCTTCGGATGGTGGTAGGCACGCACGAGGGTCGCCTGCTTCGTCTTCGGGTTGGCGCGTAGGACGAGGATTCGCGAGAACTTCTCCACGGGCGGTGCGGCGCCGTTGTCGAAGATCGTGATCGTGCCGTTCGGCTGGCGGCGGGCATCGTGCTGCCATTCGAAGTTCGTGCCCTTCCCCATCTTGAAGTCGCTCCTCTTGCCGCCGAGCCGCCAGAGCACCTTCTTCGTCTTGCGATCGATCTCGTAGATCGTGTGCGTGTTGCGAGCCGACACGAGGAAGTTCCCATTCGGCTCGACGGCGATCGAATTGATGTGGAAGTAGTCGTACGGCGGGGCTTTTGCACCGGCCTTTGCGGCCGGCGGCGGGGCGTAGGACTCCCCGACTGCAACCTGCGGGTAGCTGTGCCATTCGAAGAGGACGCGCTTGGTCTTGATGTCGACCTCCTGGACGATTCCGTCCCAGATCGTCCCCTTTTTCGGGCCTCCTACAGCCGAGAGATCGACCGGCAGGCGGTGATAGACGGTGAACACCGCGGTGTTGTTCTTGGTGATCAGAAACTCGTGGACGTCGCCGACGAGGCCGTTGCCGGGGCGGACCTCCGCCACGGGCCGATACGACGTGTCGTAGATGACGTACCACCCGTCTCCGACGCCCATGTTCGAGACATGACCCCGCCACCACGTCAACACCGGCTTGCCGAGGTAGTGCTGGACGCGGAAGTCCGTGACGCCGCGGGTGTTCAGCGGCTTGAACCAGACGACCTCGCCGCGGTTGTCCATGATCATCGGGCCTGCCTGCGCCACGACCATCTTCGGGGCGAGGAAGATGTACCCGGGCGCGGTGTTGTGGGCAGGGGTGCGGATCTGCACCAGCGGCGGCTTCAGATCAGGGCGGGAGTGATACGTGCGTGACGGCGGCGGCTTCGTCTGCGCGACGGTCGCCGCCGGTGGCGTCGGTGCTGGGGCCGACTGCTTTTTCGAGTCGCCGCAGCCCGCAAGCAGAACTGACAGCACCGCCAGGGTGAAGAGGGCCCGCCTCACGCGCAAGAGCATAGACGGCTCAGTCGAGGCTTACAGTGGCTGTGCGTCCGAGCGCACGCCCTCGGCGGTCGAGCGCGCGCACCGCGATCCACCCGGCAGCGCTGCGGAGGGGTATGCGGGTCTCAAAGCCTTTCTTCGCGACGATTTGGACGCGCCGGAGCTGACTCTTCCGCGGACCTGCGACCAGCTCCCATCGCACCACGTCCGTCGCTCCATTCCAGCTGACGTACGCCCACCGCCCGCTCACGGCGACAAGGGGCCGGTACCGGGGCCGGGCGGACCAGCGAAAGCGATAGGCGCGGTAGGAGTCGACGCGCCCGCGGCCGAAGCGCCCGTCGAAGAGGATCGTTCCGCGCGGCCCGAATTCCGTGAAGCGCGACTGGTGACCCCAGCCGACGAAGTAGTGGCCGTTGGCGAGCCGTTGCAGGTTGCCCTGGTCGACCGCGACGATCGGCGGCCGATGGACGAAAGTGCGAACGACGGTGGCATGCATGCGCTTCATGTCGAGATGCAGGACAAGACCGCGCGACTGCTTGCGGACCTGCGGCCCTGCAGAGTTGTCGAAGAGAGTCAGGTCGCCGTCCGGCCGCCTGCGAGCGTCGTGTTGCCACGCGAAGCTTGCTCCGCGTCCCATCGTGAAGTCGCTCCCCTTGCCGCCGAGGCGCCACAGGATCTTCCCCGTGCTGCGGCTGATCTTGTAGATCGTGTGCGTGTTCCGGGCCGACACGAGCAGATTCCCGTCGTGGTCGATCTCGATGGAGTTGACGTGGAAGTAGTCGAAGATACGGCCTGGATCCTTCGGGAGGTCGTAGTACGACTCGACGAGCCGCACGTGGTCGATGCTGCGCCAGTCGAAGAGCACGCGCCCCGTCCTGATGTCGACCTCCTGCAGCCCGCCCTCGAGGACTCTTCTCCCCTTGACGCGAATCTGGCGGGAGGTCGTCATCAGCGCGGTGTTGCGTGGGGTGATCTTGAACTCGTGGATGTCGCCGAGCATTCCGTTGCCCGGCTGGACGTGGGTGACGACACGATACGAGCTGTCGTAGATCGTGTAGCCACTGTCGCCGCCGCCCTTGTCCGGCCTGCCGTGCCACCACGTCAGGACCGGACGCCCCAGGTAGTGCTGCACGCGAAAGTCGGTCACGCCGTGCGTGTCCAGGGGTCTGAACCAGACCACCCGGCCGTCATTGTCGATGATCAGTGGTCCGGCCTGCACGACGTCCTTCTTCGGCGCGATGAAGATGTAACCGGGTGTCGTGTGCCGTGTCCGCTTGAGGATCTGAACAAGCGGTGGCTTCAAACTAGGCTCGGAGTGGTAGTGCCTTGTCGGCGCGGTCGGGCCTGCAGCGTTCGAGACGCTGCTGCAACCCGTGACCGCGAGCACGACACCGGCTGCAACGGCCGCCGCCGCCGTCCGTATGGACCTCGTCATGCCGGTTCGCGCACGATCGGACCCGCCTGCGTTCGCGCGATCAGGAAGATGGGCGTTGCGACGATCGCGGTTGCCCCGATCGCCAGTGCGCCGACGCCGATCGCATCGAGCGCGTAGCCGCCCAGCAGCGCAAGTCCCGCTCCGAACAATGCGCCGAGCAGGTCGTTGAACCCGAGTAGCTTCCCCCGCTCGGTCGGGCTCGTACGGTCGGCGAGCTGTGCGGTCGCCGCGACGAACGAGATGTTCCAGCCGAGCCCGAGCCCGAGCAGCAGGACTGCGGTCGCGAAGACGGTCGAGACCCAAAGCAGCGCGATCGTCGACAAGGCCATCACCACGAGCCCGACCTCGAGCGCCGGAGTCCGCCCGACGCGGTCGATCAGCGTGCCGATCACGAGCACGAGCGCGTACATCCCGAAGACGTGCGCGCCGATGATGGGGAACACCGAATGCTGGCTGTGGTGGTGGTGCTCGACGACCACGTAGCCCGTGAGGTTCATCACCGAGACCATGACTCCGAAGCTCGCGAGGGCCGCGAGCATCGCCGGGGGGACACCGGGTCGCCGCACGAGCTCGCGGAGCGGCGCCGGCGGGGCCGGCGGTGCAGGATCCGGGTCGCCGTGCGCGGCGATCAACTCGGCGATCCGCTTGGGGTCGGGACGAACGAACTGAACGAGCACGAGCGCGACCAGCGCGATGCCCGCTGCGGCGAGCCAGGGGACCGTGAGTGCGCTGGCCTCGAGCTTCTTCCCTGCGAAGAGCGGACCGAAGACCGTCGGGCCGAGGATCGCGCCGAACACCGATCCGAAGAGCACGTACGAGATGCCGCGTGCGCGTCGCGAGGGCGGGTACATGTCGCCGGCGGCGGCGCGCGTCAGCAATGTGATCCCGCTCGAGGCCCCGACGAACACAAAACCGGCCAGCAGAGCCGGGGTCGAACCAGTCCTCGTTGCGAGCGCCGTGAGCAGGCAGCCGCCGGAGCCGAGGGCGAAACCGACCGTCAGCACCGGTATCCGGCCGAAGCGGTCCATCAGCCGCCCGGCCGGGACAGCCGTGAGCCCCGACGAGGTGAGGAAGATCGCAGGCCCGAGGCCGAGCAGTCCTCTGACACCGGTGACGAGCACGAAGGTGAGCGAAGAGACCGCAGCCGTCAGCTGGAGAACGGCGGAGTTCACCGCCATAGTGGCCGCGAGAATCACCGTGTTGCGCCTGATCGGCAGGCCGGGCGGGACTTCCGTCGCCACGACGTCATTCAATCAGCCGCACCAGAACAGCTATTGCTTCAATGCAGGCGTGAACGCACGCGCCAAGCTCGTCGTGCTCGCGGCGACGCTCGTGCTGGGAGCCGCCACCGCTTCCGACTCACATTCAGCCCCGGGTGCCTGCGCCGGCTTTCCGCAGACTCCCGGCCAGATCGGCGGGATCCACTACCGGCGATCTCCGCTTCGGCATGACGTCGTGTTCGCAGGTCTTTCGGGCACCCGCCTCACGCTTCAAGGGCTCGTCCTGTCCACGAGCTGCAGGCCGGTCAAGGGTGCGCGGATCGACTTCTGGCAGGCCGACACGAACGGGCACTACGACGACACTGGCACTCGTCTGCGCAGCCACCAGTTCACGGACGCGCGCGGTCGCTATCACCTCGAGACGATCCTGCCCGGCCCGTATCCGGGGCGCACGCGTCACATGCACGTCAAGGTGCGCGCGCCGGGTCAGCAGACGCTGACGACAGAGCTCTACTTTCCGGGCGCGCTCTACAACGACCGCGACCCGTACTTCGACAAGCGCCTGCTCGTGCATCTCGCCGAGGTACACAAGAGACTGGTCGCAAGCTTCGACTTCGTGCTGTTGATCCATTGACGAAAGCGCTCGCTCTGCTGCCGCTCGCCGCCGCGCTGCTCGCCGGTTGCGGGTCGTCGGGGGCGAACCAGATCCAGGTCGGCGCCGCGCGGACCTACCGGCTCGCCGGATTCACCCCGCAGACGTTCGCTCCGAACAAGCCGCAGCGCCTGTCGTTCGCGATCGAGCAGCCTTCCGGCTCCCCTCTGACGAACTACAAGACAGGCGCCGGACCGCATACAGGGGTTCACCTGATCATCGTCAAGAGCGATCTCGAGTCGATCATCCACCGGCATCCGCCGGTCGGGCCGGATGGACGGATCGCCGAGACCGTGACCCTCCCGAGCCCCGGCCGTTACCGCGTGGTGGTTGACGCCTACCCGAACCTCAGCGGACCGCTCCGGAACTTCCAGCTCTTTCGGTCGATCACGGTGCCCGGCAAGGCAGTGACGAAACCGCTGCCGCCGTTTCGGCCTACTGTCGTTGTCGATGGCTACCGGTTCACACTTCACGACCCACCCGCACTGCGCGCCATCAAGCCGGCGTTTCTGCGAATCACCGTCACGCGGCCGAACGGCAGCCCGGCGCCGTTCACGCCCTGGTTCGGAGCGCTCGCTCATGCGATCTTCTTCCGAGCAGGCTCGCTCGACTACTTCCACACGCATGTCTGCTCACCGGGAATGACGGGCTGTACGAGCGTGCTCGGGCCGACACGAGTGACCGGAAGCGCTACCCGGCCCGGGCAGCTCCGGGTCGGCGTCCTGCTTCCCGTGCCCGGCACATGGCGGCTCTTCCTGCAGTGCAAGGTGGACGGTCGCGTCCTGACTGCTCCCTTTACGCTGAAGGTGCGATGACCCGTCGCGCGTTCAAAGCCCTGGGCTGGGCCGGTACTGCTGCGCTGATCATCCTGCTCGCGCGCACCATCGCTTACGCCCTCGCGCCGAGCCCTGCCGCGCGACTGCTCGAGCACCGGGCGGGTGGGCCTGCCCTACCAGTGCTGACGCTCGTCGCGCTCGCGCTCGGGGCCTCCTTCGCGATCGCGGTCTGCTGGCTTGCCTCGGTTGCCGTGCGCGAACGCGCCCTGCTGGAACGGCGTGCCCTGGTCGCGCCGGTGCGATCCTTCGGGGTAGTACGGGCGATCAGCGCCGCGCTTGTGCTCGCGGTCGTCACATCTTTCGCCGGCGGGTTCGTCGAGGCCTATCTCCATTGGCGTGCAGGGCTCGGCTGGCATGGCCTGCGGTGTGTCTTCGGGCCGCTCCACCGCGACCTGCTTCCAATCGAAACGGGCTTGTCGTTCGCCGCTGCGGCGATCATCGCCGCCGCAGGGCACATCGCGGTCTGGATGCGCCGAACGTTCGCATTGCTCCGCGACCTGCCACCGCGGGCATTTCTCAGGGCGCCGTTCGTCTCAGGCGTGCTGCCTGATGTTCGGCACGCACTCTGGTCCGCGGGTGCAGGCGCTCCGCGTGCGCCGCCTGCTTTCTCCTGACGTCGTTCACACGAACCGAAAGGAGAAGCATCGATGACGCTCTTGCGCGTCAGAACGCGTGTCGCAATCGTGCTCGGGGTAACCGGGGCCGGTCTCGCCTTCGCCGGATCTGCACTTGCGCATGCGAACGTGAGCCCCGCTGTCGTGCTGGCCAAGAATGCACAGGTCTTCGCGCTGGCAGTGCCTACCGAGAAGGAAAATGCATTCACCACGCAGGTCGAGCTGACTCCCCCGAGCGGCTTCTCGATCGACTCCTTCGCACCGGCGCCTGGTTGGAAGCGTCAGGAGCAGACGACCGGCACCGGGGAGGAGA
>Ga0163162_10007187_pt1 | contig 10814 bp, 10 predicted proteins | sample S55metaG_FD_115310 | JGI IMG/M metagenome (GOLD analysis project Ga0163162, IMG submission 115310) | Switchgrass rhizosphere microbial communities from Kellogg Biological Station, Michigan, USA - S5-5 metaG | ecosystem: Host-associated > Plants > Roots > Rhizosphere > Soil | place: USA...
AAACCGCTCGATCAGATCCTGAACGGCCCGGAGGCCGTCGCCTTTCGTGGCTCGCTGGATGTAGCTACGAACGCCATCTGTCAAAAGTGCGTCTGTTCCCTCAATTGGAGATCGCTGTAATGTCATTAGCTGTTCGTTCCATCTTGCTTCTGACGATACTCTTCGCGGGCGTCTTGGCCGCAAACGCGCAGGATAAGCAGGCCAATCGCTTCGTAAGCAACGAGGCTTGCAGAACGTGCCATCCCATTATCTGGAGCACATTTTATAAGAACCCGCATTTCAAGAGCATCGCTTCGGGCAAGGAGCCGCCGGAGAGCACAGGCTGCCAAGGCTGCCACGGCCCTGGGGGAAAACATATCGACAATGGCGGCGGAGCGGAGACCATCCGTGCGTTCACAACGCTTCCCGCCGAGCAGGTTTTGGACGCGTGCCTTCGCTGCCACAGTCAGACGCTTTCGCGGGCGAATATCCGAAGCTCTCAACACACTCTAAACGGGATGGCATGCACCAGTTGCCATTCGATTCATGGCGCGCAGTCCGTGCGCGCGCTCCTGCGTCAGCCCCAGACCGCGCTCTGCGAAGGGTGCCATACCGACGTGCGCGCTCAGTTCGCGATGCCTTTCAAGCACCGCGTGGAAGAAGGAGTGATCGCGTGCACCGACTGCCACAATCCGCACGGTTCCTTTGCTCCCACTTGGAGGATGGCCTCGCGCCCGCGACACGTAGAGCAAGCCGGGCCGAACGAAGAGCCTTGTCTTAATTGCCATGCCGATAAGCGCGGGCCCTTCATCTTCGAACATCTTGGCGTCCGCGTGGACGGATGCGAGACCTGCCACGCTCCTCACGGCTCGACAAATTCGCGGTTGCTGCGGCGCCCGGTGGTATTTACTTTGTGCCTGGAATGTCACAACGGCGCGGGGAACTTCGGACGCCAGGGCACCGGCATTCCGACTCAAACACGAATCCACAACATGGCTGATCCGCGATTTCAGAACTGCACGGCCTGCCATGTTCGCATCCACGGATCGAACGCCGATTCCAGCTTTTTGCGGTAACGCCAATGCGAACTACGATTCTTCTCTTTCTAATCGCGACCGCCGCCACCGCTCAACCTCCGGTAGCCCCCAGCCCCGACCCGGCGGGGGAGAGAGCCGGAGAAAACGTCCACAACTACAACATCGTCGATAGCTTTGAAACTGGATACCGCTTCAGCACCGTGGGCGGAAATGACGCGCAGTACCGCAGCAGTGTCAATTACGGCAACGGAATTCGGCTGCTGGGAAGTTCGCTGATTGTGACTTCGAGGGATGGCCATGGCTCGCTGTTCGACCAGATCACATTGTCTACCCAAGGACTCGGCAACGATCCCTATGAATCGGTGGCGCTGCGTGTCGAGAAAAACCGGATTTATCGCTACGACATGAGCTGGCGGCAAAACGATTATTTCAATCCCGGCCTGGTAACGGGGGGCGGCAACGGACAGCATCTTCTGGACACGCAGAATCGGATGCAGGATCATAACCTGACGTTGTTTCCGCAGTCCAATCTCAAATTCTTTCTTGGATACAGCAATTCTACGCAGAGCGGGGCGGCTTATTCATCGATTCAGCAGTTCGACGCGAGCGGCAACATTTTCCCTCTGTTTTCGAATGTGCGCCGCGTATGGCGCGAATATCGGCTGGGCAACGAATTCCAGTTTTTCGGAATACGCGTGAACTGGATGCATGGGTGGCAGGATTTCAAAGACGACACCGGCGCCACACTTGCAACCTCCGGCGTACCTGGCACCATCCCGATCGCGCCGGTGTCCCCAGTGAGTCTCAATAGCTTTCAGGCGAGCGATCCAAATCATGGGACCAATCCGTATTGGCGCGCCGCTATCTTCACCGACCGAAAGCTTTTTCATGTGAACGGCCGATTCACTTATTCGGGAGGGCAGCACGCTTTTGTGACTGACGAGAGCGCACAGGGCATCGCATCCTCGCTGGCGCGCGTGCAAAACGTAGTCACTCTCGGCGACGCCCAACGTCCGGTTGCTACCGGCAACTTGAATGTCAACCTTACGCCCACTTCTAAACTGACCATTGCCAACAGCACATCTGTCTACAACGTTCGTACTCTCGGCAACTCCTTCTTCTCTGAATTTGACAGCGCTACCCAAACCACAACGGTGCTTTTCTACAACTATCTCGGCATCCGGACAATCGCCAACGACATCAACCTGAATTATCAGGTGTCGCCTCTGTTGGGTTTCATGGCCGGCTACCATTTTTCCGACCGGCTGATCTCCACCCAGGACCAGTTCACCTTCGCTGGAGCGACATCCAGTAGCCCGGCACAACAATCTAATCAGCTTCACTCGGGAGAGGCCGGAGTGCGCCTCACTCCCTGGAAACCTCTCAGCGTGCTGCTCTCAGCGGAGGTCGGAAGCAACAGCCACCCCTTCACCCCGCTAGCCGACGCCGACTATCACGCCTTAACCGCCCGCGTTCAATATCGTGCGAAGACATTCCGCATTCTGGCAACCGCCAATGCAAACTACAATGCGAACTCCGTGTCCCTCACTTCGTACGGCTCGCAGTCCAGGACTTATTCCGTGAGCGGCAATTGGACGCCTCGCAGCCAGCTCACCATCGATGCCGGCTTCAATCGGGCGCATACATATTCGATTGGCGGGATTGCCTATTTTGCGAACTCGCAACTCATTCAGGGCCAAAGCTCAATTTACTTGAGTAACATCAATTCGATTTACGTGGGAGTTCGCTATGAGATCGCAAAGCGAATCGACCTCTATGCCGGCTACACCCGCGTTCAGGATTTAGGGGACGGCCGCGATTCGGCGGCTGCCGGAATCGGATCTGCGCCCTCGGCCTTCCTGGCAGCGCAAACTTTTCCCGTGGCGTTTCAATCCCCGATGGCGAGGGTCTCGGTGAAAATCAACAACAAGCTTCGGTGGAATGCGGGATATCAATACTACGGTTATAGAACGGACTTCGCGTCCCTATTAGGGTTTCGCGCAAATACCGGATACACGAGTCTGTCGTTCTCGTTTTGAACCTATGGAATCGAAGTCCACTCCGCCACCGCAGCCGGAAGCGCCGTTCTTCGATTCCGCGCAGAACAGTTGGGTGCTGAGCCGGTATGAGGATGTGCTGGCCGCCTTGCGTGCACCGGCGCTCCGCCAGGCGGGTCCTCAGAAGGCCCCAGCCCAAGTGCGCGAAGACGTGTTGAGCGCCCTTACCCAGTCAAAAGTTTCAGAGTGGCAGGAACAGATCCGGCCCCTTGCTGATCGCATCATCGCGGAACTGCCCCTGGGTCGCCCGGTAGATTTGGTAAGCGAAGTGATTCGGCCCTGGTCGCTCGCCGTCACCATCATCGTGCTAGGTCTGGATTCGGCGGCTGGCCGGAAGTTGGCCGCGCTTCAAGCGCACATCTCTGGCGGCAGTAGCGATTCAGCGGGGTCGCAGCGGCCGCGTCGATCCCTAAAATCTCTGAGTCGCGCAGTGCAGCGCAGAATCGCGAACGCGCGGTTGCAAAGATTATTGCGCGGCGTGCGTGTCCGGGGAGCGCAATCGCTTTTCCTCGGCCTTTCGCAGACGCTACCCGACTTTTTGGCGAATGCATGGCTCGCCTTGTTGGAGCATCCCTCCTACCTGATGCGTCTCCGTGCCGAACCGCATCTAGTGCCGAGGACCATTGAGGAATTGCTTCGCTATCGCGGCCCGGTTCATACCCTCGTCCGGAAAGCCGATCAAACTCTGAAACTCGCGGGTGTCACGATTGCGCAGGGCCAAAGCGTGATCCTGAAAATTGCTCTGGCGAATCGTGACCCGGAGCACTTCCCCGATCCAAACTCCCTCGACATCACGCGCCAGAACGCCGGCCACCTCGCTCTTGGCGCAGGTCCGCATTCCTGCGTTGGAGCGCTATTGGTCCGCATGGCGGCGATTTCGGCAACCCATGCGTTCGTAAATAAAATGGCCGGAGCCGAACTCGTCGATCCCGTCGTCTGGCGGCGCGGGGCGACACTCGACTCGCCATCTTCCCTGCGCGTCCGTTATGATCCGCTGGAAAGTTCTACGAACCGGAAGGTAGCCCGTTCATGGGCGACCTCATGAGCGTCCTGCGGATGCCCATGGCATAATGTCCCAGATGGAGAATGTTCCCATAGTTCTCAAAACCGTTTCCGGGCCAACAGTTTTCGTTTTAGCTACACTGCTGGCGGCGACTGCACTCCCTTCGAGCGCCGAAGGTCTGCCAGACGGCCCTGGAAAGGACTTGGTCGAGGCGATTTGCAGTGAGTGCCACACCACTGAGCGCATCGCCACCCAACAACTGACCAAGCCCCAATGGGAAGCCAAGGTTCTGGAGATGTTGCAGGAAGCGCCAGACGTCAAACAATCGGAGCGCGACAAGATTGTCGAGTATCTCGCCAAGTACCTTCCAGCGCGAGCCAACGTGAACAAGGCCAATGCCAAGGAGCTTCAAGTAACACTTGACATTCCTCCAGAATTAGCAACAGCTATCGTAAGTTATAGGCAGACAAATGGGAGCTTCAAGACGCTTGACGATCTAAAGAAAGTTCCCGGCGTGGACGCCGCAAAGCTCGACTCCAAGCGCGAGATTATCGACTTCAAAGAGTAATCCGCTAGGCGGCGTTTTCCTGCATTTCAAGCATTGCCCGCCAGACGGCGATCCATCTCCCCTCCTGCTCCTGGAACACCCAAAGATCCCGGCCATTCGCATGGTATCGCTCGCCTGAACGCTCGTAGACCATCTCATATCGAAAAGTGATCACAGCCGTGTCGCCCGCGACATCGACCTGCTGATCCTGCTCCTGATATTCCTTTATGGTCGCGCTCTGACAGAACTGACGGAACCCGGCGAGAAAGTGTTCACGTCCCTGAATCTTCCCGGCGAAATCGGGAAGGACCATGACAACGTCTGGGTGCACCAGTGGAGCAAGATCCTCGACCCGGCGCTTGAGCCAGGCCTGATTGATCTGACGCATGGCAGCCGCGGCACTCTCGCGCTTGGAGTCGTCCATGGGACCAATCTGCCATCTGTGGCTGCGTTGAGCAAGCCCTTCCTTGCGCCCCGGCGTGTATTCTTGAACAAGAGAATTCCTTGATCGCCTCGTCGCGCCAATCCGTTCCCCGCTCCACGAACCTGCGCCGCATCCTGCGCGTCGCTTCCGGCAATGCGCTGGAGATGTATGACTTCCAGATCTTCGGCTTCTACGCTCCGGCCATCGCCCATGTCTTCTTCCCCAGCACCAGCGAGTACGCGTCGCTCATGCTGTCGCTCTCAACCTTCGGCGCCGGTTTCCTGATGCGCCCGCTGGGAGCGATCGTCCTCGGTTCCTACATCGACAAGCACGGCAGGCGCGCAGGCCTGCTCTTGACGCTTAGCCTAATGGCCTTCGGCACGCTTTCGATCGCCTGCCTTCCGGGCTATGCGGTTTTAGGCTTGGCCGCTCCGCTGCTGGTGCTGCTGGGCCGTTTGGTGCAAGGCTTTTCCGCCGGTGTGGAACTGGGAGGCGTCGCCGTCTACCTCTCGGAGATCGCGCCGCCGGGACGCAAAGGATTCTACGTCAGTTGGCAGTCCGGTAGCCAGCAAGCGGCCGTGATGTTTACGTCCGCGCTCGGGATTGTTCTCGCGACCTCCTTTTCCGCGGCGCAGATGACTGCCTGGGGATGGCGCATTCCGCTGCTGGCCGGATGCGCGCTTTTGCCGCTGCTCTTATTCCTGCGGCGCTCGCTGGAAGAGACTCCGGAATTCCTCGCCAGGAAGCGCCACCCCGGCACGCGCGAGATTTTGGAATCGCTGCTGGCCAACTGGAGAATGGTGCTGCTCGGCATGATGATGTCGACCTTCAGCACCGTCTCCTATTACCTGGCGACGGTTTATACACCCACCTACGGCGGCTCCGAGCTCCACCTGCCGCCGACCGGCACGCTGCTCGTGACCCTCGCGGTGGGTCTGTCCGCCTTCCTGCTGTTACCCACCTCGGGAGCGCTATCCGACCGCATCGGCCGCCGTCCGATTTTGATTCTGTCCACCTCGGCTGCGATACTCACGGCATATCCGGCGCTGGCTTGGCTCTCCGTTGCGCCTTCTTTCCAACGGCTACTCGCGGTGGAAGTTTGGTTTGCGTTTCTGTTTGCCGCCTACCAGGGCGCAATGTCCCCACTCATGGTCGAAATGATGCCCCCCAAGATGCGGACCACCGGGTTCGCGCTCGCCTACAGCTCGGCCACCGCCGTGTTTGGTGGATTTACGCCGGCCGTCTGCACTTACCTGATTCATGCCACCGGTAACCGCGCCATGCCCGGAGTCTGGCTTTCCCTCGCCGCCACAATCGCCTTAACCGCTGTACTGATTGTGACTGCGCGCACCAGTTCCGCTGCGAACCTGCGGGTAACTCAAATCGCCACCGGCGACGTCCAATAGGTAGCAGCCCAGCTGCCCATCATATGTGGATGCATTTATTTGAGGTCTTCCTTACAGGTGTTGGACTTTTCGTTGGTCCCCTGATGGTGGTCGGGGCCATCGCAGGCGTCTTGACGATGGCCGACCGGCTCTTTCACTAGCTTCACCAACAGCGTCGCCCGAACTGAGCTCGATTGCGCGATCCTAAGAACACCGCCGTCATGACCAAATCGGAAGTTCACGCCCGCATTCAGGAGATAGGAATCATCCCTGCGATTCACGTTTCTTCGACCGAAGATGCCCACTTCGCGGCGAGGGAGATTTCGGCTGCCGGGATCCCCATCCTGGAGCTAGCGACCATCGAACCCGGGGCGATCGAAATCATTGCCGACTTAGTGCGAAGCCACCCGGATCTGATCGTGGGCGCCGGCGAACTGACCGATGCGCAGACCGCGCAGCGCTGCTGGGACGCCGGAGCGGAATTCCTTACAGGCCCCGCTCTCGAATTAGGCGTGCATTCAGGCGGTTTGGAGTCCTCCAGCGAAGACAGCCCGGTGATCATCCCCGGCGCGCTCACGCCTACCGAAGTGTTGAAGGCCTGGAAATCCAGTTGCGATTTTGTAAAAGTTTTTCCCTGCGCCGAGGTGGGAGGCGCTCACTACATCCGCGCGCTCAAAGGGCCCTATCCGTACATACCGCTAATCGCTTCCGGTGGAGTCAATCAAGAGACTGCGGCGGACTTCATTGCTGCCGGCGCCACGGCGCTGGGGATAGGCACCGCTCTGATCCCGCATGAATCCATTCGGCTTCGTCAGTCGCAGCGCATTCACGAATTGGGGCGCCGGTTTGTCGCCATCGTGAAGCACGCCCGGTCGCAGATGCCCCATCGCAAGGAGAAACTCGACCCTCATCCGCGCGCTTAACGCGGCGTTCCCAGATATCGCTTGCGCATTTTTGCAACGATCGTGAACCCCGGATCCACTACGTTCGAGATCTCGTACTCCATCCCTTGACCCATCAGCAGGCTGGCGCCGCGTTCGTCGAATCCATAACTGTCCATCAGCCAGCGCAACAGCTCAGTGGTCGCGTGCTGTAAAGCCTCGTTGAGCGCTCGCGAACTGCCCAGCACCATGATGTAGTCCTGGGTTTCCAGGCGGGGCCAGTTGATCTTCTTCCCTTTGATGAGATCCACTGAGAATTCGACGTCGAGCGAAGTTTCAATGGCGCTGCCCACCACTTCGCCGTCGCCCTGCCGCGCGTGGCCGTCGCCCAGAAAGAACAGCGCGCCTGGCTCGAATACCGGCAGCATCAGCGTTGCGCCCGCTCCCATGCCGTTGTAGTCCATGTTGCCGCCGAAGTTATCGGGAGTGCTGGTGTGAATCGCGGCGTGGTTGTCCGGCGCAGTGCCGACGCAGCCCAGCATGGGGCGCAGCGGCAGCTCGATGCGCGGTCCTTTGAAATCGGCTGGATCGCTATAGGCGATACCTTTTTGCTTATCGATATGCCAGGTCGCCATCTTCGCCTCGCGCAGGGCTTCCGTTCGTAAAAAGTCGGGATCGGCGGTGTAGGGGGCCAGCAGCGACGCCGACCAGCCGGTGGCCCGATTGGTCTCCAGGCGCAGCAGATGAACCACCAGCGTGTCGCCCGGTTGGGCGCCGTCGATGTAGAACGGACCGGTCTCTGGATTGGGCCTTTGGCCGCGCTGGACGCCGGCAGAGTCAAAACCGCGCGCGTCGATGGTCGACGTGACCACGTGGTCGCCCGGCTTGATATGCAGCACTGGCGGATGCGCGCCTGAAAAGGTGTTGTAGAATTTCGTCGGCGTAAATTGATGGGTTTCCGCGAAAGCGGTGGCCGTCAGCACCAGCGTCAGGAGCAGTCTCATACTCATCCTCCAGTTTGGATAAGTATAGCGGACCGGCTCAATCCTTCGCCGGGTCCGCAATCGTCGTATCCTTGAAGGCGAGGATCGATGTGACGCCAGGCGGGAAGCGAGAGCCGCCCCTTTCGGAATAAATATGAAGACGTTCGTTCAATTTCACGAACAGGCGGAACTCTTGAGAGAATCCAGCGGCTCCACTAACATCGAAAAGACGCTTCTAAAGGCGTTGAAGGTCCTCAAACTTTTCAACATCCCCCACTATGTTTGCGGCGGATTCGCCGTTCAGGAACATGGATACCCCCGCTTTACGATAGATGTGGACATCATTGTGCCGGATGTGGAGTTCGCTCATGAAAAGCTGTGTATGAATGGGTTCAAGGAAAACCACGGCTCGAAAATGACGATCACGGATCGGGAGACGAAAGTAGAAATCGATCTCTTGCCTGGAGGCCGCAAGGTCGATCCGGGTCCGCTGAACCTTCCAATGCCAACAGATGTTTCAGACCAACCGCAAGTCCTCACGCTGGAGCGCCTCATCTCTTCCAAATTGTCCACCTACATCGGTCGTGGAATTGATCGGGCGCAAGATTATGCCGATGTCGTAAAGTTGACGCAGGCCAATCGTCTATCAAGAGACTTCGGTGTTGACCCGAAGGTACAAGATTTGTACCAGACGATTTGGGACGAACTTCACCCTTAGATATCCTGATCGACGGCTCCATCACTGCGGCCTTGTGCCGAATCAGAAAGGATTGTAAGATACAGCTTGTCTTTCCGGCACACTCACATAGAAGGGACTTGACAACATTCATGCGGCTAAGAGATCAAAAAACCTTATGGTCCAGACGAATGCTCGCGGCCGCCAAATTCATGGTCGTCTCGCTGATCGGCGCGGGGCTAGCGGTCGCTCAGCCCGCGGCGACAGACAAACCGCTTCTGGCGGAACAGGTCTTCAAGAATATTCAGGCTCTCAAAGGAATCTCGGTCGACGATTTTCTGCAGACTATGGGGATCATGACCGCCGCCCTCCAGTTCGACTGCGCGGATTGTCACAACAATGCGGGCACCAGCGCCGTAGATTGGGCCGCCGACACGCCGCGAAAGGTGATCGCGCGCCGCATGGTGAATATGGTCGCCACCATCAATAAGACCAACTTCGGCGGACGCCAGGTGGTGACCTGCTGGACCTGTCATCGCAACCGCGACAAACCCATGACCACGCCCACCATGGACGTGATCTACGGCATGCCCGCTTTGGAGTCCGACGATGTCATCCAGCCGATTCCAGGACTGCCCTCGGCCGACGCCATCCTCGATAAATTCATCCAGGCTTCAGGCGGCGCTCAACGTTTGGCTGGCCTCACCAGCTTCGACGCGAAGGGCACCAGCGTAGGGTTCGGAGGATTCGGCGGCGGCGGCGACGTCGAGATTGTTGCGAAATTTCCGGATAAGCGTGCCACCATCATTGTGTTTAAGGAAGCGACTGGCCGCGGCGACCAGATCAGAGCTTACGATGGGACCACCGGTTGGGTGCGAACACCGCTCAATGTCGTGGGAGAGTTTCAGTTAGGCGGCGGCGATTTGGACGGGGCCAGGTTTGACGCCCAGCTCTCGTTTCCCGGGCAGATCAAGCAGATTCTCACAAACTTAAAAAGCGGCCCGCCGACTTCGATTACCGATCTTCCCGCGCCGACTAGCCAGTCGTCACTGGAGCAGAATGCGGCCGCATTGCAGGAGCACAGCGTCGACGTGGTTCAGGGCACCGGACCGAGAGGCCTTCTGGTAACGCTCTATTTCGACAAGCAGACCGGCTTGCTTCTGCGTGAGTTGCGCTATGGCACTTCGCCGATCGGTCGCGTTCCTACTCAAATCGATTACGCCGATTATCGCGACGTCAACGGATTGAAACTGCCATTCCGAATCACCTACGCGTGGCTGGACGGGCGCGATGCAATCGAGCTTCGCGAGATTAAGACTAACGTCCCCGTGGACGAGGCGAAATTCGGCAAACCCGCTCCGCTGAAGCCCCGGTAAGCGAAGTGAGTCTACTTCTTCTCGCCGTCGGCGAGCGCCTGCAGTCCGAGGAAGAGCCTCCGCCCATCGGCGAACGTCACGTTCTTGCCGACCGCTCGATTCGATCCGTCCTTCGCCTGGTAACCCTCGACCACGATCTCCGCCCCGGGAGGCAGTGAATCCCTAGTGAAGCCGAGCCGGTACAAGTTGTTCGGGCTGCCGCCTTCGATCATCCAGGTGACCGCTTGTCCGTCGTCGCCCTTCACGGACATGTGGATCCAGGAGTGCGGATTGGTCACCTCCCACTTGATCACCGATCCCTTCAATGTCAGCGGTTTCTTCTGATCGAATTCCGCGGCAAACGCGTGGTGCGCCCACACCGGAACCGCAGCCGTGAGCAGACCAAGAGCAGCCACCATAACCAACAGCCTTGTTCTCATCTGTTCTCCTTTGCGTTTTTCGTCGCTACCACTACTTCCCTGCCTTC
>Ga0163162_10007189_pt1 | contig 10812 bp, 7 predicted proteins | sample S55metaG_FD_115310 | JGI IMG/M metagenome (GOLD analysis project Ga0163162, IMG submission 115310) | Switchgrass rhizosphere microbial communities from Kellogg Biological Station, Michigan, USA - S5-5 metaG | ecosystem: Host-associated > Plants > Roots > Rhizosphere > Soil | place: USA: Michigan...
ATAATATTCAACATAGTCATATCCCGGAGGACCCCATACAGGCTGTCTGCCGATATTAACATTTACGTTCTGGGCATTTGAAGTAAATGCCATAGACCCGGCCAGGAAAGCAAGGGAAAAGAATAACGTTTTCATAGCTTAATGATTTAGTTACTTCTTTGACTGCGGGAAATGCCCTGGATGCCTACTTTAAGAGTTAAATCTTTCCTAATAGACCACCCCCTTTCTGGTCGCTTGATATCCTGACAAAAATTACCTTTGACACAATAATTTAAAATAGAACTAGATGAGAAAAATAATTTCATTCATGCACATATCCCTTGACGGCTTTGTTGCAGGGCCCAACGGAGAAATGAACTGGATCAAAGTTGATGAAGAACTTTTTACTTATGTGGGTAATCGGATAAGCGAAGGCGACACCGCTTTATATGGACGGGTAACCTACCAGATGATGGAAAGTTACTGGCCAACCGCGGCAGATAAGCCAAATGCGTCCACGCACGATATCGAACATTCAAAGTGGTACAGTAAGGTTCACAAAGTTGTCCTGTCAAAAACAATGAAAGAGGCCGACCTACCCAACACAACAATTATCAGCGACAACCTCTCAGACAGGATAAATAAAATAAGGCAGCAGGAAGGGCCAGACATCCTCCTCTTTGGCAGCCCCACAGCAACTCACTCGCTTATCCAGCTCAACTTAATTGACGGCTACTGGCTCTTTGTCAATCCCATCATTCTTGGCCAGGGCATCCCACTGTTTGTAGACATCAAAGAAAAAATAAAGCTAAACCTGCTAACTACCCGGCAATTCACTTCCGGCGTAACCGAACTCAATTACACAGTGGCCAGACAATAACAACTTACCATTGGATAGGAAAATCATGATAATCATTTAATCCTTTAATCATAGTTCAGACAATCTTCTGCAATCTTTTGATTAAAATACAAACCTCCAGACCAGCTTTGCTGCACCTGAATTATTACTGGGGTTGGCGAATTTAAGGGTCTTGAGATTATCATAGCCGCGATTGTAAACTACATAGAGGTCACTGCCGGAGCGCGGTATCCAATGCAGCCTTACATTGCCTAAAAGAAAGTCTTCAAGCGAGTTCCATTGCACAAAAAAGGATAAGTCAAGCTTAGGGTTAAAAGCATAGTTGACATATTCTGCCAGCTCATTGGTTGAGAGATTTCCTTCTTGCAGCCGGATATGGTTATTGGTATAGTCAGTCTTAAAATTCAGGTGCTTGTTAACGTTCAGGCCCACCGAGCCGGTGCCTGAGCGAATGTCGCCTGAATAAAAGCCACCCCATTTATAATTTACAGCCACCCATATCTTTCTGCCGGTGAAAGTCCCTGCGGTAAGCCCTTGCTGATACATCCAATATTTACCCGGAGAAATATTTAAAGAAGTTGACAAAGGGAAGGTCTCATCAATACGTTCATATTCCTGGGAAAAGCCAAATTGCATCCAGTCACCTTTCTTTGTCAGGAAACCAAGTGGGATTGCTTCATTGGTAAAGGTTTCAACATCTTTAGTGGTAGCTGTCCGAAAGACTTCCAGAGCCCATGGCTGAAGCAGCATGGTCTTAATGCCATAGCGTGTGAGCCACCGCGGATCGTACCTCAAATGCCATGTAAGGCGTTCATTATTCGATCGTGATAAGAACCCCATAGTCGGATTGAAGTTCTGGCCTACACCCCCTACGGCAATGAAATGGTCAATGAGGTCGTTAGGATAATCTATGAACAACCGCCATGTCATATTGTCGGAAGAAGGAATGTTGCGGTCAAAGCTTGCTGCTAATGTTGCTCCTGCTACGAGGTTTCTTTTCTTTAAGAAATGGGACGTGGAGTATGCACCATCAATTCCTGCAATACTGTTACTCACATCACTGCTGAACTTAGAGGTGAAGATGCCTCCAATGTAGGATTGTTCACCAATGTCCCTCTTGTAGCGCATGGCAGTATTATTCGTCGCTTTTGCAAATTCGTTTTCACCTGTTTCTATATTCAGCAGCCCTATATTGTTCTTCCCAACTTTACCAAACAGGCGGACACCGGCTAAAATGGGCACGGGCTTAAAGTTCTCAAGTCCTATCTTCCTTGTGTAGAATGCTTCGTCATCACCCCCCAGGTTAAACTGGAAGTTCTGATAGCCTTCAAGAAAGAACTCGCGCTTTTCAGGATAGAATAAATTGAAGCGGGTAAGGTTTACCGCGATGCGGTCTGCCTCAACCTGTGCAAAATCTGTATTAGTGGTTAGGTTTAGCTTTAATGTTGGTGTAAGATTGATATTAAGATCACCTCCCAGCTTGGTTTGCCAGCTTGTGCTTTCGTTTCCAAGTTTTTCATATCCCCCCAGGCCATAAGGCTTTAGCTCGAAGCGCTTTACATAGCCAATATCTTTCAGGCCCGTAAGCGTTCCTGCATTTACAAAGCAGTTGATAGAGCAATCGCGTGTCCAGCCCTGCCAGAGCGATTGCTCATTCTTTGAACGGATGTTGCGTTCAAAATTTAAGGCCCATTCCTGCAAAGAGCCTTTTTTAAACTGGAGTGAGCTGAAGGGAATGATAACTTCAGCGAACCATCCTTCATTGGTTATGAATGTTTTGCAATCCCATACTCCGTTCCAGTCAGCATTAGCTGTTTCGTTGCCCGAGATAAGCAGGTCTGCCCTTGCGCCGTTAGGATTGATTATAAAAAGATAGCCGTTGCGGCGGTCGTTGAAAGTAGAAATGGCTATTTTAAAATTATCATCCTGGTCATAATCAAAATCACGCTGCATAAACTTTGCCCTTATGGAATTTTTAGGCTGGGAGCACCAGATACCGAAGTAAAGAGCGGTCTTGTCATAAACAACAGAAACCTTAGTAGGTAAGGTCGATGGCTTGCCATAATCAAGTTCGCGTTGGGTAAAGCTGGTTACAGTGGTTGCCTCTTGCCATGCTTTCTCCTGCAGCTTGCCATCTAAGGTCATTTTCTCATTCGTATAGAATACACCAATAGAATCGGGTAGACTTCTCTGCGCATACACATGCCCAGCCAATATAATACCTATGAGAGTGATAAGAGTCTTCATTATACGTTGTGAATATAATACATCTGGTAAAAACGCCGCTATGTTGCGGGAATATGGCAGTATTTAACTGCATAAATCATTTGCCGCTCTCACTGGCATACGTCATAAGTCGTCATAAGCCGCTTTGAACAGGCAATTTCCGTCAGGGGCAGGCAATTTATTCACTTTTGATTGAAATCGGGGGGGAGGCCCCTCATCTTTGCATTGTAACTAATTCAACAGGTGCGCAACTGCAAAAATTAGTTACCATCTCCATCCTCTTACCCGGAAAGAGTCCACGAGATGAATCAATCAAACAATAAGATCTATAATAGAAATAGTAGGCACATTCGGTCAGTTACATTCTGTAAAACAGAAGATGGCAATGGGTAAAAGTAAAAAGCAGGAAGTAGGTTTTTCCTCTTTCAACAGTTCAGTGATCAAAGGGTCTTCATCTTTATATGCAGTATATTATCTTCAAGGTATGGGTCGCCAATAGCTTTGAAGCCAAATGATTCATAGAAGGCTTTAAGATACAGTTGGGCGCTGATAGTAATGGCAGTTGTATTAAATAAGAGGTTTGTCTGCTCAATGGATCTCTTCATTAATTCTTTTCCCAATCCAGTTCCTCTTGTCGAGGCGGAGGTTACCACTCTGCCTATTGAAGATTCTTTATATGCTAAGCCCGGAGGTAGAAGGCGGGTATAGGCTACTAGATCATCTTTCTGCCATGCCATGAAATGGTAAGAAGCCTGGTCTCTGTCATCACAATCCTGGTAAGGACAGTTCTGCTCAACACAAAAAACAGAGATACGAAGCTGAATTATTTTATACAGTTCTTCTTTTGTTAAGTCATTAAAGCTTTTGCATGTCCATTTAATATCCATGATCGAAGTAATTATTGTACAAACTTATGGACAACATTGACATCGGGCTGCATCTTTTTATAAAGAGAGATTAGCCATGGTAAAAACCAAAAGTCCGTGTTAGTATTTATATGCACATATATCTCTTTGATAAACAATTTTAAGCCGGCTATTTTTCCGCTGTAACCCAATGGCAGCAATAGGGGAGGTTTATGTGAGATTTATGTGAGATCTCATTGTTGGCATTTTAGTTGAAATCTTACCCTTGGTTGTATTTATAAACATTTAAACCCATATAATAATGAAAAACATCTACCTAATGGTTACGGCCCTACTTATGTCTGCTCTAACCTACGCACAAACTTTCACAACTTGTACCGATGGAAACCTGAACAGCCCTGGTGTATTCTGCACCACTCAATCTCCGGGTGCCGGCGATACTATCATTGTAAGCGCTGATCACCAGCTTAATATCAGGTCAGTTTACAACTTTGATCATGCAGGAGACAAAGGAACAGTATTTATTGTTGATGGGATCCTTGAATTCTTCAGTGGCGGCCAGCTTCGCCTTGGCCCTTGTAGCCAGATCATTGTTCATCCGGGAGGAATGATTGATGATGACACCAATAACAACCCTAATGGCAAAGTTATTATCACTGATTCCACTGTTTACACCCATGGCGACATATTTGGTCCTGCCCTTATTGATAATGCGAACAGCTGTACAGCAGGAGGCCCCTTGCCCGCAACCCTTGTAAACTTCAATGCAGTCTTGAGGAATAATCAGCCTTTGCTCCAATGGTCCACAACTCAGGAATTCAATTCCTCTTACTACGAGATTCAGCGTAGCAGGCCGGGTGAAGGCTGGGTAAAGATATCAACCGTTGCCGCCGCTGGAACCTCAACAAGCTTGAGGTCCTATAGCTTTACTGACCAGGTGGGAAATTCGCAAGTCTTGTTGTACAGGCTGAAGATTGTTGATAAGGATGGCAAGTACATGTTCAGCCCTGTACGCACATTACGAATAAGCGATCTCGGAGTTGGTGTAACTATAAGAAGTATCTCTCCTCAAAACGTTTTAATAGATTTCAGTAAGCAATTGAACTCCACTGTGGTTTTCCGAATAATAAACATGAGCGGACAGGTGGTTCATCAGCAGATCTTGAAAAACCCTGTTGGAAGCGTGATAGTGAATATGAAGAACGTACCCGAAGGAAACTACATTTCTACGTTAAATGATGAAATGGGCTTCAGGTATACTCAGAAGATAAAGCTCTGACAGTACAGAAAGAAGGCGGCCGTTAGAAGGGCCGCCTTTTTCTTTTATAATGAATAGTAAATAGGCAATGAGCGTCAAGAATTATAAAACCTACCCATTCTTAATTATTCATTCTTAATTATTAATTAGTATTCATATTTATCCCTCCACCTTTCTTTAAGAAACTTCCTTATCTCTTCTTCTCTTGTATTTTTCCCGGGGTCATATAATTTGGTATTCTTTATTTCATCCGGCAGGAATTCCAGGTCGACAAAGTTCTTGTCGTAGCTATGAGCATATTTATAGTCTTTCCCATAGTCCATGTCCTTCATCAATTTAGTAGGAGCATTCCTTATTTGTAACGGCACAGGAAGATCACCATATTTATTTACCAGTTCCTGGGCATTCCCAATAGCCATGTAGGATGCATTGGACTTAGGAGAGGTAGAAAGATACACAGCGCACTGAGAAAGGATAATGCGTGACTCGGGATAACCGATAAGATTCACTGCTTGGAAGGTGCTTGTAGCAAGAAGAAGGGCATTAGGATTGGCATTGCCTATATCCTCACTGGCGAGTATAACCATTCTTCGTGCAATGAATTTTACATCTTCTCCTGCTTCTATCATTCTTGCCAGCCAATAAACCGCGGCATTGGGGTCGCTGCCGCGCATTGATTTGATAAAGGCAGAGATGATATCATAATGCTGTTCGCCCTTCTTGTCATATAACGCCACTTTGCTTTGCGCTATCTCCATTACCTTTTCATCGGTGATGATTATGTTCTTCCCTGTTGAGTTAACTACTATCTCTAAAAGATTAAGAAGTTTCCTTGCATCCCCTCCGGATAACCTTATAAGTGCTTCTGTATCTTTTATCTCTATTTTCCTGGTCTTTAATATTTCATCATGCTCAATCGCGTGAGTAAGTATCTTAATAAGCCCTTCTTTATCTAATGGCTTTAATACATACACCTGGCAGCGGCTAAGCAAAGCGCTGTTGACCTCGAAAGATGGATTTTCAGTAGTAGCACCTATTAATGTTATAATACCTTTTTCTACTGCACCTAATAAGGCATCCTGCTGCCCCTTATTAAAGCGGTGTATCTCATCGATGAACAGTATGGCTCTTTCCTGCTTTTTTGCAAGTTCAATTACTTCTCTTACATCCTTTACCCCTGATGAAATAGCACTAAGAGTGTAAAAAGGAACGTTGAGAGCTTTAGCAATAATATTTGCGATTGTTGTTTTACCTACTCCAGGAGGACCCCAGAATATCATGGAAGGAATTTTCCCTTGCTCTATTGAAGAACGCAAAATACTTCCCTTCCCTGTCAGATGCTCTTGTCCTATTAGGTCTTCAAGACTTTCTGGACGGAGACGTTCTGCTAAAGGAGGTGTCATCGTGATAATTTATGAATTATTGGGAACAGAAACTCCCTTCTGATATTCCCTCCATGCCATAGCGAATTTTATATCTCCATAGCTAATATCATTCCCAAGTTGCTCTTTAAGGGGCTGCAATACTGATCCTTCATAGCTTTCAATAACAGGGAGTATTTTATTTAATTTTTCTTCACTCAGAAATTCCTGTATTTGAATTTCTCCTGTCTTTACATATGCAGCCAGGTGACCTTCAATAGTTATTGCAGCAAGGTTTCTTAATGCTGCTATCTCGGCAACAGTTTTCCTTTCTTTATATAAGCGAAAGCTTTCAGCTCTTGTTTCTGGCTTAGGGTCCTTCTTTTCCTTTTTTTCTTTCTTAGGTTCTTTCCCCGATATTAGAGAGGAGAGATTATGCTGTTCTGTATATTCTGTAATAATCGACAGGAATTTGTTTCCCATTTCCTTAAGCTTTACTTTTCCAAAGCCCCCTATCTGTCCCAGTTCATGAAGATTTTGAGGAAGGTATTGGCATATTTCATCAAGGGTTTTACTGCTGGCAACAAGATATACAGGCTTGCCTGTTCTTTCACATATCTCATCCCTAAGCTGCTTTAGCTTCATATATAGAGATGGGTGAGGATTGTTACTCTTATAAGTTACTGCACCTCCATAGGCATTCACCTTGAGGTCAGGTACTCTATAATCTCTCTTTTTGCTGTACCATGTTGTTGCATCAAAGCCATTGAGGCAGGTGGTAAAAAGAAAATGCTTTTCTGATATCTGTGTAAATAGGTCCCCCAACTGCTGGTTATACTTTTTAGCCAGCTCGCGATTGTCTGTTGAGATTGGAGATTGACGGATAAGGTCGATCAATTGTCTTAATTGTTCATCAAAGTATTTTGCAGCGGCTATGATCCTTGCCTGCAAATTGGCGTTCTCCTGTGGCAGCGTTTCAGCTTGCATTAATTGTGTAAGCTGCAGCTGGAACTTATTACCTGTTTCCTGTAAAGCCTTTAGTTTATCATCTATGTTTTGTATCCATTCTTTTGCAGACTCATTGAAAGAGGTAGAGTTTTCTTCCAGGTGCTTAACTATGTGCTCACTGCTTTTAATGATTAATGAAAAGTTGCAGAGAGACAGCAGCAATCCTTGCTGGTGCTTATGCTTAGCGTCTGTCAGTTGCAGCTCTATCTCAGCTTCAGAAGCGATATTGCGAGAGAAATGATGTATTCTCTCATCCAGCTTTAGGCTGCCATAGTTGATATGACTATGCAATACAAGACCTTTAATATTTGTACACCTGCTCAGCGCCACATACACTTGCCCGGGTGCAAATGCAGCTCCAGCATCAATAACAGCCTTCTCAAAAGTCAGCCCCTGGCTTTTATGTATTGTAATTGCCCATGCAAGCCTTAGTGGATACTGAGTAAAAGAACCTATAATATCTTCTTCTATCTGCTGGGTCTGCTTGTCCATACTGTAGCGGATATTCTCCCACTTCTCTTTCTTTACTTCTATTACCTTGTCATCATCCTTGCACTGCACGAATATGGTGCTCTCTTCAACTTTGGTTACTGTTCCTATCTTGCCGTTGTAGTATCTTCTTATTTTTTCTGAATCATTCTTGATGAACATTACCTGTGCGCCGATCTTAAGGCTTAGCATTTCGTCAGCAGGGTAGGAGCGCTCATAGAACTCACCTTCTACAGTCGCTTTATAAGAAAGGGCAGGAGATTTTATCTTGCTCAGTTCTTCTTCATTTATCCTGTCGGCTTTATTATTATGTGTCGTGAGAATAATATAGCCATCATCTTTTGTCGGTTGGAAGTCAGGATTGTAAAGATTATTGAGCATATCCATTCCAACCTCATCAAGATCATTATTGCGCACCCCATTTAGCAGGTTAATAAATTGCTCATCACTTTGTCTGTATATCTTCTCAAATGAAATATAAAGCGGGCTGCTCTGCTGTATGACCTGGCTGCTGAAAAAGTAAGGGGTCTTATAAAACTGGGAAAGGATGTTCCACTCTGTATCTCCTGTAACAGGCGGCAATTGGTGCATATCACCTATCAGCAATACCTGCACTCCTCCAAAAGGCTCATTATAGCGGCTTCTGAATGAACGTAGGACAATATCGATCGCATCTAAGATGTCACATCGCACCATGCTTATCTCATCTATTATTAGTAGCTCAAGCGCCTGGAATATTTCTCTCTTCTCCGTATTGACCTTGATCTTTGCGAGAAGACTATGACTGTTATTGGTTTCAACGCCACTGCCTCCATGAGAATTGCTTGGTAAGAAAGGAGAAAAGGGCAATTGAAAGAAGGAGTGTATTGTCGTTCCTCCCGCATTGATAGCGGCTACCCCTGTTGGAGCAACAACTGCAAGTTGCTTTGCACAATTCTGTTTGATGTACTTAAGGAATGTTGTTTTGCCTGTACCTGCTTTCCCCGTAAGGAATATATTCTTTGAAGTAAAGTTCACCAGGTCGGCGGCTAAGGTAAAATACCTGTTAGATGAATCGAACTGCATATGTCTTAAAGTAGGATGGTAAAAGTAGTATATATTTGCTAATATAATTAGAATTTTTATATTTTTGGTATACCATTGGCTTATAATAACATACAATGCAATTATCAAGATTCAGGCGGAAAAATGTTTTCTGTATAGAAGGCAACTGGAATAATAGCCTGAAGGGTAGGACAGGTATAAAGGCTGCACTCGACTTCCTGGAACACAATGCAAACCTTAAGCACATACATAAGAACTGCTCTACCATTGTTCAGCTGGAATCACTCTTAAAGGATGCCGTCCTGCAGGAGTACAGCCGCTATGGTATTATTTACATTGCTTTCCATGGCTATCCCGGTGAATTGCTGGTGGGAAAAAGACAGAAAATAAGTCTGGAGCAAATAGCAGCCGCATTGCAGGGAAAAGCAAAAGATAAGATAATACATTTCGGAAGTTGCAGTACCCTCAATGTCCCAAAGGCAAGAGTAAACAGGTTTCTTAAAGACACGGGAGCTCTGGCAGTTTCGGGGTATACTAAAGACGTTGATTTTATACCTAGCACCTTTCTCGATATTCTATATTTCCAATTCTGTGAGCAGTACAGAAAGATTCCCCTTATACATCGGGATGTAAAGAAGTATTATGGCAAGATGGCTAACGAGCTGGGATTTAAGATGTTTTACGAAAAATAGGAGTTTCGTCATTGCGCCTGTCCCGTCTTATGCGGGAAGGAACGAATCACCACTGCACGTCATTGCGAGGAACGAAGCAATTTCCTATTATACTCAGGTCATTGGGGAATAAGCAATCATTGAAATACTGAAAAGATAATTGGTAACCATTAACCCATTCATTTTTGGTGCAGACATGTTTGGGTTAATGGTTACCAAGCATAATAAAATGCGGAGCTAATTGAGGATAATATCTGCTACCATATAAAGAACTAAAACTTACAATTTCTTAACAGGTACAAAAGTCAGCATAAAGGCAACTTGGAAAAATGACTGACGGCAGTCTTGGATATGATTTAACTCATCAGGCCTTCACAAAACTATAGAGTATATATAGAGTACTTATAGAGTATATATAGAGTAGTTATAGAGTATCTGACTTCTATTTGCTTGCCTGCCCATCGCACTCTCCACCTCGTTTCCTTTGCCATATATAGCCCACTGCTTACTTTGTTTTGTAACTTGTCAGGTTGCGTTGCTTGATCACACCTCTACTTTATCTTAAATCTCAATCCCCCATATACCAGCCTTCCACTCACCGGTCCCCATATCATAGATGCATCAAAGTAATTTCCGAATGGCTCAGCAGCAGCGATTATTGCTTTAGGCTGGATATAATTTGTAAAGTTCTCTGCACCCAGATACACATCAAATGCCTTTTTCTTACCAAAGGTTTTGCTTACCTGTGTATTCATCACTACATAGGAAGGAGATTTCTCGCCCAATTGATATTTAACAGGATTTGAGGCAGTAGAAGGGATGCGTTTTGTTCCTACATAATTAACAGTATAGTCAAGCTTCCATCCTTTGTACTCGTATGCGAGATTCATAAATCCCCTGTTCCTGGCTACCAATGGCTTTTGAAGCAATTCATTTCCATAAGTTGTTCTTACGTCAAAGAGCCTGTACGCAAATCTTGCCTCAAGGTTATGAAGAGGAGTAAAGCTTAACTCAGTCTGCAGGCTGTTTGAATAAGACTTTCCCTTCAGAT
>Ga0163162_10007193_pt1 | contig 10810 bp, 8 predicted proteins | sample S55metaG_FD_115310 | JGI IMG/M metagenome (GOLD analysis project Ga0163162, IMG submission 115310) | Switchgrass rhizosphere microbial communities from Kellogg Biological Station, Michigan, USA - S5-5 metaG | ecosystem: Host-associated > Plants > Roots > Rhizosphere > Soil | place: USA: Michigan...
ACCGCCGACGGTGACGATGACGCGATGATCGCGCCGGCAATAACAAGCAATTGCGGGCCACTGCTGGCGATCATGCCCGGGATCGCCTTCGCGACGAAGCCGCGCATTTCCTTGTCGAACGAAATTCGCAGCGGCGTTGCGATGCCGCCGCCATGACGCAGCACCAGAATGGACAATTGCAGCAGGCCGGCGATGCCGACGGTAGCCGCGATGATTTGCGCAGCCCGGACCGCGCCCTGCGGCAACGCCATCAGCGCGACCATGACCGATATCAGCGCGATGTTGAACAACAGCGGCGAGAACGCCGCCAACGCAAAACGGCCCTGCGCGTTCAACAGCCCCATCATGACGGTCACCGGGCCGGCAAAGGCGAGATACGGCAGCATCAGGCGGGCGTTGTCCACGGCAAGCCCAAGTGTTTCGTGCCCGGAAAAACCCGGCGCCAGCACGGCGATGACCAGCGGCATCAGCAGTCCCAGCAATACCGACGCTGCGATCAACGCCGCCGTGACGGTGCCGAGCACGCGACCGGCGAATATTGCCGCCGCCGCGGCGCCGTCAGTTTCGCGCACGCGCAGCCATGCCGGCACCAGCGCGGCGTTCAGCGCGCCTTCAGTCAACAGCCGCCTGACGACGTTGACCAGCTGAAACGCGGCGAGGAAAGCGTCCGCGATGGGACCTGCGCCGAGCAGCGCCGCGATCGCGGAATCGCGCACGAATCCCAGCAGCCGCGAGGCCAGCGTTCCCGTCGATACCGTGAGGAAGGAGCGGATCATGACGTCTCTATAACAGTTCTACAGCGGCTTGATCGCTTGCTGGCGCGGGGCGGATCGTGATAGGCCGCAGCCTTCTTTTGCCGGTAAATCGGCTTCCCCGCAAATTGCCGCAGACAGGACGGACGAATGGCTGACGCAAAATACGACGTGCTCGGAATCGGCAATGCGATTTTTGACGTGCTGGTGCAGACCGACGAGGGATTTCTTGGCCGCCACGGCATGACCAAGGGCGGCATGGCGCTGATCGACGAGGCGCGCGCCACCTCGATCTACGGCGATATGGGCCCGGCGACCGAGATGTCCGGGGGTTCGGCGGCCAACACCATCGTAGGCGTCGCCAATCTCGGGGCGCGTGCCGCCTATGTCGGTAAGGTCAAGGACGACCAGATCGGCCGGCTTTACAGCCACGACATCCGCGCCGCCGGGGTCGCGTTCGAGACCAAGGCTGCGTCCGACGGTCCCGCTACCGGCTGCTCCTACATTCTGGTAACGCCGGACGGCGAGCGCACCATGAACACCTATCTCGGTGCCGCGCAGGAACTGATGCCCTCAGATATCGACGCGGCCCAGATCACAGCGTCAAGCATCGTATATCTCGAAGGCTATCTCTGGGATCCCCAGAGCGCCAAGGAAGCCTTCGTCAAGGCAGCGACGATCGCGCATGACGCGGGCCGCCAGGTCGCGCTGACCTTGTCGGATTCATTTTGCGTCGATCGCTATCGCGACGAGTTTCTCGATCTGATGCGCAAGGGCACGGTCGACCTGGTGTTCGCCAACGAGGCCGAACTGCATTCGCTGTATCAGACCTCGGATTTCGACACCGCGCTGAAGCAATTGCGCCTTGACACCAAGCTCGGTGTCGTCACCCGCAGCGAAAAGGGCTGCATGGTTGCCTCAAAGGACGGCGTCACCGCGGTGCCGGCGTTCCCGATTTCGAAGCTCGTCGACACCACCGGCGCCGGCGATCTGTTCGCCGCCGGATTCCTGTTCGGTCTGGTGCGCAATGCCGGCCATGAAAATGCCGGACGTCTGGGTGCGCTGGCGGCGGCCGAAGTCATCCAGCATATCGGTGCGCGGCCGCAGGTGTCGCTGAAGGAATTGGCAAAGCAGAACGGCTTGCCGGTGTAGGGGTTCGTTTTTTACTTGGCGGCATTCGCGGCACGAACAGCCCTTACCCTGGAGCGCGCGCGAACGCGGCTTGACACGCGTCGATTATTTGATATCATAAATATATCAGGAATTGTGAATGGAGGCTCATTATGTCGGCCACGATCAGTTCGGTACCGTCAGTTCGCAGCGCGTTTGCCGACAAGGAGCTCCTTGCCGTCAACGGGTATGCGATGCTTGCGATCGGCCTGGCCTCGATCGCATTCCTTTGCTGTCTTTCCTACATCCGGTTCGACCCACACGACGGCTCTCTCGTTCGAGCATGGATCGCCCTGTCACCGATCATCATCGCCGTCCTCCTCGCTATCGGCGTCCTCAAGGGCCTCGTCGTGCTTCAGCCCAACGAAAGCCTTGTCTGCCTGTTGTTCGGAAGCTACGTCGGCACCCAGCACCGGCCGGGTTTTTGGTGGGTCAATCCTTTCAACTCCAAGAACAAGGTCTCGCGCCGCCTGGAGACGCTGGAAAGTGGACCGCTCAAGGTCAATGATGCCGTCGGCAATCCGATCGATATTGGTGCCGTAATCGTCTGGCGTGTGGAGGACGCTGCAAAGGCGCTTCTGGAGGTCGCCTCCTACGCCAGCTACGTGAAGTCGCAGAGTGAAACCGCGCTGCGACGGATGGTAAGCGTTCACCCTTACGATCTGGTCGAGACCGAGGAAGCGGAACGGCAAGGCGAACCACTGACGGGTGAAACGGGGAAGCCGGACCACGATCATGCGTCGGTCTCGACGGTCAGTTTGCGCGACGGTGGCGACGCGATCATCGAAGCCTTGCTGCAGCAGCTCCGCGCACGCATGGAGCCGATCGGTGTCGCGGTGCTCGAAGCACGAATCTCCCACCTCGCCTATTCGTCCGAGATTGCGAGCGCCATGCTCCGGAGACAGGCCGCCAGCGCCGTGGTTGCCGCCCGACGCATGATTGTGAAAGGGGCGGTGAGCATCGTTGAGGACGCTCTCAACGAGCTCGACCGCAAGAAACTCGCTGACGCCCTCGATCCGGAACGCAAGGCTGCGATGATCTCCAATCTGCTCGTTGTTCTGGTCGGCGACAGGGAGGTCACGCCCGTGATCAATACCGGCACCCTCTACTCGTGACCGATCATGGCTCAACGAGGCCGGCCGCCCGGACCCGAACGCATCCCCTTTCCGCTCCGGGCAGAGAAAGCGATTCTGGATGCGGTAAAGCGTTGCGCCGGGGCGGACTTGCGGAGCGTCAACGCCGAAATCGAGATTCTTCTTCGCGAGGCACTGGCGCGCCGCGGCATTCGAATCAAACCCGCGAACGAAGACGGCGAGAACAGCTGACAAGCGACAACAGCGCCGTTTCTACCGTGACGTCCCGTGAAACCGCCGGAGTATATGCGGAATGCGCCGTCGCACCTTCTGGATCATCGTTGGGCTGCCTCTGGCACTGATCAACGTGGCCGCGAGCACGGCCGCGGCATTGCCGGTGGTACGCGAGCTATCGCATGCTCATCTTCAGGGCTGGATCGGCACGAACGCGGTTCTTCACCTGCCAAGTTGGTTCAACGAAGGCTTGGCCGTTATGGTGTCGGGCGGCGGGGGCGCAGAATTAGTTAGCGAAGAGGAAGCGAGAACTGCAATTCAACGAGGAGAGCAAATAGCGATCGACGACGCTGGCAGCCTGCAAAGCCTGAGTGGCATTCGTTTCGACAGAGTACCGGCAAAGACCGCCCCTTCCTGGTATCCGGTCGTGCTGGCCTACCGACAAGCCGGATTGTTTGTAAACTATCTTCGGGAGTCAGATGGGTCTGCCTTTGACGGCATGATGAAGGCGATCCTGGACGGCCGCCCGTTCGTGCAAGCGGTGGATGCTAGTTATCATCAGGACGTGCGCTCCCTCTGGCAAAAATTCGTACAGACCGTCGCCGAGCGAAAACGACTGCCCGCGACTCACGCCGTCTTTGCTGTCTTCAATCCGAGCCGCGATTCGACCGCCTCACGCATCATGAATTTCTGGATCTTGCCGGTGACCGTCATCGGAAATTCGTCGACGAACTCGACATAGCGCGGGATCTTGTTGTGGGCGATCTGTCCATGACAGAAGGCACGCACCTCGTCGGCGGTCAGCGTTTCGCCCGTGCGCGTCCGGATCCATGCGCAGAGCTCCTCGCCGTAACGATCGTCGGCGACGCCAAAAATCTGCACGTCCTGGATTTTTGGATGCCGGTACAGAAATTCCTCGATCTCGCGCGGATAGAGGTTCTCGCCGCCGCGGATCACCATGTCCTTGATGCGGCCGACGATGTTGCAGTAACCCTCCGCGTCGATGATGGCGATGTCGCCGGTGTGCATCCATCCGCTGGCATCGAGCACGTCGGCCGTCTTTTCGGCTTCGTCCCAATAGCCCAGCATGATGCTGTAGCCGCGGGTGCAGAGTTCGCCGCGTTCGCCACGCGGCACCACGCGCCCCTCGAGGTCGACGACCTTGACCTCGACATGCGGATGAATGCGCCCGACAGTGGACACCCGCCGTTCCAGCGGATCGTCGGTGGCGCTCTGGAAGCTCACGGGACTTGTTTCGGTCATGCCGTAGGCGATCGTGATGTCGCGCATGTTCATCGATTCGTTGACGCGCCGCATCACCTCGATCGGGCAGGGTGCGCCGGCCATGATGCCGGTGCGGAGTGACGAAAGGTCGAATTTGGAAAATTCGGGGTGGTCGAGTTCAGCGATGAACATCGTCGGTACGCCATAGAGCGTCGTGCATTTTTCCCGCTCGATCGTTTGCAGCGTCGCCAGCGGGTCGAAACCTTCGCCGGGATAGACCATGGTGGCGCCGAGCGTGACGGATGCGAGATTGCCCATCACCATGCCGAAGCAGTGATAGAGCGGAACCGGAATGCAGATGCGGTCCTGTTCGGTCAGGCGCATCGCGCGTCCGACGAAATAGCCGTTATTGAGAATGTTGTGATGCGTCAGCGTGACGCCCTTGGGCGATCCGGTGGTGCCGCTGGTAAACTGAATATTGACGGGATCGTCGAACTGCAGCGTCCTGGCCAGCGCGGCGAGCTGTTCGCGGTGGCGCGCGCCGCCCATGCGCGTCACGTCTTCGAATGCGATCGTGCCTGCTGACGCCGGCCCGCCGATCTGGATCACCGCGCGCAACTGCGGCAGCCGCGCTGCGTGTAACTCGCCCGGTGTGGATTTCGCCAGCTCAGGGAGCAGCGTGTTCAGCATCTCCATGTAGTTGGAGGTCTTGAACGCCGTTGCCGTGACGATCGCGACACAGCCGACCTTGGCGAGCGCAAATTCGAGTTCGCTCAGGCGGTAGGCGGGGTTGATGGTGACGAGAATGAGCCCGGCTTTGGCGGCGGCGAACTGTGTCAGCGCCCATTCCGGGCGGTTGAGCGACCAGACGCCGATCCGCGCCCCGCGTTCGAGCCCGAGCGCGATGAAACCGGCGGCCAGCGCATCGACACGTTCGGCGAATTCCGTCCACGTCCACCTGACATTATGGCTTGGCGAAACCAGCGCTTCGCGGCCGGCCCAGCGTTGAGCTGCCAGATCGAGGCTGCGCCCTATGGTGTCGCCCAACAGCGGCGCATCGGCGACACCGCAAACATAACTCGCTGCTATTTCGGCCAAGCTTGTTCCTCCATGCGTCGAAGTACATGCCAGGCCCATTATGGGCTAAATCCGACGAGGTGTCTTCCGGCGCGACCGGATCGATCGCGCCGGAAGCGTATCGGTACTAAGCCGCCTTCTGCCCCGCATCGAGCTCGGCATAGACGCCGCGTTCGAAGCCGGCAAAGGCTTCCAGACACTTCTTGTCCGCAAACGGCAACAGCTGCATCAGGATCACACCGGCCGCGTTACGCGCCGGATCGATCCAGAAATAGGTGTTGGCGAGACCCGCCCAGGCGAGGCTGCCGGCGCTGCGGCCTTCCGGCGTCTTGGCGGTGTTGATCAGGAAGCTCAAGCCCCACTTCTTCACGATATCAGGATAGAGATCGACATCGTTGGTCGCCCATCCGATGGCGGTCGTCATCTTCCCCATGGTGAGATCGCCGATGTGGTTTTGGCCCATCAGCGCGACCGTCTCGGGCTTGAGCAACTGGTTGCCGTTGCCGCGGCCCTTGTTGAGGATCATCTGGGTGAACTTGATGTAGTCCGCCGCGGTGCCGTAAAGGCCGCCGCCGCCCATGTGGAATTCCGGTTCCTGTTCGAGCTCGAACGGGATAGCCGCCAGCGTTCCATCCTCCCCGCGCGCATGCATGCCGACCAGCCGCTTGCGCTGCGACTCGCCGATCTTGAAGCCGGTGTCGCTCATGCCGAGCGGCGCGAACATGTGGTCGCGCAGATAAGCATCGAGCCGCTTGCCGCTCACGGCTTCCACCGCCTTGCCGACGAAATCGATATTGGTGCCGTATTCCCAGCGCGTGCCGGGATCGGTCATGATCGGCGTCTTCAGCGCGGCGTTCTGGCAGGTGGTGATCCCGGGCGTGCCCGTCTTCTCCAGATACTGCACCATGTCGCCGTTCCACATGTCGTAGGCGAAGCCGGCGGTGTGGGTCATGAGATGACGCAGCGTGATCGGCTTCTTGGCCGCGCGCAGTTTCGGTTCGCCCTTGGCGTCGAAACCTTCCAGCACCTGCGGGCTCGCTAGATCGGGCAGCAGCTTGCCGATCGGCTCATCCAGCGAGAGCTTGCCTTGCTCGACGAGCTGCATGCCCGCCGCTGTCGTGACGGCTTTGGTCATGGAGGCGATCCAGAACACGCTGTCTACCGTCATCGGATCGTCCTTGGACAGGTCGCGTTTGCCGAACGCGCCCTGATAGATCACTTCATTGCCGGTCGCGGCCATTGCGACCACGCCGGGAATCTCCTTCGCCTCGCTTTTCTGACGCAGAATCTGATCGATCTGAGCTTTACTTTGCATGGGTCACCTCCCGATTTATTTTTATGGAGTGATTTGATCTTCCTCCCGGTTGCGTGATCCGGCAAGCACGAGTGGCGGCTTGCCGCCGATGTCGCGATCTCGTGATGGGCAAGGGCAGTCGGCATGGTCTGGGGTAGGGCGGTTTTGCGCAGACTGCGAGACGACACAAAACTGCAACACTTCGCGGCAATCGCCGGTGGATGATGCGCTGCATCGGTGACCGTCGGCAGTAACCACGATAACGTGACTCGGTATCGATTTGAGCCAGTGATTTCTTGCGGTAAGATATTCAGATTGCAGCGCAAAAATACCTTTGGGCTGGATGTTTTTGACGAAAATGGTTGTAATTTTTGAGGTTGCGAGGGCGCGATGATTTCGACCTGGAGTGAGTGGAAGCGATACCCCCGTCCCGGACGTGGTGAGAACATCGAAGCCCCGATCAGCCCCGGCATCTATGAAGTCCGCATCGCCGCCACTGGCGCGCTGCATTCTTTCGGGGCGGTCGACAACGTTGCCCAGGCGCTGGCGCTGTTGGCGGTCGGTTCCAAATCCTGGTTCGGGCGCAAAGAGGTGAAAGCCTTGCCGGACCTCGAATATCGCACCTGCGCAACCTCCTCCAGGGCCGCCGCGAAGGCTGCCGCGGAACGCATGATCGGCCGCCGCGAAACCTATATGAGCGGCGCGGCCTGACCGGTTCGCGTCGGGAAATCACTGCCCCTCAAAATTGCTTGAAGCAGCCGCGCGTTTGCGGCCGATGCATTGTGGGCGGTTTCGCCCTATACTCCAACCAATACCCCAGAAAATTGAGGAGTGACGCCATGAACCCGCCCGTTGCCGCACGTGCTTCGCAACCCTCCACCCCTTCGCTGCGCGACCGTTTGAAGGACGCTTCGCTGTTGCGCGAGCAGTGTTACATCGACGGCGCCTGGGTCGGCACGGCATCCCGGGCCGTGACCAATCCGGTCAACGGTGTGGAACTTGCAAAAATACCCGTGATGAGTACGGCGGAAACCAAGCAAGCCGTCGAAGCCGCCGAGCGCGCGTTTCCGGCCTGGGCCAAACTGACCGCCAAGCAGCGCTCCAATATCCTGCGCAAATGGTTCGACTTGATCATCGCCAACCGCGAGGATCTGGCGCTGATCCTGACCTCAGAGCAGGGCAAGCCGCTGGCGGAAGCGCTCGGCGAAGTCGATATCGGCGGCGCCTATGTCGAATTCTTTGCCGAAGAGGCCCGGCGCGTCTATGGCGAGACCATCCCGACCCAGCGCGCCGACGCGCGTCTGCTTGCGATCAAGCAGCCGATCGGCGTTTGCGGCGCCATCACGCCGTGGAATTTCCCGTGCTCGATGATCACGCGAAAAGTGTCGCCGGCGCTCGCTGCCGGTTGCACCGTCGTGCTCAAGCCCGCCAATGAAACGCCGTTGACGGCGCTGGCACTGGTGGCGCTGGCTGAAAAGGCCGGCGTGCCCAAGGGCGTGTTCAACATCCTCACCGGCAATTCGTCGGCGATCGGCAAGGTGTTGTGCGAGCATCCGGCGGTGCGTTTCGTCGGCTTTACCGGATCGACCGAAGTCGGCAAGATTCTCTATCAGCAGGCAGCAGTCGGCGTGAAGAAGCTCGGCCTTGAGCTCGGCGGCAACGCGCCGTTCGTGGTGTTCGACGACGCAGATATCGACGCCGCCGTCGAAGGCGCCATCGTCTCGAAGTATCGCAACATGGGCCAGACCTGCGTATGCGCCAACCGCATTTACGCGCAGGACAAGATCTACGATCAGTTCGTCGAAAAACTCTCGAAGAAGGTTTCGGCGATGAAGATCGGCGACGGCACCGAGCAAGGCGTGGTGCAGGGCCCGTTGATCAACATGGAAGCGATCGACAAGGTCGAGAAGCACATCGCGGACGCGGTCAAGGGCGGCGCCAAGATCGTCACCGGCGGCAAGCGTCACGCGCTCGGCGGCAGTTTCTTCGAGCCGACGGTGCTCGCCAATGTTGCGCCCGACGCGCTCGTTGCGCACGAGGAAACCTTCGGGCCGTTGGCGCCGGTGTTCCGCTTCAAGGACGAGGCCGACGTGATCGCGATGTGCAACAACTCGCCGTTCGGACTCGCGTCATACTTCTATTCGCGCGATCTGGGACGGGTCTGGCGGGTGGCGGAAGCGCTGGAGTCCGGCATGGTCGGCGTCAACACCGGCCTGATCACGACAGAGGTTGCCCCGTTCGGCGGCGTCAAGGAATCGGGCCTCGGCCGAGAAGGCTCGCATCACGGCATGGAAGAATATGTCGAGATCAAATACGTGATGATGGCGGGGGTGTAACTCTATCCGTCGTCCCGGACAAGCGAAGCGCGATCCGGGACCCATAACCACGGGGTTCCGTTTTGCGCGAAGCCGGAGCCACAGCGTCTTTAAACAACAAGGATTCGTGGTTATGGGTCCCCGCGCCCCGTGCAATTGCGCACCAGGCGGGGACGACGAGTGGATAGAGCAGCGTCTACAAGCTCTCCATAAACTGCTTCAGCCGCGGCGCCCATTTATCGGCGTCGAGGCCGGAGGCCGAATGGCCTAGCTCGCTGTCGAGCAGGAAATAATCCGCATCGACGCCTGCGGCCTCCAGCCCGGCCATCACGGCAGGCGCGAGTTCGGGTGGAAACAGCCTGTCGGTCCGGGACAGCACGTAAAGAACTTTCGCCTTGATGCGGCCGAGCTGCGCTGTCACGTCAAAACCTCGCAACGCCTTCGCCAGAATGAGGAGCGAGTTGGCGTCGAACTCCCTGGCCCATCGCGTTGCCTCATCGCGGATCGCCGCCTCGATTTTCACGGGATCGGACATCGTGGCCCTCAAGCGCTCCTCGATGCCGTAGGTCTTGAGCGTGCCAACGCGAATCTGGATCATGCTCTCCAGCACTCCGCCGACATCGTAATAGTCGCCGCCGTTCCAGTTCGGATCTTTCGACAGCGTCGCCAGCAGGCGTGCGACATTTCCCTCGGATCGCTCGCGCGGCACCACCGGAGAGGTGACGACGGCTGCAATCCCGCGCATCGCGTCGGGATAGTCGACCGCCCACTGAAACGCCTGGAACCCGCCATAGGACGGGCCGACGATCGCCACCAGTTTTTCGATGCCGAGACTATCGAGCAGCAGGCGCTGCGAACCGACGATATCGCCGACGGTGATATCGGGAAAACGCGGCCCGTAACGATTGTTGGTCCTGGGATCGACGCTCTCCGCATTGGTCGATCCGTAGGATGAGCCCAGCATGTTCGGGCAAATGGCGAAGTAACGGTCGGTATCGACGGCCTTGCCGGGACCGACGAGCGCGTTCCAGCTTCCTTCGCCGGTCGAGCCGCCGGGATCGATCATCTGCGGACCGCTGGTGTTGCCATGCGTAATCAACACGACGTTGTCGCGGTTCGGCGAAAGACGGCCCAGCGTGCGGTAGGAGATCGTCACCTCAGGCATGACGGTCCCGCTTCGCAAGCGGAAATCGCTGGTGGAGAAGGATTTCAAGGCGGCCGCGGGAATTGTTGTCGTCATCTCGTCACACCTGGCAAGGACGAAATATCTCAGCATGCTCAGGATCAAAACGCAAAGGGCGCGCGCGGCAACGGCTTCGCATCAGCCGTTCCCCACATCACTGCCGAACGTGCCGTGGCGGCCGATGCCGGAGGCAAAGCGCGTCGCGCCGGACAGCGTTTCGCCTGACGCGATCACCTCGAGCCCGCCGCGCATCTCGTTGGCGATGGCCTCTTCCTCGCCGAGGTCCCATTGCCGCAGCGCCGACAGCCGGTCGGCCCGCATGCAATTTTGCGGGAAGCGCGCGATATCCTTGGCTAATGCGATGGCTTGCGCGCGGGTTTCGCCCTTCGGCACCAGCCGATTGGCGAGGCCCATGCGCAACGCCTCCGCGCCGCCGACCGGACGCCCGGTGAGGATCAGGTCGATGGCCTGCGAATGGCCGATCAGCC
>Ga0163162_10007197_pt1 | contig 10808 bp, 8 predicted proteins | sample S55metaG_FD_115310 | JGI IMG/M metagenome (GOLD analysis project Ga0163162, IMG submission 115310) | Switchgrass rhizosphere microbial communities from Kellogg Biological Station, Michigan, USA - S5-5 metaG | ecosystem: Host-associated > Plants > Roots > Rhizosphere > Soil | place: USA: Michigan...
AAGCATTTAAGCCATCAACTCCTTCCAGATCTTTATTCAGCTTATCTAAAAAATTTTCTGGTACCAATACGCTGTTGATCCTGTCACTGAAAGCCACTATACGTGCTTTGAACTGTTGTTCACCATTATGGCCATGGCATCGCAGGTAAATGCTTACTGCAGTAGCTGTTTTCTGTGAAAGTTGCGGCAGGTCCCAGCTTGGAGCAAATACATTATACATCTCCAGGAAGTCTGATGAGAAGATAATAGGTATGTTTTGCTGACCTTGTTCCCATTTGAAGGTGGGAGGGACCGTATCTATAAATTCGTCATCAATACTTTCAAGAAAAAGATCAGTGCTGAAGGGAATGATATTTCCTGCACTGGCCTTAACCCTGTACTGATTGGATATTAAAGGAGCGGCAGCATCTACGCCTGGCTGGTGCTGAAGGTCACTGTATTCATTCTCTGTGAAAGTATTATCCTTTCCCATGTTCTCATTCGTGATCACTTTTGTAACAGAGATAAAGTCAAAGCCATTCTTCCTGGGACTGTTACCTTTCAGCACCTCATTGATATTGATGAACATCTGCATGGAGCTGAGAAGCAATAGCACTCCTATGCCCAACCCAGCATAGCTCATCCACTTAGAGAATGAGCTTGTGTTTGTTTGCAATAAAGAAGTAATATTTTTATTTCCCTGCTTCATTATAGTTTTAATATCGTCTCATTCTTCAATACTTCATGAGATTTGAGATCAGCAAATATCATTGAGGCACCCCTGGCTCTGCATTGCTCATTTATAAGTTCAAAGGCAATAGCTCTGTTTGCATCATCAAGGTTGCTGAAAGGTTCATCAAGTAAAAGGAAGTCAAAGGGCTGCATGAGGGAGCGGATGATAGCTATCCGTTGCTGTTCCCCATAGCTGCATGTCCTGGCCAGCTTATCCAGCTTATTTGCAATGCCTAGTCTGGCTGCCATCTCTTCGATCTTAGCAGAAGGATGATAAGGATTCAGCTGCCTTTTAATTTCAAGATTCTCTCTCGCGGTCTCCTCTTTAAACAGCCTGAGATCCTGGAATACAATGCTCATATTCGCCTGCCTGAAAGGAGAGAATTGCTCAGCATCAAACCCTTCTATGCTTTTATTGTCATAAGTTATGGTGCCATTATAATCTTTCCTGAGACCATAAAGAAAATGAATGAGAGATGTCTTGCCTCTTCCGGAAGCTGCAATAATGTGGTAATACTTTCCTTTAGTAAAAGTAATATCCTGCCCCCAGACGTTGGAACTTTCTATCTTCTCTCTTTCTATATAAGAAGGAGTTACTTTTTGCAGTCTTATCTCCATTACTATCTTATGCCCTTTCTTACGGTTTTTTGTGAAGAGGAGCAGGAGGTGGTGGGGGAGGCGCCACCATCAGAGTTGTTGTGTCCATTGACATGCTTGCCTCATTCTTTTTCTTCCTCTCTTTTTCATAAACAGCCATCTGGTTGATATAATTATAAAGCTGCTTAAGGCTGTTAGTTTTCTTGTCAACGAAATTCACTTCCATAGTTCCTGTTGCAATATTATCTTTTGTATCTCCGCCTTCCATATATACAGTATTCCACGTTTTCATACTTGCATCTAACATCACTTTTTCTGAACTGTCTTTTGGTGGATGCTGCGTATTTATCGAAGTAAGTATCTTATTAATATCTACAAACATTCCAAAAGGATGATCTTTAAGGTTATCTGTAAAAGAATATGTGCTGTTTCCTCCTGCAATGTATTTGTTTACTGCCTGCAAGTCATTGCCTAGTACAAAATACTTATCATTCTTTGCGTAAGCAATTCCTGATGAATCCTTATTCATGTCAGGCTTTAGCTTTAATCCTGCATCAAGAAGCTTATTGAAAGCTGTCTTGTCACCAATGCCTGTGGCAAATAATACAGTAAAGGGTGCCTTAGACGACATTCCTTCAGTCCAGGCAAGGTCTGTGAATACAACCATAAAATCCCCGTTGGTCGCTTTGATAAAGTCATCCATCGTAAAGCCTTGTGGAGTAAGCATCATATTTACCATTCCGTCCATTCCTGTCAGCTTTATCATCTCTGCAATGCCTTCAGGCTTTATATGAAAGCTTATTATTCCAAGTATATTAGAAGAAGGAATATTCTTTATCATCTCAGAGTTAATGCCACCCTGGGCATATTTCTTAAGAATGTCCATCATTTCTTTGCTTCCATAGACTTTGTTCTTAACGGATATTTTTCCGTCTTCAAAGTTTACAGTATATGTTACGATGTTATTTAATAGAGCATCCATTTTAAGCATGCTAACTACTCCCATCATAGGGATGCTTTTGATGGCCTCCGCGGTGTTATACCATGCATGAATGTCTCCATCTTCCTGCAACAGGGCAGAGAACTTTTCGTCCTTCCCAAGAGTGCTGTCAGCTTTTAAATTAAAAAGGCTTTTGCTGAAAGCGGTAACGGCAGTCATATCCGGCACCTCAACTTTCTGTGCAGTATCGAAGTAATTATATTTCGGCGTGTGCTTGTTAATTACATAGGCAAACTTCTTATCGTTCCATGTAACAACTCCTTCATTTTTTAGATTAAGGGTGCTAAGATTATTCTCTTTTGTGACAGTCCCGTTGTCTGTAGAATTCTTATTGAATTGCTCAAATGCTTTTTCATCCTTTACCTCTCCTTCAACAGTGATCCGCATATCATCGCCCACTTTTTGAACAAAGAATACGATATCTCCTTTTACATTGATGCCGCTGTTCTCAGGATTGTCCATTATCTTCTTTATCCACTCCTTGGTAGCGCTGTCATTATATGCCTCCTTAAACCATGAGTTTTGCTTGATCTCATCCCAGCTAAGCTTTGATGTTAGAGACTTGCCATTGATATGTACCACTCCCAGTACATTGCCTGGGATCATTTTTCCCAGTTCATTGGTTTTGCTTTTACATGCCGTAAAAAGGATTCCTGATACTGTAATTAATACTATCAGCCTGATTGCTTGTTTCATATATTTGTTTTATGCTTGTTTATTGATTGAAAATGCCTTTTTATTAATACCCTATAATGAATAAAGTAACCCTTCTTTCATTCATAATTCATAACTCATAATTCATAATTTCAAATGCAGTTCCTCTAGCCCAATTTCCACCTGCTCTCCCTTTCCCAGGTCTTTGACCAAACACTTTTTCTCCTTCATCTCATTAGCACCGATTATCACCGCAAAAGGAATGTTCTTCTTCGTCGCATATTTGAACTGCTTATCCATCTTAGCCGTTTCATGATAAAGCTCGCAGGCGATCCCATTTCTTCTTAACTGCTGCATTTGTTCAAAAGCAAACTTTGCTTCCGCTTCCCCCATATTAAAGAACAATGCTCTGGTTCCCCCCTGCACATCTGTTGGAAATACCTTCAGTTCTTCCATCACGTCATATATCCTGTCCACCCCAAAGCTTATCCCTACTCCCGCAATACCCTTCACTCCAAATAAGCCTGTCAGGTCATCATATCTTCCTCCTCCGCCAATGCTTCCCATTTCAACACCGTTAGCTTTTACTTCATAAATGATCCCCGTATAGTAATTAAGCCCTCTTGCAAGCGTCAGGTCAATGCTCAGTTCCGATTTGGCAAAACCTGAAACATATTCCAGTTCCTCAATACCCTGTTTTCCCTCTTCTATATGTCCTAAAAGTTCTTTTACTTTATTAAGCTTCTCCACATTGCCACCACTGATATTTAAATACTTTTCAATTATTGCTATCTCTTCCTCCTTTATTTCCTTTCCTCTTAGCTCTTCCTTCACCTTATCAAGTCCTATCTTATCCAGCTTGTCAATAGCTACTGTAATGTCTACCATCTTCTCACTGCCCCCGCAAAGAGTTGCCAGCGCCGACAATATCTTCCTGCTGTTTATTTTTATCTCTGCAGGTACCTTAAGCCTTTTAAATACATCCGCATATATTTCTGCAAGCTCTGCATCATTCATAAGCGAATTACTTCCCACTACATCAGCATCACATTGATAGAACTCTCGGTACCTTCCCTTCTGCGGCCTGTCCGCTCTCCACACTGGTTGCATCTGGTAGCGCTTATATGGCAAAGTTAACTGTCCATGGTTCATCGCCACATACCGTGCAAAGGGTATTGTTAGGTCATAACGCAATGCTCTTTCCGTTATTTCCTTCACATTCTTCCCTCCAAGCACCTTTTCAAATCCTTCCCTTGTTTGATTTTCTTTTGCAGGATTATCCAACCCGTTATTAAGTATTTTGAATATCAGCCTGTCTCCCTCATCTCCATATTTTCCCATCAGCGTCTCCAGGTTCTCCATCGCAGGTGTCTCCAATGGCTCAAAGCCATACAATTCAAATACCGTCTTTATTGTACTGAAGATATAATTCCGCTTCCTTAGCGTCTCTGCATTAAAGTCTCTTGTCCCTTGCGGTAATCCTGGCTTCATTAACTCTCGTTGGTTGCTGTTGCCGGCAAAGATAATTCTCCCACCAATATCCACCCCAATTATCTCAACCCTTCAACCTTTCACCTTTAATCAACTTTTCAACCTTATGGAATATTACCACTCCCTGCATCTTATTATCAAATCGGCGCCGGTTTTTGAGTAACACATTTCTTAAGCTTCTAAACCTAATGTTATGGACTCAGAAACCATTCTTAAAAGTCACATCCTTGATATCCTATTCGAAAACCGAAATAAGGCTTACGGGGCTTATACCCTGAGAAGGGATTATAACAGCAATCTGGTAAAATCTCTTTTAGGACTGTTCATTCTCATCATGGGCTTCGCTGCATGGCAGATATTTCATAAGGAAACCGTTCTTGCTATCAGTTCAGTAATTAAACCTCACTCATCTGGAGAAGTAAATCCTTTACCCGATCAGCCTAAGTTTAAGGCGGATATTTTAGCCTCTGCTGGCAGGCCTGACATCCCCAATCCAAGGCTCGTTGACCACGTCAATCCCGACACCCAGACTACGATCACACCAACGCGTATCGGGGATTCTACAGGCATAGCAACTAGCCCTCCCGGCGATACTACTGGTGGGACACACTTTTCTCCTGCTGATCCAATCCCTCCGGTTATACCAGACCCTCCTAAGCCTACGGGACCTGCAACCGTTTCTGAGATTGAGCCTCAATTTCCTGGTGGCATAGATGCCTTTATAAAATTTCTAAAACGTAATCTGGCCACGCCCAGAGATCTTGGGGAAAACGAAGAGACAAGTGTGCTCGTTAGGTTCGTAGTAGACACAGACGGTTCTTTATCTCGTTTTGAGGTTACAAGGTCGGGGGGAGTGGATTTTGATAAAGAGGTGCTTCGTGTGCTTCATAAGATGCCTAAATGGATTCCGGGTCGCACACATGGAGAAAATATCAGCGTCTATTATACCGTTCCTGTAAAATTCACGGCTAACTCTGACTAACTAATCAATGTCATCCGTCAACATGTCAACTTTTTTCTATCTTGCACCCCCAATATTTAATTCAATATTAAATACTTATGGATACTAAGAACAAAAGATATATCACCATGAAGAGCCTTATGGACATCGGAATGGGTATAATATATATTGGTGTGGGAATTGCAATTCTCTTAGCAAAGAAATTTGGCCTTACTAATGAGTTTCTTGAAAGTACCCTGGCCAAAGTATTCGGAGGATTGATCATAATATATGGAGCGTGGAGAGTTTATCGCGGACTTAAGAAAGATTATTTTATAGACAGATGAGGTTGAATGTAAATTTATTTATTGTGGGGGTGGCTGTTTTAATAGCCAGTTGTTCTGGTCCATCCGTTAAGCCACCGGGAGATACCGGGACTTCAGGTACTATTCACATCAGTGTTGATGAATCTTTTAAGCCGGTCATCGATTCACAGATACAGGTCTTCGAATCTCAATATCCTCAGGCTAAGATTATTGTTGACTATAAGTCGGAGTCAGAATGCATTAAGGATCTTTCAAAAGATAGCACCCGTATGGTCATCATTACGCGCGGACTTTCTGAACAAGAGGAGAAGTATTATAAGGACAAGTTCAAGTATCTTCCTGCTTACGATAAGGTAGCCAACGATGCCATTGCGGTAATAGTTAACAGCAAAGCTCCTGATACTCTTTTCACACTTAGTAAATTAAGAGGCATACTTGATGGCAGCACCGCTGATAAGCAGATAGCAGTTCTTGATGGGTTAAGCGAAACAAGTATTGTCCGTTTCGTTATAGATTCTTTGTTAAAAGGCAAGCCTTTCGATAAGAATAAGGTTTTTGCAGCTAAGAATAGCACCGATGTTATCAATTATATAACAACCAATCCCGATGCTATTGGCTTTGTAGGTGTTAGCTGGATAGGTAATAAAGAAGATACTGCCCAGCTTAGCTTTTTACAAAAAGTTAAAATTGCCTCTATCCAGTGCAATTGCCCTGAAAAGAGCTACGTAAAGCCATATCAGTATAATATTCTGACCCGCCGCTACCCCTTGGTACGTGGTTTGTATTATGTGCTCAAAGAAAATTACGATGGCCTTGGGAGCGCCTTCGCAAACTTCATGGAATCTCCCGACAGAGGGCAGTTGATCTTCCAGCGCGCCTATCTGGGACCTTCAAAAGTTAATTTTACCCTTCGGTCAGCAACCTATTAACCAATAATAACATCATATAACAAACGATAAACGACACAGTATGCAACGATTAAAAATTATTCTTCTTTCTCTAACGCTTTTAATTTCAGGCTCGGCCCTGTTTGCTCAGAATATTGAGGAAGGAAAGAAGCTGATGAACTATGAAAAATATATCAGTGCACAGGGAGTATTCAGTAGCCTTGTCTCTGCAAATCCAAACAATGCCGAAGCAGTGTATTGGTTAGGGCAGGCTATGATTGCAAATAACAATCTGGCAGGTGCAAAAGGATTATATCAAAGAACATTGATGAACAATCCTAACGCGGCATTGTTACTTGTTGGTATGGGTCACGTAGAGTTATTGGAGAATAAGATCAACGATGCCCGCCAGCGTTTTGAGACAGCAATAAGCTTAAGCAAAGCAAAGGATGCTGCAGTTCTTACTGCAATAGGCAAGGCTAATACTGAAGCTAAAGCCGGTGATGCCGCATATGCAATTGAAAAGCTAAGGCTCGCAACTGAGCTCAATAAAAAAAGCGCTGACATTTGGGTGAATCTCGGCAATGCATACCGTAAAATGAGCGATGGTTCTAACGCTATTCAGGCGTATCAGACTGCCCTTTCTATCGACCCTAACTATGCGCGTGCTAGCTTCATGATAGGCAAATTATATCAAACTCAGGGTCAGGAGACGATTTTCCTACCATACTATAATGACGCCATTGCAAAAGATGCAAACTTCGCACCCGCTTACGAATTACTTGCTACTTATTACTATACACGTAATATCGTCAAAGCGAAAGAAAATCTTGATATGTATGTTAAGCTGGCAGATGTTAATTCTCGCAACTGTTATCTACAGGCTGCCTATTTCTATGCTTTAGGAAACAATAAAGGCGCTATCGATAAGGCCAACGAATGTATCGCAACATCTGGCAATGATGTATATCCAAATCTATACGGTATTGAAGCGTATGCCTATAATAAATTAGGCGATTCTGTTAGTGCCAAAAAGTACTTCGATACATATTTTCAAAAGCAATCAGCAGAAAACTTAGGTCCTGCGGATTATGCAACTTATTCAACAGTTTTGCTAAAATTTCAGTCCAATACCGCAGCTATTAATGCGAATATGGAGAAAGCCATAATGACAGATACAATAACAGCAAACAGGATTAATTATATTAATAGTATCGCGTCTACTTATCTTGGAGTTAAAGATTATGCCGATGCAGCATATTGGTACAACAAGTTATTATACATGAAGAAAGACTTCGGCAAGACTGACCTTTATAATGCAGGTTACAATTACTACCGTGCAGACAAATACACCAGCGCCGATTCAGTTTTTGGAGTATATATCTCCAAATATCCGGATGACATATTCGGTTACAACATGGCTGCTCTTGCGGAAGCTCGTATAGATTCAACTGGAGCACAGGGCTTGGCAAAAGCTAACTATGAAAAAGTAATCGAGTTAGGCCTTGCTTCTGCAGATACAAGTGCAAAAAAGGATTATGTAATCCCTGCATACAACTATATGGTTGCATATTATTACAATGTAAAAAACGATAAGACTACAGCAATTAGCTATCTCGATAAGATATTAGCGATTGATCCGGAAAATCAGAAAGCGCAGGATAACAAAAAAAAATTATTGGCCGCTCCCGTCCTTAAGTCAAAGACAACAACTGGCGGTAAAACAAAAGCAAAAGGGGAAGACACAAAGACAAAGTCAAAGCCCGGAACCACTAAAACAAAAGGCAAACCTTAACAATATACAACTTCATTAAAAAAGGCTATCAGGAAATGATAGCCTTTTTTAATGTAACTAATTGATATTCATGTATTTGCTATACATGAATTCATTTTTCTTCTTCTCTGGGGTAAAACCCGTTCTGCAAGGCCCATATTGACTCCTGGGTAACTTCATACTAACTTCAATATTGATCCACCTTTGACCCACCTCAAATCCACCCTTAACCTACCCCTAATCTACCTTTAACTCACTTTTTCAGAATTATACTTCGGTATTTAGGCCCATTATTATTCGCCAATCCGACAGATTTCGGGTAATCATTCCCTCAAACCTCAAACTATTCCTTAATTTTGCACCCAATTTTAAAAACTAAACAATTAGATAATGAGCACAATTAAGGTTGCAATCAATGGTTTCGGAAGGATAGGCCGTTTGGTCTTCAGGCAGATCTATGACATGAAAGGCATCGAGGTAGTTGCTATAAACGACCTTACTAGCCCTAAGGTTCTTGCACATTTACTAAAGTACGATAGTGCACAGGGCCGGTTCGGACAAGATGTAAAGGCTACCGACAATTCTATAGTAGTTAACGGGCATGAAGTAAAGATCTACGCTCAGAAAGATCCTGCACAGATTCCATGGGGTGCTCATAATGTAGACGTAGTTATCGAAAGCACAGGCTTCTTTACAGATAAGGATAAGGCACAGGCTCATATTACTGCGGGCGCAAAGCGGGTTGTTATATCTGCCCCTGCAACCGGCGAGATGAAGACTGTAGTATTTAATGTTAACCACAGCATTCTTGATGGTAGCGAGACTATTATCTCTTGTGCATCATGTACTACAAACTGTCTTGCTCCAATGGCAAAAGTTCTCAATGATTCTTTTGGAATCGCAGCAGGACTTATGACAACAATCCACGCTTACACAAACGATCAGAATACCCTAGATGCTCCTCATCCAAAAGGAGATTTAAGGAGAGCAAGAGCAGCAGCTCAGAATATCGTTCCTAACAGTACAGGTGCAGCTAAGGCTATCGGCCTTGTTCTTCCTGAGCTAAAAGGAAAGCTTGACGGTACAGCTCAAAGGGTTCCTACTATCACAGGTTCTCTTACTGAACTTGTAACTGTTCTTAATAAGAAAGTAACAATAGAGGAGGTTAATGCAGCTATGAAAGCAGCTTCTAACGAAAGCTTCGGTTACACAGAAGACGAGATCGTAAGTACTGATATCATAGGCATCCAGTTTGGTTCTCTGTTCGACGGAACTCAAACCAAAGTGAACACTGTTGGAGATACTCAGATGGTTAAGACCGTTAGCTGGTATGATAATGAAATGAGCTACGTTTCTCAGTTAGTAAGAACCGTTCACTATTTTGCAGGACTAATAAGCAAGTAACAATATAAATTAACAAAGCTAACCGCAGAGACTAAGTGACATGATCTTATTCCTCTGCGGTTTTTTAATAAGTAAATTATGAGCAGGTTTCAATCCCACAACTTTAAAGACGAGAAGGCACTTATCCGTGTAGACTTTAATGTCCCGTTAGATGATAAGTACAATATCACTGATGATACCCGCATCACTTCTGCCATCCCTACCATTAAGAAAATATTGAATGATGGAGGGAGTGTTATCCTCATGTCTCATCTTGGCAGGCCTAAAGAAGGACCGACAGAGAAATACTCTCTTAAGCATTTAGTGGAGCCCCTTAAAAAGCTTCTTAATACTGATGTTCTCTTTGCAAACGATTGTATTGGTCAGGAAGCTGTAGATAAAGCTGCAAGCTTGAAGCCAGGTCAGGTACTTCTTCTTGAGAACCTCCGTTTCTATAAAGAAGAAGAAAAAGGAAATGAAGCATTTGCAGAAAAGCTAAGCAAGCTTGGAGATGTATACGTTAATGATGCATTTGGCACTGCTCATCGTGCTCATGCTTCTACTGCCGTGATAGCAAAGTTCTTCCCTGGAGATAAAAAGATGTTCGGTCTTTTGATGGAAGCTGAAGTTTCCAGCGCAGATAAGGTACTGAATGCAAATGAAAAGCCCTTCCTTGCAATTATTGGCGGTGCTAAGGTTTCAGACAAGATGCTCATTCTCGAAAATCTTCTTGAGAGAGCAACTGATATCATCATTGGTGGCGGAATGGCATATACATTCTTTAAGGCCCAGGGTGGTAAAATAGGGAATTCTCTTTGTGAACAAGATCGTATCGATACAGCAAAAGAACTATTAAAAAAGGCTGAAGAAAAGGGCGTGTGTATACATCTTCCTGCAGATTCTATAATAGCAGATAAGTTTGATGCAAACGCAAATGTCTCCGGTGCATTAAGTAATAATATTCCTGATGGTTGGATGGGGCTTGACATCGGTGAAATGGCCTGCGAAACATTCAACAAGGTCATTAACCATTCAAAGACTATCC
>Ga0163162_10007205_pt1 | contig 10801 bp, 13 predicted proteins | sample S55metaG_FD_115310 | JGI IMG/M metagenome (GOLD analysis project Ga0163162, IMG submission 115310) | Switchgrass rhizosphere microbial communities from Kellogg Biological Station, Michigan, USA - S5-5 metaG | ecosystem: Host-associated > Plants > Roots > Rhizosphere > Soil | place: USA...
AGGGCGTCAATTTCCCGAAATCGGCGGGTTGATGAGCTACGGAGCGAGCCTCACGGATGCGTGGCGTCAGCTTGGCGCCTATGCCGGCCGCATCCTCAAGGGCGCCAAGCCTGCCGACCTGCCCGTCGAACAACCCAGCAGGTTCGAGCTCGTGGTCAACCTCAAGACCGCGAAGGCCCTCGGCCTCACGATCCCGCCGTCAGTGCTGGCGCGGGCGGATCAGGTCATCGAGTAGCGTGCTCGACCAACGGGGCCGACTGCTCGTGCGCGCCGCCGTGCTGGTACGCGTCGTGGCGTTCGGCTGGACTCCCCGCCAGCCACCCTCCACCGAGGTGCCCATGCGGCGGATCGGGCTCGTTCTTGCGTTCAGCCTCGCGTTTGCCCCGGTCGCCGCCGACGCGCTGCAGTCTGAAAGGATCTATCGCATTGGCGTACTTCTGGCCGCTTCGCCGTCGACCTCGGCCCCCAATCTCGACGCGTTCCGCGAGGGCCTCCGGGCACTAGGCCACGTCGAGGGGCAGACCTATGTCATCGAACCGCGCTGGAGTGGTGGAGAGGTAGGCCGCTGGCCAGCGCTCGTTTCGGATCTGATCCGGCTTGCTGTCGACATCATTGTCGTCCCGACAACTGGTGCTGCGCTGGCCGCACAGGAGGCCACGCGCACGATCCCGATCGTTTCGACGACCGCTGGCGCCCTCGTCGAGGCAGGCGTCGTCGCGAGCCTCGCGCGTCCAGGTGGCAATGTCACGGGCCTCACGAACAGTCAGGTCGATCTCTCCGCCAAGCGTCTCGAGCTGATCAAGGAGACGGTCCCGATGCTCTCTCGCGTGGGTGCGCTGTCATCCCCCTTTATTCCGCCCGCGCTGGGCGAGATCTTTGTGAGGCAGACAGAGACGGCCGCCCGCACCCTTGGCCTTCGCCTCGACCTCTACCGAGTCGAGCGGTCAGACGACCTTGCGGGCGCATTCCAAGCTGCGATCCGAGCCCGCGAGCAAGCGGTGATTGTTATCGGGAATCCCTTCTTCGGAGTTCACGCGACGCGCGTTGGGAAGTTGGCTCTCCAGCACAAGCTGCCGCTGATCACGGGGGATCCGGGCATCGTGGAGGCTGGCGGCCTCATGTATTACAGCGTGAACCACGCGGATGCGTGGCGCCGCTCTGCGACGTACGTCGACCGCATCCTCAAGGGCACCAAACCCGCCGATCTGCCCGTCGAGCAGCCGACCAAGTTCGAGCTGGTCATCAACCTCAAGACCGCCAAGGCCCTCGGCCTGACGATCCCGCCGTCGCTCCTGGCCCGGGCGGATCAGGTGATTGAATAGTGGACCGCCGCCGCTTTCTGCTGACCTCGCTGGCCGGAGCCGTCGCCGCGCCGCTCGCTGTCGAGGCGCAGAAGTCACAGAAGATAGCTCACGTGGGAGTTCTTGGCGTCGGTCCAACTCCAAGTCCAGAGGAGCTGGCGAAGTCGATGTCGACGAACCCCTTGTGGATATCCATGAGACAGCTTGGCTGGGTGGATGGCCAGAACATGGTCGTCGAGCGGCGCTTCGGCGAATCCGCCGATCAGCTTCGCGCCGGTGCCGCTGAACTCGTACGGCTCAACGTCGATGTCCTCTTCGTTGGCGGCGCAGGCCTCGCAAAGATGCTGCAGCTGGAAACGAAGACCATCCCCATCGTGGTAGCGGCCGCCGGTGGTGATCTCGTTGCCGCCGGACTCGTCGACAGCGTCGCACGGCCTGGTGGCAATGTAACGGGCCTGCAGTCCTTCAGTTATGATCTCGTCCCAAAGCGCCTCGAACTTCTCAAAGAGGTCGTACCGACTCTTTCACGGGTCGCGTTCCTGCAGGAGGATGTCACCCTATCGGCCGCCCCACAACTACGCTCTCGCTACGATGAGCAGGCCGCTCTTGCGGCTCGGGTCCTCGGTCTAGAGCTTGATACGTTCATCGTGCGCCGAGGGGGCGAGTTCACTGCCGCTTTCCTCGGGATGAAAAAGAACCACGACCAGGGCGTATTGGTGATGTCGACGCCATTCACCTTCGTGTACAGAAGGGAGATCCTCGATTTCGCGGCCGCGCATCGGATCGCCGCAGTCTACGAATTCCACCTGTTTGTCGAGCTAGGCGGTCTCATGTCTTATGGAGTGAACATCCCCGCGATGTCTCGACGTGGCGCGGTGTATATGGACAGGATTCTGAGAGGCGCGAAGCCCGGCGATCTGCCAGTCGAGCAGCCCACCAAGTTCGAGCTGGTCATCAACCTCAAGACCGCCAAGGCCCTCGGCCTCACAATCCCGCCGTCGCTGCTGGCGCGGGCGGATCAGGTGATCGATTGATGGAGCGTCGCGCATTCATCATTACTGTGACGGCCGGATTCGCCGCCGTACCAATGACTCTTCGGGCAGCGGACCTCGGACCTTTCCACATCGGTATCGTCGGCTTGGGCTCAGGACTCATACAGCTTCCTATGAAAGCATTTCGAGAGCGACTCGCCGAAATGGGCTATGTCGAGGGTCAGAACATCGTCATCGATCAGCGCTATGCCCATGAAAATCGCGATCGCGTGCCCGCGCTCATCACAGAATGCATGGCTCTCCGAGCCCGTGTGATCGTTGTCGTCGGCCCATACGTCCTGAGGATCGCGAGCCGCCTCGGCGGCACTACGCCACTCGTGGCGATCGATCTCGAGAGTGACCCCGTCGCTGAGCGATTTGTCGCAAGTCTCGCGCGGCCCGGAGGAAGAATTACTGGGACGTTTTTGGACCAGGCCGAACTCAGCGGGAAATGGCTGGAGCTTCTGAAGGAGATCAATCCTCGACTTTCACGAGTATCGGTCATCTGGGACTCCTCAACCCCGCAGGCCCAGATAGACGCGATCAAGGCCGGGGCGACATCGATGGCGGTGAAGCTTCAGACGCTTACGTTCAAAACCAGCGACGATTTGAAGCCCGCCTTCGATGCGGCGTCGAGAGGCCAGACTGAGGCCGTAATCGTTCTTTCGTCTCCGATCGTGTCGGGTTCCGGAGCGCTGCTGGCGGGACTGTCCGCGAGCCATCGTCTCCCGACCGTATCAATGTTCCGGGAGAACGTGATCGCGGGGTGCCTCGTATCCTATGGGCCAAGCCTCGTGGACGGCTGGCGGCGCCTCGGCTTCTTCGTCGGACGAATCTTGAACGGCGCGACCCCGGCCGATCTGCCTATCGAGCGACCCACGACGTTCGAACTGGTTCTCAACCTCAAGACCGCGAAGGCCCTCGGTCTCACGATCCCACCGTCGGTGCTGGCGCGGGCGGATCTGGTGATCGAGTAATGGACCGCCGCCGCTTCCTGCTAACCTCGCTGGGTGGTGTCGTCGCCGCGCCGCTCGCCATTGAAGCACAGCAGGCGAAGAGCGTTCCTCGAATCGGTCTGCTAGTTCCAACCTCCTCGAGTCGCACTGAAGCGTTCCGAAAAGGTCTGCACGATCTTGGGTACGTCGACGGAAAGAATATAGTCATCGAGTCCAGGTATGCGGAAGGAAACGCAGATCGACTGCCCAATCTCGCTGCTGAACTCGTCGATCTGAAGGTTGACGTCATCGTCATCGAAGGCAATTCTGGGATCGCCGCCGGGCGGAACGTCACGACAACGATTCCGATTGTTATGGCCCCCAGCGGTGATCCCATCGGGGCTGGCTTCGTTGCCAGCCTCGCCCGGCCCGGTGGCAACCTAACCGGTTTGTCCTTGCTTCTCACCGGGCTCGCGAGGAAACGATTGGAGCTACTTAGGGAGGCGGTCCCGAAGGTCTCGCGTGTGGCGGTGCTTTGGAGCTCATCTCGGCGGGGTGCCGGCGGCACCCGCAGCTCTGACCTGGCGTTTGAGGAGACTCAGACGGCTGCGCGAGCACTGAAGGTGCAGCTTCAATCCCTGGAGATCGACGGGCCCGACGAATTTGGCCAAGCATTCCTGGCGATGAGGAGCGAGCACGCTGGGGCGCTTGTCCTAATTTCGAATTCTGTGCTGTTCGCACATCGCCAGCGTCTGGCGGCTATGGCGATGAAGCACCGTATGCCGGCCATGTTCGAATTCCGCGAGTACGCGGAGGCTGGCGGCCTGATCGCCTATGGAGCGAGCCTGGATGCCTTATCCCGACGTGCCGCGGTCTATGTAGACAAGATTCTCAAGGGGGCTAAACCGGGTGACCTCCCTATCGAGCAACCGACGAAGTTCGAGCTGGTCATCAACCTCAAGACAGCCAAGGCGCTGGGCCTGACGATCCAACCGTCGCTGCTGGCGCGGGCCGACGAAATAATTCAGTGATGACTCGGCGAGCGTTCGTCACAATGGTGGGCGGAAGCATCGTCGCCGCGCCGCTGGTCGGGAGGCCGCAGCCAGCAGGGCAAGCTCGGGCGCACATCGGATTTCTAGGCAATTCGGATCCGAGGAGCGGAACGGAGCCTCTCGAAGCATTCCGGCAAGGCCTACGCGATCTGGGCTGGATCGAGAACCAGACGATCGTGATCGATTATCGCTGGGCCGAAGGTAAGGTCGAGCGCCTCCCGGCGCTTGCTGCCGAACTCGTTCAGCTCAAGACCGATCTAGTCGTGGTGGCCGGCGGTGTGGCGACCCGCGCGGCCCAGCAAGCAACCAATAGCGTTCCGATCGTTATTGCCGCCATCCTTATCGACCCGGTGAGCGTGGGCTTCGTGACGAGCCTCGCACATCCAGGCGGGAACATCACCGGGCTCGCGTCCCAGTACGAGGAGATCGTCACCAAGCAAGTGCAGCTGCTGACCGAGGCCCTGCCTGGCCTCTCACGGCTGGCCCTGCTGTCGCTCAGGGGTAACACTTACTTACAAACCATAGTCAACGCGGCGCTCGCCGCAGCTGAGAAAGTCCACATCAATGCGCGGGTCCACGAGGTCAAGGAGACGGCCGAGTTTGGAGGTGCCTTTCGCGCGGCACGGGACTCGCGCACGCAGGCGATCCTTGTAATGCCGACTCCCTTCTTTAATGCGCAACGGGTGCTGTTGGTGACGCTCGCGGCCCGCTATGGGATGCCAGCGTTATACGAGTTCAGGGAATATGTGCTGGATGGGGGCCTGATGTCGTATGGCGTGGACCTGCCCGACATGTACCGGCGTTCCGCGACCTACGTCGATCGCATTCTCAAGGGAGCGAAGCCGGGGGATCTTCCGGTGGAGCGAGCCACGAAGTTCGACCTGGTCATTAACCTCAAAACAGCCAAAGCATTAGGCCTCACGATCCCGCCATCGCTGCTGGACCGGGCGGATCGAGTAATCAACTGATGAACCGCCGCCGTTTTCTGCTGACCTCGCTGGCCGGTGCGCTCGCTGCACCGCTCGCCGCTGAGGCGCAGCAGGCGGGGAAGATCGCACGAGTGGGGGTTCTCGGCGGTGCTCCAAGAGAAACGCTGAAGATCAGCATGCCGATTTTGATCGCCCAGTTGCAGGAGTTCAAGTTTATCGAGGGTCAGAATCTTGTCGTCGAGTTCCGGCACGCCGATAGCCAGGAACGATTCCGACAACTCTCCGCCGAACTCGCCGGTCTCGGCGTCCAGGTCATCTATGCCACAAACCCCTACGCCATACGCGGTGCCCGGGAGGCCACCAAGGCGGTTCCCATCGTGGGTTACGATTACGAGACCGACCCAATCGCAGCCGGCTTCGCGGTGAGTCTTGCCCGTCCCGGGGGCAACGTTACTGGCGTGTTCCTGGATCAGGCGACTGTGAGCGCGAAGCACGTGGAACTACTCAGAGAGTTATCACCAAAGATATCGAGGCTAGCCGTGCTCTGGGACGCTCCGCTCGCCGTAGCTCAGCATCAGGCGGTGAACGACGCCGCACGAGCCCTCGGGATTGGCGTATCGTCCATCGTCTGGCATGGTCCCGAGGTATTGTCGGCGGCGCTTCGCTCGGCGACGCGTGATGGCGCCCAGGCCCTTATCGTACTATCAACGCCGCGCATTACGGATCGATATCGCGGTCTCGTCGCCGCCAGCGCGCTGGAGAATCGCCTACCCTGCATCGTGTTGCATGCTGTCTTTGCGCAGGACGGCGCTCTGATGGCGTATGGCCCCAGCCAACGTGAGGTGTATCGCACCTCGGCAACCCTCGTTGCGAAGATTCTCGGCGGCGCCCGTCCTGGCGACCTTCCGATTGAACGGCCCACCCGTTTTGAACTCGTCATCAACCTCAAGACCGCCAAGGCGCTCGGCCTGACGATCCCGCCATCGCTGCTGGCGCGGGCGGACCAGATCATCGAGTGACCCGCTAGCAGGAACTGGACGCCCGCGGCCGCCGTCTCCGCACCGCGCTGGCCGCCGTGCTCGTGCGCGACAACGCGCCAGGAGCTGCGCGCCCCTCGCGCAGGCGGTCGTGCTGGGCTACGCTCGCTGCCGTGAGCCTGCTGACCGAGCTGGACGCCTTCTACACCGAGCACCGCCGGTGCGGCGAGCTTGACGGTGGTGTCGAAGGCGTGCCCGACCTGCTGCGCTACGCGGTGAAGCGCGTCAACCGAAGCCGATGCTGAAGTTCTCACCCAGGCCCCGGACAGGGACAGCCACGTGAGGCTGCCGAACTCCGCCCACGAAGCGCATCCCTGGGTGATCGCCCAGATCGCCCCCGATTTCAAACTGCTTGACGTCTGGGCGTTGCCGGTACAAGGCGGTCCCGACGGATTCGCCTCCTTCCTCGAGGTCATGACTTCACTCGATCCCGCCCATGCAGAGTCGGCAGCCACTCGGGCGCTGTTCTGGTTGCGATTTCGCTTGGGAGCCTGGTTCGGTTGGGACGATGCCACCAAGAAACGTCCGATCCCCGGGTGCACTGAAACGACGCTGAGCGCTCGACTTCCCGACGACCTTCGAGGTAGTGCGACGAGTCCTCTGATCGGTGGCGCGATGCAGCGAGCCGCCGGCGGCTTTACCCCTCTGTACCGCACCGACGAAGAGTGGGCCGCCGAACTCTCCAACGACACAGTTCATGGTGTTCTGCACCTTGCATGGGTCAAGCAGGGCGGAGGTCGTTATCGCGCGCAGATGGGCGTTTACGCCAAGCCCCGCGGCAGGCTTGGCGAGATCTACATGATGCTCATTCAGCCGTTCCGCCACCTCATCGTGTATCCGGCACTCATGCGCCACATCGGTCGTGCGTGGGATGCTCGTGACATCAAAGCCTAGCTGTGCCGTCGGCTCCTGGGGTGGACGGCGTCCGAGTCTGGGAGGTTATGTCACGGGAACGGGGGCCACGAGGGGGGTGACCGCCGCCGGAGGGCGTTGATGTTGGCTATCCTGCCGATCAGCTCGTCCAGGCTGTCGACCCGGCTGGGTCTGGATGACCGGCCGATGAGGCGCAGGGCGGCGTAGTCACTGCGTCAGCCGGGCTGCGACTGACGCCCCGCGCAACCTCTGCACGCCAATCTGGCACCAGGCCACGCGCCAGGCAGGCGAAGTCCGCGCGCTGCCGTCCTGGCCCGGCGCTCGCAGGGAGGTTGCCTGCCATCGCCAGCGGCAGGCACGGTGCTTTCCTGCGTGGTGGAGACCCACGACGACAACGACGTTCCGAACCCGCAACGCCGACGACTGCCAGCGCCAGTCCGGCGTCCGCGACCCGCGCTGCCAGATGGGCCTGGACCTGGCCTCGGCCGACGAGCTTCCGGCTCAGGTTCAGTGGGAGGCGACGGCAACGACATGAAGACCGTCTGGACCGACATCAAGCCGGGGATCATCAGCCTCGCCATCATCCTCGGCGCGGCGGCCCTCCTCCTGACGGCATGCGCAACGCCCACGCCCGTAATAGGTCCGAGCACTCGGACGATTCCCGAGGCCGACCGGTACATGCAACAGGTCCGCAAGCAGATCGAGAAGGTCTGGCCGGACCCGTGCGCCAAGGTGACGGAGAGCAACTGCGAGTACAAGAGCGCCGAGGTAGATCTGGAGATCGGTCTTCGCGAGTCGGGCGAGCTGCAGTACGTCAAGATCGTTCGGTCGTCGGGAATCGAACTCTACGACTCGTACGCCGTCAACGCAGTCCGTCTCGCCGCGCCCTATCCGCCCGTACCGGTTTCGATGCTGGCCCGCCGGGAGCGTGAGTCCGAGGCGATCTCCACGACTGGTCTCCGCGCAGGCGTGTCAAAGCCCGGCGCCTGGATCAACGCCCGGTTCACATACGGGCCGCAAGGTCGGGTGACGCCTGGCGCCGGAAGGTAGCCATCAAGCCTCGAAGGCGAGGAGATCGGACAGCACCATCTTCCGCATCGCCTCCTCCGGCGTCACCCACCGCAAGAACGTGACGCCGCAGCAGCAGGCGACGCTGAGCATGTATCCCTCGGCTGAGGCTCGGTAGCGTCGCCCGTGAGCTGGCCGCAGGGACTGTGGCGGGTGACGAAGTCGGCCAGCTCATCGAGCAGCATGGCGTGAGGATCGGCGCGGCGGGCCGAGCCGTCAATGTCCCAGTTCTGATACGCTTCCGACATGCCTGCCTCCTACCGCATCGACCTGCGTGCGGGCGTCGTGTACTCCGTGCTCGAAGGCCACGTCACCAACGAAGAGCTACTGGCCCAGCAGCAACGAATATCGGCGGATCCGGACTTCCGGCCGACGATGGACCACGTCATCGATACTCGAAACGGCCCGAGCGTGTCAATCACGGCGCTCGGCAGTCGCCTCATCGCCAGCCGCACCAACTTGGGTCCTGAATCGCGTCGCGCGCTCATCGTGGGCGCCGCCCAACAACCCCTCCTACGACTACCTCCGAATGTTCGAGGCCCTACGCCACCAGAGCGGCGCGGACATCAAGTTCTTCTCGACAGTCGAGGACGCGCACCGCTGGCTCGGGCTGGAGTAGCCCTCACCGCCCCGAGCGGCAGCGCGGGCTCGTCCACCGCGAACGACTGAAGCAGACGCGCCTCGATCGGCTCGGCATCTCCGACAAGCCGCGGAGGGGAGCGGCGGCGTAGTCACTGCGTCAGTTCGAAGCGCAAGCGCTCGGGCAATTGGCGGACGTGGATCGGTTGGCCCCAGATCGAAGCCGTGCTCCGCGCATTGGTCACCACCGTAGGACTTAAGTCCAATAGCGACGATGACCGCTGCGTGACAGTTTCCCGGCAGGGCGGTCAATGCGGAGCAAGAGGTGTTGAACCGGCTGTGAGCTGCGGGCAGAGGATAGGAGGACTGACGATCATTCGACTGCTGGTGGCTCATCACCCACGGACTGACGCGTGCCAACACAGACCCAATTTTCCTGAAATGAAAGGACACCCATGAGACACCACGCTTTTCTGATTCGCTGGACGCGGCTGACATGGGGCATCTTGGTGTCCGCGTGCGCACTCGCCGCCCTCGGCACGTCCGTGGCGCAGGCGTCGCCGCCCTGCCATGTCCCCTCAACCGCTTACCCGACGATCCAGTCGGCAATCAACGACGACACCTGTGACACGATCAACGTCGCGGCGGGGACCTACACTGAAAATGTCTTCATCAGGCGCAGCGTCACGATTCGCGGCGCCGACGAGGCGACGACTATCGTGGATGGCGGTGGCAACGGCACAGTGTTTGAAATCTTCGCCACCGGCGGGGTCACGATCAAAAACGTGACGATTCGGAACGGTGCCAGTGGGGGCACCGGCGGCGGCATCGACATGTGCTGCACTGCCTCGCTGACCCTCTTGAACAGCACCGTCTCTGGTAACCACGCGAACGGTGAGGGCGGCGGCATCTTCGTCTGCTGCGGTAGCTCGCTGACCATCCAGAACAGCACCATCTCTGACAATCACACGGACAGTGAGGGCGGCGGCATCTTCGGCTGCTGCGGTGGCTCGCTGACCCTCCAGAACAGCACCGTCTCAGACAACTCGGCGGGCACCACCGGCGGCGGCATCGTTGCCATCGCCGGCATCGAAGTATCGCTCACGAGGACGGAGGTTGTGAACAACACGCCCAACAATTGAAACCAGCGGCAACGGCGGTCCGTAAGGGCGGTCGTGTGGCCCATGCTATCGTCCCGGTCCGCGACGGCGACGTCACGAAGGCTCTACGCGGGTTAAAGCGGCATCTTGAGTTCACTGGGACGTCTCGCACGATCCGCCGCCGTGCCGACGGCTACGTGGGCCATGCGGAGCGGCGTCGGCTGAAGAGCAGGGCCGCACGCAGCAGGACGCTCAAGGTGCTCAAGCGACGCGAACGAGTGGCCGACGTCTAGTCGCTGCTAGCGGCGGCGCGTCTTCCTGGGCCTAGTCGCCACGTCGGCGGCTGAGCCCTTGTTGTTTCTGCCGACCAGCGGACGCAAAGCCTTCATGTGCGCGCTGCGCTCTGCGGGCGTGGTGCCGGCCCACTCGCGCACACCAGACGGGTGCGCCACGCTCGCCGCCGTGACCCTGCTGGCCGAGCTGGACGCCTTCTTCACCGACCACCACGACTGCGGCGATCTGGACGCCGGGGTAGAAGGCCCCGTCGTTTGGATCGCGTGCCCGTGTGGGGCTAGCATGGCGCGGCGAGCGGACACCGACGACCGCGCTTGAGCTGGAACGCCCGAGGCCGCCGACTGCGCGCCGCTCTGGCAGTCCTGCTCGTGCGCGACCAAGCGGCCGAGCTACGGCGGATGCACGGGTGGCTCGACAGGGCGCCACCTTGACACTCGCCATGCGAGACCTATGATTTGAAGCGACGTTCCTCTTGACTACCGAGAGGAGGGCTCAGTGTGCTCGACGACCCACCCATGATGCCCACCGGCGACCGGGCTCGTCTGTCACTGCTTGCCGCGATTATCCATGACTCGGACGATGCGATTGCAACCAAAACGCTC
>Ga0163162_10007207_pt1 | contig 10798 bp, 9 predicted proteins | sample S55metaG_FD_115310 | JGI IMG/M metagenome (GOLD analysis project Ga0163162, IMG submission 115310) | Switchgrass rhizosphere microbial communities from Kellogg Biological Station, Michigan, USA - S5-5 metaG | ecosystem: Host-associated > Plants > Roots > Rhizosphere > Soil | place: USA: Michigan...
GACATCATCGTGAATGCGAACACCAGGCCGGCCGCGGTCACGACGGATCCACTGCCGCCCATGGCGCGGATGATACCGGTCTTGATGCCGGCGGGGATCTCCTCTTTCATCCGCGCCACCAACAGCAGGTTGTAGTCCGCGCCGACGGCCAGCAGGATGATGACCGCCATCGCCATCACCATGAATTGCAGTTGGATGCCCAGCAGGTGCTGCCACAGCAGCACCGAAAGGCCGAAGGACGCGCCCAGTGACAGCACCACGGTGCCGACGATGACGCCGGCTGCGATGAGACTGCGTGTGATGAGCAGCATGATGATGAAGATCAGCGTCAGAGCGGAAACGCCCGCGATCATCAGGTCGTAGTTGTTGCCTTCGTGCATGTCCTTGAATGTTGAGGCGGTGCCGCCCAAGTAGACCCTGGATCCTTCCAACGGCGTGCCCTTGATCGCGTCAAAGGCGGCGTTCCTGATGTCATCGATGCGGTTGATGCCGTCTGCGGACAGCGGATCGTTTTCGTGAGAGATGATGAAGCGGACCGCGTGGCCGTCCGGTGAGATGAAACTGTCCATCCCGCGCTTGAAGTCTTTGTTGTCGAAGATCTCCGGCGGCAAGTAGAACGTGTCGTCATTGTGGGCGTCATTGAACGCATCGCCCATCGCGGTCGAGTTCTCGTCCATCGCGGCCTGCTGATCTTGCTGGCTGGATTGACTGGAGTGCATGGTGAGCATCATTGTGCGCATCGACTTCATTGTGTCGATCGTGGGCCCCATCAACGCAATCATTTGGGGCATCAGGGCATCGAGTCGATTCAAGTCCGGCAACAGACTCTGGAATCGATCGGTCAAGGTGTCGACGCCGTCCAACGTGTCGAACACGGAGCGGATCGACCAACACATCGGGATGTCGTAGCAGTGCGGCTCCCAGTAGAGGTAGTTGCGGATCGGTCGGAAGAAGTCGTCGAAATCGGCGATGTGATCGCGTAATTCGGCGACATCGACGGCCATGTCGTTGGTCTTGCCCACCATGCTGTGCGTCGTCGCGCTCAGCTGTTCCATAAGCGCGATCATCCGGTCCATCGTGTTGATGGTCGTCTGCATCTCGTTGGCCTGCACCAGCATGTTGTTCATGGTTTGTTGCATGTAGGAGCGGTTCATCTCCTGAAAGGTGCCGCTCATGCTCAGCTGGGCCGGAATCGTGCTGAACTTCAGCGGTTTACCTTCCGGGCGGGTGATCGACTGCACCCTCCCGATGCCTGGCACCTTTGTGATGGCCCTGGCGATCCGGTCGATCACGAGGAAGTCCGCCGAATTGCGTAGGTCATGATCGGTTTCCACCAGCAGCATTTCGGGATTCATCCGGGAAACCGGGAAATGGCGTTCGGCCGCCGCGTATCCCTCGTTCGCCGGCAGGTCCGCCGGGAGATATTTGCGGTCGTTGTAGCTGGGCTGGTAGCCGGGCAGCGTGAGCAGGCCGATCAAGGCGAGCGCAATCGTCATGAGCAGGATCGGGCCCGGCCATCGAACCACCGCGGCGCCCAGTCGACGCCAAAAGCGAATTCGCATGGCGCGCTTGGGCTCGAGTAGTCCGAAGCGGCTGGCGACCGTGATTATCGCGGGCCCAAGCGTCAGCGCCACGAGCACTGCGACGACCATTCCGACCGCCAGCGGGATGCCCAGCGTCTGGAAGTAGGGCAGTCTGGTGAACGAAAGACAGAACGTCGCGCCGGCGATCGTCATCCCCGAGGCCAGGACCACGTGAGCGGTGCCGCGGAACATCGTGTGGAAGGCCGACTCCCGGTCTTCGCCGATCGTGCGGGCTTCCTGGTAGCGCCCGATCAGGAAGATCGCGTAGTCGGTCGTTGCGGCGATCGCGAGCGTGACCAGGAGTTGGGTCGCGAAGGTCGACAGGCCGATCAGGTTGTGGTAGCCGAGGAACGCCACCACTCCACGGGTCGCCGACAGCCCCAACAACAGCATCGTGATCACGAGGAGGACGGTGACGATCGACCGATAGAAGAACAGCAGCATCGTAATGATGACGATGACCGTCACCATCTCGATGATTCTGACGCTCTCGTTGCCCGCGATCTGTTGGTCGGCCTGTAGTGCCGACCCTCCAGTCACGAACACCTTGACCCCCGCCGGGGGAGACAATCCGGCAACGAGTTTCTGAACCGCGGTGACAGACTCGTTGCTGAGCGCTTCACCCATATTGCCGGCGAGATACACCTGCACATATGCGGCTTTGCCGTCCTGGCTCTGTGCTCCGGCTCTTGTCAGCGGGTCGCCCCAGAAGTCCTGAACGTGTTCGACGTGCTTGGTGTCGGCTTCGAGCTTGTCGATCATGTCGTCGTAGAACCGGTGCGCGTCCTCGCCCAGGGGCTGGTCGCCCTCCAGCACGATCATCGCTGAGCTGTCGGAATCGAACTCCTTGAAGTCCTTGCCGATGCGCGTCATCGCGGCCACCGACGGCGCTTCCTTGGGGGACATTGACACCGACCGCATTTCGCCTACGACTTCGAGCTGCGGCACGGCGACGTTCAGCACCCCGACGAGGGCTATCCACCCGAGGATGATCGGGACCGCCAGCCGGCGGATCCACTTCGCCACGACGCTTCGCCGCGGCTGCTGCGCCGAGATGGCGGGGTCAATCGTCGGAGCGCTCATCAGGTCGTCATCCGCTGACCGCACCAGCTGGGCACCTCGACGGGACTCCTCCCTGCGGCGTTGTACTTGGCTCAGTCATACCAGAACCGGTCGCGCGGCGCGGTCCTACGTCCCCACTTCACAGGTGCAGGGCGGGCGGGATTAGCTGCTTTCAGCCGGTTACGTACGCCCGAGCTTCTCCCGCACCCGATCGATCACGAAGCGGCCGGTGGACACCGGATGGAACGCGCGGGCGACCGCGGTGAGCGCGTCGCGGGATTCAGTGCTGAGTTCGATGTCGGCGGCGGCGACGTTGAACTCGAGTTGTTCGACGCTGGACGCGCCGGGGATCGCGACCACGCTTGGCAGGCTGATCAACCAAGCCAGCGCAACCTGCGCCGGCTTGGCGCCGACCTCTGTCGCAACGTCACGCAGCGTCTCCAGCAGCGGCTCGATACGGCGCAGATTCTCGGTGCCGAACAATGAGTTCGCCGCCCGAACGCCGCCGGGGCGGTTGTCGAGGCCGTACTTGCCGCCCAGCAGTCCCTGCGCAAGCGGGCTGTATGCCATCACGATGCGGTTCTCGCTCTCGGCGAACGGCACAAGATCGTCGAGCGCGCTGGGGCGGGCGAGGGAGAACTGGACCTGGTTGCTGATGACCGGACGCCCGAGTGCGGCGTCGGCCTTCTGCCACCGCGCGAGCGAATAATTCGAGACGCCGGCCGCCCCGATGTCGCCGCTGTTGAGCAGGCTGCGCATTCCGGGCATGATCACCGAGTCGGGGACCACGGGGTTGGGTTGGTGGATCTGGTAGAGCGGAATGCGGTCCAGCTGCAGGCGCCGCGCACTGCCCCGCTCACGCTGTTTGACCACCGCGGGGAAGGGCGCGACCGGGAAGATCTTGCTGGCCACCGCAACTTCGGAGCGCGCGTCGCCGAGTGCCTCGCCGAGGATGCGCTCACTCTTACCCAGCCCGTATACCTCGGCCGTGTCGAAAAGCGTCACCCCCAAAGCGAGAGCGCGCTGCACGATGTCGCGGGCGGTGCCCGAGGCGTAATTGTCCCCGTAGCCCCACTCGCTTGAGCCGAACTGCCAGGTGCCGAGGCCGATCCGACTGACTCTGCCGACTCCGTCGACGTCGAGGTACTTCATAGGCCCACCGTACTAACGCCCAATTCGAGTAGTCGACTACGCGTGCCCATCTGGTCCATCACCGACATGCTCGACGTTGTCAGCCGCAAGACAGGGCTACGTGAAGGTCCAGAGCACAACCACATGAGATCGGGCCGCGAGCGGTGAACGAGGGGGACGCTCGCGCCCGATCTTCACGTCGGCCGTGGTGGTCAGCGCGATCAACCCGTACGAGTTGCCGCTACGAGTCCTCCGCAGCAAGTTTGAGCACCCGGCGTTGCCGCCGTCGGCGACGTAGACGTTGCCTGCGGTGTCCACCGCGACACCGCTGGCCCATTTGAGGCCAGTGAGGGGAAGGACCGTCTGCCTTGCCGATCTGAACGAGAGGATCAGGCATGACGGCCGTCGCCTCCACACCGCCCTTGCCGTCAGTCATGGAAGCGCCGAGCGCAACGCGGTATCGCAGCGTTACTGCCCTGCCCTTAGGCAGTTAGTGAAGCCGCCGAGGTAGTCCATGCCGGTGCCCATGACCGGATCGTCCAGTTTGATCCAATTGTTTGTGGCCGAGTCGAAGCGATCGGCGGTGCCCTCGGGCAGCCCGATCGGGGAGGTCGCGCAGCTGCAGCGCTCCAGCGCCAGCACGACGCCGACCTTCGCGTAGTCGACCGGCGAGTCGTTGCACAGCGTCACCTCGACCTCGGCCGGCGGGTCACCTGGTTTGAGTGTGCCCAACGGGATGCCGCTCAGCGCGACGGAGATCCTGGCGGCCGCCGGCACCGGCCTATAGGGCTCGGCGGTGGGCACCGGCGCGGACGACGGGTTGGCTTCGCAGCTGCCGGCCTGGCCGGCTGCCGGTGCACTCGAATTAGTCGGCGCTGGCGCACTCGTGGCGGTTGTGGGACCCGCGTTGGGTGTACTCGTCGAGCATGCGGTGAGCGCCGCCAATGTCGCCGTCGCGATCAATGCGCGCGTCATAAGTCGTTGGTGGCCCGGAGTTTGGTTATGTCAGTTCCTTTTCTGTCACGCAAATGCTGCGAGGGATGCCTTGGCGGATCGCTATTTCACAGGAATCATGATGCGAGCGATCAGCTGGAAGAAATCGCCTGCACCACTTCGTCTGCGGTCACCACTGCGGTCGCGTAGTTCGGAATGTTGATGTCGAGCGCGGCGTGCATCTCGTCGTCCGAGTAGTCCGCCGTCGCGTCCTTCACCATCGTGACCTCGTAGCCAAGCTCAGCCGCGAATCGCACCGTTGCCTCCACACAGGTGTGCGCGATGAGCCCCACAACGATGAGTTTGTGGATCCCGTGCTTCTTGAGTTGCAGATCGAGATCCGTGTTGGCGAACCCGCTGGAGCACCAATGCTCTTGGGCCACAACATCACCCGGCTGAGGCTCGAACTCGCTGCGGAGCTCGCCGCCCCATGTGCCGTATTCGAAGGTCTTGCGCGACCATGCCGCCTTCTGAATCGGCGCAACGTATTTCCACGTCTCGTAATCGCCGGGGCGGTATCGACGATGCAGCGCATAGAAGACTCGAATGTCGGCTCTCCGCGCGGCCTCGAGGACGTCCGCCAGGTGAGCGACGCACGCGTTGGCTTCAGCGACACCCCTTAACCGATCCCATACTTTTCCGCCCTCGGAAATGAAGTCGTTGTACGGATCGATCACCACAAGGCCGGTGATGTCCTTCTCGTACGTCACATCGGCCATGTTCTCTCCAGTCGTCGGCGGGCAGACCCGGTGATGCGCCGTCAACATTGGGGGCTGACTGATCGGTCTCGCTGGCAAATAATGAACTTTGCGGCGTGCCGCCGCCAGCAACCGGGAGGCAGCATGAACGTCACCGCAGGCATCGCAGCAGTCACTATCTCCGCGGGCGGCGCGGTCGGCTTCGCAGGGCCCGCCAACGCCGCCGACGATTTCAGCGGCACCTACATCCCGAACGGACCCGGTTTGCGCTCCACCTGGGTCGTCACGCCGTGCGGGGCTGACTGCGTCCACGTCGCGGATAGCAGTGGCTGGGGCGCGGACGCCCACCCGTTCGGCGGAGTCTGGAGATTCGTGGTTGACCTGCCTGACGGGACGAAGTGCAACAACGACGGCACCGCACCGGGAACCGTCACGTTCAAGGTCGACGCGCGACGGCAAGAGGGCACCATGCTCACGACAAAACCCGCGACGTGGTGTCCATTCGCACTGGCGCCCGGCTGGTCACATCCCGTCTTTTTCACGTTGACCAGAGTCTGACGCGCCGTCAGAAAACGATTCCGATTGGCCTCCGCTTCACCAACGCTCCCGCCTGCTCGCCGGCTGTAACAGATTTGCCGAACCGGCGATGAACCAACCGAGCCGCGGCAGCTGCTGGATCAGGCCCAGCGTTGGGGGAGTTGTCTGCGCACGGGAGCGGCGGCAGTCGAGATCGCCGCGCTCCTTGAAGTAAGAGGAGTCGATGCACAGATGAGTGCACCCCTTGAAATCTGCTCTAAGCGAAGCGTTGTCGCCGTTCTGGCGTCAGGAGTTGTGATCTCCCTCACAGCGCTCACTGGAGGAATTGCGCCGGCGTTCGCCAAGCCGGACACCGATCAGGTCGTCACCACGACGGCTCCGGCCCCGGAGCCGAAGGTGCAGCTTCCGGAAGCGATCGAAGCCCCGTCTCACGAAGCACCGCCGCCGAAGGCGCCTGCGCCGCTGCCGGATCCGCCGAGTGTCGAGTCAGCCCCGCAGACTCAACAGGCGGTTGAGCCGCCCGCCCCACCCGTCACGCAGGCGACACCTGTCGCGCCCGCGTCGCCGCCGATGGTGGACCCGCCCGTGACGAAGGTCGACACACCGGCGCCGCGCATCGTGGCCCCCCGGACCACTGAGCCGCCATCGGTGACATCGACCGCGGCCCCGCCAAGCCCGGCGACTCAGGCGAAGCCGGCGCCGCCGACTCCCGCTGCCACCACCAGCTCGTCCCCGGCAACACCTGTCGCCTCGGTGCCGCCGTCTGCACCGCCGTCGGTCGGCTCAGTGCCGCCGTCCGCGGCGCTCGTCGCGCCGAGCTCGGCGATGGACGACGCGCCGCCGCCGAGCAGCGCTCAAGCGACACCGTCCAGCGGGACGGCGACATCTGGGAGTGAGCCAAAAGGCAGCGAGCCGCAAGTAAGCGCCGCCCAGAGGCCGTCCGCGGTAACGACGACGGGCGGACCAACCGTCTCGATCTCGCAGGCCGCCAAGGTCATCGAGCCGTCGGAACCGCAGACCCTGCAGGCGCCGAAGGACGACATCGAGCTCGCCAGGAACACGAAAGCCGTTGAGGTGACGCCGGATCCGGCTCCGAAGCAGGACGTCGACGCCATCTCGAGCTCCATCGGCCTTGACCTGGACGCGAAGGGCCCACTCGGCGTCGACGCCAGCGCGAAGGCTGACGCTCGGCTGGTGAGCGACCGGGTCCGCGACCGCGAGATCCGCCAGTGGAGTCCGGACTGGGTGCAGTACGACGAGTACTACCGGCCCATCATCCTCAACCCGTATCACGAGCGGGTGCGGATCGTGTACGTCTACGACAACTCCCCGCGGATCGTGTGGATCCCGCCGCTGGCGCGGGCCGTCCTCGAAGTGGCCCAGTTCGCGGCGTACAGCTTCACCGCCGTCGTCGAGACCGCGGCCAACCTCGTGAACGCGGCCGTTCAGACTGCCGTCAACGTGGCCGTCGGCAGCTTCTTCGGCGGCGGCTACATCCCGGCGTTCGGGCTGCCGCTACCTCCACCTCCACCACCGGTGCTGCGCTACGACAACGTTCCCGTCCAGGTGCGCTACTCGAACGCCAGGTATGAGCCGTTCCGGGTGCGGCGGATCGTCGACGTGGGTGACGACGCGCGCTTCGGTGAGCGCAAGGTGTTGCTCGACGGCGCGACTCCCGCGTGGGGCGAGTGGATGCAGACACCAAGCGGCGAACGGCAATTCGAGGTGCACAAGACCCAGCAGTACCCAGGCCTCGATGACCCGCAGGAGGCGCCACTGCCCGGTGACTACGACCTGCGGCTGGCCTCAGATGAGACATCGTCCGGCCTCAGCGGCAGGGACATTTTCCTCTACGTAGCCGCAGGGGTGACGGTGACACTGGGATTCGGTGCCATCGCTCTCGCCCTCTTGCTGGGGCGTCGCCGCCCAGGGCACTGAGAACACAACGAAAGAGGGGCACCCGCTGTGGGTGCCCCTCTTCGTGTGGATTTGTGTCAGCGGCTCTGATGAACGCTGTTGTTGACCTGCGGCACGCTCACCTGCTGCTGGACATTGTTGACCCAGTCGTGGTGGCCGATGTCGGCTTGGGCCGGACCGGCCAGGCCGAGGACTGCGGCGGCCATCCCGCTGGCGATAACGGCGGCAAATCCGAACTTCTTCATAGCTCTGTCCTTCTCTTCTCTGTTCGAGCCGTGGCGCTGATGTCGCGGTTCGGACGTTCTGTATGTCGGTGACGATGCCTTGTCTTACCGATCTAATAGGTTGAACAGCGAGGTCAGAGGTTTAATTCCATTGGCAGTATTTGATCGGCGGTTTGGCAGCAATCGACCACCTGTGCGCCCCGAAGCCACCGTTTTCCGCGCGGTGAGTGACGGGGGTCACGAATCCGGCGCGTCCGAATCTGGCAAACGTCCATCGCCGACGAGGCACGCGAGATACAGCGCGATCGCCACCGTGGGCTCGCGCGCGTCGCGTTCGGTCATCCGGGATATCTTGTCCAGCCGGTAGATGACTGTGTTGCGATGGATCGTCAGCCGCTGCGCGGTCGTCACGAGATTGAAGCCACCTTCGCACCAAGCCACGAGCGTTCCCGCAGCACCGGGAAGTCGTTTTCGCGAGACAGCCGTGCCAGCTGCGACCGCGTGAATCGGGCCCGCGCCACGTTGCTTGTCGAGTCGAGCAGTTGGCGTACCCGCAGGTTCGAGATCTCGCGGATGTCGACGCCGGCGCCGTCCTGGGCCAGCTGCAGCGCGGCCTTCGCGTCGGCGCATGAATCGGCCCAAAGCGGCTACGCCCGCGCAGCTTTCGCCGATGCCGATGTGCACGACGACGCTGTGGCGTTCCCGTAGAAGCGCGGCCGCCTTGCTGGCCATGCTCTTCGGCGGTCTGATCTTCGGCGCCGTGACCGACACGTTCGGCCGGCAGAAGGTCTACGTTGCCGACCTGGCATGCTTCGTCGTGCTATCGGCGCTGCAGTTCATGGCCACCGAACCGTGGCAGCTGATCGTGGTGCGCAGCCTGATGTCGCGGAAGCTCCACCCGGCCACGGTCATGACCGGGCCGGGTCAGCCCGAACGGCTCCGGGCCGCCGACTCGGCGCCCAGCGCGTCCGCCAGGCAGGCGAGGTAGAGGGCGAGCCAGTGCCTGCGGTCGGACGTGGGCCAGCCGGTGTGCTCCGAGATCCGCCCGAGGCGGTAGACGAGGGTGTTGCGGTGGATGGTGAGTGCGGCCGCGGCGTCCACCAGGACGAACCCGCTCTCCACCAAGGCGATCACCGTGGCCCGGGTCGAGGCCCAGTCGCCCGAGGATTTCAGGTCGCCCAGGGTCTCGGCGGTGATCCGCGCACGGGCAGCGGTGGGCACAGACAAGATGAGCTGCTCTGCCCGCAGGTCGGCGATGTCGTGTGGCGAAGGCTGTCCGTTGGAGGAACCGACGCGAATCGCCATCAGCGCCTCGGAGTAGGACGTCGCGATCCCACGCTCGTCCGGCGCGACTCCGCCCACTCCCACCCGACAGGTTGCGCCGACGAGGTCGTGGATACGCCCGGTCAGATCGAGGAGATCGTCTCGACTCAGCGGCGGTCGCCCGTCGTGCTGGCTTCGCAGCACGACGTACCTCGAGGAGGACAATCCGCAGGACAAGTCCTGCGAATTCTGGAAGACCTCGCGGACGAGCCGCAGCGGCGAGGAGCTCGCACTGCCGAGACCCGTGGGGGCCATGACCTCGATCACGATAGCCTGCCTGGGCAGGCCCAGGTCGAAGCCGAAGTCGCGTGCGCGGGTCGGTAGCTCGGCGGGGACGTCGGCGTCGTAGGTCAGCAGGTCGCGTAGCAGGGACTCCAGCACCCTCTCGCGGGTCATCCGGGTGCGCAGCAGCACGGCTTCCTCGAGCAGGATCTCCGTCTGTCGCTTGACAACCAGTCCGAACCTCCGGGCCTGGGCCGGGGTGCCGGTGATCCCGACCGTCCCGACCGCGGCGCCGTCGTGCACGATCGGCAACGTCATCCCGGGGCGCACGCCGACGAGCCGACGCGCCTCCTCGGCCGTGTGCGCGGCGGCACTCTGCGTCTTCACCACCTCGACCGACGCCTCGTGGAAGGTGCCCACGCGGTACTGGTCTCCGCTGCCGATCACGATGCCGTCGGCGTCGGTGATGATGATGTTGAGACCGATGATGGCGCTGGTGTCGCCCGCGATCTCCTGGGCGAGCGCGGGCGTCAGGATTGCCGACCCTCCGGCGGCGGTTACGGGGACTGACATGTACGAACCGTACGACTTTAGCGCCAATAATCGTCAGATATTCGTACGGATCGTCCGATGCTTGCCCCGATCAGCGGTCTTAGACTCTGCGCTCAACCCCTCCACGAGAAGGTGACCCGATGCGCTTGATCAGTCTCTCCCGACGAGTCGGTCTCGGTCTGGCCAGCGGCGTCTGCGTCGCCGCGTTGGTGGCCTGTGGGGGGGGTGATGTCTCCGCAGAGGCGGCAGGTCTGGGCACGATCGAACCCGGTGTCATCCAGGTCGCCGTGCAACCGTACGCGCCGTACACCTCGCTCAAAGCGGACAAGCTCACCGGACTCGACAGCGACATCCTCAACGCCGCCGCGGAGAACCTCGGTCTCAAGGTTCAGCCACAACTGACCGACTTCAACGGCATGCTCGGTGGCGTTCAGTCCGGGCGCGTCGATGTCGCCATCGGCGGTATCGCCTGGTCCGAGGCCCGGCAGAAGGAGGGCCTGTTCACCGACCCCGCCTACTACTCGCCGCCAGCCATGGCCGTGCACGGGTCCGAGAA
>Ga0163162_10007208_pt1 | contig 10797 bp, 9 predicted proteins | sample S55metaG_FD_115310 | JGI IMG/M metagenome (GOLD analysis project Ga0163162, IMG submission 115310) | Switchgrass rhizosphere microbial communities from Kellogg Biological Station, Michigan, USA - S5-5 metaG | ecosystem: Host-associated > Plants > Roots > Rhizosphere > Soil | place: USA: Michigan...
CGCAGCCTGTTGCGGCGCACCCGGGACGGGCGGTGAGAATCGGGGGGTTCGGCGCCCGCGGGGCTCGCCCCGGAAGACGGGACGGTCGGAGGCGGGGCTGCCATTTCGGTCAACACTAGCGAAACCCGGTGCCGAGCGCGAGGCGGAGCGGGTCCGGTCAGCGCGACCGGGACCGCGGAACCTCGGTGTTCGAGGGCTCGATTCGCAGACGATCCTTGCCTCTCCATTGCCCGTCGCGCTTCGCCATGGTTGCCTCTGCTTGGAAAAAAGTGCAACACCTGTGCCCTGCGTGGTTCGGAAATTGCTCTGTTCTCGTGTTGAAGGAGAAAATCCCTATGAGCACTCTCGATCCCATCAGCGATCTACTGCGACGCTACGGCGTCGGCGATGGACCGGCGAACCGCGAGGAGGCGCGCGAGCATTACGACCAGATTGCCGGAGCGGTTCCCCAGGACGTTCTCGCCTCGGTCATCGGACCCGCCGTCGGCTCGCTTCCGGCGGATCAGGTCGAAACCCGCGTCCGCAACTCCGCCACGGAAATGACCCCCCAGCAGCGGGGCGGGTTCCTCCAGACTCTCCTCGGAGGCCTGGGAGGCGGCGGAGGGCTCCGTTCGGTTCTGGACCAGATCGGCGTCTCGCCGCAGGTGGCGGACGACCCGCAGCAGGCGACTCCGGAAGAAGTCGGCCGGGTTGCCAGGTACGCGAAACAGGAACGGCCCGAGATCTTCGACCAGGCGATGGGCTTCTACGCGAAGCACCCGACGCTCGTGAAGGTCCTCGGAACCATGGCGATCACGGCGATCGCGAAGAACCTGTTCACGAAGAGGCCCGGTCTCCTGTAAAGCAGGCTTCCCGGTCGCCATCGCGAGAAGTCTCCCGAAGAAGTCCAATCGAGTGAGCGAGGAACCAGGCGAGCGGTCGAGCCGAGTTTGGCGAGCCGCTCGCCGGTGCGGAGCAGGTTCCGAGCGAACGGAAGCGACGGTTTTGGTAGCCCATACGGGAATCGAACCCGTATTTCGGCCTTGAGAGGGCCGCGTCCTGACCGTTAGACGAATGGGCCGACGGGGGCCGGAAAGTAGCACGTCGGCGGTTTTCCGGGCAAGCCCACGGCGGCCCGGGGCTTGCATTGTCTCGATTGCGTGAAAGTCCGTCCCAAAACCGCGTAATCGGAGGAGGAACCATGAAGAAGGATTCATTGAACGAGCTTCTGTACCAGATGCTCGAGACCGAAATGGGTGGCGTCCAGGTCTACACGACCGCGATCCGCTGCGCCCAGAACGCCGACCTCAAGAAGGAGTGGAAGAAGTACCTCGAACAGACGAAGAACCACGTCAAAGTCGTGCGGGGCATTTTCGACCAGGTGGGTCTGGACCCCGAGGCCGACACGCCCGGGCGCGACGTCGTCCGCCACATCGGCGGGTCGCTCGTGAAGGCCATGGAGATGGCCCTCGAGTCCGCGCCGCCCGAGGCCGCCCAGCTGGTCGCCGCCGAGTGCGTGGTCCTCGCCGAGACGAAGGACCACCAGAACTGGGAGCTCCTGGGTCAGGTCGCCAAGAAGACGAAGGGCGACGAGAAGCGGGTCCTCGAGGCGGCCCAGAAGGAAGTCGAAGAGGAAGAGGACGAGCACCTGTACCACACGGCCGGCTGGGCCCGGGAGCTCTGGATCGAGTTCCTCGGCATGCCCGCGGTGACGCCGCCTCCCGAAGAGGAGAAGGACGTCAAGACCGCGATCGGCGCGGCGCGCGCGAAGCAGGCCCGGACGGAGATGCTCTAAGACGGGAAACGGAAATCGGGAAACGGAAACGAGGCCCGCGGGAGACCGCGGGCCTTTTCTTGATCAGTTCGCGGGCGGCGCCGCGGGCTGAAGCACCTTCCCCGGCCGGTACCGCACCCAGCGCAGGATCTCCGGGATCGTCGGCTTCTTGCCGTACATGAGAATGCCGACGCGGTAGATCCTTCCCGCCAGCCACGCCATTCCGACGGTCGCCAGGATCAGGATCACGATGCAGAGCCCGATCTGGTAGACCGGGGGCTCCGCGATCGCCGTGCGCAGGTACATGATGAGCGGCGCGGTGAAGGGGAAGAGCGACGCGGCCACCGCGATCGGCCCGTTCGGGTTGTTCATCACGGCCGGATAAACCGCCATGCCGCTGACGATCAGCATCGACGGGATCATCGAGAGCTGCTGCGCCTCCTGGTCGGTATTGAAGGGCGCGCCGATCGCCGTGTAAACGCTGGCGTAGAGGAAGTAGCCGAGCAGGAAGAAAAGCAGGAAGTAACCGATCATCGAGAGCGGGATCGTCGGCGCGCCCGCCGCTCCGCCCGCCATCATGCTCGCGATCCCCGGCAGCGACAGATTCATCGCGACGAGCGACCAGATCGTGTACTGCGTCAGGCCCACGAGCCCGATCCCGACGATCTTGCCGAGCATGAGTTCGGTCGGCCGGACGGATGCAATCACCAGCTCGACGATCCGGTTGGTCTTCTCCTCGATGACTCCGCGCAGGTTCTGGAAGCCGTACATGAAAAACGTCATGTACATGATGACCATGAAGACGAGCGCCGCGATGATTCCGGCGCCCTTCTCCTCGGTGACCCCCTTCGTCGTGACCTTCCAGGTCTTCAAATCCACGGTCTTCTCGAGGTCCGCGCCGACCGACGCCGGTAGCCCCCGGTCCGCGATCTTCTGGTGAAGGATCGTCCGATTGACCGCGTCCTTCAGCTGGCTCAGGGCGACGAACTCCGAGACCGAGATCGAGTAGTACTCCACCCGTTCCTTCTCGATCGACGCCGGATCGAGGACCAGGTAGCCGTAGATCTTCTTTTCCAGGACTTCCTTTTGAAGTCCGACCTTCGTGCGCTCGATGTCTCCGACGATCGGCCGCGGTTCCAGGATCCAGTGGAGACCGCGGGTCCCGCCGGACTTCTGGCGCCGCGCCTCCTCATTCTGGGCCAGGTCGCGGGCGAGCGGCGTCGCCAGGCGGCCGGTCACGTCGATGACCGCGATCCTGCGTTCCCCGCTCGTCTTGCGCATCGCCGCGACCTGGATCGCCATGTACCCCAGGAAAAAGACGGGAACGAGCAGTGTCGCGAACCAGAACGCCTTGGTGCGAACGCGCTCGAGGTACTCCCGGCGGATGACGGCGAAAACTTTCTTCCAGCTCACCCTTCCTCCCTACTCGATCGGCCGGGTTTCTTCGATCCCGGCCGCGCGGACGGCATCGAGGTAGATCTCTTCGAGTTCCGGCTCCTTCGCCGAGAACCCCGTGAGGTCGTGGCGATCGATCGCGCGCCGGAGGAACTCGCGTTGCGCGGCGCCGGGAGCGAGGGCGACGAGGTACCCGCCGTTGACCGGCTGCGCCGACGCGACCCCGGGCAGCGCCGCGATCTCCTCGGGCTTCGCGTCCACCGAGATGTGGAGCAGGTTCCGCGAGAAGCGGCGCTTCAGGTCGCGGAGCGGCCCCTCCAGGATCTTCTTCGAGCGCGCCATCAGGCAGATCTCGTCGCAGAGCTTCTCGGCCTGCTCGAGGACGTGCGTCGAGAAGACGATCGTCTTTCCCTGCTTCCGAAACTCGCTCAGGTATTCCTTGATGATCGCGGTGTTGATCGGGTCGAGTCCCGAGAACGGCTCGTCCAGGATCAGGATCTCCGGATCGTGGATGACGGTTGCGATGAACTGGACCTTCTGCTGCATCCCCTTCGAGAGCTCGTCCACCTTCTTCTTGAGCCACGGCTTCAGCTCGAGTTTCTCGGCCCAGTCGGCGATCCGCTTCCTCGCGTCTTCGCGGGAAACTTCCTTGATCGCCGCCAGAAAGAGGAGGTGGTCGAGCACGTTCATCTTCCGGTAGAGCCCGCGCTCCTCGGGCAGATAGCCAATCCGATTCTGAGTCTCCCGGGTCATCGGGGTGCCGAGGACGTGGATCTCTCCGGAGTCCGCCGCCGTGATGTTCATGATCATGCGGATCGTCGTCGTCTTACCGGCGCCGTTGGGACCCAGGAGCCCGAAGACCACGCCGCGGGGAACGCGGAACGAAAGCGAGTCCACGGCCGGAAAGCGGCCGAAGACCTTCGAGACGTTCTCGAGCTCGATCGCGGGGGTGGTCATTTGGGTGCCTTCTGGTTTACGTCCCGGGAAATGGAAGGTTCATGGCGGAGAGGGGGGGATTAGCACCGGCAAAGCCGGTGCTTGTCGCCCCTCGGCCGCTGCGCGTCCGAGCGGTTCGGTGCGAACCCCCGCTCGGTGTCCAGCCTTGCGGGTCTTCACTCGTCACCTTCTTCGCTTTTCAATTCTCGGGATACATCGCTGATCTGGCGGAGAGGGGGGGATTCGAACCCCCGAAGCCCGTTAGGGCTTACCGGTTTTCGAGACCGGCCTGATCAACCACTCCAGCACCTCTCCGTGCGTTGGGAAAACTAACATCCGAGGTCGAGATTAGCGACGGCTCGAGGGCCTGTCCTGTTAGGGCTTACCGGGTTAGCGACGGCTCGACGCCGTCGGTTAGCCGCGGCCGAGCCGCGGCTTGTCGCCCTCGCTTCGCGAGGGCTCGGTGCGTCGCCCGCTGCCCAATCCAGACTCTGTCCATGCGAGTCGAAACCTAACATCTAGCGCCGGGCCTGGAAGAACAGGCGCATGAGCTCGGCGCATTCCTCGGCGAGAAGGCCGCCTTCGACCGTCGCGCGGTGGTTCAGTCGCGGGTCCTGCGGGATGTTTCCGAGGGTTCCGCAGTACCCCGCCTTCGGGTCCGCGCAGCCGTAGACGATCCTCGCCAGCCGGGCGTTGACGGCGGCCCCGGCGCACATCGGGCACGGCTCGACCGTGGTGTAAAGGGTCGCGCCGTCCAGCCGCCACGTGCCGGCGGCGAGCGCGGCCTCGCGAATCGCCTCGATCTCCGCGTGGTGGGTCGGGTCGCCAAGCGCCTCCCGCCGGTTGCGCCCGCGCCCGATCATGTGCCCCTCCCGGACGACCACGGCCCCGACCGGGACCTCCCGCTCCGAAAACGCGATCTTCGCGAAGGCGATTGCCTCGCGGAGGAACGTCTCGTCGTCGGCAGAAAACGGCACGGGCGGAGGCTATCCCAGGGCTGCTTCGAGCCCGCCCGGCGGGCGGAATTGGTTGAAACGAGAGGCTGTTTTCAGTAGCCTACGCCGCTCCTGCGCCCATAGCTCAACTGGATAGAGCGTCTGACTACGGATCAGGAGGTTGGGGGTTCAAGTCCTCCTGGGCGCACCAACTGTAAACGTCGCGCGGACAGGTCCTGCGGGCAGGCCTGCCCCCGCCGCAGTCCACCCCGCGGGCCGGGTCCGATCCGAACTTTCCACCCTGCCCAACGTAAGAAAATAGACGTTTCGATTGCCATCGGAGGAGAAGATGTCGAAGAAGACCAAAATCGTCCTGGCCATCCTCGGAGCCGTCGTACTCGGCTTCGTGGCCATGGGCTTCATCAAGCGCAAGGACAAGGACATCGCGCGGGTGACCACGGCCAAGGTCGAGAAGATCGACCTCGTCTCCAAAGTCACGGCGAACGGCAAGATCCAGGCGCGCCGGAAGGTGGACCTCTCGGCGCTCGTCATGGGACAGATCGTCAACCTGGCGGCGAAGGAGGGGGACCGGGTCCAGAAGGGACAGCTCCTCCTCCAGATCGACCGGGCCCAGCTCGCGGCGCAGACCGCCGGGCGGGAGTCGGCGCTCGGCGCGATGCGGTCGGACCTCGTGGCGGCGCAGTCCGCCGCCGACCAGGCTCGCTACGATTACGAGCGCGCCCGCCGCAACTGGGAGGCGAAGATTCTGTCGGAGGCCGAGCTCCAGAAGACGAAGTCGACCTATGACACGGCGCAGGCGAACCTGTCCGCAGCGCGGCAGCGACTCCAGGAGTCCGGAGCGAACCTGGCGGCCAGCCGGGACTCGCTCTCGAAGACGACGGTCAGCGCCCCGATCGCCGGTGTCGTGACCTACCTTCCGGTGAAGGAGGGAGAGGTCACCGTCATCGGCACGATGAACAATCCGGGCACGCAGCTCTTGACGATCTCCGACATGTCGGAGGTCGAGGCCGTGATGATGGTCGACGAGACGTCGGTCCCGGAAGTCAAGGTCGGACAGAAGGCCAACCTGAACATCGACGCCTACCCGAACCGGACCTTCGAAGGGGTCGTGACCGAGGTTGGATCTTCGCCGATCGCGAAGAACGACCCGGACCTCCTCTCGCTGACGCAGGGCTCGGAGGCCATCAACTTCAAGGTGAAGATCCGCGTGACCAACCCCCCGGAGACGATCCGGCCCGGGTTCTCGGTGACCGCCGACATCCTGACCGGACGCAAGGAGGGCGCGACCGCGATCCCGATCCAGGCGCTCGTCGTACGCGACGTCCCGAAGAAGGACGGAAAGCCGGCGGCCGGCGCCTCCGCGACGGGCCGCCCCCAGACCGAAGAGGGCGTGTACCTCGTCAAGAACCAGAAGCTCGCCTTCGAGAAGGTCGAGACCGGTCTCGCCGGCGAGCTGATGATCGAGGTGAAGAGCGGACCCAAGGTGGGCGAGGAGATCGTGACCGGTCCCTTCAAGGTGCTGCGCCAGGTCAAGGAGGGGGACAAGGTGATCGTGGAGAAGGAAGGGGACAAGAAGGGCAAGGGGAAAGCTCCGGAGAAGGCATGAAGTCCTCCGAGCTCCTCCGCGTCTCGGCGTCGGCGCTCACGCGCCACAAGATGCGCGCCTTCCTGACGCTCCTCGGCGTCATCATCGGCGTCGCGACCGTGGTCGGCGTCGTCTCGGTGATCTCGGGGCTCAACTCCTACGTCAACGACAAGGTCATCGGACTGAACCCCGACATCGTGATCTTCACCAAGTACGGAATCATCACGAGCCGTGAAGAGTGGTTGATCGCCCGCAAGCGGCGGGACATCACTCTGACCGACATGGAGATCATCCGCCGCGAGTGCCGCCTCTGCGAGCAGGTCGGCGGACGGGGCGACCGGACCCGTCCGGTCAAATACCTCGACCGCAAGCTCGCGGATGTCGAGATCCAGGGACACACCGCGAACATGGGCGAGGCGATGAGTTTCGACATCGCAACGGGGCGCTACTTCACGAGCGCGGAGTACGACCACGCCGCGTCCGTCGGGGTCATCGGTTGGGACGTGCAGGACCAGCTCTTTCCCCACGTGGATCCGGTCGGCCGCGTCCTCAAGATCGACGGCTATCCGGTCAAGGTCATCGGCACGCTCGCCAAGCAGGGCAACGTGATGGGCCAGAGCCAGGACAACGTGATCTACCTGCCGCTCACACTCTTCAAGAAGCACGTCGCGCCGAGCGAGGACATCGGCGTCTTCATCAAGCCCAAGGGGGGCGTCGCGATGGTCGGGCAGGCGACGGACGAGGTGCGCTCGATCCTCCGCTCCCTCCGGAAGACCAAGTTCGACAAGGACGACCCGTTCGGGCTCGTCACCGCCGAAATGCTCCAGGCCCTGTGGAAGAACATCTCGGCGGGGGCTTTCCTGCTCATGATCCTGATCTCCGGGATCTCGCTGGTCGTCGGCGCGATCGTCATCGCGAACATCATGTTCGTGTCGGTCGTCGAGCGCACCAAGGAGATCGGCGTGCGACGGGCGCTCGGAGCGCGGCGGCGGGACATCCGCCGGCAGTTTCTCCTCGAGGCGGCGCTGCTCTCGGCGGTCGGCGGGGTCATTGGCGTTTTGCTGGGGGCGCTCATCGCGCTCGCCGTCAAGCAGGTCTTCCCGGCGCAAGTGAAGCTCTCCTTCATCGTGATCGGGATCGGGGTCGCGACCGTGACGGGCCTGATCGCCGGATTCATTCCATCGAACCAGGCGAGCAAGCTCGCGCCGGTGGAAGCGCTGCGGTACGAGTGACGGGAGCCGGTAGCCGGTAGCCGGGAGCACGACCGATGTCCCGCCTCTTCAACCACCTCCGCCGCGGATTCGGCGAGAACACCCGTTTCGCTCTTCTGGCGGTCCGCACGCACAAGCTGCGGGCCTTCCTGACGGTGCTCGGCATCGTCGTTGGCGTTGCCACCGTCATCGCGATGGTGTCGATCGTGACCGGCTTCAACAACAACATGATCCGCAACTTCCAGAGCTTCGGCGCGACGCTCGTCCAGTTCCAGAAGTTCGAGTCCCGCTTTGGCCACGGCGGACGGCCGGCCGACGAGCGGCGCCGCAAGGATCTGACGTACGAGGATGCCGTCGCGCTGAAGGAGTCGATCCCCGAAATGCGCGCGGTCTCGCCCGAGCGCTATCTCTGGAACCAGGACATCAGCGTCAAGTACCGCGACAACGAAACCACGACACCCGTCGTCGCCGGGGTGTCGCCCGACTATTCCGTGGCGAACAACCACTTCGTGGGATATGGCCGCTTCATCACCGAGAGCGATTTCCGTCACACCGCCAACGTCGCGGTCATCGGCGAGGACGTCCGAAACATCCTCTTTCCGCGAGAGGATCCGCTGGAGAAGGTCGTCAACTTCAACGGCGAGGAGTTCGTCATCATCGGAGTTCTCGAGAAGAAGGGCACGATGTTCGGCGGGTCCAACGACAACTTCTTCCTGATCCCGTTCACGACCTTCGACCGAAAGTTTCCGCAGATCAAGAACAGCGGGGGGGACACGATCCACATCGCCACGGTTCCCTACACTCCGGAGCAGGTCCCGATCATCACGGAGAAGGGGGTCGCGGTGCTCCGCGCCCGGCGACACGTGCCCTTCGACAAGCCGAACGACTTCGCGATCTTCACCCCTGACAAGATGATCGAGAGCTTCCAGGGCATCACCCGCGGTGTCACCCTCGCGATGGTTTTCATCGCGTTCGTCTCGCTCCTGATCGGTGGCGTCGGCGTGATGAACATCATGCTCGTCTCGGTGACCGAGCGGACGCGGGAGATCGGGGTCCGGAAGGCCGTCGGAGCCTTCCGGCGCGACATCGTTCTTCAATTCCTGACGGAGGCGACGACGCTGTCGCTTCTGGGCGGCGCGATCGGCGTCGTGGTCGGGGTCGCCGTGCCGGCGGGAATCAAGAAGGCGTTCGCGGCGCTGCCGGCGGAAACCCCGCTCTGGGCGGTGCTCGTCGGGCTTCTCGTCTCGATGTCGGTCGGGATCTTCTTCGGCCTCTACCCGGCGGTCAAGGCCTCGCGGCTGGATCCGATCGAGGCCTTGCGGTACGAATAGTTCTCAGTCGCCGGTTCTCGGTGCTCCGCTGAGAACCGTGAACTGAGAGCAGAGAACCAGCACTTTGCCCAAACTCTTCGGTCGCCTTCGACGCGGTTTCGGCGAGAACACGCGCTTCGCGCTGCTCGCCGTGCGCGCGCACAAGCTCCGCGCGTCGCTCACGGTGCTCGGCATCGTCGTCGGCGTCGCGACGGTCATCGCGATGGTGTCGATCGTGACCGGCTTCAACAACAACATGGTCCGCAACTTCCAGAGCTTCGGCGCTTCGCTCGTAATGTTCCAGAAATACGAGCCGCGATTCGGGCCGGGCGGGCCGACCCCCGAGGGGGAGATGCGCCGCAAAGAGCTCACCCTCGAAGACGCGCAGGCGCTGCGGGAGATCCCGGAGATGCGCGCCGTGTCCCCGCAGCGGTACCTCTGGAACAACAGCGACTATCACCTCAAGTTCCGGGACGCCGAGGCGAGATCCCCGCGTGTATTCGGAGTCATGGAGGAGTATCCCGTCGCGACCAACCGGATCGTCACGACCGGACGTTTCATCACGCCCACGGAAGTCGATCACGCCGCCGACGTGATGGTCATCGGGGAGGACATCCGCGAAAAGCTCTTTCCGCGCGAGGAAGCCCTCGGAAAGAAGGTCACGCTGGGCCACGACGGCTACATCGTCATCGGGATTTTCGAGAAGAAGGGGAAGATGTTCGGGGACTCCCAGGACAACTTCGTCGTCATCCCGCTCACGACCTTCGACCACCGGTTCCCGTGGGTGAAGGCCGGACAGAGCGACGGCGACGCGCTGCGCATCGCAACCGTGCCCTACACCCCCGAGCAGGTCCCCGTGATCATCGAGAAGGCGACCTCGATTCTCCGGACGCGGCGCCACGTGCGCTTCGACAAGCCCAACGACTTCGGCATCGTGACCCCCGACAAGATGATCGAGAGCTTCCAGGGAATTACCAGCGGGATCACGCTGGCGATGGTGTTCATCGCGTTCGTCTCGCTCCTGATCGGCGGCGTGGGAGTCATGAACATCATGCTGGTGTCGGTGACCGAAAGGACCCGCGAGATCGGCGTCCGGAAAGCCGTTGGTGCATTTCGCCGGGACATCATTCTGCAGTTCCTGACGGAGGCGACGACGCTGTCGGTGATCGGTGGAGCGATCGGGGTCGTCGTCGGGATCGCCGTGCCCGCCGCGGTCAAGAAGGTCTTCGACGCCCTCCCCGCCGAGACGCCTCTCTGGGCGGTCGTCGTGGGGCTGCTGGTGTCGATTTCGGTGGGTATCTTTTTCGGGCTCTATCCCGCCGTGAAGGCCTCGCGACTGGATCCGATCGAGGCGCTCCGGTACGAGTAGGGCTCAGTCCCCCGACCAGTCCGTCTCGAGCCTCGGCGGCTTCGACAGCGTCTGGAAGACGACGCAGTACTGCTCCGTCTTTTCCTTCAACGCCCGCAGCTGATCCGGCGTCGCGTCCGGCGCCTCCACGTCGAAGCGGAGACGGATCGTCTCGAAGCCGACCGGCACCTCCCGCGAGACGCCGAGCGTGCCGGCGAGGTCGAGTTCGCCTTCGGCCGTCACCTCGATCCGCTTCGCCGGCACGCCCATCGCGGTCGCCACCATCTGGCAGGTGATCTGAGC
>Ga0163162_10007210_pt1 | contig 10795 bp, 6 predicted proteins | sample S55metaG_FD_115310 | JGI IMG/M metagenome (GOLD analysis project Ga0163162, IMG submission 115310) | Switchgrass rhizosphere microbial communities from Kellogg Biological Station, Michigan, USA - S5-5 metaG | ecosystem: Host-associated > Plants > Roots > Rhizosphere > Soil | place: USA: Michigan...
AGAAAGGAGAAGTTCGCACCAATCCGATCATTCGGTTCTTCAAAGGCATTTACGTTCCAGTGCTTGAATGGGCCATTCGTCATCGTTACATCGCGCTGACGATTGCGGGTCTTTTACTCGTTTGGAGTTTTGCAGACATCTTTATTCTCGGCAGCGAGTTTCTGCCGACTATCGACGAAGGAAACATGCTTGTGCGCGCCACCATGCCGGCAAGTATTTCGTTGCCACGAGCGGTGGAAGTGTCTACGCAAATCGAAAAAACTTTACGCCAGTTTCCGGAAGTCGAAACCGTCGTCGCAAAAATCGGACGCGCCGAGCTGGGAGGCGATCCCGAGAGTGTCAGCAACGATGAACTTTACGTGCGTCTCAAACCGAAGAATCAATGGACCACTGCCAGAACGAAGGATGAGTTAGTGGACGCAATGCGAAGCCGGGTCGAGAGTATGCCCGGTGTGAAATTTAATTTTTCACAGGTTATTCAAACGCGGAACGACGAGCTGATCTCAGGAATCAATGCGCAGATCGCGGTAAAGGTTTTTGGTGAAGATCAGGACACGTTACGCAAACTGGCCGAAAGTATCCGCGGTGCGATGTCAAACATTCGCGGCGTCGAGGATCTGGCGGTCGAGCAAGTGGCCGGGGAAGAACATCTGGAGATCGACGTCGAGCGCGACAAAATCGCGCGCTACGGATTGAACATTGGAGATGTGCTCGAAGTCACCAAGATTGCCATTGGAGGAGACGAAGCTACCGACGTACTCGAGGGCCAACGACGGTTTGCGATCTTTGTGCGACTGAAAGAGGACTACCGCAATCAAGTGGATAAGCTCGCCGACATCCTCGTCGCCGCGCCGGTGGGTGGACGCATAACGCTGGGCCAATTAGCGACCTTCAAGCTATCAAGTGGCGATTCGGTCATCGATCGTGAGAACTCGCTGCGGCGAGTTGTAGTGATGTGCAACGTCAAGGGCCGTGACATAGGCAGCTTCGTGCGCGACGCGCAGCAGGCCGTCGCGTCGCAGGTGACGACGCCACCCGGCTATTTCATCACCTGGGGCGGGCAATTCGAAAACGAACAACAGGCAGTGCGCCGGTTGCTGATTGCCATACCTATCTCGCTCCTCCTGGTGTTTGTGCTGATTTACTCCTGCTTTAGTTCATTGCGCAACACGTTGACCATCATCTTCAACATACCGATCGCGCTGGTTGGCAGCACTACCTTTCTCCTGATCTCCGGATTTCCGCTGAGCGTTCCTGCAATAGTTGGTTTCATCGCAGTCTTCGGCGTCGCCGTACAAAACGGAATGGTGATGGTTTCTTACATGAACAAGCTGCGCAATCGCGGTATGGAGTTGCACGAAGCAGTAATTACTGGTGCGAGCGTGCGTCTGCGCGCTGAGTTATTGAGCGCCTTGATCGGCAGCATTAGTCTAATTCCCTTTATCATTTCCTCTGGCACCGGTGCGGAAATCGAGAAACCGCTGGCGATCGTAGTGGTCGGAGGATTGGTAACACGGCCAATCAAGATAGTGATCTTGCCGATGGTCTATGAGTGGGTCGAGCGTCGCGCCGCCCGAGCTGAAGAGCCCGCGCTCGAAGCGGAGGCTTGAGGAACACGGCCGCGACTACGTCCTCTCCCGCTACAGACGGGAACGGTTAAAAAATCTCTTATCGCTGCGATTGAAAAAGAATAGGTTCACGCAAAGGCGCAAAGATCGCAAAGACGCAAAGGCGCGTCCGAGTATTTGACCCGCCTTTGCGTCTTTGCGATCTTTGCGCCTTTGCGTGAAATCTAATTTCTGAAACGCTGCCGATACTCAAGAGAAGTAATGAACCCCTCGGTAACCTGCGCCGACACGCCACTACGATCCAGAGCTTCAGTCCAACTATTAACACCGCTCCCGTCGGGATCGCGCCGCAAATATACGCTCACAAAATGAAAATCCACTCATTACGACCTGTGAACAGGCTTTGCCTCAAAAGTAGCAATCGCTTGGACCGATCAGAGTTTCAAGCAAAAGCTCACTGCTCCATCCGGAGCGCAAGCGCGTAATCCTTCAATCGCTGGCAAGGCTTCAAGTCAATAACTACTTTCGCAGCCTCTGCTTCCTGTCTTAGTTTGGCCCGCGCCGTGGGATCCCAAGCGGAAGGCCGTGGCGATGTGCCTGGTGTCTCGGCGCCTGGTTCAACACGCGAAATGATGAAATAGCGGCCAGGTGCAATATTAGAAAATGCAAAGCTGCCGTCGCTCATGATGGTTGTCTCGCTGTAGCGAAGCACGTCGTTGGCCTGCTCGCGGTCTGCCGGCGCCAGGTGTACATGAAGGTCCGCAGGAAACGCCGCTCCTTCCGGCGTTACGGTCACGCGTCCCCGCAAGCTCGCCGCATCCTGTCCCACGATGATCGAAACGCCGTTGACTTGTTGACCTGACTTGATGGTGACGGTGCCTTGCCAGGGGTTCGGCTTTGAGGCGCCTGATGGTGGCGCTGCTTGAGAGGGTTGTTGGTTTGTTACAGCGGCCGGCAGGCTGATAACGCGAACGTACCAGGCCTCAGTAGGCAGTTTGATTTCAAAACGATATCTGCCGGCGTCAAGATTGCGCGCGCTGAACTCGCCTTTGGTGTTCAAGGTTCCACCAAGTCCGGCAAACATTTTCGTCATCATTTGACTGCCGCTCTTTCTCGGATCGTCGCGGCGCGCTGCGAAAAGGGTTTCGATGAGCTGCGAGCCTCGCTGGTCGCACTTGTCGTCCGGCTTAATCGGATCGAGCGTAATGGCGCCGGCAATTGAGGCAAGCTGGGCGAGGGTCAGCTCGACTCCAGTCACATCGCCGCCGCGGACCGTGACGCGCTTGTTAGCCACCAGTGCCGCATCGCTCTGCTGACCTGTTTGTAAGCCGGCGAACAAATCGTATTCACCATCACCTATGCCGTTGAAGCCGAACGCGCGGCGTTGGTCTGTAGGGCTGGCGATCGCCATAGAAAGAACTGATTGCGTGCCCGCGGGCGCCAGAATTATCGCGACGGCGCCATTCGCGGCAGACGCGCCAGCGTTAATGCCGCCCAGGACGAAGCCGCTGATCCGGTGGCCTTCGGCGCCAGAGTACTTGATGTCGATGCCCGTCGTTTCATCGCCACTTCGCACGACAACGGGAATAGCGGTGTCGCGGGTGGCCGAAGGATAGTAGGTCGACACATCGAGATCGAAGCCGTTCGCGGTTGCCAAACCAAACTGCCCCGGGCCGCCCGCATTAACTACGTATTGACCGGGTCTCAGACCGTAGATTCTATAGATGCCGCGGTCATCGCTTTCGGCCCCGCTGGCTCCGAGGAAGTCTGTGGCGGAAAAGGAAGGATTGTTCAAAGACACTGCATGGACTGGAGCACCGACGATCGGATCGCCTTTCGAATTCGTCACCTTACCGGTGATCACTCCGCCCTTGATCATCTTGATCTTCAACTGTGCTCCGATCAGGTGTCGCGGCCAATCGTTCGGGTCGCCCGTTGACATGGCTTCATCAATGTAGCCAGGAGCGACCGCGAAAACTATGTAGCCGGCAGGCGGCAGATCATCGAAACTGAACTTCCCTTCGGAATCCACTTTCGCCGGCCTTATGGAAGGCTGGCCGTTAACCGCCTGAGCCATTAGCGTCGCATTAACAACCGGCTGTCCATCGTCAGCGACTACGCGGCCTTTGATGGATCCGGTGGCGGGCGGGTTTTCGTTAGGGCTGCGTTTCTCAGTTGGTGTTGGTGACGGTGAGGCAGTGGACCTGGCCGCTGGTTGTGACTGAGCCAGTACGGAGACAACGCCGCTCATGGTTAAGACAAGCGGCAACACAAGCAAAAACGCCGTCGCGCGTTGACTACAAAAGCTTCGCGTTAATGCCGAGTCCTCCGCTGGCGGAGAAAGTGTCTTCATTCTGGTGCTGCTTTCTTAGCGGCAAAGTTTACGACCAGCACCACCTGGACCGGTCCGCTCTCGACGCTGACAGTTCGCGGCACGGGCTCGTACGTCGAAGCTGTTTTATCCGGGCCAAGGGTCACAACTGACACTTCGTAGGCGCCGGGTGGAATGTTTTCCACGACAAAATGGCCACGTGCATCGACGACGCCACTAAATGGGCGAGCGCCACCGGTCGCGGAACGAATGATTACCTGTAATGTCAGGCCCGAGGGTAGTACGCCGCCCTCAGCTCTTACTTCGCCGCGAATCGACCCGGCGCCGTACGCAAAGACGAGACGTACGCCAGTGATTTTCGCACCCGCGCTTACTTCGATCCCCTCTCGCTGTTCTATTCCGTCTACCTCGGTGCGCACAAGCGTTAGACCTTTAGGCGGAGTCGGAAAGCCGACCACATTGATTTGCACTTTCCCGGGAGCCAGCCCGGGGAAATTGAATCTCCCATCGCCGTTGATCTGGCTGCGGCTAAACGAGGGAGCGCCGCCCTTGGTATTGCTGAATGCCATAAGGGAAACTGTTTGTAGCAGGGAAGCGACCGCCGCGTCGAAGTTGTTTTCGACAACTGCTACTCCGCTGATTGTCGCACCGCGATGAACCTTGATCTCGAGGCCCGAGACATCGCCATCGGAAACATCGAAGGGCGCCTGGTCGCTGTACGAGGTAGTGCCGTCCCCGATGGCAAGCATATAAGCGGCATAATGTCCCGGTTGTACGTTTTCTAAACGAAACTTGCCATTGGCGTCGGTCTGGCTGCCGCTGAAGTTCATGCCTCCGAGTTGCTGAGTTCCCTCATTAAGCGAAGAATGCACTACGTACACGTTCGGTACCGGCTGGCCGGAATCCGCATCCACGACACGACCGGAGACTGTAGAGCCGCGTCCCGATTTACGAGCCACAATGTCTATGTTGCTGACTTCTTTTCCTTCGTTTATTTCCAGGATCGTCGCTTTGGCTTCTTCTGCAACGCCGGGATAGAAGGTTTTCGTGTATTGGCTTCCACCCATTCCCATAATTGACACGTTGCCGCCAGCAGCCGCCTGACCAATGCTAACCTTGTAATTGCCCGGGCTTAGACCGTAGATGCGATAGACGCCACGGTCATCTGTCGTATTTCGTGATCCATCAAACACAGTCACCGGGTTACCGGTATCAGGAACATCCCTGGCCACAACGTTGACCCGTTCACCAATTACCGGACGTCCGTCCGTATCAGTGATGCGTCCTGTGATCACACCCCCGCGGACTAAAGCAAAGTCTATTTTTGTGATCGTTTCGCCCTCAGCGACAGTTATCGATTGTCCCGGTTGTTTATAAGCGCCACTCCTACCCACCACGAAGGCCTTCGCCAGAGGCGTGATCGTAAACTGCCCGGCCGCAAGTCCGGTTAGTTGATACTTCCCATCGTCATCAGTTGTTGCCTTGGCGACCGTTCGATTGTCCAATGGCGAACCGCTCGTCGCGGCCGAAACCGTTATACCGGCAACTCCCTCGCCGTCAATTGTGACGCGACCGGAAATTGATGCAGTTGGAGCTTTGCTGGGCGTTTGCGCGCTGCCGCCAAATGAATAGAGGACAAGCAAACACAGGATCAGAAGCGAACGCTTCTTTGCGCGTGCTAACCAACATGGAGGTACGAGAGTGGTAAACATCCGAGATGAGCCTTCGGAAAGTTTAGAGTGCTGCGTTTTCTGAGGCGCTATCTTACTTCGGTTGATCGGAGTAGACCAAGGTTTTTTGGCAGAGAACGCAAACGGCGGGCGCCGGTCGAGCGTGAAGCATTAAGCAGCGCTCGACCTGTCCTTGCCACGTGCGCTAACAACCTAAGCTGATCCTTATGGCGTTCTCGCCATCAATCAATCCTTGCCCCTCACTCGCAGTGAGCAAGCCGAGATCCGTGTTAACTAACCACGGATTAAATCGATCCTGTGGCCGTCGTGGATTAATGAGAGTCCCTTGACCTGATCGCTCTCAACGGTGAAAACAAGCTTTGCTCCAGCCATCGCAACTGGCCGGAAAGTCACCTGATCCAACGGCCAAAGGCTCATCGGTTGCTCGCCCGCAGGCGCGGCGCACAGCCTGCCGTCCTTGACGGTAATCTCCGCTGAGATCCCGTGCTCACCTTTGTAGACGCCTGAGTACGATTCGAGTGTTTGAAGATCGACCTGCGGTGGTGGTTGGGCGCCTGCCTCAGTTAGCAACCTGATGATTGCTTCGTTTTCCAGGCTCGTTGCGAAAGCGAGCGCGACGTTGAGTGTTTCACCGTCGACGCGGCCACTGTCGACGGCTCTTTTGACGCGTTCCTCATCCGATTCGTAGACGCCGCCCATCAGGACCGCAAACACGCTCTCCTCGCCGAACGTGATCCAGAAACGATTCAAGTCGCGGATGATCAGTTCGCGCATTCCGTAGAACGTGTCGTGCGGCTTTTCAACAACGTCAACGCTGTCTTTTAGTCGTTCGTAAAGCTCGTCAACATTGTCGGTGTAGACGTAGAGATCCACTTCGCGCCGGAGACTATCGCTCGTTTTGCCGTCGGTGTTGAACATGACTTCCGTCGCCTCGCCAAACGATACCACTGCAAAGCTGAAGTTATCGCCAGTTTCATCCGCATATGTCGCTTTGACGGTGAAGCCGATTTTCTCCTACCAGGCGACGGTGGCGCGCACGTCCGGGACGTGAATCATCGGGACGACTTTTTTAGGCAGGGATTTCACGGATGAGATATTGTGCTCGAATCCGCCGCCGATGCAACAATAAAAGATTGGCCCTAAGCAATATCCGCCCTGGCTTGTTGGCGTTCCTACGTTTGGCAATTCGCGAAAAGGTTTTACTGCCCAATTCCAATCGCGAACCTGATCTCCTAATAAGTGGAAATGTTCTGTTACTTGGAAAGTCCGAGAATAAAAGCTGTAGAGACAAAGCAAGAGGGACAGAATGAAAGCAAATAAAACCTTAGACCGAACCTGCGAAAATGATCCGAGGCTGTAGGAGGAATAAAAAGTTACGCCTCTCATCGCGCCGTTTCTGGTAAACAGATTGTTCCCCCATCTTCTTCAACGGGATCTGAGATGAGGCCGACATCTCGGAGTTTAGGGTTTTAGCGGATGCGGCTAAAATTTGCAATGTTGTCCATTTTCGGGTAGTAGCACAGAACCGAGCGCGGTAGCGCCGGGTCAAACTCAGTCTTCGGGCGTGCATGTTGTGTTTGACCCGGCGCTACCGCGCTCGGTTCTGTGCTTGCTAACGTCCAATAACAATCTGACAGACTGAAGGAGATAAAAATGAAACTCATCAGAATCCATTTATCTGCGTTAAGTGGACTCGCTTTGGTTGTGCTCGTCCTCGGAGCAACGAACGCGTCAGCGCAAGAAGCCGGCAATCGAGGGGTGTATGGTCGCAGCACGGAAAGAAGGAGTCCAAGCAGCGGCGTGACTTATGGATCGGAGAACAAAGACCTCGTGCCGGTGCAGTTCATCGAGGCTTACGTCCTTTTGAACGCCACTCCTGACGAGTTCGTCGCTGTCTTCGGAGTCGCCCAGGAAGCGCCAACTGCAGTGGAGAGTAATCAGAGGGTAAATGCACGGATCGAACAGTTTCTCAGCGCGGCTGACAAGCTGGGTGTAAGTCGCAGCAATAGCTATGTTGACATGATTACGCAGAACCGCGTCTACAATTTTGCCCCCGCCAGCGCCGATGGCACTATCCGCGAAAAGCTCACCGGGTTTGAAACCAAGAAAACCATTGCCTTGAGATACAAAGATCGGTCGCTACTGGAAAAGCTGGTGGCCGCGGCCGCGCAAGCGTCAATTTTCGATCTGATCAAGGTTGATTACGTCATCAACGACTTGAGCAAAATCCGCAGCCGCCTCCTGGAAGAAGCGAGCAGTGTGGTCAAGCAGAAAGAAGAAAATTATGCTCGCTCGCTGGCGTTGAAATTCAAGCGTAACGCCGTATTTCAGGAGACATACGCCACCTTTTATCCTGACCAACTCTATCAGAGTTACACGGCTGCCGAGTCTGGATCAGTTGAACAAAGCGATGATTCGAGAACGCGTGTGGTGCACGAGCGCAAGAGCAGCACAGCCTATTTAGAGCCACTGGATAGAAGCGCGTTCGATGTGGTGATTAATCCGGCCGGGCTGGAGCCCACTGTGCAATGCACTTTGTACTTGAAGGTCCGGTACTCGTTAACGCTGTGACATTCGCAGGCTAAAGGCGGCTGCGGCACACCGTCCACGCTCAGCGAGACCTGGCCCGAAAGGATTGTTCCAAGTGATTGGATTTGATCGAGACGATGACTACACCATTCTATCCGAAGAAGATACTTTGCGAATCGATCTTGTCGCCGTGATCGTTTTGCTAGGACCAGTCCTTCATTTCAATATTTCCAGCAAGACTTAAAGAATTCGCACTGGTTCAGTTTGAGAACGCCGAAGGCGTTGGCTAGTTTCAGCCCAGGGTTCGAGGAACGAGAACCCTGGGTTAATAATCTAAATACACGCTAACCCTGAAAGGGTTCCGCGGTTGGCGAACCCTGTCAGGGTTAATATCGAACTTAATTCGGAATCCCAGGGTTCTCGTCCCTCGAACCCTGGGCTGAAACTAGCCAACGCCTTCGGCGTTATTTCAAACTGAACCACTACCAAAAACTTTAGATGTTTTTCTTATTTATCAGGTAAGCTGCCATACACGTCTTTGAAATCTTTGCGAATGGCCATCGCGACTTCTTCACTGAACTGGAGATGAATGAACAATACCCAACCCGATATTAAGAACGTATTCGTGCTGATGCTGGAGAATCACTCCTTCGATAATATTTTTGCGATGTCAGGCATTCAGGACATCAACGTCGCAACTGTTCAGGACTCGAATTCTTATCAGGGAGAAAAGTACCTGGTCCAGGATGGCGCTCCCTGGTGTATGACGACTGATCCCGGACATGAATTCAAGGACGTGCTGGAACAACTCTGCGGTGCAGAGGCTGCCTGCAAATACAAAGGCGGAGCTTATCCCTCCGTGGACAATTCAGGTTTCGCGAGTAGTTATGCCACCTCTATGAGCGAAGATACCGGGACGCCCGCTCCGGCTCACATTGGCGACATCATGGCTTGCTTTAATACTCAGAAACAATTGCCGGTGATCTGGCAGCTCGCGCGCGAATTTGCGATCTGCGATAACTGGTATTCTTCGCTGCCCGGACCTACCTGGCCCAATCGTTTTTTCGTTCATGGCGCTTCCTCGGCAGGATGGACTGACAGCCCGCACTTGACGGACGAGATTACCTGGGAACTGCTTCATGGATTCAGGTATTGCAACGGATCTATTTTTCAGGCTTTGTGCAGTGCCGGCCATAAGTGGCGGCTCTATAACGACGATAAAAACCAGTTCAGCGACGACGCTTCGGGGCCGGAATACGGCGGCTGGATTTCACAGGTCGCTTCGCTGCATGGGATCAGCCAGCTAGACCTTCACTCGATCGATCGCTTCGCCTGCGATCTAAACGAGAAGACCGCCGAAGAACTCCCCGCTTATACCTACAGCTATACATTCATTGAACCAAATTTTGGACGCAGTTTCCGTTCACCTCAACCGCCCTACAAAGGACCCACATACAAAGGCGGCTCGTCACAACATCCTGAAGATGATCCCTCCGGCGGGGAAGGTTTGATTAAAGCGGTGTATGAGGCGATCCGGAATTCGCCGGTGTGGAATACGAGTTTGCTGATAATTGTTTATGACGAACACGGTGGATTTTACGATCACGTGAAACCTTGCTGCGCCATTCCCCCCGACGATTGGATTCCCGAGGGACAGAAAACGCGCAACGCCCTGGGGTTTGACTTCACTCAATACGGAGTGCGCGTACCCGCCGTCATCGTATCCCCGCTCATCCCCACGGGCACGGTGGACCATACGCTCTACGACCATTCCTCTATCCTGGCCACTCTAGAAAGACTGCTGGGAATGAAACCGCTAACGAAGCGCGACGAGAGCGCGAAGGATCTTCGGCACTTGCTTACGAATCCAGCACCACGTGAAGACTGCCCAAAAACGCTGGTTTCACCGGCGTCTGCATCCCACCATCGAGGAGTCTTTGAGAAAGAGTTGATTGCAGGAATAGAAGAGGTAGTGGGTAAAGTAGAGACTGTGATCGACGAGGTGTTGGGAACAGTCCATGACGAGCCTCTTCCCGATTCCGGAAACATCATCGGTTTCCTCCAAATCCTGTTGAAGACAGAACTGGAATGCAGTCACCTGAGTGGAGAAGACGAAGCAGAGCAGGTCAGGATTCTTGAGAACTATAAGAAGATCAATACGACAAACAAAGCCCAGGCTTACGTCAAATACATGAGAGACAAAATCGAGGCGACGAAGAAGAGGTCATCCGAAATCTAGCATTTCTGCGGGTCGCGTCAAAAGGCAGTTGATTGCGGCAGCACTGCACTCGATCACTCCCTCATCGAAAGTTCCTTTGTACGATTTGTATTGGAGACCGGAAGCGCACTAACGGGAACTCTCTGTCTGCTTCCTGCGCTTGAAATAATAGGCCGGATCAGTTGGTGGTCCAGCCACCGCTATCAGTTCCCACCCGTTTGCGCCGAGCTTGTCAAGATGTTGTTCCAGGACGAATGCTTCGCGTCCAAATGGAACATTCGGTTCTTTTCGCATCCGCGAGTTACCTGTCGCAGTTAGATTTGACGTGCTTGGACCAGCGACCGCCAGGTACTCCCACTGTTCAACAATGCTCCTGTCACTCCGGCTCGCTTCGTCTTGACCCATCGTTTTCACTACTACGATGGCGATAACAGCAACACAAAGTGTGATTGCGACA
>Ga0163162_10007212_pt1 | contig 10793 bp, 8 predicted proteins | sample S55metaG_FD_115310 | JGI IMG/M metagenome (GOLD analysis project Ga0163162, IMG submission 115310) | Switchgrass rhizosphere microbial communities from Kellogg Biological Station, Michigan, USA - S5-5 metaG | ecosystem: Host-associated > Plants > Roots > Rhizosphere > Soil | place: USA: Michigan...
CATGAAGCTGTCGATCAGCGCGCCGAAGACAGCGCCGATGCTTGCCACGAGGCCTCCAGTCACCAGTCCGAAACCGACCGCGCACCCGGCGCCGCCGTCACAGAATTCATACCCGGCGAAAATGGCCGGAATGGCGAACAACGCGCCGACGATGGCCCCGCGCTTCGCGCCGTTCTTGATTGAATCCGGCGCCTTGATCAGCCGAACATCCGCCAACGGCAGTGCCACGATGCCGTCGTCCCGCCGCAATTGAATCGACGTCGTCGTGACGTTGAGCACCTCGCCAATCCACTCGACGCCATCGGCCATCGTGACCCAACCGGTGACCCCCGCGGGCACGCCGGAGAATTCGGCCGGCCGCGCCGCCCGGCTGTCGGGCCGCCGCTTCACAGAGCTCAGCGGCACGGTGGCGCCGAAGACGGCCCGCAGGCAGCAGTACTCGGCGCCCATCGTGTACTGCAACTCGCCCGTCAGCGTGACGTGCGCGCCGACCGCCCGCTGCACGCCAATCCCCAAGTTGAACGTCCCGATAGTGTGTTCATAAGTAGCGTCGGTCCTCTTGCCTGGGTAGTAGTACGGGTAAGGCGGGTTGTTGTCGCGCCGCTTGCCGCCGCCGAAGCCGAACGTCGCGAAAAAGGCGCCGTTGGGCGTTTCGGTCAGTGTCCGCCGGACATCGACCAGGAACATGCGCTGGCTCGTTGGCGACGAGCCCGAGGACGACCGCAGGTCACCGGTGAGATCGATGGCCGTGCGCCGGTCCAGGTTGAACGTCACGCGCGGGCCAAAGACGAAGGCGGGTCCTACGTCCTGAACCAGGCCAGCCACTTGGAAGCCGGCCTCCACCTTGGCCTTGTCGAAGGTGAGCTGCCGGGCATCAGCGTGCCGGCCGAGCAGGAGGAGCGCCGCGGTCAGCGTCAGGGAACATCGACGCGAGGACCGCCTGGTCATGAGTCGTCCTACAGGATTCATGAGGCAACGTTACGGCGTCCGTCCAGGATTGTCGTGAGGAAGACGTGAACAAAGCCTGAAAAGACGCGAGCCGAGTATATTTGTGGGGCGACGTCCGCAGGAGGACCGTTTTGACCCAGACACGACTGATTTTGACGTGCTCGCTTCTGTCGCTCGGCACATTCGCCGCGTGCTCGGGCAAACCGGCCGGCGCGCCTGCCGACGGTGCCGCCGTCAAACCTGTCGCATCGCATGCCGTGGCGGACAGCGCCGAGAGCGCCGAAGGCACGGTGCTCGAGACGATGGATGCCGGCAACTACACGTACGTCCGGGTGAAAACCGCGACGTCGGAGATCTGGGCCGCGAGCAGCCCGTTCAAGGTCGCCGTGGGCGATCAGGTGGTGGTGCCGCTCGACAGCCCGATGGCGAAGTTTCACAGCCCTTCGCTCAAGCGCGACTTCGATTTGATCTACTTCGCCGCGGCCATCAGGCACGCGGGCGAGGCCGCGCCGGCTGCAGGCCCGCACTCGCCGGCCCCGGCCGCCGGCGCCACGCAGGTGACCGAGCCCATCGCGACGGCGTCCGGCGGCAAGACCATCGCGGACGTCTGGGCCAACCGCAAAACGCTCGCCGGGAAATCGGTGACGGTGCGCGGCAAGATCGTGAAGTTCAACGGCGGCATCCTCGGCACCAACTGGCTGCACATTCAGGATGGGTCGGGTTCGGCGAAGGACGGGACCAACGACCTTACGGTGACGTCCGACGGCGGCGGCAATGTCGGCGACGTGGTGACCGTCACAGGAACGATCGCCATCGACAAGGACTTCGGAGCGGGCTATGCGTACGCCGTGATTCTCGAGAAGGCTACTGTCGTCGTGAAGTAGAGCTCGCCCCTACCGCGCGACGATGTGCGCTCCCGTGATCGCCTTCACGGAGGTCGTGCCGGCCTGCCGCATCACGAGTTCCAGCTCGCTCCGCAACAGCGTGAGTACCGTCTCGACGCCTTCTTGACCGAACGCGCCGAGGCCCCAGATATAGGGCCGGCCCACGCCCACGGCTGTGGCCCCGAGCGCCAGCGCCTTGAAGATGTCGGTGCCACGCCGGAAGCCGCCGTCGACGACGACCGGCGCGCGGCCGCGCACGCCGGTCACCACTTCCGGCAGGCACTCGATGGTCGCGCGCTGGCTGTTCTCCGCCCGGCCGCCGTGATTCGAGACGAATAGCCCGTTGACGCCGTTCGACATCGCCAGTTCGGCGTCCTCGCGCGTGACGATGCCTTTGAGGAACACCTTTATCGACGTCGTGTCCTTGAGGCGCTTCACGAATTCCCACGTCGGCGTGCCCACTTCGGGAATAGGCGTACCGGGCGCGAATTCGGACAGCATCGGCTTGCGGCTGTTGTCCCTGTCGCTGACGAGTCCGCTGATGCCGGGCCGGGGCCTGCCGCTCGGGTGGCACGCAAGACAATCGCGCGTATCCAGTTGCTGGGCGCGCAGCATCGTTTCGCGATTGCTGCCGCCGATCAGATCCACCGTGAAGACGATCGCGGGGCAGCCGGCCTGCTCGACGCGCTTCACCAATTGCCGCGTCTGATTCCAATCCGCCTGGTGGTAGAGCTGATACCACACCGGCCCGCCGCGCGCGGCGATCACGTTCTCGACCGACGTCGTCGTCACCGTCGAGAGCACCTGCAGATGGCCCTTGGCCTTCGCGGCCCGTGCCACCGCGAGCTCGCCCTCGCGATGGAACGCCCGCTGGCTGCCGACCGGACACAGCACGATCGGCGTGGCCCAATGGACGCCGAGCATGTCGATCGACGGATCGATCTTGCTGACGTCGATCAGCCGGCGCACGCGGAGCGCATAACGGTTGAAGCCCTCACGGTTCGCGCGGATCGTCGCGTCATCGTCCGAGCCGGTCATCAGGTAACCCCAATGCGCGACCGGGATGTTCTTCTTCGCCACCGGCTCGAAGTCGAAGACGTCGAGCGCCTCGGCCGCCGACGTGATCAGCGACGTGTCCTGGGCGGCCTGATGGACGGTCGCGAGGGCCGCGGAGGATTCGCGGGTCGTGCCGCCGAACAGCCGCGTCAACGTGTGGCGTTCGAGGCCGGCCGCCGCGAGCACCGGACTGGCGGCGAGGAACGTGAGAAAAGCGCGACGGGAAGTGGGATCGGGCGGCTGCGGCATGGCCTATTGTAGGCGTATGCCTTCCCGCGTGGCTCGCACCATCAGTTTCGTCCTCGCCTCCATCGCTGCCGGCTGGCTCACTCTCGCCGCCGCGCCCCAGGACGCCAAATCGCCTTACGTCGAGGACCCCGACCCGCTCGTCCGCCAGAAGATCGACGAGTGGCAGGACCTGAAGCTCGGCCTGCTCATGCACTGGGGCACCTACGCGCAGTGGGGCATCGTCGAGTCGTGGTCGCTCTGCGCCGAGGACGAGCCCTGGTGCAAGCGGTCGATGGACAACTACGTCGAGTACAAGAAGGCCTACGAGGCGCTGCAGACGACGTTCAACCCAGTGAAGTTCGATCCCGAGCGGTGGGCGAAGGCCGCCAGGGATGCGGGCATGAAGTATGTCGTGTTCACGACCAAGCATCACGACGGCTTCAGCATGTTCGATACGCACGAAACGGACTATCGCATCACGTCGCCGAAGACACCGTTTTCGTCGAACCCGAGAGCCGATGTAACCAAAGGCATCTTCGACGCCTTTCGCGCCGAGGGCTTCAAGGTCGGCGCGTACTTCTCGAAGCCGGATTGGCACAGCCCGGATTACTGGTGGCCGAACTTCGCGACGCCGGATCGCAATCCCAATTACGACATCAAGAAGTATCCGGATCGCTGGAAGCGATTCGTCGACTTCACGCACGCGCAGATCAACGAACTGATGTCGCGCTACGGCAGGGTGGACATTCTCTGGCTCGACGGCGGCTGGGTGCGCACGCTGACGCCCGCGGAGATCAAGGCCGAGATCAACAGCCCTGACTACAAGTTCATGCACGTGCAGAGCCAGGACATCGACATGCCGAGGCTCGTGGCCGAAGCGCGTGCGAAGCAGCCCGGCTTGATCGTCGTGGATCGAGCGGTACCCGGCCCGTATCAGAACTACCTGACGCCGGAAGCGCGCGTGCCGGAAAAGGCGCTGACCTATCCGTGGGAAGTGCCGATGCCGATGGCGCGCAGCTGGTCGTACGTGCCCAACGATATGTACAAGACGCCGCGCGTGCTCATCCAGATGCTGGTGGACGTGGTTGCGAAGGGCGGGAATCTGCTGCTCAACATCGGTCCAGGCCCGGATGGCGCGTGGCACGACGCGGCGTACGATCGGCTCGCGGCGCTCGGCGCGTGGATGAAGCAGAACTCCGAAGCGATCTACAGCACGCGTCCGCTTGCGCCCTATAACGAGGGAAGGATCCGCTTCACGCGCACGAAGAGCGGCACGGTGTATCTCATCTACCTTCCGGCCGCTGGTGAAGCTGCGCTGCCACGCGATCTGGCGGTGACGAGTGTGAAGCCGGCACCGGGGGCGACGATCACGCTGCTTGGTGCGGGACAGACGATCCCCTGGGAATCTGCGGGCGGCGGGTTAGTCGCTCACGTTCCCGCCGGGCTCGCGGCGCCGAATGCCGACGCGTGGGTGTTTCGCGTGTCGGCGATTGCGCGATGAGCTGGTCATCCCTCCTCGTCACGTCGCTGGCGTGCTTGTTTTTGGCAGGTTCAATCGCCTTTGCCGGGCAGACGCCGTCAGGCTCGCTCCACGTGCGCGTCACGAACGCGGGGAAACCCGTCGATCAGGCCACCATTCAATTGGGACCGGTGACGGCGAAGACCTCGGTGAATGGCGACGCGACCGTCACAGGTCCGGCGGGTGATGGTCTGCTCATCGTCAAGCGATCCGGATTCATCGAGAAGTCCGTTCCGGTCACGATCGTGGCCGGGACGATCACCGAAGTCGCCGTCGAGCTCGACGCCTTGACCGAAGTGAAAGAGGAAGTGACCGTCACCGCGACGCGCACCGACAAGCGGATTCAGGACGATCCGCTGCGTGTGGAAGTGCTGGGCCGGGACGAGATCGAAGAAAAACTGTTGATGACACCGGGCGATATCGCAATGCTCCTGAGCGAGACCACCGGCCTGCGCGTGCAGGTGACGGCGCCGGCGCTCGGCGGCGCGAGCCTTCGCGTGCAGGGGCTGCGCGGCCGGTACACACAGCTGCTCGCCGATGGCCTGCCGCTGTATGGCGGGCAGTCGAGTTCGATCGGCCTCCTGCAAATCCCGCCGATGGATCTGGCTCAGGTTGAAGTCATCAAGGGCGTGGCCTCATCGCTCTTTGGCGCGTCGGCGCTTGGCGGCGTCGTCAACCTGGTGTCGAGACGGCCGGCTCCGGCCGGCGATCACGAGGGCCTGTTCAATCAAACGACGCAGGGGCAGACGAACGGGGTGTTGTGGCTGTCGGGTCCGATCAAGCCGCACTGGGGCTACACGTTGCTCGCGGACGCAGATCATCAGTATCAACAGGACGTCGATGGTGATGGCTGGGCGGACGTCGCGGGGTTTAGCCGGCTGTCGGCGCGGCCGCGGATCTTCTGGGACAACGGCAACGGCCATTCGGTGCTGCTGACGGGCGGGACGATGTTCGAGGAGCGCGCCGGCGGTACACTCGCCGGCCGCACGGTGCCTGACGGAGGGCCGTTTCCGCAATCGCTGACGAGCAAGCGCGCGGACGCCGGCGTGCTGGTGCGGCTCGTGACCGGACGGAAAGTGGTTGGTATTCGCGGGTCTTTCAGCACGCAAGGCCACACGCATCTATTCGGCGACACGACGGAACACGATCGGCACACGACCGGCTTCGGCGAAGCCTCGGTGACAGGCGAGCGGGGCCGGCACATCTGGGTGCTTGGCGGCGCGGTGCAAACGGATCGATACCGGAACCAGGACGTCGCGAGGTTCGACTACACATTCTGGGTGCCGTCGCTGTTTGCCCAGGACGACATCACGGTGTCGAGCCGCGTGTCACTCTCGGCCAGCGCGAGACTCGACTACCACAACGTGTACGGCACCTTTCTCAGCCCGCGAGTCTCGGCGCTCATTCGCGCCGGCGGCGGCTGGACGGCGCGCGTGTCGGGCGGCGGCGGCTACTTTGCGCCGACGCCGCTCACTGAAGAGACGGAGGCCGCCGGCCTCACGCGCCTGGCGCCACTCGATCTGAGTGGCGCTGAACGCGCCCGCAGTTTTTCCGTCGACGCGAACCGGACGTTCGGTCCGGTGGACCTCAACGTCACGGCGTTCGGATCGCGCGTGAGCGGCACGCTCGTGACGCGCGAGTCGACCGCGCCCGAGTGGGGCTATGAGCTCGTCAGCCTGCCGGAACCCACGCGCACCGTCGGCGCCGAAGTGCTTGTAAAGATCCATCGAGGCGCCGCCACCGTCGTCGGCAGCTACACATACACGCACTCGACCGAACCCGATCCGGTGACGAACGTGCGTGGCGACGTGCCCATCACGCCTCGCCATACCGCTGGCCTGACGGCGATGTGGGAGCGCGAGGGGCGCGGGCGCATCGGAGTCGAGGCGTATTTCACCGGCACGCAGGTGCTGCGCGATGATCCGTACCGATCGACGGGAGCGGCGTATCCGTATTTCGGAGCCCTCGCCGAGCGCCAACTGGGTCGCGTCAGGTTGTTCGTCAACGTCGAGAATCTGACCGACCGGCGGCAAACGCGATTCGCGCCGCTCGTGCGGCCCGAGCGGCATTTCGACGGCCGCTGGGACGTCGACGCCTGGGCGCCGCTCGATGGGCGCGTCCTCAACGCGGGTGTGCGCGTGCGATTCTAGATCAGGACGATGATCGATCGACTGAAGCCGAGGCTTGCGGGCCTGAAGCGCGGGATCACCGCGCGGTCCAGGCCGACGGGCGAGGACAATGCGCGCGTGCTTCGTGCACGAGGTGAGTCGCTGAATTCGATCACCTTCCGCGACGCGGTACCGGCTGACATCCCGGCGCTGGCCGAGCTGCACGTCACGACATGGAACGCCACCTACAACACCGCGAGCGGACCGACGATTGAGACGCGCACCTGGCAATGGAACCAGGTGTTCTCGAAGGAAAACAGGCGCGACTTCGTTCTTGTCCTCGAGGACCGGAACGGCCGGCTGATTGGATTCACCTGGGGTAAGCCGCACGAGGGCGAGTTCGAGGGTGAGTTGAGCAAGATCTACTTGCGCTGGGAGTACCACGGGCTGGGTCTGGGCCGGCGGATGATGGCGGAAACGGCGCGGCGCTTCCTCGACCGCGGCATCCACTCATTCATCCTTTTTGCCGAACTCAGCAATCCGACGCTGGGTTTCTACGATCGCATGGGCGGCGAGCGCCTGCTCGACGATCGCGGGAGGTTCGGCGGAGCGTATGGGTGGCGCGACGCGCGGAGGCTCGTCGCATGAGCGAGGGGGCGGGCTAAAGCCCGGCCCTACGGCGCGAGCAGGGCCCGGAACACCTCGACGGCCTTTTGCATCTCGGCCATCGTCCCGAAGGAAATGCGTGCCTGCGTGGTGAGCGGCGGAAACGCGCGGCCAATCGCAACGCCCTTCTCGAGGCACGCCGTCTTGAAGGCCTTCGCATCGCGGCGAATGTCCACCATCATGAAGTTCGCCTCGGCCGCGCTCATCGTGAGGCCAAGGGCCGAGAAGAACTTGCGCGTGAACGCCTTCACCTCGCGATTCCGCTTCACCTCGGCCGCCACGTGCGCGGTGTCCGCAAGCGCGGCCACCGCCGCGGCGAGCGAGAGCTGGCTGATGTTCGAGGCCAGTTGGTATGAGGTCATCTTCGCGATGGTTTCCTTCTTCGCGATCGCGTAACCCACGCGCAAGCCGGCCATGCCGAAGACTTTCGAGAAGGTGCGCGCGACGATGACGCGCGGGTTGTCGATCGCGAGCGCCATCACGGTGCCGTAGCCGGGCGCTTCGACGTACTCGAAATATGCCTCGTCGATGAGCACCGTCGTCTGCGGAGACGCGGCCAGGACGGCGTTGACGAAAGCGACGACGTCCTGCTTCGAGTGCACGGTGGCCGTCGGATTGTTGGGATTGCAGAGGTAGACCAGGCCCGCGCCGCGCGCGGCTTTGGCCATCGCGTCAAGATCCGCCGAAAGCACCTTGTCCACGGGCACGGTGTTCACCGGCGTGCCGATGAAGGCGGCGAACTGGCCGGGCGTTTCGAAGGTGGGTGCCGGCGCGACGTATGCGCGGTCCTTCGCGGTGAAAGCCTGCACCGCCGAGCGAAGCAGCTCGCCGGATCCGCAGCCGAGGATCACCTGATCGGCCGTGGTGCCGTGGATCTTGGCGATGGCGTCCTTCAGGTCGTCTTCGAGCAGCACCGGATAGCGGTTGGCCTGAGTGAACGCGCCTTGGACCGCGGCAATCGCGCGCTCGCCCGGTCCAACAGGATTCTCGTTGCTGTCGATGCGGATCACGCCGGGCCGCGAGGCCATGCGGCGATCGGCCTTTCGCTCCTCGACGCCTTGCGGTGCGTCCGCGCCGAACGCGGCCTCGCGGCCACGCGCGTGAATGAGGGGCGAGGCCAGGACGCCGGCGCTGCCGGCGCCGACGGTGGCGAGAAAGTCGCGACGGGAGACAGCCATGGGGGACACTATAATCCGTCCATGACGCGCCACGCTCATGCCGTTATCGCACTCCTGTTGCTGACCCCGGGCGTGTCGCTTTGGGCAAAGCCGGATTTCTCAGGCCGCTGGACGATCGAAGCTCCCTCGCCGCCCGGCGGCGGCGCTGGCGCGCCCGCTGCCGGAGGCGCACCGCGCGGCGGTGGCCGCGGCGACATGGGCAGCGGCTGGGGATCGACGATCACGATTGCGCAGGATGCCGCCCGGCTGACCGTCGAATACGTGTTCTTCGGCCGAGGCGACATGCAGCCGCCAATCAAGTTCGTCTACGCCCTGGACGGATCCGAGACGAAGAACTCCGTGATGATGGGCCGCGGCGTGCAGGAGCAAGTCTCGAAAACTGCGTGGACTGGCGACACGCTCGTGATCACGACAGTTCACCGCTTCACGGATGCCGCAACCGGCAAGCCGATGACCGAAGAAGTGAAGCAGGCCCTGACGCTCGAGTCGCCGACCGCCCTCATCGTCGAAACCACGAGGGCCGGTGTGCTGGGCGGGTCTTCAACGACGACGAAGACGACGTACAAGAAGAACTGACGTCAACGTAGCTCGGATCGAACAACGTAGCTCGGACCGAACCGTAGCTCGGACCGAACTTCGGTCCGAGCTACTCTCTCTTTATTGGCAGGTACGGATCCGGCGCGTTCGGCGGGACATTCGGATATTGTACCGTCGTCGCCACGAAGTCCGCGACGATCTTATTCATCACGCTCTCGACCCACGGATTCGCGTCCTTGATGTCCGACTCTTCTCTCGGATCCGAGAGCAGATGGAACAGGCGCATCAAGGGCGGCGTGGCGCCGGCTTCTGGCTGGAACGTGTAGTGAAACTTCCAGTCGTGCCATTTGACGGCACGCGGCTGAGCGGCATTCATGGCTGTGTAGTAGATCACGCTCTCGCGATTGGACTTCGCCTGCTTGCCCTCGAAGAATGGCAACTGGTTGACGCCGTCGATCGCGCGGTCCTTCGGCACGAAGTCGGCGCCGACGGCCGCGGCGATCGTCGGGAAGATATCGATTTCGTGGACGATCTCGTTCGACACCCGCCCGGCGGGAATCCGGCCAGGCCAGCGAACGATGCAGGGCGTTCGAATGCCGCCTTCGAGCACTGAATTGTAGAAGCCGCTCCACGGTCCCGGCGATCCCCGCCAGGGCCGGCGCGACTCCGCTCCATTGTCCGTGCACCAAAGGACGATGGTGTTGCGCGAGATGCCGAGCCGGTCGATCGCGTCGAGCACCAGACCGACGTTGTAGTCCACCTCGGCCATCGCGTCGCCGATGTCGCCGGCCTCGGTCTTGCCGGCGAAGTCGGGATGCGCAAGCGTCGGGAAGTGGATCTGCGTCATCGGGTAGTAGAAGAAGAACGGCTTGCGATCGCGGACGTTCTTCTCCATGAACGCGATGCCGCGCTGGGCCGCCTCGCGATCGACGAAGCGGCGTGAGTCGACGTCGAATGGCTTCACATGGCGCATCGGCGCGCCGGCCTTGCCCTCCCAGATGAACGACGTCCCCGGCGTCGTGGATCCATTGGCCATCGTCGTCTGCGCTTCGTTGCTCGTGCGCGGGATGCCGTAGAACTCATCGAAGCCCTGATCGGACGGTTCCCGTTTTCCCTCGGGCGCGTCGCCGCCGAGATGCCATTTGCCGAAGAGTCCTGTCGCGTAGCCGACGCCTTTGAGCGCTTCGGCGAGCGTCACCTCCCAGAGCGTGAAGCCCGCGCCCTGCGTCGCGCCGGTGCGAATCGCGTAGCGGCCTGTCAGCAGGGCCGCGCGCGAGACCGTGCATGAGAACTCAACGTTGAAGTTGTTCAGCCGCAGGCCGTCGGCGGCCATCTTGTCGATCCGTGGCGTCAGGTTGCCGCGCACGCTGCCGTAGGCGCCGACCTCGCCCCAGCCGAGGTTGTCGGGGAAGATCAGGACGACATTGGGGCGCGACGTTTGGGCCTGGGCGGCCGCGGCCCCGCCACGACCCGCGCTCGAGAGAGCCGCAGGGCCGAACAGCAGTACACAGAGCGCAACGGCGGCGAGGGGTCGCGTACGCATGGGCGATGGCCTCCGGGATCCGGCACAAGCTTCGCCGGAGACGGCGGGCAGGTCAAGGGAGGACGGGAGGCGAGACGGGTGTATTGGTTATTGAGTTATTGGCTATTGTTTATTGGCAGTCTTCGG